>WNGR01002421.1_pt1 | contig 22842 bp, 23 predicted proteins | sample 5407581 | NCBI WGS metagenome assembly WNGR01 (sample SAMN13153383, study PRJNA577476) | soil metagenome | isolation source: 80 cm soil or saprolite under Garry oak tree replicate 2 | place: USA:California | collected 2016-06-15
CGCCGAACTGGGGATACCGGTACGTCCAGGTCCACTCCTGGCCGATCACCTGGACCTGGAGCATCGTTTTGCTGTTCGGGGTCCAGGTCGTCGACTGCGTGCCGGCCAGCTTCCAGATCGGCGACGGGCCCTCGCCGGCGCCCGCGCCGGCCGGCACCACGAGCTCGACGGTGCCGAACACGAACAGCCACATCACGATGACCGTGGTGCCGATGATCCAGCTCAGCTGGACCTTGGTGTTGCCGTAGATCGGCTCGCCGTCGCCGTCGTCGCCGGGCCTGGCCCGGAAGACCACGATCGAGTAGACGAAGTAGAGCAGGACAAAGATGACGACGGGCGCGCCGGACACGGCCATTACGGCGATATCGAACTGCTGGTGCCTGGCCGCGTCGGACATGGCACCCGGCGGTAGGTGCGGTTTCCAGACGAACCAGATGACGAGGTCGGCGGCCAGCGCCAGGACGATCCAGATCGCGAACAGGCGCAGGCCGTGCCGCGGCTCGGCCGGCGCTGGGGTCTCGGTCGTTGCCATCAGGCCACCACGTCCATCTCGCCTACCATGTAACCGAAACTCTGCATGGGACCGCTGTTACCGTCGAGGAATCCGCCGCCGCAGGGGACCAGGCACTGCCAGCGGAACACCCCGGCGTGACTGGGGGACATGAAGCTGAACGTCTCCAGCGAATAAGGGTTACCGCTCGTGGTGCACGGCGAGGAACTGCACAGGTTGTTCGCCGAGAGCTGGGCGTTCGGGGAGGCGACCGGCACGAAAAGGCCCATGCCCGGGATCGCGAACGTGTGCCCGACATTGCAGTCGGACCACCCGTTGATGACCGAGGTTGTCTGGTCGGACACGTATTCCTTGCCGTGCTGATCGAACTGGGAGACGGTCACCGAGTTGCCGATCGTGCCCTGCACCTCGCTGAAGAAGTTGTTCCGCAGCGGCGTGCAGCCGTCATAGCCGTAGAGGGTCACGTTGACCCTGGTGTTGGCCGGGACCGAGAACAACGTCGTGTGGATCCACTGCTTGGTCGTCGGGTCCTGCACGAAGTAGCTCACCCAGTCAGGCCTGCTTGAGACGCTGTTCTGCGCATCTTCCTGCAGCACCACGTTGACCTGGCCAGCGGAGGCCTTGTAATGGACGGTCGGCAGGGAACTTTGCCCCCCTATGAAATACAGGGCGACGAAGACTCCCAGCCCCACCACGACGACGACGGCAACGAGCAGAGACGCCGCCCGGGCTGTCACGGACACCGGATCACCACCTCGCTTCTTAACCCGCGGTACGCACGCGTTGTGCGCGATCATGCACGTGCAATATCCAGCCGTGCGGACAGGGGCACACCGGCACCTACGGGGTAGATACTCCAGTCACATGCGCCGCAAGGCAACACTTAGCGTCGCGCATGACGAAATTGTCATTGTGAGAGCCGTTATGCGGTCCGGGCGGGACCGCGTGACCAGCCCTGATGCGCCGGAGCCCGGTCAGGTGCCCGGCCACGGCCATGGCTCCGTGCGATCCCAGGCGGCAGCAGCAATCGTTTGCGACGCGGGCCAGGGCATCGCGTACCGTGGTCACGCCACCAGGTGCGCCCGGCCGCCGGGAAACGAGCCCTTATGATGACGCCGGGCCGGGTGTCCCGCGGCCGGGATCCAGGAGGAACCATGACGGTGCGAGAGCCCTCGGGGTGGCCCGTGCTGCGCACCCCGCGGTGGCTGCTCGCCGCCGGCGCGCTGCTCGTGGCCGGGCTGACGCTGGCCGCCATCCCGCACCGGCCGTCCACCGCGCAGCGGGCCGCCGACCTGCGCGGGATGGTTCACGACCTGACCACCGACATCGAGTCATGCGCGGGCGGCGTCAGCGACTCGATCACCGCGCTGCGAGCCATCCAGTCCGGCGCGAGCAACGACGTCAAGACGGCAGTCAAGATCGCCAACCTGGCCGCGGCGAACTGCTCGCCGGCCAACAGCATGCCGATGGAGGACCTGGTCCAGTACCAGGCGCCGGAATCCCTGGCTTCCTTCCACCTCCAGACGGCGGTCAATGACCTCGTGACGTGGGGATTTCCCCTGGCGCAACGGGTCCAGACCGATGTCGCGACCTTGGTGACGGCCAAGACGCCGACCGCGGTCCAGCAGGCGTCCGCGCAGCTGCGCCGGGACCAGCAGGCGCTCGACGCGCAGCGCGCCCGGATCGACCGGGTGATCACCTCGGCCAGCACCTCGCTGTCCGCGCACGTGTCACCGCCGAGCCTGCCCGGCTGATCCCGGCCCCGCGCGGAGGCCGGTGCGGGCCCGGTGCGGGCGGCAAAGGATTGCAATCGTTTGTGTGACAGAGCCGTAACAATCCGCATGATCGCAATGTGTGACTTGACCTGCTTCATGGTTCCCGAGGAGCATCACTCCCAAAGGGCGTCATGCGGCCTTACGCGGATCCAGGCTGATTGCGGGCGGTGCTGCCGCGGCCGGACGCATGATCTCAAGGCCGCGTGATAAGAACCGAGGTAGCGGACATGGCGTCGCACCAGGGAGCGGTTCAGGTAACCCGGACCAAGTCGGCACTGACTCATGCGTCGCTGGCCGAGGGCGCCGACCCAGCCGTCAGGCGGATCCTCATCGTCGACGACGAGCCCAACATCCGCTCCTTCATCGGCCGGGCCCTATCCGCGGCCGGCTACCTGACCGGCTTCGCCGGAAGCGGGACGGAAGGGCTGCGGCATGCCCTGGACGACCACTACGACCTCGTCATCTTGGACCTGGTGATGCCGGACCTGGACGGCTGCAACGTCCTGGACCGGCTGCTGCGCGCCCGCCCGGACCAGACCGTGATGGTGCTGTCGTGCGTGGCCGACGTGGCGACCAAGGTCGACTGCCTGGAGCGCGGCGCCCGGGACTACCTGACCAAGCCGTTCTCGCTGGCCGAGCTGCTGGCGCGGATACGGGTCCGGCTGCGCGAGGATGCCAACCTGCGCGGCGACGCGCCGCGGTCCGGCGAGACCGCGGGGGAGATCATCCGGGCCGGGAACCTGACCCTGGACGTGGCGCGCCTGGTCGCTGACATCGGGCAGGGACCGGTGCCCCTGACGCGGCTGGAGTTCCTGCTGCTGCGCGAGCTGGCGGAGCACATCGGCCAGTCGGTGCCCAAGGGCCGGCTGCTGGCCAGCGTGTGGGGATACGACTTCGACCCCGGCTCCAACGTGGTCGATGTCTGCGTGCGGCGGCTGCGGTCCAAGCTCGGCTTCAACCTGATCAAGACGGTGCGCGGTGAGGGCTACCAGCTCGCCGACCGTTGACGGCGGCCTCGCCGGCCGCATCTCGGGGTTCGGCAGGTTCGCCGTCAGGCTCAGCTGGCCGTTCAAGCCGGCCCTGCTCGATGCCGTGTGGGCGGTGTTTTCCGCCGTCAACCTGATCGCGATCTTCGCGTTCGCCGGCTGGGAGACCGTCCCCTTCCACTTCATCTGGATCAGCTTCACGCTGGTGTACGGGTTCCGCACCTGGGCGCCCTGGCCCACGCTGGCGGTGCTCGGCGTGGTCATGGCCACGACGGCCGCGGCCATCGGCCTGAACGTGGCGCGCGGCGTCGAGTCGGTCGCCGAGCTGACCGAGGTGCCGCTCATGGCGGCCATGTTCGGCGCCATGGTGTGGCACGCCAGGCGCAAGCTCACCGCGGAGCAGGAGTCGCGCCGGATCAGCGAGGAGAACGCCCGGCTGCTCGCCACCCAGCGCCGGTTCCTCCAGGACGCTTCGCACCAGCTGCGTACGCCGATCACCATCGCGCTTGGCCATGCCGAGCTGCTCGCCGGCGGCCTGACCGGCCGCCAGGAGGGGCACGATATCGAGGTCGTGCTCGGCGAGCTGAACCGGCTGCGCCGGATCGCCGAACGGCTGCTGGTCATCGCGGCCGCCGAGGGACCCGAGTTCCTGCAGCCGGAGGCGGTCGAGCTGGACAGCTTCACCATGGAGATCCTGCGCCGATGGCGGCCCACCGCCGATCGCCGCTGGCAGCTTGGCCGGCTCGACAAGGTCACCGTGCAGGCCGACCGGGAGCGGCTCGGCCTGGCCGTCGACGCGCTGCTCGAGAACGCGGTGCGGCACACCGCCAGCGGGGACGTCATCAAGCTTTCCGTCGTGGCGGTGGGGTACGGCCTCCCGGTCCGCATGATCGTCGCGGACGCTGGCCAGGGCATCCCGGCCGAGTTGCTCCGGCACGTGTTCGACCGGTTCCGCAGCGGCGATAACGGGCCTCCCCGGGGCACTGGCCTCGGGCTGGCGCTGGTGAGCGCGGTCGCCCGGGCGCACGGCGGCGATGTCCTCGTGCACAGCATCCCGGGACAGGGCAGCGAGTTCGAGGTGCTGCTCCCCACCCGGTCCCCGCCGCTCGCCCTGCCACCGGGACCGGCGCCGGGGAAGCTCGCCGGGGCGGACGCCGCTGATGGCAGACTGGCACGAAAGCCTTGACGGCACGGGTGAAGCAGAAGCAGGGTGAAGCCGAGCATGGGACAGCAGACGTGGGCGGGCGCGGTTCGCGAGGTCTGGCAGGCAGCGGTCAGGCACAAGGTGCTCTCCGGCCTCATCGCCCTCTGCGTGGCCGGGTCCCTGACCGGGATCGCCCTGGTCGGGTCCGCTTCTGGTGAGCCCGCGCAGGGCCAGCCCGGGCAGGGCCAGCCCGGGCAGGGCCAGCCCGGGCAGGGCGCCAAGGTCGCGGCGCCCGCGTTCAGCCTGCCGGCTCTCGGCCATTCCGGCCAGCAGGTCGCGCTCAGCGGTTACCGGGGCCAGCCGCTCATCGTCAACTTCTTCGCGTCCTGGTGTGATCCCTGCAAGAAGGAGACCCCGCTGCTGGCCACGTTCTACCGCGCCGAGAAGGGCAAGGTGGCGCTGGTCGGGCTGGACGAGAACGATGTCGTCGCCAACGCGACGTCGTTCACCCGCGCCGAGGGCGTCAGCTATCCCGTGGGCTGGGATCCGCAGTTCAATGCGGGGTCCGCGTACGGCGTCAACGCGCTACCGCAGACCTTCTTCCTCAACGCCAGGCACCAGATCGTCGACCGCGTCTTCGGCGCGGTGACGCTCGCCGAACTGCACAGGGGCATCGCGCTCGCCACCGCCGGCGGCTGAGCCAGCCGGGACGGGCCCGGTCCGGCCGGCTACGAAGCCTGCTTCCTCGACTTGCGGACGGCGCCGGCCGCACCGGTCAGGCCGTAGACGAGGCCGCCGTGCCACAGGCCGCTCAGCACCGGGTCGACGATGCCGCCGCCGGTGACCACGGAGAGCACGAGTGCGACCGCCGCGCACGCGAGCGCGGGCAGCACGGCGAAGCGCCACGGGTTGCTCCTGGCCCAGCGAATGGCCCGGCTCGGCCGGGCCCGCCACAGGGCGCCGACCGCGGCCACCACGAAGAAGGCGACCGCACCCATGGCCACCGAGCCGCTCAGGGCACTCAGGCCGTGCCCGGCGCCGATGAGGTGCAGGCCCAGGTCGCCGACGGCCACGACCCCGCCGGTCACGGCGGCGGCGCCCCACGGCGCGGCCGACATGGCGGCGCTCGAGACGGTCATCTCCTCGCGCCTGGAGAGGTCCTGGTCAGTGGGAGTCGATGCGGACATCCGGATCCCTGCCCTTCGAGCCCTAGCACAACATTCACGAGTACAACATTCACGAGCACAACATTCACGTCATATCGTGTCTTGGTGGCAGAGTATCACGACATTACGCATAAGTCGCCCAACCCCGCCCGGCCTTCCGGCCGCGACACCGGGAGTGGCGAGGGAACCGTGTTCTCCAGGTGAACTCAGTGTTTTGCCTTCATCGACAGGCTTGATCTACCCCCGGGCGGGAAACCTACTGGCGAGGGTCGATTCCGGGCAAAAGGGCAGTGGGATGCACGAGGACGACAGCGCGGACGGGGGATCCCTGACTCTCCCGGCGGGACCCTCGGGTCAGTCCGTGCCCTCGGCCGGGGCGCGTTCGCCCAGCCGGCTCAGGGCCCTGCTGATTTACCTGGTGGTGGCGGTCCTCTCGGCCACCGCCGGCGTCGGCACCACGCTGGCCGTGCAGCACGCCACCGCCGCTGGTCCGCGGGGCCCGGCGGTGCCCCGCGACGCCGCGGCGGACCGGCCCGGCGCCATGGACGACGAGGCCGTCTATCACGAGGTCGAGCCGGGCGTCGTGGACGTGACCGCCAACCTGCAGTACCTCCAGGAGACGGCGAAGGGCACGGGCTTCGTCATCGACGCCGCGGCCGGCCTGATACTGACCAACAACCACGTCATCGACGACGCGACCAGCGTCACGGTCACGCCGGTGACGTCGGGCCGGAGCTATCCGGCCCGGATGCGGGGCTACGACGCGACCCACGACGTGGCCCTGCTCCAGGTACGCGGAGCGGCCGGGCGCAAGGCGGTCGCGATCGGCAACTCCTCCGCCCTGCGAGCGGGCACACCCGTCCTGGCCATCGGCAACGAGGGCGGGCAAGGCGGCTCGCCGACGGTCGCGCCCGGGGTGATCAGCAGCCTGGACCGCAGCATCGTGGCCAGCGACCAGAGCTCGGGCCTGACCGAGACGCTGCACGGCATGATGCAGACCGACGCCGACATCCGGCCGGGCGACTCTGGCGGCCCGCTGGCCGACGCCACCGGCCGGGTGATCGGGATCGACACGGCGGCGGGCGGGAGCACCGTCTATTCGGGCTATGCCATCCCCATCAACCAGGCGCTGCCCCTCGCCAGGCAGATCGCGGCCGGGCGGCCGGGCGGCCGGGTCCAGATCGGCCTGCCGGCGTTCCTCGGCGTGCTCATGCCGGACAGCACGAGCGCCAGCCCCCGGCGGCAGGCCGGCCAGGAACTGCAGCAGGCCGGCGCCGGGAGCAGCAGCGGCCCCGGCTGCACCAACGGCGGCACGACGGCGGCCCCGGCCAGCATCGCGCCGGTCAGGTCGGGCGCGCTGGTGGACGGGGTGCTGTGCGGAACCGCGGCCGCCGAGGCGGGCCTATTCGCCGGGGACGTCATCACCTCGATCGGGGGACACGCCGTTACCTCGCCGGGCTCACTGACCGCCAGGCTCAGCCGCTACCACCCGGGCAGCCAGGCCGCACTGGCCTGGGTCGCCCCCGGCGGCAGCCTGCACACCGCGGTGGTGACGCTCGCCACGGGACCGGCGGGCTGACGGCCCGTCCGGGCGGCAATCCTCGCCAGCCGGGCGTAATCGCCCAGGACTTGAGGGCCGGCAGGACCGGTCGCGACGTACCCTGGGTCTGGTCGAAGGCGAGGATGATGCGAGAGAACGACAGCGACGCCGAAGGCGGATGGTCTCAGTCGCCCTGGTACGGGAACCAGCCGGGGTACGGGAACCAGCCGGGGTACGGGAGCGGCGGCGGCGGCGGTTTCGGCGCGTCCGGGTGGGCCCTCCCCGATCCCCCGCCCAGGCCTTCCGGCCGCGGCGGGCGCTTCCTGGTCTACGTGGCCGTCGCCGCGCTCGCGGCGAGCATCGGCGCCGGGGTGACCGTCGGGCTCAGCAGCCACGGCGCGGCCCCGGCCGCCGGGACCTCCTCCCGTGATGTTCCCGGACCGCACAACAACGCGTCGGGCAGCGGGTCCTCGTCGGCTCCGCTCAACCCGGCGGCGGTGCAGAGGAAGGTGGATCCCGGCCTGGTCGACATCGTCTCGACGCTCAAGTACAACAGCGAGACCGCCGAGGGCACCGGGATGATCATTTCTTCCAGGGGACTCGTGCTGACCAATAACCACGTGATCGACCAGGCCACGGCCGTGCGTGTCACGCTGGTCGATCCGCACGGCGGCTCCAGCCCGTCCTACGCGGCCAAGGTCGTCGGCTACGACGCCACCGACGACGTGGCGCTGCTCCAGCTGACGGGCGCCTCCGGCCTGCCCGTCGAGAACTTCGGTAACTCCTCGCAGGTCAGCCTGGGCACCCCGGTGCTCGCGCTGGGCAACGCCGAGGGCCGCGGCGGGGCGAAGCCCGCCGCGGGCATCATCAACGCCCTCGACCGCTCGATCCAGGCCAGCGACGAGGGCTCGAACAGCACCGAGAACCTGAACCACATGCTGCAGACCAACGCCCGGATCCAGCAGGGCGACTCCGGCGGCGCGCTTGCGAACAACGCGGGCCAGGTCATCGGCATGATCACCGCCGCGAACACCGGTACCTCCAGCAAGTTCGGGTCGTCTGGCGGCACGCTCGGCTTCGCCATCCCCATCAACAGCGCCCTGGCGATCGCCAAGCAGATCGCGGCAGGCCAGCAGAGCACCACCGTGCACATCGGCCTGCCTGGTTTCCTCGGCGTGGAGGTCGCGACGAGCGACAGCTCGAATCCGCAGCAGCAGGCCGCCGACGAGGCGCAGGCGGCCCGCGGCGGCCGGAGGTCCGCCGGGAGCGGATCGTCCTGCCAGACCAGCAACCAGCAAACCGGCGTCCCGGCGCACGTCGCGCCGGTCGCGGCGGGCGCGCTCATCGTCGGCGTGCTGTGCGACACGGCCGCCGTCGCGGCGGGCATGGTGCCCGGCGACGTGATCACGTCGGTCGGCGGCCAGCCGATCACCACGCCCGGCTCGCTGACCAGCATCGCCGCCAGCGATCACCCGGGTGACGTCGTCTCCGTCCTGTGGGTGAGCGGCAACGGCGTCGAGCACACGACGCGGATGATGCTGGGCCAGGGCCCGGCCCGCTAAAGGGCGGTCAGCAGGCGGCCAGCCAGGTCCGGAGGCGGGATTCGCACTCGGCGATCTTGCCGGTCTCCACGTACTCGCCGGCCGTGTGCGCGATCTCCGAGATGCCAGGCCCGTAGTTCACCGCCGGGATGCCGAGGGCGGAGAACCTGGCCACGTCGGTCCAGCCGAGCTTGGCCCGCGGCGTCCCGCCGACGGCGGCGACGAACCCGGCCGCGGCCGGCTGCCCGAGCCCGGGCCGGGCGCCGTCCGCGACGTCGAGCACCGTCACCGGCCAGCCGGAGAACAGCGACCGAACGAAATCCGCCGCCTGCTCGCCGTTAAGGTCCGGCGCGAACCGGTAGTTGACCGTCACCGCGCACTCGTCGGGGACGACGTTTCCCGCCACGCCACCGCGGATGCCGACGGCGTTCAGCCCCTCGTGGTAGCGCAGGCCGTCGACCTCCGGCTCGCGGGGCGTGTACCCGCGCAGCACGTCGAGGACGGCAGCGGCGTCGTGAATGGCGTTCCGGCCCATCCAGGAACGCGCGGTGTGCGCCCGCTGGCCGGGCACGGTGACCTCGGCCCGCAGCGTGCCCTGGCAGCCTCCCTCGATCTGCGCCGAACTCGGCTCCATCAGCACGGCGAAGTCGCCGGCCAGGAGCTCCGGGCTGCTGCGGCTCAGCCGCAGCAGCCCGTTGCGGTCGGCCGCGACCTCCTCGCAGTCGTAGAAGACGTACGTCACGTCCCGGGCGGGCGCGGTGAGGCCGGCGGCGAGCCGGAGCTGCACCGCCACCCCCGATTTCATGTCGGTGGTCCCGCACCCGTACAGACGGGAGCCGTCGAGGCGAGAGGGCAGGTTACCCGCGACCGGCACGGTGTCGACGTGCCCGGCCAGGATCACCCGTTCGGGCCGCCCGAGCATGGTGCGGGCCACGATCGCGTTGCCGTCCCGGTGTACGGTCAGGTGCGGGAGCGCCCGGAGCGCGCCTTCGATGGCGTCGGTCAGCGGCCCTTCATCGCCGCTGACCGACGGGGTGTCCACGAGCCAGGCGGTCAGCGCCGCCCCGTCGAGCCGGAGATCCACCCGGCCAGCTTAGGTTAAGCAGCTTAGTCACCGGTTCTGCGCCGGCGCCGGCCTGGCCGCGCGCAGCGCGGTCACGATCACCGCTACCGACGGACGGCGCACGCTCGCCGTGCGGGCCACGGCGTATACGTCCCGGGCCAGGTCGAGGCCGTGCGGCAGGTCGCGGACCGTAACCCGGCGCTCGGCCGCGGCGACGCCCAGCCGGGGCAAGATGGCAATGCCGATGCCGCGCGCGACCAGGCTGACGATCGTGGACATGCCCTCGAACTCCGACAGCACCGGCGGCGCCACGCCGACCGCGGCGAGCAGCCGGTCCACGGCCTGCCGGGACGGCTCCCCGGCCGGCGCGGCCAGCCAGGGCTCGTGCCGCAGCGCCCGCAGGTCGACGGGCTGGCCGGGGCCGGCCGCCGGGTGGGTGCGCGGCAGCACCAGCACGAGCTGATCCCTGATCAGGTGATAGCAGGTCAGGATGGATCCGCCCAGCTCGATCTCCTCGGCCAGGCGGCTGGTCCAGTCGTCCACGATCGCCACGTCGACCTCGCCGGAACGGACCTGGCGGAGCCCTTCACGGGCGGGGGTCTGCCGCAGCACCAGCGTCAGCCGCGGATGGGTGCGCAGGCTGCGGGCGAGCGCGGGCGCGAATGCGATGGCCGCGGACGGGAACGCGGTCGCCACCACCCGGCCGGCGGGCTCCTGGGCCTCGGTGGACAGGTCGGTCTCCGCCTCCTCGACCATGGCCAGGATGCGTTCGGCGTGGCCGGCCAGGCGCCGGCCCGCGTCGGTCAGCTCGGCCCGCCGCGCGGACCGGTCGAGCAGCGCGGTGCCCGCCTCGCGTTCGAGCGCGGCGAGCTGCTGCGACACGGCGGACGGCGTGTAGCCCAGGACGGCGGCGGTCCGGGCGATGCTGCCGCGAGCCGCGAATTCCTGCAGCAAGCGGAGCCGATGCAGATCGAGCATAAGAGAATCTTAGTCTCTGCCATAGAAATCAGCGCTTGTGCTTATGGTTTAGGCGAGGGCAAACTGACAAGGTGCGCAAGGTTGCCACAGTCAGTGGGGCCTGTCTCGATCTCCTGCCGGTCCCTTCGCCGCGATAACCGCCTATTCGCCGATCCCGCAGCCTTATCCGCCATTCCCGCAGCTAGGAAGTGCTAGCCCCAGTGGCTCTCACCATCACGCCCTCGGCACCGCTCGCGCCGCCCGCCGACGCCGGCCCGTTCCAGGAACAGTCGTACCTGAGCCCCGCGAGGATTCCCGTCTCCGCCACCCTCGCCGCCAACGAGACCATGGACGCACGGCGCCGCCGCGGCGAGCCCGTGCTGCCGCTCGCGTTCGGCGAGGCGGGCCTGCCCGCCCACCCGATGCTGCGCGCCGCGCTGGCCCGGGCCGCGGGATTCAACTCGTACGGACCCGTCGCCGGCCACGCCGCGCTGCGCGAGGCGGCCGCCGGCTACTGGGCCAGGCGCGGCCTGCCCACCGGCGCGGAGCAGGTGATCTGCGGGCCGGGCAGTAAGGCCCTGCTGTTCGGCCTGATGGCCGCCATCGGCGGCGATGTCGCCGTCCCCCGGCCCAGCTGGGTCAGCTACGCCGCGCAGGCGGCCCTGTCCGGGCGGGTGGCGCACTTCGCACCGGGACTGGGCGGCGTGCCGGACGCAGAACGCCTGGCACGCGCCGTCACCGAGGCCCGGGTGGCGGGCCGCCAGGTCCGTTCGGTCATCATCACCATGCCCGACAACCCCACCGGGCTGCTGGCCTCTCCCGCCGCCGTGCGCGCCGTATGCGCGGTCGCCGAGGCGCACGACCTGATCATCATCTCCGACGAGATCTACCGTGACCTGGTCCACGACACCGACGCCCCGTTCATCAGTCCCGCCGTCATTTCTCCCGAACGGACCGTGGTCACCGCCGGACTGAGCAAGAACCTCGCCCTGGGGGGCTGGCGCCTCGGCGTGGCCCGGCTGCCCGGCGGAAGGCTCGGGCGCGAGCTGCGCGACCGGCTGCTCGGGATCGGCAGCGAGATCTGGTCGGCTCCCGCCGGGCCGGTGCAGCAGGCCGCCGCGCTCGCCTTCAGCGAGCCGCCGGAGCTGGCGGAGCGGATCGCGCTCAGCCGCCGCCTGCACGGGTCGGTCGCCCGGGCGGTCGCGCGCAGGTTCGCCGCGGCGGGCGCCGCCGGGCCCGTGCCGCAGGCGGCGTTCTACCTGTACCCGGACTTCTCGCCGCTCGCGGACGTGCTGCTCGAGCGGCACGGCATCACCAGCGACGAGAGCCTGGCCGCGGTGCTCCTGGACACGTACGGCGTCGGGGTGCTGCCGGGCAGCTCGTTCGGCGAGGAGAGCGGGCGGCTGCGGCTGCGGGTGGCCACGGCCATGCTCTACGGCGACACCGACACCGAACGCGACGCCGCGCTGAACGCGGCCGACCCGTGCTCGCTGCCCTGGATCGCCGCATCGCTGGCCCGGCTGGAGGAGGTCCTGGCCGGCCTCACCGGCTAGGAGGCTGGCTCGCCGGCCGGAGCTGAGCCGCGTGCCTGCCAGCCCGCCGACCGAAGAATGACCCCTCGCCGAGCTGGGTGCCAGAGCCGTAACCCTTGCCGTCCTGGGCGATATTGGACGCGCAGGCTCCGGCCGCGTACAGCCCCGGGATGACCGAGCCGTCGGGACGCTGCACTTGTGCGTCCACGGCGGTGCGCAGCCCCCCGAGAGTGAACCCGGCGTAGAGCGCGCGGCCGAGTCCCAGGTCGAAGACCGCCCACGGGCCCTGGTCCTGCGGTGCCAGCCAGTCAGCGCTCTTGCGGAAGTCCGGGTCCTGTCCGAGAGCGGCGTGGTGGTTGTACCGGGCCAGCGTCTTTTCCAGCGACCCGGCGGGCAGGCCGAGCCCCGCCGCCATCTCGGTCACGGTCTCGTAGCCGTCCAGGAGCGGCACCAGCGGCATCTCGGGCGGCTCCAGGTGCGCGCTGTCGACTATGAGGTAGGCCGCGGAGCCGCTCTGCTCCATCACGAACTGCGATGTCCGGGCATGGTAGGAGTCCTCGGCCACGAAACGCATCCCGCGGGAGTTGACGATGAGCCCGGTGATCAGCACCGAGGGCGGGTAGAACGGCGCGGTGATGAACGGCTCGTCCATGTGCTTGAGGTCGGCGCCTGCGGACATGCCGAGCCGGATGCCCAGCCCGTCGTCATACGTCGAGCCGAGCGTGATGAGCTTCGCGCCCAGCCCCGAGGTGCAGAGCGCCGGGGTGTACAGCGCTGGGGTGTACTGGGCGACCATCTCGGGGTTCATCACGAAACCACCGGCGGCGATCACGGTCGCGGCGGCCCGGACAACCCCGGTGTCACCGAAAGACCGCCAGGCCAGCCCGACGACGGCGGCGGACTCGTCGGTCACCAGCCTGGTCGCGCCGGTCTCGTACCTCACCTCGACGCCGGCCTCCTCGACCCGGTCGCGCAGCAGGTCCATCACGAGCTTGGCTCCCCTGGTGTCCCCTGGCACCGGGACCTTGTGCCCGCGCGGCGCCGGCTTCGCCTGATCCCTGAACGGCCACACCTTCTCGTTGCCGGTGAACATCAGCCCTTCGGTACCAGGCTGGATCACGGCCTTGCCGGGGAAGTAGGAGCGCTCGAACTCAAAGCCCAGTGTCTCCAGCCAGCCGAAATGCTCAACCGACCCCTCGCAGTAGGCGCGGATCTTGTCGTGCTCGGGCTCCTTCGATACCGCGACCAGGTACTTGTACATCTCTGCCGCGGAGTCCTCGTGACCGGTCGCCTGCTGCACCGCCGTGCCCCCGCCGAGGTAGAAATGCCCGCCGGCCATGCAGGTGGTCCCCCCGGGCACAGCGGCCCGCTCGAGCAGCAGCACCCGGGCGCCGGCCCGGGCCGCCTCCAGGGCCGCGCTTCCGCCGGCGATGCCGAAGCCGATGACAACCACGTCGTAGCGTTCGGTGCCGTCGCCCAGCACCGACGCCGGGAGCGGCGCAGGCAGTTCAGACCGGGTCATGTTCATGTCGCGGCCTTCGCGGCCTGGGCCGGCGTGATCCCGCGGTCGCAGGTGAACAGGACAATGCCGTGACGCATGGCACAAGACTAGAACGTGTTCCAGTTCACCCGAAGATCCGGCCGGTCACCGGCCGGGACCTGGCGCGCCGCACGCGGCCGTTTCCGCGGCAACGCCCGGAGCGATGTGTCCCTTCTTCGCGCCGTTTCCCGAAAGGAAACGAATTTCCTTTCGGGAAACGGCAGTGCAGACAGGGGGCAGGCCGGGCCGCCTCTCGCGGAGCGCGCCGCCGGCGAGGTCCGTACGAACGGCAGGAAAGGAGGAACATGGGGGTTATGGGTGGTGCGCCTGGCGGTCCCGCGGCGGATAGGCCGCGGGAGTGGCTGGCGTTGCCCGGCGGCCGGATCCGGCCCGTGGTCTCCGTTCCGGGCCCCGGCGGCATAGCCGAGCTGCTGGCGTATGCCGCTTGGCTGGCTCGCCTGCGGCCCGCCTGCCGGTGCGGCAGGCCTCGCCTGGGTTCGGGCCGGACCTGCGGAAGCGCGGAGTGCGTAGCCGGGCTCCGCGGACAGGAAGCCGGGACGTAGCCCAGGAGTAACTCAGCGGACCGGAGGGAGCAAACCTGGACCCGTCACCGCGGTCGGGACGACAGACTGGTGGGATGCGAATGAGACTCGCGCGCGCGGCCAGGCTCACGGCGGCGGCACTGACGGCCGGCGTCCTGGCCGCGGTGGCGGGCTGCGGCTCGCCGGGGGACGATTCCGGCGGGCGCGGAACGTCGACTGGCTCGGCGCCTCCGTCCAGGTCGCTGACCTCACCGCCGGACAGCGCGGGGCATCCCGGTGCCGACTGGCCCACGTACGGGCACGACTTCGCTCGCACCGGCGTCGCCGCCAGCGCGGCCAAGGCGGGCCCGCTGCAGGTGAGCTGGCGGGCGAGCCTCGACGGCGCGGTCTACGGCCAGCCGCTGCTGGTCGGCAACATGGTGATCGCGGCGACCGAGAACGACTCCATCTACGCGCTCGACCAGGCGAACGGCAAGGTCGTCTGGCGGACGCACGTAGGCACCCCGGTGCCGCTGAGCGACCTGCCGTGCGGCAACATCGACCCGCTTGGCATCACCGGCACGCCCGCCTACGACACGGGCAGCGGGATCGTCTACGCCGTGGCCGAGACCTCCGGATACCATCACGTGCTGCTCGGCGTCTCGGCCAGCGACGGGACCATCGAGGTGGAGCGCGACATCCCCGCCCCGGACGGGCAGCCCCGCTACGACCAGCAGCGGCCCGCGCTCACGATCGAGAACGGGCGGGTATACGTGGCGTTCGGCGGGCTGGACGGGGACTGCGGGCCGTACCGGGGCTCCGTGGTGGGCATCCCGGTCAACGGCAGCGGGCCGCTGGTGTCCTACCTGGTGCCGACGCCGCGCGAAGGCGCCGTCTGGGGCACGGCCGGCCCGGTCACCGGCCCGGACGGCACCTTGTACGTCAGCGTGGGCAATGGCTCGGAGAGCAGCACCAAGTTCGACGGCACCGACTCGGTGACCGCCCTGTCCCCCGCCCTGAAGCAGGCCGGCATCTTCGCGCCGTCCACGTGGCACGACGATAACGCGCATGACCTGGACCTCGGCTCCACCCAGGCCGCGCTGCTGGCCAGCGGGAACCTGCTCGCGCTCGGCAAGAGCGGCACCGCCTACCTGATCAGCGCGGCTCATCCCGGCGGGGTCGGCGGCCAGGTTGCGCAGGCGCACGTCTGCCCCGCCTACGGCGCGGCCGCGGTCCAGGGCAGCACCGTGTACGAGCCGTGCGAGCAGGGCGGGATGGCCGCGATCAGTACCGCCGGCGGCAAGATCCGCGTGCTGTGGCGGGGGCCGGCCAGCGCCTGGGGCTCCCCGTCCGTGGGCGGCGGGGCGGTCTGGGTCACCGACTGGACCGCGGGAACGCTCTACGAACTCGACCCGGCCACCGGCAAGACCAGGAACTCGGTCGGCCTGGGCACCTCCCTCCCGCACTTCGCGTCACCGTCGATGACGGGCAGCCAGGCCTTCCTCGGCACCACCGAAGGCGTGATCGCCGTCGCCGGCGCCTGAGCGAGGGGACGGGGGTACGGCGGGCGGGCGGTGCGGGCAGACTGGGGGTCATGGCCGCAGCAGTGTCCTACCTCGAATCACCGGTCCCGGCGTTCCTGTTCGACCTGGACGGGACGCTGATCGACAGCGTCTACCAGCACGTCATCGCCTGGCGGACGGCGCTGATGCGGATCGGCATCGACCTGTCGGTGTGGCGGATCCACCGGCGCATCGGGATGAGCGGCGGGCTGTTCGTGTCCGCGCTGCTGCGCGAGACGGGCCGGTCGCTGTCCAAGGAGGACATCGACCGGCTGCAGCAGGCGCACGCGGCGGAGTACCGCGCGCAGGTGGATTCGGTCACGGCGCTGCCCGGGGCCCGTGAGCTGCTCGCCGCGCTCACCGATTCCGGGGTCCCCTGGGCCATCGCGACCAGCGGGTACGCGGCGACGGCGCGGCCCGCGCTGGCGCTGCTCGGGCTGCCCGAGGACACCCCGATGGTGACCAGGGACCTGGTCCGGCACGCCAAGCCGGACCCCGACCTGTTCCTGGCCGCGGCCGCCGCGCTCGGCGTGGACCCCAGGTACGCGATGGTGGTCGGCGACAGCGTGTGGGACCTGCTCGCGGCCCGGCGGGCCGGGGCGCTCGGGGTCGGGCTGATGTCCGGCGGGTACGGCCGGGAGGAGCTCGAGCGAACCGGGGCGTACCGGGTCTACGCCGACCCAGCCGAGATGCTCGCCCGCATCGACGAGCTCGGCGTCCGCGCCGACTAGCGTCGCCGGCCACTGGCGCGTCTATCGCATCACCGGCACCACGGTTCTCAAGGTCAACGCCTATATCCGGTGACCGGGAACCCATCACGACGGCATTACGCATGCTTTTCCATGATGGCCGTGATACGGCCGTCAGGAATGGCGCCAGCGGGCCCGGATAGGGGTTATATAGAGGGGTACGCGGTCGCGGGGGCGCCGCTATGAACAATGGCGCTCGGTGTCAGTCAGGAGGCGAGTTGCCGTGCCCACGGTGCGTCGGATCATTGTTGGCGTGCATGGGTCTCTAGGGAGCCTGCAAGCGCTGCGGTACGCGGCGGACGAGGCCAGGCAGCGGAACGTGCCGCTGCTGGCGATCACCGCATGGATTCCTCCGGGCGGTGAGATGGCCGAACGACGGGCTCCCTCAGCCTACCTGCGCAAAGTCTGGCGCGACGCCGCCTGGGAGCAGCTGTGGGCTGCGTTCGACGCCGGCCTGGGCGGCGTGCCCGCCGACCTGCACGTCGAACCGCTGGTCGCCCGCGGCGAGACCGGCCCGGTGCTGGTCGACGCCGCCGACCAGCCCGATGACCTGCTGATCATCGGGACGGGCCGGCGAGCCGGGTTCGGCCGCATGACGCACCGGTCGGTGAGCCGGTACTGCCTGGCGCACGCGCGCTGCCCGGTGCTGGCCGTCCCGCCGTCGGCGCTGATGGACGAGATGAGCCACGGCCCGCGGTCCTGGCATCTCCGGCGGCACGCGCTCATCCCCGACACCCCGGACATCTAAGCCGCGGTTATGTGAAGCCGCTCGCGGAGACGGCCCGTGAGCGGCTCCGGCATGCCTGTCGACGGGCCGCGGCGGCCGACCGCATGGGTTCCGTTAGGAACCGAATATCAGCTGCATGGGTCATGCAAGGGCGCTTCAAGCCGGGGATTCCTGACCGTTAACTGAGACGTGCCTGCGGCCTGCATGGGCCGGGCGAGCTCTATCTCTGACGGCACATCCCAAGGAGTCACCGTGTCGGACCTGCTCTACGTCGGCCTGACGATCGTCGTCTTCGCCGTGCTCCTCCTCATCGTGAAGGGGGTCGAGCGCTTTGAGCGCTGAGAACTGGATCGGCCTGATCGGCGGCGTGCTGCTGACGATCTACCTGTTCGTGGCCCTGATACTGCCTGAGAGGTTCTGATGAACAGCACAGCCGCCGGCTGGCTGCAGTTCGCGCTGCTCTTCGCCACGCTCGCGGCATGTTACGTGCCGCTCGGCAACTACATCGCGCGCATCTTCACCGCCAAGGGTCACTGGCGGGTCGAGCGCGGCATCTACAAGCTGTGCGGGATCGACCCGGAAGCGGACATGAAATGGAGCGTCTACGTGCGCTCCATGCTCGCGTTCTCGGTCATCAGCGTCCTGTTCCTTTACCTGATCGAGCGGACCCAGCACTGGCTGCCCCTGTCGACCGGGATGTCCAACGTCACGCCCGCTACCGCGTTCAACACGGCGGCCTCGTTCACCACCAACACCAACTGGCAGAACTACTCCGGCGAGTCCACTATGAGCTACCTGACCCAGATGTCGGGGCTCGCGGTGCAGAACTTCGCGTCCGCCGCGGTCGGCCTGGTGGTCGCTATCGCGATGATCCGCGGGTTCACCCGGTCGCGGACCGACCGGCTCGGCAACTTCTGGGTGGACCTGACCCGCGCCGTAATCCGGCTGCTGCTGCCGATCTCGGTCATCGGCGCGCTGATCCTGGTGGCCAGCGGGGCGATCGAGAACTTCAGCCTCTACCACACGATCACCACGCTGGCCGGCGGCCACCAGACGATCGTCGGCGGCCCGGTGGCCTCGCAGGAAGTCATCAAGGAGCTGGGCAACAACGGCGGCGGCTTCTTCAACGCCAACTCGGCCCACCCGTTCGAGAGCCCGAACCCGTTCACCAACATCTTCGAGATCTTCCTGCTGCTGCTGATCCCGTTCAGCTTGCCGCGCACGTTCGGCAAGATGGTGGGCAGCAACAGGCAGGGCTACGCGCTGCTCGCCGTGATGGTGATCATCTGGATGGCGGCCGTCGGCGGGGTCAGCTTCTTCGAGATGCAGCACGCCGGGGTGGCCCCGCAGCTCGCGCACGGCGCCGCCGAAGGGACGGAGGTCCGGTTCGGCACGCCCGGCTGCTCGTTGTTCTCGGTGTCCACCACCGTGACCTCCACCGGCGCGGTGGACTGCTTCCATGATTCGATGACGCCGTTCGGCGGCGGCATCGTGCTGTTCGACATCGCGCTCGGCGAGATCGCGCCCGGCGGGATCGGGGCCGGCATGTACGGCATCCTGGTGCTGGCCATCGTCACGGTGTTCGTCGCCGGGCTGATGGTCGGCCGGACGCCGGAGTACATCGGCAAGAAGATCCGGCCCGCCGAGATGAAGTACGCGGCGCTGTACTTCCTCACGATCCCGACGCTCGTGCTGACCGCGGCGGGGTTGTCGATCGGCACGAAGCAGGGCCAGACCCCGATCTTCAACCCAGGCCCGCACGGGCTGACCGAGGTCATGTACGCGTTCGCCTCGATGGCCAACAACAACGGGTCGGCCTTCGCGGGCCTGGGTACCGCGGCCACCTGGTACCAGACGCTGGGCGGCATCGTGATGCTGCTCGGCCGGTTCGCGCCGGAGATCTTCGCCCTCGGCCTGGCCGGGTCGCTCGCCCGGCAGGCACCCGTGCCCGAGAGCGCCGGAACGCTGGATACGAGAACACCGCTGTTCGTCGGGATGCTCGTCGGCGTGACCCTCATCCTCGTCGGCCTGACCTACTTCCCCGCGCTCGCGCTCGGCCCGTTCGCAGAAGGACTGCACTGAGATGGCTGTGACAACGACAACCCCGGGGGCCGCTCCGGTAGGCCCCAGGCAGGCTGGAACCGAACCGCGCAAGGTCGGCGGCGGCCTGCTCGACCCGAAGATGCTCTGGAAGTCGACACCCAGCGCGCTGGCGAAGCTGGACCCGCGGGTCCAGGTCAGGAACCCGGTCATGTTCGTGGTCGAGGTCGGCGCCGTGCTCACCCTGTACACGGCGATCAGGCACTCGACGGTGTTCAACTGGACGATCGTGGTCTGGCTGTTCCTGACCGTGGTGTTCGCCAACCTGGCCGAGGCGGTGGCCGAGGGCCGCGGCAAGGCGCAGGCCGAGACGCTGCGCCGGGCCAAGCGCGAGACGATGGCCCGCCGGCTGCTCAGCTGGCAGCCCGGGGCGGACCCGGCCGCGCTCCGCGAGGAGTCGGTGGCGGGCACCGCGCTGCAGCTCGGCGACTACGTGGTGGTCGAGGCGGGCGAGCACATCCCCGGTGACGGGGACGTGGTCGAGGGCGTCGCCTCGGTGGACGAGTCGGCCATCACCGGCGAGTCCGCGCCGGTGATCCGCGAGTCCGGCGGCGACCGGTCCGCGGTCACCGGCGGCACCACGGTGCTGTCCGACCGGATCGTGGTGAAGATCACCTCCAAGCCGGGCGAGACGTTCATCGACCGGATGATCGCCCTGGTCGAGGGCGCGAAGCGGCAGAAGACGCCGAATGAGATAGCGCTGAACATCCTGCTCGCGTCGCTGACCATCATCTTCATGCTGGCGGTGATCACGCTGCAGCCGATGGCGTTCTACGCCAAGGCGCCGCAGACGCTAGTGACCCTGGTCGCGCTGCTGGTGGCGCTGATCCCCACCACGATCGGCGCGCTGCTGTCGGCGATCGGCATCGCCGGCATGGACCGGCTGGTGCAACGCAACGTGCTGGCCATGTCCGGCCGCGCGGTCGAGGCGGCCGGCGACGTGAACACGCTGCTGCTGGACAAGACCGGGACGATCACCATCGGCAACCGGCAGGCCAGTGAGTTCCTGCCGGTCGGCGGGGCTACCGCGGCGCAGGTCGCGGATGCGGCCCAGCTGTCCTCGATGGCGGACTACACGCCAGTACGGCCTGCGGGAACGGCACGAGGGCGAACTGGCGGGCGCGGAGTTCGTCGAGTTCACCGCGCAGACCCGGATGAGCGGCATCGACCTGGCCGACGGACGGAAGGTACGGAAGGGCGCCGCCAGTTCGGTGGCGCAGTGGATCCGCGACGGTGGCGGGGTGGTCCCGTCCGACCTGGGTTCGCTGGTGGACGGCATCTCGGCGGCCGGCGGCACGCCGCTGGTAGTGGCCGAACGGGCCAACGGGACTGCCCGGGCTGTCGGCGTGATCCACCTCAAGGACATCGTCAAGGAGGGCATCTCCGAACGGTTCGCCGAGATGCGCAAGATGGGCATCAGGACCGTCATGATCACCGGCGACAACCCGCTGACGGCCAGGGCCATCGCGGACGAGTCGGGCGTGGACGACTTCCTGGCCGAGGCGACGCCGGAAGACAAGATGGCGCTGATCTCCAAGGAGCAGGAGGGCGGCAAGCTGGTCGCGATGACCGGCGACGGCACCAACGACGCGCCCGCCCTGGCCCAGGCCGACGTCGGCGTGGCCATGAACACCGGTACTTCGGCCGCCAAGGAAGCCGGGAACATGGTGGACCTGGACTCCAACCCGACCAAGCTCATCGAGATCGTGGAGATCGGCAAGCAGCTGCTGATCACCCGGGGCGCGCTGACGACCTTCTCCATCGCCAACGACGTCGCGAAGTACTTCGCGATGCTGCCGGCCATGTTCTCGGTGGCCTTCCCGGCCCTGAACAAGCTCAACATCCCTGCACCTGCACAGCCCGCAGTCGGCGATCACCTCGGCGATCATCTTCAACGCGCTGATCATCGTCGCGCTGATCCCGCTGGCGCTGCGCGGCGTGCGGTACCGGCCGGCCTCCGCGCAGTCGCTGCTCCGCAGGAACCTGTGGATCTACGGCGTCGGCGGCCTGATCATCCCGTTCATCGGGATCAAGCTCATCGACCTCATCATCATGAACATTCCCGGATTCGGGTGATCGACAAATGAATCGTCTTCCCGTCATCGTCAGGCAGCACATCGCGGCGTTCCGCACCCTGCTGGTGTTCACCGTGCTCTGCGGGCTCATCTACCCGTTCGTCATGGTCGGCGTCTCCCAGGTGGCCTTCCACAAGCAGGCCAACGGCTCGATGGTGAGCTATAACGGCAAGGTCGTCGGGTCCAGCCTGCTCTGCCAGGAGTTCACCGACGCCAAGGGCAACCCGCTGCCGCAGTACTTCCAGCCACGGCCCTCGAATGCGGTCAACGCCACAGATAAGACTGACTACGGCTGTGACCCGGGGTTCTCCGCGGCGTCCAACCTCGGGCCGACCAACCCGACCGAAGTGCAGCTGATCAAGCAGCGGCAGCAGCAGATCTCGGCGTTCGATCACGTCCCGGTCTCGCAGATCCCGGCGGACGCGGTGACCGCGTCCGGGTCCGGGCTTGACCCGGACATCTCGCCGGAGAACGCGGCCATCCAGGTTGACCGGGTCGCCGCGGCCAGGCACCTGCCGGCGGCCGAGGTCCGTGCGCTGGTGGCGAAGTACACCCAGGGCCGGACGCTCGGCTTCCTCGGCGAGCCGAGGGTGGACGTGCTCACCCTGAACATCGCGCTCGATCAGCTGTCGGCGACGTCCGGTAGCTGAGCCGCCGATGGCCGAGCTCGCCTCGGCGCCCCGGCCGGGAGATCCCCGGCCTGGGCCCGAGGGCTCGCATTACCCGAACGGCATTCTCATCGTCGAGGACGAGGCCGATCTGGTCCGCGCGCTGCGGATCAACCTGCGCGCCCGGCCGCGGGTTTTCTTCCCCGGTTGACAACATTCCCGCTCATCGGCGGTACGCGGTTCGCCGACTATGACGCAAAATGTGAAGCGCGGGACTATCCCAGGGGGAGCGCAGATGAAGGCACTGGCCGCGGACGATCCGCGCGTGATCGGCGAATACCGGTTGCGCGCGCGGCTCGGCGCGGGCGGCATGGGCCGGGTCTACCTCGGGCTCTCCCCGGCCGGTCGGGCGGTGGCCATCAAGGTCGTCCACCCGGACCTGGCCTGCGACGCCGATTTCCTGCGCCGGTTCGGCCAGGAGGTCGCGGCGGCCCGGGCCGTCAGCGGGATCTACACCGCGCCGGTCGTGGCCAGCGGCCTGAACGAGCGCCCGCCGTGGCTGGCCACCGCGTTCGTGCCCGGCCCCTCCCTGGAGCAGGTCGTCACCGAGCACGGGCCGCTGCCCGAGCCGGCCCTGCGGCCGCTGCTGGCCGGGCTGGTCGAGGCGCTGCAGGCGATCCACGCCTGCGGCGTGGTGCACCGCGACCTCAAGCCCGCCAACGTGCTGCTGGCCACCGACGGGCCG
>WNGR01004579.1_pt1 | contig 22837 bp, 23 predicted proteins | sample 5407581 | NCBI WGS metagenome assembly WNGR01 (sample SAMN13153383, study PRJNA577476) | soil metagenome | isolation source: 80 cm soil or saprolite under Garry oak tree replicate 2 | place: USA:California | collected 2016-06-15
GACCTCCTGCGCATGGCCCGAACCGTCTACGACGTCGCCCATCCCGAGCGCCCCTGGGGCTGGAAGGTGTCGACGTACCTGTGGACCAAGTCCATCGCGGCCGGTGTCTTCCTGCTTGCGGCCCTCGGGCTGGCGAGCGGCCTGGCGTCCGGGGGCGCCCTGACCGCGCGGGCCACACCGCTGATCGGCCTCGTCTTTCTCGCGTTGACGACGGCCCTCCTCGTTCTTGACCTGAAGCGCCCCGAGCGTTTCCTCTACCTGCTCTTCATGCCCAACTGGCGGTCATGGCTCGTATGGGGCGGATGGATACTCGTGGCCCAGGGTGCGCTGGGCGCGCTCTGGCTCCTGGCGGGCTGGCAGGGGAATGCCGCCCTCTTACGGTCGCTTGCCTGGCCCATGGTCCCACTGGCGGCGGCCGCGGCAGGCTATAGCGCCTTCCTCTTCGGTCAGGCCGAGGGGCGCGATTTCTGGCAGAGCCCGCTCCTGTTGCCTCATCTCCTCGTGGCGGCGCTTCTCGCGGGAGCGGCGAGCCTGTTGCTGGCCGCTCGGGCCACGGGCAGCCCCGAGTGGGTGGCGAGAGAGCTCGCGCTGACTCTCTGGGTGTTGCTCGCTGTGGAAGGCATGGTCCTGCTTGCGGAGCTGTTCAGCCTGCACGCGACCCAGGACTCGGCGCGGTCGGCGAAGGTTCTGACCCACGGTCGCCTGCGGCTGCCGTTCTGGATCGGCGTGGCGGGGTGCGGAATCGCTCTGCCGTGGGCACTGCTCCTGGTTCCCTCGTCGCCGACGGCGTCGGTGGCCGCAGCGGCGCTCGCGCTGGGCGGGCTCTGGCTCTGGGAAGATCTCTGGGTGCGCGCGGGCCAGGCGCTGCCGCTCTCGTGAGGCCCTGATGACCGACAAGACGGCCGATCCCCTTCACCCCCACGCGCGCGACCTCGACCCGCCGGCCTCGGGGCTCAACCGCTATCCGCCCGTCATGCGCTGGGACGACTGGGAGGAGTACGACGCCAAGGCCTGGCCCAGGCGCGTCCCGCGCCGCTACTCGCTCATTCCCACCATCTGCTTCAACTGCGAGGCGGGCTGCGGTCTCCTGGCCTATGTCGACAAGCAGACGCTCAAGATCCAGAAGTTCGAGGGCAACCCCGAGCATCCCGGCAGCCGCGGACGCAATTGCGCCAAGGGGCCGGCGACGTTGAATCAAGTCCAGGATCCAGAGCGCATCCTGTATCCCCTCAAGCGATCCGGGAAGCGCGGCGAGGGGCAGTGGGAGCGCGTGACGTGGAACGAGGTCCTGGACGACATCGGCGGGCGCATCCGCAAGGCGCTCGTGGAGGGCCGGCAGAAGGAGATCATGTACCACCTGGGCCGGCCCGGGCACGAGCTCGTCTACCTCCAGCGCGTCTTCCACGCCTGGGGCATCGACGGCCACAACAGCCACACCAACGTCTGCTCGGCCTCGGCACGGGCGGGCTACGCCTTCTGGCACGGCTTCGATCGGCCCTCGCCCGACCATGGCAAGGCGCGCTTCATCCTGCTGCTGTCCTCTCACCTCGAGGCGGGGCACTACTTCAATCCGCACGCCCAGCGGATCATCGAGGGCAAGATGGCGGGCGCCAAGGTGTGCGTGGTGGACACGCGCTTGAGCAATACCGCCTCCATGGCCGACTACTGGCTCTCGCCGTGGCCGGGAACGGAAGCCGCCCTGCTCCTGGCCTTCGTGCACATCCTGCTCCGCGACGGCACCTGGGACCGGGAGTTCGTGCGCCGCTGGGTCAACTGGGAGGAATACCTGATCCGGGAGCGCCCCGGCGCGCCCGTAGAGTTCAAGGAGTTCGAAGGAGCGCTCGAGGGGATCTACGCGCCCTACACGCCGCAGTTCGCGGAGACGGAGACCGGGGTGCCCGCCGCCCGCATCGAGGAGGTGGCGCGCGAGATCGGCCGGTGCGGGGGCGCCCTCTCGAGCCACGTCTGGCGCAATGCCTCGGCGGGCAACCTCTTCGGCTGGGAGGTCGCGCGCGCTCTCGAGCTGGTGGTCGTCCTGATGGGCGCCGTCGCCTCGCCGGGCGGCACCGCCCCGAGCGCCTGGAACAAGGCCGTGCCCGCCCCACCCATGATGCCGCCGCCCGCCAAGGTGTGGAGCGAGCTCCTCATGCCGCGCGAGTACCCGCTGGCCTTCTTCGAGATGAGCTTTCTCCTGCCGCACTTCCTCAAGGAAGGCCGGGGCAAGCTCGCCATGTACTTCACTCGCGTCTACAACCCCGTGTGGACCAATCCCGACGGGATGTCGTGGATCGAGATGCTGACGGACGAAGCCAAGGTCGAGCGCCACGCCTGTCTCACTCCGATCTGGAGCGAGACGGCGTGGTTCTCCGACTACGTGTTGCCCATGGGCCACGCCTCGGAGCGGCACGACCTCATGAGCCAGGAGACGCACGCGGCGCGCTGGATCGGATTCCGCCAGCCCGTGCTGCGCGTGGCCCTCGAGCGTCAGGGCAAGGTCTTCGACTCGACCTGGGAGGCGCACGAGGCGGCGGGGCTGGGGCAGGTGTGGGAGGAAGACGAGTTCTGGATCGAGCTCTCGTGGCGCATCGATCCCGACGGCGCCCTCGGCATCCGCAAGTACTTCGAGTCGCCGTACCGGTCCGGCGAGAAGCTGCGGGTCGAGGAGCTCTACCGGTGGATCTTCGAGCACAGCGTGCCCGGTCTGCCCGAGGTCGCCAGGGAGCAGGGGCTGACGCCGCTCGCGTACATGCGCAAGTACGGCGCGTTCCTGATCGCCGACCACGTCTATCGCACGCACGAGACGCCCTTGTCTGAGGCCGAGCGCGAAGGCGCGGCGGTGGACCCGGTGACGCGCGTGGCCGCGAAGAGCGGGGCGGGCATCGGCGTTCTCGTCGACGGTCAGCTCCGCGCCGGCTTCCCCACGCCGTCGCGCAAGCTCGAGTTCTACTCGCCGACGCTCAAGGACTGGAAGTGGCCCGAGCACGCCGTGCCCACCTATGCGCGGAGCCACGTCCACTGGTCCCAGATCGATCGGGCGCGGGGCGAGATGCTGCTCCTCCCGACCTTCAGGCTGCCCACGCTCATCCACTCGCGCTCGGGCAACGCCAAGTGGCTCTACGAGATCTCGCACAACAATCCGCTCTGGCTTCACCCGGAGGACGCCGCGCGGTTCGGCGTGGTCACGGGAGATCTTCTCAAGGTCGAGACGGAGATCGGCTACTTCGTGGACAAGGTCTGGGTCACCGAGTCCATCCGGCCCGGGATCGTCGCCTGCTCGCATCACCTCGGCCGGTGGCGGCTTCGCGAGGAGATGGGCGGCGAGCGCTGGTCGACGGCGCTCGTCGACCTCGAGCCGCAGGCGCCCGGGCAGTGGCGGATGCGCCACGTCCACGGAGTCCGGCCCTTCGAGAGCGCGGATCCGGACTCCGCCCGCGTGTGGTGGGAGGATCCCGGCGTCCACCAGAACCTGACCTTTCCCGTGCATCCGGACCCCGTGAGCGGTCAGCACTGCTGGCATCAGAAGGTGCGCGTGGGCCGGCCGGCGGCCGGCGATCGCTACGGCGACGTGTTCGTCGACACCAATCGGGCGCACGAGGTGTACCGGCAATGGCTGGCCCTGGCGCGTCCCGCGCCGGGCCCCGGCGGGCTCCGCCGGCCCCTGTGGCTGCCGCGGGCGTTCAAGCCCGACGCCTCGACGTATCGTCTGGAGCCGTGACCCTTGAATTGGCGCGCCGTCGCGGCATGATTGAGCCATGGCCGACCCTCGAGTGACCCGGCGAGAGCTGCTGGCGGCCGCGGCGGCGGCGGGCGCGGCATGCGCGTGGCCGTGGGATGAGGCGGAGGCCCAGGGCTTTCTCGCCAACCTCGCCCCCGAGGAGCCCGTGGAGGCGACCCTGAAGCGGCTCTTCGCCGGCCGCCCCGTCCGCGACGGATCGGCGGTCATGACCTTCGAGGCTCCCCTCATCGCCGAGGACGGCGGCAACGTCCCGGTGGCGATCGAGATCAAGTCGCCCATGACGCCGCAGAGCCACGTCAAGGCCATCTACATCCTCTCGGACAAGAACCCGCGGCCCCTGAACGCCAAGGTCAACCTGACGCCGGCGTGCGGCCAGGCCTACATCGCGACCAACATCCGGCTGGCTGACACGGGCGACGTGCGCGCGGTGGCCGAGATGCAGGACGGGGCGCTCGTGATGGTGAAGCGATCGATCCGCGTGGTGGTGGCGGGGTGCGCGGCATGAGTAATCTCGGCCAGGTGCGAATCAAGGTGCCCGCGGGCATCGCTCGCGGCTCCGTGGCCCGCGTGCGGGTGGTCTGCATCCATCCCAACGAGCGCGTGGAGCGGCAGGGCGGCAAGTCGGTGGACAAGAACTACCGCTTCATCAATCGCGTGGTCGTCAGCTACCTCGGTCGTGACATCGCGGAACTGGACACCTCGACGTCCATCGGGGAGAACCCCGCCTTCACCATTCCCTTCCGCGCTACCGAGCCCGGCCCCCTCAAGATCACCTTCTTCGACACGCACGGCTCCCGCTTCGAGGGCACGGTCGAGGTCAAGCCCTCATGAGGGCTGGCGCGCTCTGGGCGACCCTCGCCCTCGTGGCGATCGCCACGGGCATCGGCATCCCACAGGCCCCGGCCCAGATCGACGACGAGGACGAGCGCCAGCGCGAGCAGGCGCGGGATCGAGACATCCAGCGACAGGTCCCGCCCTGGCTCTACGAGCTCTACCGGAAGGATCAGGAGCGCGACAGGCCCAGGGAGAAGACCGAGCTCGACAAGCTCGTCGAGCAGGCGCGGCTCTACCCGCTCATCGGGCGCGAGCCGCCCCCCTTCTCGCTGCTTCGCCTCGACGGCCGGCGGGTCGCGCTGTCCGACTTCACCGGCCACGTGGTCGTGCTGTACTTCTGGACCACGGCCTCCTCCTATGGCGCCGACGAGCTGTCCTCCCGGATGGAGAAGATGCAGCGCGAGTGGCGCGACCGGAAGTTCACCGTCCTCGCCGTCAACGTCAAGGAGAAGAAGGAGGAGGTCGCCCCCTGGGTGCAGAAGCGCCTGCTCTCGCCCGTCGTGCTCCTTGACACCGACGGCGGAGTCAGCCAGGACTATCGGGTGCGCGCCATTCCCACCGTGTACGTGATCGGTCGCGACATGCGACTGGTCGGCCGCGCCTCCGGCACTCGCGCCTGGGACGAGGGACCGGAGAAGGCCCTGCTGGACTATCTCGTGAAAGCGCCGGCGAGCTAGGCGGGTTCGCTGACCATCGACCTCGTCGAGACGGACATCCTGATCCTCGGAGCGGGCGGCGCCGGCCTCTGCGCCGCGCTGCACGCCGCCGACCATTCTCCCCATCTCTCCGTCACCGTGGTCGTCAAGGGTCTCCTCGGACGCGCGGGCTGCACGCGCATGGTCCAGGGCGGCTACAATGCCGTGCTCGCCGCGCCGGACACCCTCGACGCCCATTTCCTCGACACCCTGGCGGGCGGCGGCTGGATCAATGACCAGGAGCTGGTGTGGACGCTGGTGACGGAGGCGCCGGGACGCGTGCGGGAGCTCGAGAATCGCTACGGCTGTTTCTTCGACCGCCACCCCGACGGCCGCATCCACCAGAAGCCCTTCGCCGGCCAGTCCCACGACCGCACGATTCACAAGGGCGATCTCACGGGCATCGAGATCATGAACCGCCTCACCGAGCAGGTGTGGACGCGCCCGTCCATCCGGGCTCTCGAGGAGCACCGCGCGGTGGAGCTTCTCCGCGACGGCGCCGGCCGCGCGGGCGGGGCCCTCCTCCTCGACATCCGGCGCGGCGGCTTCCTCGCCGTCCGCGCCCGGGCCACGCTGCTCGCCATGGGCGGCGGGCCCACGATGTACAAGGTCATCGCGTGCTCCGCCGACAAGGCGGCCGACGGCATCGCGCTCGCCCTGAGGGCGGGGGTGCCCCTCCGGGACATGGAGATGGTGCAGTTCCACCCCACGGGGCTCGTCGTGCCCAACTCACTCATGACGGGGGCGCTCCTCGAGGAGGGTCTGCGCGGCGCGGGCGGCCGCCTGCTCAACGGCACGGGGGAGCGCTTCATGGGCCGCTACGACCCCACGCGGATGGAGCGCTCCACCCGCGATCTCGTCGCGCGCGCGTGCTTCACCGAGGTCCAGGAGGGACGGGGCAGCCCCAACGGCGGAGTCTGGATCGACGTCTCACACCTCGGCGCGAAGACCGTGGAGGCCAATTTCCGCGGCATGGTCCGGCGCTGCCGCGACTTCGGTCGCGATCTCGCGCGCGAGCCGGTCGAGGTCGGGCCCACCGCGCACTTCATGATGGGCGGCGTGGTGATCGATCCCTCCTGTCGCACGAGCGTCGAGGGCCTCTTCGCGGCGGGCGAGGACACGGGCGGCATCCACGGCGCCAACCGCCTCGGGGGCAACGGCGTGGCCGACTCCACCGTGTTCGGTGGCCTGGCCGGTGATGTCATGGCGGACTGGGTGGTCGGCCGAGGGCTGCCGCGTCTCTCCGTGGAGGGACTCGAGGCGGTCACGGGGCGCCTCGTCGCTCCGCTCGATCGCGGAGAAGGCGAGAACCTCTACAGGCTGCAGCAGCAGCTGCGCGACGTGATGTGGGAGCACGTGGGCTTGATCCGCTCGGCGGCCGGGCTGAAGTCTGCCCTCAAGGAGATCGAGGAGATCGGGCAGCGAGCGGCGGGCGCCCCCGTGCCGGGCGGCCCCATGTACAACCTGGCCTGGCAGGACTGGCTCAACCTGCAGAGCCAGGCGGCCGCGGCATGGGTCATCGCCCGGAGCGCCCTCGAGCGAAACGAGAGCCGAGGCTCGCACTACCGCTCCGACTACCCCGTGCCCGGCGCCGAGCTCTACAGCGTCTCCGTGGGCGCCGACGACAGCTCGGGGCTGCGCGTGTGGACGGAGCCCGTGAAGCTCCCGCGTCTGTCGCCGAGCGGAATACGCCAGCCCGCCGGTGTGGACGTCGGCGACTGATGCGCGCTCCAGGATCCGCGGCGCCCTGAGAGCATGCGCGACAGACGAGTGCTCAAGCGGCGGCTCGGCTCCGCCGAGGCCTGGCGGGGCACCAAGACCGGCATGTGGGCCTGGCTCATCCAGCGCCTGGCCGCTCTCGGGCTTCTCGCCGTGATCGCCCTCCACCTGCAGAACCCCTTCGTGCGGCCCGTGCAGGCTGCCGTGCTCGCCCTCGTGCTCTTGCATGGCCTCCTCGGCGTTCGCGCCATCCTCCTCGACTTCGGGCTGCCCGCCCGCGTGCACCGCACGCTGTTTCTCCTCGCCTTGCTCGCGGCCCTGGCCGGGTTCCTCGCGTTCTGGAGATGGCGATGGTACTGAGGGTCTTCCGCTGGTCGCCAGGCTCGCGCGAGCGCCTGCAGAAGTACTGGGTGCGCGCCCGCCAGGGCATGACCGTGCTCGACGCCCTCGTCGAGGTCCAGCGCGGCACTGATCCCACGCTGGCCTTCCGCTACGCGTGCCGGGTGGGCATGTGCGGCTCCTGCGGCATGGTCATCAATGGGCGCGAGCGCTGGGCCTGCCGCACCCTGCTGAGCCGGCTCGAGCGCGGGCCCGTGACCGTGCGGCCCCTCTATCACTTTCCTCTCATCCGGGACCTCGTGGTGGACATGGAACCGATCAAGCGGAAGATGCTCGAGAGCAAGGCGGTGTTCGTGCCGCGCCGGCCCGCCGAGGACGACGAGGGATTCGCCGCCGTGAGCGGCCGCTCGCGCGAGCGCCGCGCCGTGGACGGCGCCATCGAGTGCATCGGGTGCGGCATGTGCGTCTCGGCCTGCACCATGGTCGCCCACGATTCTCGCTTTCCCGGGCCTGCCGCGCTGAACCGGGTCTTCACGCTGCAGCGGGACAGCCGGGACGGCGCGCATGCCGAGCGTAGCGAGGCGCTCCTCGCCGAGGACGTCCTCACGCGCTGCCACACCCAGGCCAACTGCACGGCGGTCTGTCCCATGCAGCTCTCGCCCACCGATTCCATCCTGGCCCTCAGGCGCCGCGCCCTCCTTCAGCTCGTGGGGTTCCGGCCCCGCTGAACCGTCGCCGGCGGGGCGCTTCCTTGACCTCGGGGGAGCGTCATGTTAGCGTTTTGATTAGATTTCACCTGTCGCCTCCTGCCCGGCTGGGTGGGAGGCGATATGTCTGTGTGCGGTCGTCGTTTCGGATACTTTGGTCATCGAGGAGGGCCCGCCATGGCGGTCGACCAGATCAAGCGGCTCTACGAATCCATGCCCGCCAAGCTGGACCGGGCCCGCAAGCGCTTCGGTCGCGCACTCACCCTCAGCGAGAAGATCCTCGTCGCTCACGCCGACGATTTCGACAAGCAGGAGTGGAGTCGCGGCAAGGCGCAGCTCCGCCTGCGCGTGGATCGCGTGTCGCTCCAGGACGCCACGGGCCAGATGGCGCTCCTCCAGTTCATGCAGGCGGGCAAGAAGCAGGCCGCGGTGCCGAGCACCGTGCACTGCGATCACCTGATCCGCGCGCAGAGCGGCGCCTCGGAGGACACGAAGCGCGCCATCACCGAGAACAACGAGGTCTACGACTTCCTCCACTCCGCCTCGCGCAAGTACGGCATCGGCTTCTGGAAGCCCGGAGCGGGCATCATCCACCAGGTCGTGCTCGAGAACTACGCCTTCCCGGGCGGGCTCATGATCGGCGCGGACTCGCACACCCCCAATTGCGGCGGCCTCGGCATGGTCGCCATCGGGGTGGGTGGCGCCGACTGCGGCGAGGCCATGGCGGGGCTGGCATGGGAGGTGCTGGATCCAGGCCTCATCGGCGTGCGTCTCACCGGCAAGCTCGCGGGATGGACCTCGGCCAAGGACGTGATCACGCACCTCCTGGGCCTGCTGACCGTGAAGGGCGGCACCAACAAGATCGTCGAGTACTTCGGGCCGGGCGCGTCCTCGATCAGCGCCACCGGCAAGGGCACCATCTGCAACATGGGGGCGGAGCTGGGCGCCACCACGTCGCTCTTCCACTTCGACGACCGGATGTCGACCTATCTCGCGGCCACCGACCGCGCCGACATCGCGAAGCTGGCCGAGCAGTATCGCGAGCATCTCGTCTCCGACCCCGAGGTGCTGGCGGATCCCAAGAAGTACTACGATGAGATCGTCGAGATCGATCTCTCCGAGCTCGAGCCCACCATCGTGGGCCCGCACTCGCCCGATCGGGCCCGGCCCATCTCCAAGCTCGCCGCCGAGGTCAAGAAGGAAGGGTGGCCCGCCCAGATCAAGGCCGGGCTCATCGGCTCGTGCACGAACTCATCCTACGAGGACATGAAGCGCTCCGCCCACGTCGCCATGCAGGCCCTCAAGGCGGGGCTCAAGGCCAAGACGCCGTTCCTGGTCACCCCGGGCTCGGAGCGCATCTACCAGACCATCAAGCGGGACGGCATCATGGAGATCTTCGAGAAGATCGGCGGCACCGTGCTCGCCAATGCCTGCGGGCCGTGCATCGGCCAGTGGAAGCGCTCGGACGTGGGCAAGGACGAGAGCAATGCCATCGTCTCCTCCTTCAACCGCAATTTTCCCGGTCGGAATGACGGCAGCGCGGCAACCCTCTCCTTCCTGACGAGCCCCGAGATCGTCACCGCGCTCGTCTTCGGCGGCACCCTCGAGTTCGATCCCGTCCACGGGACGATTCCGGGCCCCGACGGCAAGGCGTTCCGCTTCACCCCGCCGGAGAGCGAGGAGCTTCCCGCCAAGGGCTTCGCCAGGGGCGAGGAGGGTTACGAGGCGCCCGCCGCCGACGGCGATGCCGTGCAGGTGAAGATCGATCCCAACAGCCAGAGGCTCCAGCTCCTGCAGCCTTTCCCGCGGTGGGACGGCAAGGATTTTCTCGAGCTGCCCATTCTCGTGAAGACCAAGGGCAAGACGACCACCGACCACATCTCGCCTGCCGGCGTCTGGCTCCTCGTCCGCGGCCACCTGGACAAGATCAGCGACAACATGTTCCTGGGCGCCGTCAATGCCTTCACGGGCGAGACGGGCAAGGGCGTCAACCCGCTCACCGGGGAGGTGGGGCAGAACTTCTCCAAGATGGCCCGCGAGCTGAAGGCCAAGGGCCAGAGCTGGATCGTGATCGGCGACGAGAACTACGGCGAGGGATCGAGCCGGGAGCACGCCGCCATGTCGCCGCGCTATCTCGGCGGCAAGGTGGTGATCGTGCGGAGCTTCGCGCGCATCCACGAGACCAACCTGAAGAAGCAGGGAATCCTCCCGCTGACGTTCGCCAAGGCCTCCGACTACGACCTCTTCGAGCAGCCCGACCGCGTCAGCGTGACGGAGCTCGCGCAGCTCGCCCCCGGCAAACCGGCCGACGTCGTCATCCACAAGCCCGGCGGCAAGACCGTCGCCATCCAGTGCCGACACACCCTCACCGAAGAGCAGATCGGGTGGTTCAAGGCGGGCTCCGCCCTGAACGCCTTGAAATAACCGCGAGAGCAAGGAGAGCAATCCCATGGCGTCCCACGTGAAGATCCCGGCAGGCGAGAAGATCACGATCAGCCACGGCAAGCTGCAGGTACCGGATCGTCCCATCATCGCCTTCATCGAGGGCGACGGCACGGGCCCGGACATCTGGGCGGCCTCCGTCCGGGTGCTGGACGCCGCCGTCGAGCAGGCCTATCGGGGCAAGAAGAAGCTCGCGTGGGCGGAGGTCTACGCGGGGGAGAAGGCGCACACGGTCTACGGCAAGGACTGCCCGCCCAATCTTCTGCCCGAAGAGACCCTCGACGTCATCCGCGAGTACCTGATCGCCATCAAGGGCCCGCTGACCACGCCGATCGGCGAAGGTTTCCGCTCGCTCAACGTGACCCTGCGCCAGGTGCTCGACCTCTACGTGTGCCTCCGGCCCGTGCGCTACTTCAAGGGCGTGCCCTCGCCCGTCAAGCATCCCGAGAAGATCGACATGGTCATCTTCCGGGAGAATACCGAGGACATCTACGCGGGGATCGAGTGGGAGCAGGGGACGCCCGAGGCGAAGAAGGTCATCGAGTTCCTCCAGAAGGAGATGAAGGTCACGCAGATCCGCTTCCCGCAGAGCTCTTCCATCGGCATCAAGCCGGTGTCCAAGGAGGGCTCGGAGCGCCTCATCCGCGCGGCCATGCGCTACGCCATCGAGAACGGGCGCCGCAACGTGACCCTCGTGCACAAGGGCAACATCCAGAAGTACACGGAAGGGATGTTCATGAAGTGGGGCTACGCCCTGGCCAAGCGCGAGTTCTCCGACAAGCTCATCGGCTGGGACGACTGCGGGGGCAAGCCGCCCGCGGGCAAGACCCTCGTCAAGGACGCCATCACCGACGCCTTTCTGCAGCAGATCCTGACGCGGCCGGACGAGTTCGACGTCATTCCGTGCTGCAACCTGACGGGCGATCTCATCTCCGACGCGCTCGCCGCGCAGGTGGGCGGCATCGGCATCGCGCCCGGGGCCAACATCAACTACGAGAGCGGGCACGCCCTCTTCGAGGCCACGCACGGGACGGCGCCCAAGTACACCGGGCAGGACAAGGTCAATCCCGGCTCCGTCATCCTCTCCGGCGAGATGATGCTGCGTCACATGGGCTGGACGGAGGCCGCCGACCGGATCATCACCGCGCTGGAGACGACCATCGGCCAGAAGGTCGTGACGTACGATTTTGCCCGGCTCATGGACGGCGCGAAGGAAGTCAAGTGCTCGGAGTTCGGCACCGCCATCATCGAGAACATGAAAAAGCTGTAAAGGAGCTCACATGCCAGCGGGAGACCGTCGTCCCAAGATCACCGTGGTCGGCGCCGGCAATGTCGGCGCCTCGGTCGCCCAGTACGCGGTGGAGCGCGAGCTGGGCGACGTGGTACTCGTCGACGTCATCGAAGGCATTCCCCAGGGCAAGGCGCTCGACCTGGCCCAGGCGGGTCCGGTGCACGGCTACGATGCCGTGCTGACGGGTTCCAACGGCTACGACGAGACGTCGAACTCCGACATCGTCGTCATCACGGCGGGACTCGCGCGCAAGCCCGGCATGACGAGAGACGATCTGCTTTTCAAGAACGCCGAGATCGTGGGGAGCGTCGTGGAGCAGGTGGTCGCGCGCTCGCCGGGCGCCATTCTCGTTCTCGTCACGAACCCGCTGGATGCCATGGTGCAGCTGGCGTGGAAGAAGTCCGGGTTCCCGCACCAGCGGGTGGTCGGCATGGCGGGCATCCTCGATTCGGCCCGGTTCCGCACCTTCATCGCCCAGGAGCTCCAGGTCTCCGTGGAGAACGTGACGGCGTTCGTGCTGGGAGGTCACGGTGACACCATGGTGCCCCTGCCGCGCTACTCGACGGTGGCGGGTGTCCCCATCACCGATCTGCTGCCCCCGGACAAGATCCAGGCGCTGGTGACACGCACCGCGAACGGCGGCGCGGAGATCGTGGGTCTCCTCAAGAGCGGCAGCGCGTACTACGCGCCCGCCGCCTCCGCGGTGGAGATGGTCGAGGCCATCCTGAAGGACAAGAAGAAGATCCTCCCGTGCGCGGCCTACCTCGACGGCCAGTACGGGGTGAAGGGTCTCTACGTGGGCGTTCCCGTCAAGCTCGGCCGGAGCGGAGTCGAGCAGATCATCGAGATCAAGCTCACCCGTGACGAGCAGGCCGCGTTCGACAAGTCTGCGGCCGCGGTGCGGGAGCTCGTGGACAAGCTCAAGCTGTAGAGGAGGAAAGGATCATGGCCAAAGTCAAGGCACGGACGAAGGCGAAGGCGAAGCGGCCGGCTTCCCCGCAGGCGAAGAAGGCGACGAGCGGGCCCGTCGCGGCTGCCCCCGCCGGCTATCACACCCTCACCCCGGGATTCTGCGTCCGCGGCGCCCTCGAGGCCCTCGACTTCTACAAGAAGGCCTTCGGAGCCACGGAGCGGATGCGCCTGATGAAACCGGGCGGGACGACCCTCGCGCATGCCGAGCTCAAGATCGGCGATTCACTCTTCATGCTGGGCGAAGAAGACCTCGCCATGGGCGCCAAGTCGGCGCAGACGCTGGGCGGGAGTCCGGTCAACTTCTACATCTACGTCAAGGCGGTGGACGCCGCGGTCGAGAAGGCGCTGGCCGCGGGCGCGAAGACGGTCATGCCGGTCACCGACATGTTCTGGGGCGACCGGATCGGCGGCGTGGAGGATCCGTACGGTCAGAAGTGGACGCTGGCGACGCACAAGGAGGACGTGAAGCCGCGCGAGATGCAAAAACGGGCCGAGGCCTTCTACGCCCAGGCTGCCGGCTCCCACTAGCCGGGTGGCCATGCGCGACATCCACACCTCCGCCGTCACGGACGCCGTCAAGAAGCTCTGCATCGAGGCCAACCATGGCCTCGAGCCCGACATGCTGCGCGCCTTCGACCGGGCGTTGGGCACCGAGCGCTCGCCGGCGGGCCGGCACGTCCTGCAGATCCTCAAGGAGAATGCCGAGCTCGCCTGGACCAAGAAGATCCCGTACTGCCAGGACACGGGCTTCGTGATCTGCTTCATCGAGCTCGGCCAGGACGTCCACGTGACGGGGGGGAGCCTGACCGACGCCATCAACGAGGGCGTGAGGCAGGGCTACACGGAGGGCTATCTCCGAGCATCGATCGTCCGCTCGCCCTTCGATCGCGTCAACACGGGAGACAACACGCCGGCCGTGGTCCACGTGGACGTGGTGACGGGCGCCACCATGAAGATCATGATCATGGCCAAGGGCGGGGGCTGCGAGAACCGCTCGAAGTACAAGATGCTCACCCCCGCCGAGGGCGTCGAGGGCGTCAAGGACTGGATCCTCGAGTGCATCCGGACGGCGGGCCCCGACGCCTGTCCGCCGCTCATTGCCGGCGTCGGCGTGGGCGGCACCTTCGAGAAGGCGGCCCTGCTCTCGAAGAAGGCGCTCTTTCGCGAGCTCGGGACGTCCAACCCGGACGCGGCCATTGACGCGCTCGAGCAAGAAGTTCTCGGCCGCGCCAACCGGCTCGGTATCGGCCCCCAAGGCTACGGCGGCGACACCACGGCATTCGGCGTTCACATCCTGGCGTATCCCTGCCACATCACGAGCCTGCCCGTGGCCGTCACCATCGAGTGCCATGCGCACAGGCACAAGGAAGCGACACTGTGAGCGGGACGTCTCTCATTTCTCCCTCTCCCTTCCAGGGAGAGGGCCGGGGTGAGAGTGGGATGCCTCGCGCAGCTGCGCCCCTCACCCTGGCCCTCTCCCCAGAGGGGAGAGGGAATTGGCAGTTGTGATCACCACGGGGGCGGACGGGGTGAAGGAGGTGACACCGCCGCTGAGCGACGTCGACGTGGAAGCGCTCAAGGCGGGAGACCGCGTCCGCATCACGGGCGTGATCTATACGGCCCGTGATGCTGCCCATGGTCGGCTCTTGCCGCTGATCGAGGCGGGGAGGGCGCTGCCCTTCGACGTGCGCGGCCAGATCATCTACTACACCGGCCCTTCGCCGGCGCGGCCGGGGGACGTGGTCGGGTCGATCGGACCCACGACGGGCGGCCGCATGGACAAGTTCACGCCTGCTCTGCTGGAGCTCGGCCTCAAAGGGACCATGGGGAAGGGCGCGCGCTCGCAGCCGGTGAAGGACGCGTTCATGAAGTTCAAGGGCATCTACTTCGGCGCGATCGGAGGCGCGGGCGCCGTGCTGTCTCGGTTCGTCCGGAAGGTCGACATCGTCGCGTACGAAGACCTCGGGACGGAGGCCATCCGGCGCATCGAGGTCGAGAATTTCCCGGCCATCGTGATCAATGACTGCCACGGCGGTGACCTTTACCAGGAAGGAATGACGCAATATGCCCGGTAACGACGCGTACCAGCACGACGTGCTGATCATCGGGGGAGGCGGCGCCGGGCTCCGGGCGGCCATCGCCGCTGTGGAGGAATCGGGGCGGGAAGGACACGATCTTCGGGAGTGACTTCCTGGCCGACCAGGACGTCGTGGAGGCCTTCGTCAAGGAAGCGCCGGGCCAGGTGATCCAGCTCGAGCACTGGGGCTGCCCGTGGAGCCGCGATCCCGACGGCCGGGTCAGCGTCCGCCCCTTCGGCGGCATGACGGTGGACCGGACGCTCTACGCCGCGGACAAGACCGGCTTCCACATGCTCCACGCGCTCTTCCAGACCTCGCTGAAATACGACAACATCGTCCGTTACGACGAATGGTTCGCGACCTCGCTGCTCGTGGAAGACGGCAGGGTATGCGGGGTGGCGGCCATCAACGTCCACGACGGCACGGTGAGCGCCATCACGGCCAAGGCCGTCATCATCTGCGCGGGCGGGGGCGGGCGCGTCTTCCCGTTCACCACCAACGCCGCCATCAAGACGGGCGACGGCATGGCGCTGGCCTACCGCGCCGGCGCCCCCCTCAAGGACATGGAGTTCGTGCAGTACCACCCGACCGGATTGCCGGGCACCGGCATCCTCATCACGGAAGCATCACGGGGAGAGGGCGGCCACCTCAAGAACAAGGACGGCTACCGCTACCTTCAAGATTATGGCCTCGGGCCGCCCACGGACAAGCCCGTGCACCGCAAGATGGAGCTGGGGCCGCGCGACATCCTCTCCCGCTGTCATATGCAGGAGCACCAGAAAGGACGGACGTTCGAGGGGCCGCACGGTCACTACGTTCACCTCGATCTCCGCCACCTCGGCGAGAAGCTGATCGACAAGAACCTGCCCTTCGTGCGGGAGCTGGCGAAGAACTACGTCGGGATCGATCCCGTGTACGAGCCGATCCCGGTGCGCCCGGTGGTGCACTACATGATGGGCGGGATCTCCACCGACATCGACGCCAAGACGCCCCTGGAAGGTCTCTACGCCGCCGGCGAATGCGCATGCGTCTCCATCAACGGCGCGAACCGCCTCGGCTCCAATTCCCTCACCGAGCTGCTCGTGTTCGGCGCCCGCGCGGGCCGATCCGCGGCCCGGCACGCCCTGGAGCGGCCGGCGGTCAAATCGAACCCGGTGGCGCAGCTGGTGAGCGACGAGCGCAAGCGACTCGATAGCCGGTTCCTCAGGGCCGACGGCCGGGAGCGCATCGCCGACATCCGGGAGGCGATGCAGAAAGCCATGGAGGACGGCTGCGGCATCTACCGCGAGCGGTCGACCATGGAGGCGACGTGCAAGATCCTGCGCGAGCTGCGGGGGCGCTTCGCCCGCATCGGGCTGTCGGACCGGGGCGCCGTATTCAACACCGAGCTCGTCGCCGCGCTGGAGCTCGACTCCATGCTGGACGTGGCGGAGGCGGTTGCCAACTCCGCGCTGCTGCGGGAGGAGTCGCGGGGGTCCCACACCCGCACCGATTTCCCCAAGCGCGACGACGCGCGCTTTCTCAAGCACTCGCTCGCCTACCGGACTCCCGACGCTCCGCGCATCGACTACCTGCCGGTCACCATCACCCGGTGGCCCCCCGAGGAACGGAAGTATTAAAGGAGGAGCGATGACCGAAGAGACCATCACGCTGGAAGTGACCCGCTACCAGCCCGGCGACAGAGAGCCGCGGACCGAATCCTTCTCGGTGCCGTACCGAAAGGACTGGGTCGTCCTCGATGCGCTCAACCACATCAAGGACCGGGTAGACGGATCGCTCACGTACCGGTGGTCCTGCCGCATGGGGGTGTGCGGCAGCTGCGGGATGATGGTGAATGGTGTCCCCAAGCTCACCTGCTCCGCGTTTCTGCGCGACTACCACCCGGGGCCGATTCGGGTCGAGCCCCTGGCGAACTTCCCCGTGATCCGCGATCTCGTCGTCGCCCTCGACGACTTCCTGGAGAAGCTCCGCCGGGTCAAGCCGTGGCTCATCCGCGAGACGGAGAAGCCCGTGGCGGAGGGTGAGTATCGCCAGACGCCGGCCCAGCTCGACGCGTACAAGCAGTTCAGCATGTGCATCAACTGCATGCTCTGCTATGCGGCCTGCCCCGTCTACGGGCTCGCCCCCGCCTTCATCGGCCCCGCCGCCATCGCCCTCGCGTACCGGTACAACCTGGACTCGCGGGACGAGGGATATCGGGTGCGAGAGCCGATCGTCAGCGACAGCGTCGGGGTGTGGGAGTGCACGTTCGTCGGCGAGTGCTCGGTGGTCTGCCCGAAGGGCGTCGATCCAGCCGCGGCGATCCAGCGCTCCAAGGTGGCCGGGGCCAAGGACTGGGCCATGTCCGTGCTCATGCCGTGGGGCGGGCGGAAATGAAGCCACGCGCGGCTGGAATGGGCCACCTTCGGTGCGAGCCGGACTCGCGGAGATCCCTATGAGCGAGGCGCGTCCCGCACGCCCTGGCCTCTACTACCCGAAGCTGCCCGCGACCTGGTGGCTCAAGCGTCCCGGGTACGTGCGCTTCATGCTCCGGGAGGTGACCAGCGTCTTCGTCGCGATCTTCGTCGTGGAGCTCCTCGTCATCGTCCACAAGATCGGGCAGGGGCCGCAGGCCTTTGCTGACATGATGGCCAGGCTGCAATCCCCTGGATGCATCGTCTTTCACGTGGTCGCCCTCGCCTTCGTCGTGTATCACACGATCACGTGGTTCCAGGCCACGGGCGTCGTTCAGGTGGTGCGCGTGGGCGACCGCCAGGTGCCGCCCGCGGTGGTGGTCGCCGGGAACTACGTCGCCTGGGTCGTGGTCACGCTGTTCATCCTGTACTGGCTGCTCGTGAGGAGCTGAGCCATGTCTCCGGGCAAGACGATCGAGCCCCTCTGGTGGAGCCTCTTCTCGGCGGGAGGTGTCGTCGCGGCGTTTCTGGTGCCCGTGCACCTCTTTCTGTTCGGCCTGGCCCTCCCGCTCGGATGGGTGTCCGTGAGTCACGCGCGGCTGCTCGCGCTCGTCGGACACCCCGTCGTCAAATTGTATTTGTTCGTGCTCATCGCGCTCCCGCTCTACCACTGGGCCCACCGCTTCCGCTTCGTCCTGGAGGATCTGGGTCTTCACGGACTCCGGATGCCGCTCGCCGTCCTGTGCTACGGCAGCGCCATCGTGGGCACTGTGGCCACGGTGTGGGTCCTGATCCGGATATGAGCGACCAGCTTCCGTCTCGAGCGTGAGCCGAAACCGGCGATGAAGATCCACGAGTACCAGGGCAAGGCCATCCTGCGCGAGTTCGGCGTGCCAGTGCCGAGCGGAGACGTCGCCGACTCGCCCGAGCAGGCCAAGGCGATCGCCGCCAGGCTGGGCGGCCGGGTGGTCGTCAAGGCGCAGGTGCACGCGGGCGGGCGCGGTAAGGCGGGCGGCGTCAAGCTGGCGGAGGATCCCGCGGGCGCCGAGGCGGCGGCGCGCCAGATCCTTGGCATGATGCTCAAGACCCCGCAGACTCCGCCCGAGGGCATCAAGGTCCTCAAGGTGCTGGTGGAAGAGGCTTCGCCCATCGCCACCGAGCTCTACCTCTCCATGACCCTCGACCGCGGCCGGGGCACTCACGTGGCCATGGCCTCTCAGGCAGGAGGCATGGAGATCGAGGAAGTCGCCGCCTCCCATCCCGAGAAGATCATCCGCGAGTGGACCGATCCCGCCCTCGGTCTCCAGGCGTTCCAGGCGCGCAACCTCGCCTTCGGCCTCGGGCTCTCGGGGGATCAGTTCAAGGCCGGGGTCTCGCTCATCCTCAACCTCTTCCGCGCCTACGTGGACAAGGATTGCTCGCTGGCCGAGATCAATCCCCTCGTGGTCACCCGGGACGGCCGCGTGCTCGCCCTCGACGCCAAGCTCAACTTCGACGACAACGCCCTCTACCGGCACAAGGAGATCGTGGCGCTCCGGGACACCAACGAGGAGACGCCGCTCGACGTGGAAGCCTCGAAGTACGGGCTGAACTACATCAAGCTCGACGGCAATGTCGGCTGCATGGTCAATGGCGCAGGGCTGGCCATGGCGACCATGGACATCATCAAGCTCGCGGGGGGCGAGCCCGCCAACTTCCTCGACGTGGGCGGCGGCGCCTCCCCCGAGCAGATCGAGAACGCCTTTCGCATTCTCTCCTCGGACCCATCCGTCAAGGCCGTGTTCATCAACGTCTTCGGCGGCATCCTCCGGGTGGACCGGCTGGCCGAGGGCATCATCGCGGCGGTGAACAAGCTGGGCTTGAAGCTGCCCGTGGTCCTGCGCGCGGAAGGCACGAACGTCGAGCAGGGCAAGAAGATGCTGGCCGACTCCGGGCTCGCGCTCGTCATGGCCGACGACATGGGCGAGGGGGCCAAGAAGGTGGTCGAGCTCGCCCGGACGGCCGGATCGCGATGAGCATCCTCGTCGACAAGTCCACGCGCGTCCTCGTCCAGGGCATCACGGGCAAGGAGGGCGCCTTCCACGCGCTCCGCTGCAAGGAGTACGGGACCAATGTGGTGGGCGGGGTCACGCCCGGCAAGGGCGGGACGACCCACGAGGGCTTCCCGGTCTGGAACACCGTCGAGGAGGCGCGGGCCGCCGCCGGCGTCGACTGCGCGCTCATCTTCGTGCCTCCGCCCGCGGCGGCGGACGCGATCATGGAGGCTGCCGACGCGGGCGTCCCGCTCGTCGTCTGCATCACCGAGGGCGTGCCCGTCGTCGACATGGTGCGCGTCAAGGCCTTCCTGTCCCGGACCACGAGCCGACTCATCGGCCCGAACTGTCCCGGCCTCATCTCGCCCGGCCAGGCCAAGATCGGGATCATGCCGGGGCACATCCACAAGGTGGGCCCCATCGGCGTCGTCTCGCGGAGCGGCACGCTGACCTACGAGGTCGTGCACCAGCTGACCCAGCGCGGGCTCGGCCAGTCCTCCTGCGTGGGCATCGGGGGCGACCCCGTCAACGGCACGAGCTTCATCGACGTCCTCCGTCTCTTCCAGGACGACGCGCAGACGGAGGCGATCATGATGATCGGCGAGATCGGCGGCACCGCCGAGGAAGAGGCGGCCGCCTTCATCAAGGCCCACGTCAGGAAGCCGGTGGTGGGCTTCATCTGCGGCCAGACGGCGCCGCCCGGGCGGCGCATGGGCCATGCGGGCGCCATCATCGCGGGCGGCAAGGGCACGGCCGCCGAGAAGATGAAGGCCATGGAGTCGGCCGGCATCACCACCGTCAAGAGCCCCGCCGACATGGGCGCCACCGTCGCAAAAGTTATCGGCAAATGAATTTCGAGCCGAAACGGGGCCGAGACGCAGGGGAGGGCCCGGTGAGGCGAGTGCTGAATAGACGCTAGTTCTCGAGAAAGGACAGTGCACTAGCCCATGGCCGTAGAGCGCACGCTCACCATCATCAAGCCCGACGCCGTGGCCAAGAACGTCACCGGGCAGATCATCGCCCGCTTCGAGCAGGCCGGCCTGAAGGTCCTGGCCGCCAAGCTCGTGCATCTCTCGCCCGCCCAGGCCGCGGGCTTCTACATCGTCCACAAGGATCGCCCGTTCTACGCCAGCCTGTGCGCTTTCATGACCCAGGGGCCGTGCATGCCCATGGTGCTGGAAGGCGAGGCCGCCATCGCGCGCCTGCGCGATCTCATGGGCGCCACGGATCCCGCCAAGGCCGACCCGGGGACGATCCGGAAGGATTTCGCGTCCTCGATCGAGGCCAACGCCGTCCACGGCTCGGACTCGCCGCAGTCGGCCGCCTTCGAGATCTCGTACTTCTTCGGCGCGACCGAGATCCACTCGCGATAGAATTTCGAGCCGAAACGGGGCCGAGCCGCAGGGGAGGGCCCGGTGAGGCGAGTGCTGAATAGACGGGCCGCCGCCTCCTTCGCGTCGCTGGCGGAGGCGGCGACTCGCCCCGATTCCTCACGCGCCTCGGAAGCGCTCACTGCCCGAGCGCGGCTCGAGCAGCAGCGTCTGGAGCGAGCGCCCCACGAGGCCGGTCGTGTCCCAGAGGCGCGCCCGCGCCAGGCCGATGCCGTGCGCCTCGCCCGTCGTGGCGGCGTCGAGGCACATCCACTCGCCGACAGGGCTACGGTGCAGGGCGATCGTCAGATCACCGTTCACGAACGTGGCGAGCGCCGGGTCGACGGCGACGGCCACGCCGCTCGCGGAATCGGCGACGGCGACGAGGCATTCGAGCGGAGGTGTCGGTGTCTCACCGGCGACGAGAGGCACGCGGAGCCTGAGCCATGCCGCCACCGGCCCGCCTCCCCAGGTTCCCTTCGCGAGCCGCCACTCCACCGCGCGGTGGTAGCCTTCCTCGCCCGACATGAACGGCAGCTCGAACGGCGCGCTCGCGGCCGGCGGCGCCGGCGAGGCCAGCGGCTCGAGCGGCACCGCGACGCTGGCAGGCACGAGGCGCATGACGAGGCACGTCGCCTCGATCACCGCGGCGCCGTCCTCCGCGAGGACGGAGCCGGCGAGGCGCTGGACCTTGGTGCCGGCTCGGACGACGCGCGTGACGACGGTCAGGGGCGCCAGCGGCACCGGGCGGAGGAAGTCGAAGGTCAGCCGCGCGATCTGGGTGTCCGACCCCGCCTGCCGCGCGAACGCTCGCGCGAGGAGGGCGGCGGGCGGGCCGCCGTGCTGATGCCGCGGGCTCCACGGCCCGCGCGCCGACGCCGAGGGAACGAAGCGGTCGCCGTCGAGGACGAAGAACGGCGGAAGCTGGCTCACGCCTCGTCGGCGTCCGGGTCGCGCATGGCCGAATACTAACTCTTTCCGAACGGCGGCGTCGACGTGGACCACCACCTGTGATAGCGCTCCCGCGGGCCCGACCGTGGACCCGTGAGTCCGTGCGGGCCGCTGGGCAGGCACTGACCGAAGGTTGCCGGCGCATCACCGAGTCACCCCGACGAAGGTGTCAAGCAGAAACGCGTGGGACTGTGGCTCTTGGTGTATCTTTCCGCATACGTTGATTTCTATCGAAGGTCTCGGAAAGCATCGGAGTCACTCACCGCCAGGACAGACGGAGAGCCCGGATTATCGATCACTGTAGACACATGGATGCGCGCTCCTCAGCGCATGAGGTGGGTCTCGAGAAAGCTCACCGCGTCGGGAATGTACACGGGATAGCCCTCGGCGCGAGAGAAGAGGAAGTGCCCGTTGTCGCGGAAGGCTGGATAGACCTTCATCTCGACGCTCTTGCCCGTGCGTCTCAGCTCCTTCTCGAGCTGTCGCCCCTCGCCTTCGTCGATGATCATGTCGTTCTTCGACCACAGGATCAGGACGGGCGCCCGGATCTTCTGGGCGCCGTTCTTCCAGACCCCCTGCACGAGCGGCCACGCCTCGTCGACGCCACCCTGCCCGCCTTGCCGGTAGCCGCCCGCCATGCTGATCACCGCCTTGAAGCGGGCATCGCGAGAAGCGGCCATGATGCTGACGAGGCCACCCAGCGAGACGCCGCCCACGCTTATCCGCTCCGGATCCACGGATGGCAGCGTCTGCAGGTATTCGAGAGCCGCCACCACGTCGCCCGCTTCCTCCTCGGCGCCGCGCATGACGTCCGAGGCGCGCCGTCCGCTATAGCCGCCCGAGCCGTGGCCCTGGCTGTAGGTCGTGGCCGTTCCCTCGGAGCCCATGTATCCGCGGCGCGCGAGCACGAGGACGACGAAGCCCCTGCGTGCCAGGGTGTCGGGCAGGGAGCCCTTCGTGATCTGTGTCCGCGGAGGGCGCGAGGCCTCCAGGGTCGTCATGGAGCCATGATTGCTGATGTAGGCGGGGAAGGGCCCCGGCCCGTCGGGACGGCCGACGAGCGCGCGCAGCTTCAGCGTGCCGCTCGGCAGGCTCACGACTTCCGTCGCGTAGGGCGCAGCTGTCTGCGCAGAGGAGCCGGACGCGCAGAGGAGCAGGAGGCAGGCCCCCGGAAAGACGCGCATGCCGGAATTATACGAACTCGGCGCGCGAGCGTGAAATCAGCGTGACCGACGAGTTCTTCCCCGCCGTCTTGGGCATGCGCCAGCGCTGGCTGG
>WNGR01002968.1_pt1 | contig 22824 bp, 19 predicted proteins | sample 5407581 | NCBI WGS metagenome assembly WNGR01 (sample SAMN13153383, study PRJNA577476) | soil metagenome | isolation source: 80 cm soil or saprolite under Garry oak tree replicate 2 | place: USA:California | collected 2016-06-15
CTGTTTCCGTGGCTGACCGTGCTGCAGAACGTGGAAGCCGGTCTGGAAGCGCAGGGCGTGGCCGCCCGCGAGCGCCGCGAACGCGCGCTCGCCGCGATCGACCTGATCGGTCTCGACGGGTTCGAGAACGCTTATCCGCGCGAGTTGTCGGGCGGCATGCGTCAGCGCGTCGGCTTCGCGCGCGCGCTGGTGGTCGACCCCACGCTGCTGCTGATGGACGAACCGTTCTCGGCGCTCGACGTGCTCACCGCCGAAACGCTGCGTACCGACCTGCTCGATCTGTGGACGCAAGGCCGCATGCCGATCAAGGCGGTGCTGATCGTCACGCACAACATCGAGGAAGCGGTGTTCATGTGCGACCGGATTCTGGTGCTGTCGTCCAATCCGGGCCGCGTGATCGCCGAGATCAAGGTGCCGTTCAAGCATCCGCGCAACCGGCTGGACCCGGCGTTCCGGCGGCTGGTCGACGAGATCTACGCGAAGATGACCGCGCGTCAGACCGACGAAAAAACCAAGAAGGGGCTGGAACTGCACAGCTGGCTGCCGCACGTGTCGACCAACCTGATGGCCGGTCTGATCGAGACGCTCGCCGCCGCGCCGTATCACGGCCGCGCCGACATGCCGGAGATCGCGCGCTCGCTGCATCTGGAAGTGGACGATCTGTTCCCGGTGGCCGAAGTGCTGCAACACCTGGGCTTTGCCGACGTGCGCGAAGGCGATATTTTCCTGACGCCGCCGGCGCGCGTGTTCGCCGAGTTCGGCACGCAGGAACGCAAGATGATGTTCGCCGAGCATCTGCTGCGGCACGTGCCGCTTGCCGCGCGGATCAAGAAGGTGCTGAATGAGCGGCCGGGGCATCGCGCGCCGCGTGTGCGCTTCGAGCAGGAGTTGGAGGACTTTCTGTCGGACAGCGCTGCGGAAGAGACGCTCGACGCGGTCATCAACTGGGGCCGTTATGGCGAGATTTTCTCGTACAACGACCAGACGGAAATCTTCAGTCTGGAAGACGTGGAGTCGTAAGCGCCTTCGAGTTGATTGAGACGCTTCAGGTAAAACGGCAGGAAGACCCTGCCGTTTTTTATTGCCGCTTGCTTATTGCAGCGCGCCCCAGCGTGCGACCGCCGGTTCCGCCGACGCCCATTTCCAGCCTTTGTCCTGCCGGCAGGCGCTCGCGGTGTACCAGTCTTCATGTGCGTTCGGGCCGTCGCCGTCCTGCACCGAGAACACGAACTCCTTGCACAGTGCGAGCGCCGAGCTGAACGCGCGTGTCACGCGCACCTGGCCGTGGCCGTTCTCGATCGGCAGCGTGTGCTTGACCACCCAGGGCCGCGTCTCGCCGACCGGCATGGCGCCCGCCAACGCGGCGATCATGTTCTGCTGGTCGGTGTGCATGGTGCGCATATAGCGGCCGATCGCTTCGTCGGTCGCGGCCTGCACGGCGATGCCGACGCCGATGCCCACTGCCGGGTTCGACGTGACGAGCCCCGACGCCACGCCGGCCGCCGCGCCGCTTGCCGCGCCGACCGACGAACAGCCGCTCGTCAACAGACTCGCGCCGACACAGATCGCGCCGGCAAGCATGAGCCGCAGCCGGTTGCCGGAGAGCGAAGCGGTGTGGAAGAGGGGAATCTGGCGCGAATCCGCAAGCAAACGCGCAAGCAAACCCGAAAGCGACCGCAGATGCGAACGCGCCGTCATTGCAGCGCGCCCCAGCGTTCGGTGGCGGGTTCGGCCGACGCCCATTTCCAGTTGTCGCCGTCACGGCAGATCGACGCGACGTAGAACGCGCTGCTGGCCGGCACATTCTTGGTGGCGGTTTGATCGACCGAGAAAACGATTTCCTTGCAGTCGAGTACGCCCGTGCTGATCGCGCGGCTGACCGTGACACGGCCGTGTTCGTCGTCCTCGATCGGCACCGAGTGGGTTACGCTCCACGGCGCGGCCGCGCCGACCTCGAGCGGCCCGGCGATTTTTGCGATGCCGTCTTGAGTGTTCTTGTGGGCCACGCGCTCCGAGTACTGCACGCCGGCGCGGGCCGCGGCCACCGCGCCGAGACCGATGCCGGTGGCGACGGCTGCATTGCTGGTGACTTTTGCCGCGAGCGCGGCGCCCGCGATACCGGCGCTCGCGGTGGCGCCTTCGGAATAAAGCGAACTACAGCCGCTCAACGCCGACGAGACCGCTACCGCCAACGCAATGAGGGCTGTTGCATTGACACGTCCGCGCCTCGCCGTTTGTCTTACGCTCTCCGCCCACACCATACTTTTTTGCATTTCCCTTTCTGTGCTCCTGCAAGTGCCGCACGTTCATGCTCGAAACCGATTTGTGAACGAACGAGCGGCACGTCTTTCTATCGTTGCAATACGCGCTGCCGCATTTTGCAGGATGCCATTTGTAATTGGCAGAGGGAAAGTGCAAGGAATTGCAAAAGATGATGCGCGGCAAATCGGTTTCTGCTGGGGCCGACGCCGATTTGCTTGGTCGTACGAAGGGATTAAATATGAGATTGCGCGGCGCGCTGAGCGGCCCGTTGCGCGGGTCGCGTTCCATCGAGCGAGCGAACTCCCGGCACCCAACGAAAGGCGTGCTCGCGCGGTCGAATAAGGTGAGCGCGGCAGGCTGGCTTATGGCTCGATTTCTTCTTCCGAGCCTTCTTCGCCCCCGTAAGCGCTCAAGCGGTTGTACAGCGTTTTCAGACTCACGCCGAGCGCTTTGGCCGCGCGCCGTTTGTCGCCGCCGCAATACTTGAGCGTGCCGAGAATGATCTGCTTTTGCGCGTCGGCGAGCGGCGTGCCGATCCACACGCTCATCGCGTCGCCTTGCGTCACGGGCTTCTTCACGCGCGACGCGAGGTGCGGATGCGGCAACTCGACCGTCTTCTCCGCGAGAATGAACGCACGATAGACCGCGTTCTTCAGCTCGCGCACGTTGCCCGGCCACGACCAGGTGCGCAGCGTTTCGATCGAGCGCTTGCTGAAGCTCTTGTTCGCGCCTTCCTGCTGGTTCAACTGCGCGAGGAAGTGCTGCGCGAGCAGTTCGCGATCGTTTTCGCGCTCGCGCAACGGCGGCGCGCGCAACGGAAAAACCGCGAGGCGGTACATGAGGTCTTCACGCAGGCCGTTTTCCTTCACGGCCACCGCGGGGTCGCGGTTGGTGGCGGCGATCACGCGCACGTCGCCGCTGATCAGCTGGTTGCCGCCGACCCGATAGAAGGTGCCGGTTTCGAGCGCGCGCAAGAGCTTGACCTGGCGCACCGGCGCCATTTCCGTGACTTCGTCGAGGAACAGCGTGCCGCCGTTCGCGTGTTCGAAGTAGCCGACGCGGCCTTGAACCGCGCCCGTGAAGCTGCCTTTTTCGTGGCCGAACAATTCGGCTTCGATGAGTTCGTCGGGGATCGCGCCGCAGTTTACGGCGACGAACGGTGCGTCCTTGCGGTTGCTTTGATCGTGAATCGTGCGGGCAATCAGTTCCTTGCCCGTGCCGGATTCGCCGATGATCAGCGCGGTCGCGTCGGTGCTGGCGACGCGTTCGATCTGCTCGTAGAGATCGAGCATCACCGGCGACGAGCCGTACAAGAGCCCATACGATTTCAGTCCCGCGACGTCCGCGACGCGCTGCTTCGCGTGTGCCGAAGCGCTGCCGCCGGCCGAGACGCTGGGCGAGTCCAGATCGATTGACGGCATAAACGGGGAGTCCTGTGCAAATGAGGTTTGTTGTTGCGGCGCGCAGGCCTGGGAAACGAGATGGACCGCGCAAGCGGTATCTCACAGAGGTCGATTTAACCACTTAGACGCCGCTTACGGCAATCCATGTAAAGCCGGGCGAAAGACAGTCGCGCCAGGTCGGTCGAAACTGCCCCGAGGCGGGGGCGCGCCACGAGCGAGCGACAGTTTTACCGGGCACGTGTCTTGCAAGATGCATCCGACACGCGTGTGCTTCCTGAGCGATGACCGCCGAAGCACGATAGCGACGAATGCGCGTCGCCGCCAGCGATGACAGGCCCGGAACCACACGCGACCGCTGGACTCAGACGAGGAGTGAATGATGACAGACACCACGCAACAGCTTGCGCTCGGCGGCCAGAAGATTGTCGAAGACCTGCGAGTGCTGCTGAAGGATTCGGAAGAAATGCTGCGGCTCGCCGCCAACGTGCCGGGCGAGGGCGTCGGCGCGCTGCGCGACAAGCTGGGCACGCACGTGGAGACGCTGCAATCCGCGCTCGACGATGCCCAACAAGGCGCGCAGCGGGGGTATCGGGTTGCCGCCGTCAACACCAGACACTATGTGCGGCACAACCCGTGGCGCGCGGTCGGCATTGCCGCGGGCGTCGGCTTTCTGCTTGGCGTCGTGACCGCGCTTGATGATGCTCGGCGGCTTTCTCGCGGTCCGCTACGTGCAGCGTAGCCGCGCCGCGCAGGTTCCGGCGGCGCGTGAGTTGAGCCGCTGGGAAGGCGAGGGCGGCGCGGTAGCAACAACGCCGGACACGCCCGCCGGCATCGCGACGACGACTGCCGCCCCAGCCGCGCATGGCGGCAATGGCTCGGCGCGTACGAATGGCGATGGCGGCGCATGGCCGTTCCCGCACAGCTGAACGCGCTTGCCCGCAGTGCGTCGGCCGGCGTGCCGTTTCGTCGAGCGCGCTGGGGCACGCACTGCCGATTTGTCTCGATAAAAGCCGTATAATAAGCAAATAGACAACAATAATGCGCAGAACACGCGGATTTATCGGCTCATTGTTGCGATATAGCACTAAGTCAAAGGTTCTGCGCTTTTGCGAAACGTGGTGTGCGCTCAGGTGCTGGCGCATCGTCACGGGGCAACAAGCTGCGGACCCGTTTTCCGGCATGCGCGTTAGCATGTTTCTCCACTCACGCTTTCAGGCTCTCGAGACGCGATGCCACATGTACTGATTGTCGATGACGATGCCGGTACCCGCGAGGCGCTTTCCGCCATCATTGGGGAAGACGGCCTGACCACCGCCACCGCGGGCGATTTGCGCGAAGCGCGCATTCAACTGGTCCGGCAAATGCCGGACGTCGTCTTTACCGATCTGAAGCTGCCCGACGGCAGCGGAGTCGACCTGTTTGAAGATCTGGATCCGCGCTCCGGCGTGGAAGTGATCGTGATTACCGGCCACGCCACCGTGGAGTCGGCGGTCAGCGCGCTGAAAATGGGCGCCACCGACTACCTGGTGAAGCCCATCAACATGCAGCGCGTGAAGGCGATTCTGTCGCGCCTGCCGCGCGCCGGCGACCTCAAGGCGGAAATCGGCACGCTGCGCGGCGAGTTGCGGCGCATGGGCCGCTTTGGTTTGATGCTCGGTAATTCGCCGGCCATGCAGGAGGTGTACGACCAGATCGGCCGCGTCGCGCCGACGGCGGCCTCCGTCATGCTGGTGGGCGAATCGGGCACCGGCAAGGAAGTCGCCGCGCAGACGCTGCACGAACTCAGCTTGCGCCGCAAGCATGCGTTTCTCGCGGTGAACTGCGGCGCGATTTCGCCGAATCTGATCGAATCCGAAATGTTCGGCCACGAGCGCGGCTCGTTCACCGGCGCGGACCGTCAGCACAAGGGCTATTTCGAGCGCGCGAACGGCGGCACGCTGTTCCTCGACGAAATCACCGAGATGCCGATCGAGTTGCAGGTGAAGCTGCTGCGCGTGCTGGAAACCGGCATGTTCATGCGGGTCGGCACGACCAGGGAGATCGAAACCGACGTGCGCCTCATCGCGGCCACGAACCGCGATCCGGAGCAGGCGGTGCTCGAGGGCAAGTTGCGGCTCGACTTGTACCATCGTCTGAACGTATTCCCGATCAGCCTGCCGCCGCTGCGCGAGCGCGGCAAGGACGTAGAACTGCTCGCGCAGGCTTTCCTCGACGAACTCAACGAGCGCCACGGCACGAAGAAGCATTTCCCCGTCGCGGTAAAGGAAATGCTGCTGTCGTATCCGTGGCCGGGCAACGTGCGCGAACTGAAGAACTATGTGCAGCGCGCGCACATCATGTCGGGTACGGACTCGGACAGCACGGCGACCGTGCCGCTGCAGATCACGTTGTCCAAGCCTACCACCGGCACGGCGATCACGATTCCGTTTGGCACGTCGCTCGCCGAGGCGGACCGTCAGCTGATCCTGGCCACGCTGGAGCAATGCGGCGGCGTGAAGACACGCGCCGCGGAGATTCTCGGTATCAGTTTGAAGACGCTGTACAACCGTCTTGTCGAGTATGGCAACGATGCGCGTGAGGATGGCGATTCGGCCGATGAATCGCGGGCTTTGGGTGGGGCGGATGTTTAGGTGCCTGCCTCGGCGCTTTATGTCTGTGTGCTTGTGGTGTTGTTGGCCTTTTCTTGATTTGTTAGTGGTCTATTAGTGTTGCCCCTGTGCGGGGCGGCACTTACTTTCTTTGCCGCCGCAAAGAAAGGTAAGCAAAGATAGCGGCTCAAACCGCTAATTCTTAAGGGGGTCTCCTGGCTTGGAGGGGGGCAGTGGTGCATCTGGAATCGGTACCCTCGCGCATTCAGCGCAAGTGACAAGGCCGTCATACTTCCGGCGGCGCTGCGCGCGCCGAGGCGGTACTTCATCGAACCGTTGGCCATGTTCAGCGGCCGTGGTATTTCATCGATCCGCAGGCCATATCGCGCGCACCGCGGCACTTCACTGAACCGCCGGCATATCTGGCATCCCGGCACTTCAAAAACCAACGGCTTTCTTCGGCGCCTCGCCGAGGCGAAGCCGATGGCCCCACCGCGCGCAAACGAAGCCCCTGGTTTCCCTGGCAGACCCGTCCGCGACGCACGCAGTGCGGAGTGGGAGCGGATGACGGCCTGGTCACTGACGCTGGCTGCGCGAGGGATCATCCGTTAATCGCACCACTGCCCCCTCTGAGCCAGGAGACCCGCTTCAGAATTAGCGGTTTGAGCCGCTTTCTTTTGCCTACTTTTCTTTGCGGCGGCAAAGAAAAGTAGGTGCCGCCCCGCACAGGGGCAACGCTAATAGACCACTAACAAATCAAGGAAAGGCCAACACCGCAGGCAAACAGACAACGAACCGCCGAGCAGGCCAAAACCCCATCAAACCTGCCGAAGGCAATACTCAGCCACAGCATCCAAAACCAGATCATCCTCACCAACAGCAACAGCACACCGAATCTCGACAGAAGGAAACAACCCACGACACCGCTCAACCACCGCAGGTAAATCTCTCCTAACATGCCCGCCTTGCCCAAAAAAAACCGGCACGACAGTAACGACAGAACACCCGTCGGAGACAAGAACCCCAACAGCGGCCGGCAGATCAGGCTCCATCAACTCGAGAAAGGCCAACAAAACCGGCCCGGCCTCGCCGCGCGCGGCACGCGCGGCCCGCAGCTTGTCGGCGAGCCGCTCGAACGGCTCGCGCCAGCGCACATCGCGCGCGCCATGTGCAAACAACACCATCCCATGCGTAGCCATGACAAGGCTCCTAATGGCGATCAACCCACTTCAACCCGACTAACCCGAGCACCAGATACACGAGGCCCGGCGTGGCCGCGGTCAATGGCGCAGGCCACGTATTCAACGTGCCGATGTGCGAGAACAACGTGTTGAACAGCTGGAAACTCATCCCCAGCATAATCCCGCCGAAAACCTTCACGCCCACCACGCCGGCCCGCGTATGCAGATACGCAAACGGCAGCGACAACACCAGCATCACGAACACCGCAAACGGATACAGCAGCTTGCGCCACAGCGCGATGTCATAACGCTGCGTGTCTTGATGATTCTCGGTCAAATGCTGGATGTAGCGGAACAGGTTGAACATCGACATCCGGTCCGGCGACACCAGCAGCACCGATAGAATCTGCGGCGTCAATTCCGAGCGCAGCGAATACTCCGGCAAGCTCACCTGCTTCGCGCGGTACACGGGGTTCAAGGCGTCGGCGGGCGTGCCCGGGGGCGGCGGCACGTCGATCAGTTGCGTATCGGTCACGCCCGTCAGTTGCCAGTGACCCGGCGGCTGATACTGGCCGCTCTTCGCCATGCGCACGTTCGAGAGGCGGAACTTCGAATCGAATTCATAAATCCGCACGTTGCTGATCGTGGCGTCGGGCTTCAATTCGCCGACGTTCACGAAGCGTGTAACCTGCTCGCCGTCCGAGCGCGCCGTGAGCGTGTCCTTTACCCACACGCCCGACTCGAAGTTGCTCGATACCGACGAGCCCATCGCCTCGAGCCGCACGCGTTCCGACAGTTGATCCGTGTACGGGCCGACCACTTCGCCGATCAGATAAGTCAGGAACACGAGCGGAATGCCGATCTTCAGCAGCGAGCGCAGCGCCTGATTGGTGGCGAGGCCGGACACGCGGAAAATCGTGTACTCGGAGTTCGCCGCCATCTGCGCGAACACGTAGATCGCGCTGATCAACGCGGCGACCGGAATGATTTCGTAGAAGCGCGACGGCGTTTGCAGCGCAACTCGCAGCACCGCGTACTGGAACTTGTAGTTGCCGTGGCCGACGGAATTCAGTTCGTTGATCAGGTCGAAGAAGAAGAACAGACCCGAAAACGCGAACAGAATGAAGACGAACGTGAGGTAGATCTGGCGCGCGAAGTACCTTTCATAGATGCGCATCGCTCAGCTCCCCTGCGAACGGCCGAACATCGCCCGTGTGAAGAGCGGCCGGTTGCGCACGCGCAGCCAGAAGATGAACGCGACGATCGCCGCCACGACGATGTGCAGGCTCACGAGCCCAACCCCGAACGACATCTTGCCTTGCTCGATCCATGCCTGCACCACGTTCAACAGATTCGAATACGTCAGATAAATCAGGACCGCCATCACCAGATTGATCGTGCGGCTGCGCCGCGGATTCTGGTGCGCAAGCGGAATCGCGAGCAGCATCAGGTTGATCGCGATCAGCGGCAGCCCCGCGCGCCACGCGAATTCGGCGAGGTTCTCGCGCGTCGGATTGCGTAGCAGCGTGAGCGTGGGCGTGCCGGTGGTGGTGGGCGTATTGACGACCGGCTGGCTCTGGATCTTCACGCCATAGCGTTCGAATTCCATGATGCGGAAATCGGGGTGCCCCGGTTCACCGTCATAGCGGCGGCCGTTTTCCAGCACGACGAAGCGGTCGCCGTTCTTGTGCGTCTCGGTATGGCCGTTCTTCGACACCACCACGTTGACCTTGCCGTTCTCGGTGCTGGTCACGAACACGTTCTCGACGTGCCCCTGATCGGGCGACATCTTCTCGATGAAGAACACCCGGTGGCTGGTGGCCGATTCGCGGAACTGGCCCGGCGCGAGCAGCGAGACCTCGTCGCGCTGCTGGAAGCGTGCGCGGATCAGCTTGCTCTGCTGGTTCGACCACGGCCAGCCGACGAACACGAAGAACATGATGAGAATGATGATCGGCGTGGCAAAAATGCCGATCGGCTTGATGAATTGCGTCAGACTGACGCCCGACGATAGCCACACGACCATCTCGGAGTCTTTGTACCAACGTGTGAGGACGAACAGGATCGACACGAACAGGGTCGCGACGAGCATGATCGCCAGATAGCCGATCACGGTCAGGCCGATCAGGACCAGCACGTCGCGCGGGTCGATCTCGCCCGAGGCCGCGAAGCCGACGATGCGGATCATCATCGTCGTCAGCACGAGCGTGAGCAAAACCATGAACACGGCACCAGCCGTATACGCGAGTTCGCGCTGGAGGGAGCGTTCGAAGATCATTATTGATGACGAGAGGGGGCGCTCTCGACGGCGCGCGGGTTGCTTCCCATCACGCCCCCGGTGCAGCCGCCGCGGGAAAAATAGCGGATAATTGCGGCTTTCATCCTAAGCCCAGATTTTATCCGAGGACAAGCGCGATGGACTTTAGCATAAAAGCCTGTGATTGGACCAAAGGCTCGTCAAACGGTTTCCTGACCGGGAAATCGGATTGCATCGTAATCGGCGTGTTCGAGTCGCAGACGCTCTCGGGCGCTGCGCTGGAAATCGACGCGGCCACCAAGGGCCTCCTGACCCGCATCATCAAGGCGGGCGACATGGACGGCAAGGCAGGCACTACGCTGTTCCTCCACGAAGTTTCAGGCATCGGCGCCTCGCGCGTGCTGCTGGTCGGCCTCGGCAAACAGGACGCTTTCAGTCAGAAGGCCTACGGCGAAGCCGTGCGGGCCGCCTGGCGCGCGCTGCTCGGCACCAAGATCGTCCAGGTCACCTTCACGCTCGCCCAGTTGCCGATCCAGGAGCGCTCGGCCGAGTGGGGCGTGCGCGCCGCGATCCTCGCACTGCGCGAACTGACCTACAAGTTCACGCAGATGAAGAGCAAGCCGGAGAACGGCGCGCGCGCGTTGAAGCGCATCGTTTTCAGTGTCAACACCGGCGACGAAAAGGCCGCCAAGCTCGCCGCGAAGCAGGGCGCCGCGCTCGCCAACGGCATGGACCTCACGCGCGACCTCGGCAACCTGCCGAGCAACGTGTGCACGCCGACCCACCTCGCCAACACCGCGAAGAAGCTCGCCAAGGACTGGAAGCTGAAGGTCGAAGTGCTCGGCGAGAAGCAGTGTGAAGCGCTCAAGATGGGCTCGTTCCTGTCGGTCACGGCAGGCTCGGTCGAGCCGGCGCAGTTCATCGTGCTGCAGTACCAGGGCGGCGCCGCGAAGGCCGCGCCGGTGGTGCTGGTCGGCAAGGGCGTCACGTTCGACACGGGCGGCATCTCGCTGAAACCGGGCGAAGCCATGGACGAGATGAAGTACGACATGTGCGGCGCCGGTTCGGTGCTGGGCACGTTGCGCGCCGTCGCCGAAATGGGCTTGAAAATCAATGTAGTCGGCATCATCCCGGCGGTAGAGAACATGCCGTCGGCCACCGCCACCAAGCCGGGCGACATCGTCACCAGCATGAAGGGCCTGACGATCGAAGTGCTGAACACGGACGCCGAAGGCCGCCTGATCCTGTGCGACGCGCTCACTTACGCCGAGCGCTTCAAGCCGGCGGCGGTGATCGACATCGCCACGCTGACGGGCGCCTGCATTATCGCGCTGGGCCATCACAACAGCGGTCTGTTCTCCAAAGACGACGCGCTGGCGGGCGAGCTGCTCGACGCATCGCGTGAAGCATCCGACCCGGCTTGGCGCCTGCCGCTCGACGACGAGTATCAGGATCAGCTCAAGTCGAACTTCGCGGACGTCGCCAACATCGGCGGACGTCCGGCGGGCAGCGTGACGGCGGCGTGCTTCCTGTCGCGCTTCACCGAAGCGTACCCGTGGGCGCATCTGGACATTGCCGGCACGGCATGGAAGAGCGGCGCGGCGAAGGGGGCCACCGGCCGTCCGGTGCCGTTGCTCGCGCAGTTCCTGATCGACCGCGCCGCGCAATGACGCATTGCTGTAAGGTTGCAGGTGCGGCAGTGGAAGCCAGGCGGAGCCGCCGATGACGAGAATCGACTTTCACTCGAACGTCGGCGATTCGCTGCTGTATGCATGCCGCCTGATCCGCAAGGCGTATCAGGCGGGCCAGCCGACCATCGTGCTGGCCGAGCCCGCGCGCCTGCGCGCGTTCGACGAACAGTTGTGGACGTTCTCGCCGCTCGATTTCGTGCCGCACTGCATGGCGGGCACGCCGCTCGCCGCGCAAACGCCGATTGTGCTGGCCACGAACCTCGACGATGTGCCGCATCATCAGGTGCTGCTCAATCTCGGCGCGACGGTGCCGCCGCAGTTCGCGCGCTTCGAAAGATTGCTGGAAGTGGTCGGTAACGCACACGACGAACTTGCTGCCGGCCGCGAACGCTACCGTTTCTATCGCGATCGCGGCTATGCTTTGAACAACTACAAGCAGGGTAGCTAGGTCTCATTACGCCCGCGTCGCGTTGTGTCTTTGTCTTAGGATTCGGCGTGAGCGCGGCCAGCTTCGGCTTCGACTCAAACACGGAGAGCGCACGTGTCTGATCCCAACGACAATTCGATTCCGGTTCTGCACGAGGTTCTCGTACCGGGCGATCCTGCCCAGGCACGCCACGCGGCGGCTACGCAGCCGGCGCCTGAGCCCGGCACCCCGCGGGAACCCGGCTTCGCGGTGGAACCGGCGCTTGCGCCAGAACCGGCGCATGCGGCCGAACCTGCCTTTGCGCGGGAACCCGCGCATGCGGCTGAGCCCGCGCATCACCCAGAACATGCTCATCCGAGAAAGCGGACAAGAGCGCACCACGCCCTTGACCCGCTGCACGAGCACGAAGCCGCGCTGGCGGCGTCACCCGGCGTCTTCGACCGGACCGAGCCGCCCGCGCCGCTCGAGGCGGGCGCGACCGTGCCGCCGGACATCGCTCGCGAACCCGCCGTCGAGCCGCAGGCGGATCTCGATGCGGATGCCATCGTCGAACGTCTGCGCGGACGGTTCGCGGGTTTTCTGTCAGGCGAGGGACGCGGCATTATCGAAGCGCGTTGCCGCGATGCGTTGCAGGACCACACTGCCTGGCTCGTCAACCAGATCACGCGCGAAGTGGCGCTGAGTCTGGAGAGCGAGATGTCCGGCTGGGTGCGGGACGCGGTGGAAGAAGAAATGGCGCGGCGCTCGGGCAGCGCTTGATGTGATGAAGCAGGGGGTGTCTTTCCCGGCGCCTCTGGTTGACGCGTTCGTTCGGCGCCTTTAGCGAAGCGCTTTTACTTGAGCGTCATCACCCAGCTCGCCAGCGTGGCCGCCTGATCGGGCGTGAGTTGCGTATTGGCGGGCATCGGCACGGGACCCCATACGCCGGCGCTGCCGTCCAGAATCTTGCGCTTCAGATAGGTGACGGCGTCTTCGCGTACGGCGTATTTCGCCGCCACCTCATGCAGTGCCGGTCCCATGAAAGGACGGGATACCGAATGGCAACTCATGCAGTTCTGCTGCTGGGCCAGTGCAAGTCCGGCGGCGGCCTCCGCGTGCGCCGCGGGACTGCCGGCGCTTAAGGTCGCGCCCAGCACGCCGGCTGCTGCAAGTGCTGCATACGACATTGATTTCATGATGGTCTCCGCCGGTGCAGGTGCCCGGCTTGTGGTGCCAGCATTATAAAAGGAAAGGGGCACACGGTTTCCCGTGCGCCCCTTTGCGCTTTTACGTAGCCAATTGTTGCTCACCGCTTACACGACGCCGGGCGGCGCTTCAGTTTTGCCCCGCAAACCACGGCGAATCCGCGGCGCGCTCGACAATGCGCGCTCAGCCCGTCACCGCGCCCTTGTTGGCGGGCAGCGCGAGCGCGGAGTACTTCGCCAGCACGCCACGCGTGTAACGCGGCTTCGGTTGTTGCCACGCGGCGCGGCGGTGCTGCAGTTCGGCGTCGTCGATGTTCAGTTGCAGCAGCAGCTTATGCGCGTCGATCGTGATCGAGTCGCCTTCCTGCACGAACGCGATCGTGCCGCCCACGAACGCTTCCGGCGCGACGTGACCGACCACCATGCCCCACGTGCCGCCCGAGAAGCGGCCGTCGGTGATCAGGCCGACGCTTTCGCCGAGGCCCTTGCCGATGATCGCGGAAGTCGGCGCGAGCATTTCCGGCATGCCGGGGCCGCCCTTCGGGCCGAGGTAACGCAGCACCACCACGTCGCCGGCGACGATCTTGTCGGCCAGAATCGCTTCCAGCGCGCTTTGCTCGTCGTCGAACACGCGAGCCGGGCCGGTGATGACCGGGTTCTTCAGACCGGTGATCTTGGCGACCGCGCCGTCAACGGCCAGGTTGCCCTTCAGGATCGCGAGGTGGCCTTCCTTGTACAGCGCCTGCTCGATCGGGAAAATCACCTGCTGATCGGCGCGCGGCTTGCCCGGCACGTCCTTCAGTTCTTCAGCGATCGTCTTGCCGGTGATCGTGATGCAATCGCCGTGCAACAGACCCGCGTCGAGCAGGATCTTCATGACTTGTGGAATGCCGCCCGCCTTGTGCAGATCGGTTGCGACGAACTGGCCCGACGGTTTCAGGTTGCAGATCACCGGCACCTTCTTGCGCATGCGCTCGAAGTCCTCGATGCTCCATTCCACCTCGGCCGCGTGCGCGATCGCGAGGAAGTGCAGCACGGCGTTGGTCGAGCCGCCGGTGGCCATGATCACGGCCACCGCGTTTTCGATCGACTTCTTCGTGATGATGTCGCGCGGCTTCAGGTCCTTCTTGACCGCTTCCACCAGCACGCGTGCCGATTCCGCTGCCGAGTCGACCTTTTCCTGGTCCGGATTGGCCATCGTCGACGAGTACAGCAGCGACATGCCGAGCGCCTCGAACGACGAGCTCATCGTGTTGGCGGTGTACATGCCGCCGCACGAACCCGTGGACGGGCACGCGTTCTTTTCGACCCCTTCGAAATCTTCCTGCGACATGCGCCCGGCCGTGAACTCGCCCACTGCCTCGAACGACGACACGATGGTCAGGTCGGTGCCCTTCCAGTTGCCCGGACGGATCGTGCCGCCGTACACGTAGATGCTCGGCACGTTCGCGCGCAACATGCCGATCATGCCGCCCGGCATGTTCTTGTCGCAGCCGCCGATCACGACCGCACCGTCCATCCACTGACCTTGCACGCAGGTCTCGATACAGTCGGCGATGACTTCGCGCGACACGAGCGAGTACTTCATGCCTTCGGTGCCCATCGACATGCCGTCCGAGATCGTCGGCGTGCCGAAGATCTGCGGATTCGCGTCGGCGCCCTTGACCGCGGCGACGGCCGCGTCGGCCAGACGTTGCAGGCCGGCGTTGCACGGCGTGATAGTCGAGTGGCCGTTGGCGATGCCGATCATCGGCTTGTCGAAGTCTTCTTTCTGATAGCCGAGTGCGTAGTACATCGAGCGGTTCGGCGAACGCGCCACGCCTTGCGTGATGTTCTTCGAACGACGGTTGTATGCCATGGGGAACTCCATCTGTTTTGTTTTGATCCGTGCTGCGTGTTCGTCGCGGATGCTGCCGATGCGCTTGCCGGCAGGTGCTGCCGGCGCGTCAGTTCAGTGTAGTTCCGACGCGTCGCGCAAGGATGCAGTTTTGCGAAGCGCCTGTCCAATATATTATTCGGGCTCGATTAGGTCGTAAAATGTATTAATCATGCTGCCTGCCATTCCCGACCTGCGCCAGTTGCGCTATTTCGTCACCGTCGCTGAAGAAAAGCACTTCGGGCGGGCGGCCGCGCGCCTTTCGATGACGCAGCCGCCGTTGTCGCAGGCGATTCGCGCGTTGGAGGAGACGCTCGGCGTCGAGTTGTTCGCGCGCACCAAGCGTTCGGTCGAACTCACGCCGGTGGGCGCCGACCTGCTGCCCGAGGTGCAGCGCCTGCTGGCGAGTGCCGAGGGCTTGAGGCCGCTCGCGCAGAGTCTTGCGCGCGGCGAGGCGGGCGTGCTGTCGCTGGCGTTCGTCTCCACCGCGGATTACGGCCTGCTGCCGCTGCTTCTGCGCGATTTCGGCGCGAGGCATCCGCGGGTGCGGCTCGAATTGACCGAAGCCACCAGCGACGTGCAGGTGGACGAACTGGTGGCCGGGCGCATCGACGCGGGGCTTGTGATCGCGCCGCTGCCGTCGCGCCATGCCACGCAGCTCTCGTGGCTGCCGATCGCCCGCGAGCCGCTGGTGATCGCCATGTCGACGGAACTGGCGCAGCGGCTGGGCGCCGCCGCCGGGTCCAATGCGGACCCGCACGCCGAGTGGCTCGACACGCCGATCAGCCTGCGCGATGTCGCCGACGCGCCGCTCGTGATCTTCCCAAGACGTTTGGCGCCGGGCTTTTATGACATCATTATGGATTGCTACGGCGTGGCGGGCCTCGCACCCCGCGTCGGCCAGGAGGCGATCCAGATGCAGACCATCGTGAGCCTCGTGTCGGCGGGAATGGGTGTCGCACTGGTGCCGCAATCGTTGCGTAATCTGCGCCGCACCGGCGTCGTGTACCGGCCGCTCTCGGAGTCGGTGCCCGCGATCGAAACGGGGCTCGTCTGGCGCACGGCCGAGGTGGGCCCGGTGCTCGCGGGTTTCATCGAGATCGTGCGCGCGCATGCGGCGACCGTCGAGGCGCCGCGTGTTTAGAAGCGCCGCCGCGAACGCATTGCACGCCGAACCGTCCAACGCATGCGCCGCCCGCTGCGTACACCGCTGCATGCTGTTCGACAATCGCCTGGAAAATTCGCTTCTGAACCTGAACTGCCCATAACAACACGATGCTCATTCACCCGAATTTCGACCCCATTGCCATTCATCTGGGGCCGCTCGCCGTGCGCTGGTACGGCCTGATGTACCTCGTCGCGTTCATCGCGGCGATCGTCGTCGGCCGGCTGCGGCTGCGTTTGCCGTACGTCGCCGCGCAAGGCTGGACCGCGAAGGATATCGACGACATGCTGTTCTACGGCGTGCTCGGTACGATTCTCGGCGGCCGGCTCGGCTACGTGCTGTTCTATAAGGCGAGTTTTTATTTCGCGCATCCGCTCGACATCTTCAAGGTGTGGGAAGGCGGCATGTCGTTTCACGGCGGCTTCCTCGGCGTGACGCTGGCGATGGCGCTGTTCGCGCATCAGCGCAAGCGCTCGTGGCTGCAAGTCACCGATTTCGTCGCGCCGATGGTGCCGACGGGGCTCGCGGCGGGGCGCCTCGGCAACTTCATCAACGGCGAGTTGTGGGGCCGCGTGACCGATCCGGCCGCGCCGTGGGCGATGCTGTTTCCGGGCGCCGCACCCGACGACGCCGCGTGGCTCGCCGCGCATCCGCAGCTTGCCGCGCAATGGCATCTGAACGAAGTGTTCGCGCAATATCACATGCTGCCGCGTCATCCGTCGGAGCTGTATGAGATCGCGCTGGAAGGTGTCGCGCTGTTCTTCGTGCTGTTCTTCTTCTCGCGCAAACCGAAGCCGATGGGCGCGATTTCCGCGGTGTTCCTGATCGGCTACGGCCTCGCGCGCTTCACGGTGGAATTCGCGCGTGAACCGGACGACTTCCTTGGGCTGCTGGCGATGGGCCTGTCGATGGGCCAGTGGCTCTCGCTGCCGATGATCCTCGCGGGCATCGCGATGCTGGTGTGGTCTTATCGCCGGGCGCGACGTGAACCGGCGGTGGCAGCGAGCGCGAACTGAGCGCTGCGCTTCCTCGTCGCCAATAAAAAAGCCACGGCATGCCGTGGCTTTTTTTACAGCGGTGACGTCTAAGCGCAAAACGCGTTACTTCATCTGCACCGAACCCGACACGTTGACCGTGACGGTCGACGTGCCGCCTTCGATCGGTACGGGCGCCGATGCTTTCGCGTCGGCGCCCATGGCGCGTGCGCTCATCATCATCATGGGGCGCGGCATGACGCCGTTGTGCCCGACGTTGACCTCGCGAATCGAATAACCGCTGTAGCCGAATGCCTGCGCCGAAGAAGCGGCCTGTTCGCGGAACGACCTGATGGCGTCGCCGGTGAGCTTCTGCTCCGCCGCGCGCTGCGCTTCAGGCGACAGTGAGAACTGCACGTTGCCGACTTGCATGATCGATGCCAATTGGCCCGCGAGCTTCGACGCCGCGGCGAAGTCGTGCGACTTGAGCACGATCTCCGTACGGCCGCGCCATGCGGAAATGCGCCCGTCACGATCGGTGGACGGATAGATCGAGAACGAACCCGTGCGCGCCGTCACGCCGCTCACGCCCTTGGCTTTTTGCAGCGCCGAATCGGCGCGCTGATTCAACGTTGACGTGAGCGCCGACGGATCGCTTGCTTCCTGCTCGTAGAACAGCGTGATGTCGACCACGTCTTGCGGCACTTCCGCGCTGGCCTGCGCGTTCAGCGACAGCACGCCCGCCGGCTGATATTGCGGCACGTTCTGCGCGCGAGCCATGGCCGGCGTGAGCGCGAGCGCCGCGGGAGCGGCGCATGCCAGAGCGAGAGCGAGCGCACGTGCGGTGTTTTTCGTCATTGTTGGACTCCTTGCTTGAACAGGTGATGCACGATTGGAGCGAACGCAGCGTGTTTGCACAACCATTGGCATAAGCAAATGGCACGGCGTTTGCGAGTCCGTTAGGCGCTTGTAACCTGAGCTTGGTTCCCTAATTTGACGTTGCCTTGCATGCTTGTTCTTGCAGCGCGCAGCTTGGCGCTTGATTTATGCGGCAAGGTGTCGCGTGCGTGCACTGTCAAACGAGTCGTTTGGTGATGAAGCGCCATTCGGCTTCGGTCACCGGCGTGATCGACAGGCGATTGCCTCTGGCGAGCACGCGCATGTCCTTCAACTCTTCATGCTCGCGTAATGCGGCAAGCGGAATCAACGGGATTTTCTTCCTGAACACCACATCGACGAGCAGCCAGCGCGGCATTTCCTGCGACGACTTCGGGTCGTAGTAGGGGCTCTTCCTGTCGAACTGGGTCGGGTCCGGGTACGCGACGGACGATACCTCGGCGAGCCCTGCAATGCCCGGCTCGGGACAACTCGAGTGGTAGAACAGCACGCCGTCGCCGACCTGCATCATGTCGCGCATGAAGTTGCGCGCCTGATAGTTGCGCACGCCGGTCCACGGCAACGTGCGTTGCGGTGCGTCGGCGAGATGGTCGATGCTTGCTTCGTCCGGTTCGGACTTCATTAGCCAGTAGCGCATGAATCGAATTGGAACGTTAAGGGTTTGAAGATGCGGAAGAAAATCGAGGCCCAAAGAAAAACGGCACCGAACCGAAGTCCGATGCCGTTCCAAATAAGGTCCCCGCCTTAGCCGCTAGGCCGGCATCCTGAACCGGGGGTTCAGAATTGGTCGCAGTTAGCAACACTTCGGGTACATCAGACAGAGTGACGCGCACGCCCGTGCTACAAATTTCCGCAACCGTGCACATGGCATTGGTTCAAGGAATATATGACCTTGGCGAACCAGGCAGGGAAGCTAAACCGATGAAGCTAAAACAATGGAATTCAAACGTTTGCCGAGTCTTGCTCATGCACTTCGCTTGAATCCGCAGCCGCGTCTCGGGACCGGCTGCCAGATAGTTATTGCATGTTGTACTGCTCGATCACAGTACCCAGCTGCTCGTTCATTTGATGCATTGTACGCCGGATTTCCTCAGCGGGAAATGCTTCTCCGTGCCGCACGCTGCTTTGCAGCCTAAGCAGTTCCGATGCCAGCGACAGCGCGGCCATGACGGCAATGCGATCCGTGCCGCGCACGTTGCTGTTATTGCGGATCTTCGACATTTCGGCGTCGACGCGCGCGACCGCTTCAAGCAGCGCGCCTTCCGTTTCCGGCGAGCAGGCGAGGCGATAGGGCACGCCGAGAATCGATACTTCGATCTGCTTGGTGGTCATGCGTTTTCTCCGTGGCGGGTCACGTCGCTCCCGGCTTCGGCTTCATGCTGAGCGGGCTCGAGCAGATCGAGCTGGTTATCCGGCTCATTGTGCGCGCGTGCCCGCGGCAGCTTCTCGAGAATCGCATTCAGCCGCACCTGGGCGTCGTCGATCTTCGCCGACAGCGCGTCGCGTTCCGCTTGCAGCGCATCGCGTTCCTCGCGCAGCAGTGCAAGTTCCGTGCGCGTGGCTTCTGCCTCGGCGCGCGATTGGGCGAGCTGCTGTTCGAGCGCGAGGCGCGCTTCGTTGTGGCGCTGGCTGATCGCGATCAGCTTGCCGATGTTCTGTGAAAGTGATTCGAGTTCGGTGAGCATGTGCTGCGTCCTCTAAAGACATCGCATTTTAGCGCGGAATATCGCAGGTTCCGACATTTGTCTCGTTTCGAGACGTAACAACATCGCTTTATGCAGGCTTTTATCGACCATATGATGAAAAAGTACTCGCGCATCGGACAATAACCCGCGCTTAACGGAACAGATCGCGCAACGATTAACGATTCTTGACGGGCTCCGGGGCCGCTCCTAAACTGGCCGCACTCTGGTGCCCGCGCGCGCTTTTCACAGTGCGCGCAGTTAAACGGGAAGCAGGGCGCGCCGTTCGCCAGAACGCGCGAACCTGCGCTGCCCCCGCAACGGTAAGCGACCGCATTCACCATGCAGGTCGGTCCTGACCGTGTGTTCGAAGCTGAACATGCGAGTGTGCCACTGCGCGTCACGCGTGGGAAGGCGGGATCGATGTGTCGTCAGCCCGGATACCGGCCAGAGGGAGAGGAACGTTCCCGCGAAAACGTTAAAAAGCGTGGGCGCCTCGTTACGCATCGGCCTGCGGGGAAGCGGGCCGCGCACGTTATCCACAGGAATGTCATCCCATGCTGTCCCCCATCGCTCGCGCGGCGTTGCTCGCTTTTGCGGGTGTGCCGGTCGTCGTGCACGCTCAGGCCGCTGCTCTTCCCACCTCTTCCGGTGCGTCTTTCTCCAACTCGTCCGCGGATGCCGCGACTGCAAGTTCATCGCCCACCGTGTTGTCGCCGGTCGTCGTTACCGCCGAGCGCGGGCCGCAAGCGCTCGCCGACACGATTCCGCAGACCGCGCTTTTCGATCAGCAGGACCTCGCCGATACCACCGCGACCGACTTGCCCGGCCTGCTGCAACTCGCGCCCGGCGCACAAATCTCGCGTACAGGTGGCCCTGGTTCGACCGCGAGCCTGTTTCTGCGCGGCGCGTCGTCGACGCAATCGCTGGTGCTGATCGACGGCGTGCGGGTCGACTCGGTGAGCCTCGGCACATCCCAACTCGCGCAGATTCCGCTCGACCAGCTCGATCACGTCGAAGTGGTGAACGGCAACGTGTCCGCGTTATACGGTTCGGGCGCGATCGGCGGCGTGGTGCAGGTGTTCACGAAAGACGGCGGCGACCATCCGCCGCGTTTCAATTTTTCGGTGGGCTACGGAAGCTATCACACGCAGACGCAGCAGGCCGGCGTGAACGGCGCGTTGGATCAAGACGGCAACACCACCTTCAACATTTCGCTCGCCCGTGCGAAAGACGACGGCTTCTCGTCGCTCAATCCGCGCGAGGCGCCGCAAGCCAATCCGAACGCGAACGGCTATCTGAATGAAAGCATTTCGGCCTCGCTGCGTCACAAATTCAACGACAAATGGAACGCGGGCGTCACGTATTTTCAGTCGAACGGCAACAATAGTTACGACAACGCGTACGGCGTGCCGACCGATTTAAACAACCTGTATAGCAAAGTGCGTCAGGTATCGGTGTTCGCGAACGGCAAGCTGACCGACTGGTGGACCACGCACTTCATCGTTTCCGAAGGCGACGACCGCAGCGTGTCGAACACCAACGGCATCTATAACGGCCGCTTCGATACGGACAATCGCCAGTACACGTGGCAGAACGATTTCGCGTTCGCCGCGCAGCAGAAACTGCAGGTCGGCTATGAGCATCTCGATCAAAGCCTCGACTCGGATACGTTCGCGGCGCCGGATCGTCATGTGGATTCGGGTTTCGTCGGCTATACGGGGCGCTTTGGACGCAACCAGATTCAGGCCAACGTGCGGCGCGACCAGTATTCCGATTTCGGCGGAGCGAACAGTTACTATCTCGGCTACGGTTTCGACATCACCGGGCATTGGAAGGCGACTGCAAGCTATTCGGATTCGTTTCGCGCGCCGAGCTTCGACGATCTGTACTATCCGACCAGCGGCAATCCGTCGATCCAGCCGGAGCGCAGTCATTCGATCGAGGCCGCGTTGCAGTACGCGTCGAATGCGCTCGGCGTGATGCGTTTGAGCGCCTTCCAGACGCGCTATTCGAATCTGATCGACTATCAGCAGGTGACGCCCGGCATCTATCTGGCCGAGAACGTCGGCCGTGCGAAGGTGCAGGGACTCGAAGGATCATGGAGCGGGCATGTCGGCAAGACGGATGTGCGCGCGTCGTTGACGCTGCAAAATCCCGTCGACCTCGACAACGATGTCGACCTCCTGCGGCGTGCGCGGCGCTTCGGATCGCTCGCGGTGAATCGCAGCATCGCCGGCTGGCGTGTGGGCGGCGAGTGGATCGTGAGCGGCCCGCGCGAGGATAGCAGCGGCAAGCTGGGCGGCTACGGTGTGGTGAATCTGTCGGCGCGCTACAACATCACGAAGGCGTGGTACGTGGCCGCGCAAATCCAGAACCTGTTGAACAAGGACTATGAAACGGCCTACTCGTATAACTCGCCGCGGCGCGGTGCGTATGTCACGGTTGGTTGGCAGCAGCAGTGACGAACGCGCTTCCATGAGAACGCGCTGATGAACCGCGGCTCGAGTTCGATGCCTACTACCACGATGCGCGTGATGAACGCGAAGCGCGCCGCCGCGATCTGGCTCGCGCTCGCCGTGGTCGCGCTCGTCGTGCTGATGGCGTCGCTCGCGCTGGGCAGCGTGGCGCTTGCGCCCGCGCGCGTGTTGGCGGCGCTGATGCCGTCGTCGGCGGCGCATGGCGGGTCGGCCGACCTGGCCGGTGAGATCGTGCGCACGCTGCGTTTGCCGCGCGCGTTGGCCGGCTTCGCGTGCGGCGCGTTGCTCGCGTTGGCCGGCGCGCTGCTGCAAGTGCTGTTGCGCAATCCGTTGGCCGAACCCTACGTATTAGGCGTGTCGGGCGGCGCGGCGACGTTCGCCCTCGTCGCGATGATCGCGGGGTGCGCGTGGTGGATCGTCGACGCGAGCGCATTCGCCGGCGCGTTCGTGTCGATCCTGCTGGTGCTCGGCCTCGCACGCCACGAGTTGTGGCGCGGCGAGCCGCAGGACACGTCACCGCGTTTGCTGCTGACCGGCGCGGTGATCGCGGCGGGCTGGGGCGCACTCATCACGTTGCTGCTGAACCTCGCGCCGGACAATCGCTTGCGCGGCATGCTGTTCTGGCTGACCGGCGATCTCAACGGCGGCGCGATGCCGTGGACGGCGCTCGCCGCGCTCGTCGTCGTGTTGGTGGCGATCGTGCCCGCTGCGCCGCGGCTCAATGTGCTGCTGCGAGGTGATGCCGCCGCGCAAGCGT
>WNGR01002453.1_pt1 | contig 22817 bp, 10 predicted proteins | sample 5407581 | NCBI WGS metagenome assembly WNGR01 (sample SAMN13153383, study PRJNA577476) | soil metagenome | isolation source: 80 cm soil or saprolite under Garry oak tree replicate 2 | place: USA:California | collected 2016-06-15
CGGCTGTTTGGCATCGCTGAGATTATGAGCTGTATTGATCAGCGCGATGTGGGTCAGCGCCTGCGGGAAATTGCCGGTCTGGCGCCCCTCGCCGGAATCGAACTCCTCCGCCAACAGGCCGAGATCGTTGGCAATCCCCACTACCCGGTCGAACAGCGCCTGCGCCTTGGCGATTTCGCCTGATAACACATAGGCGTCGGCGAGCCAAAGGGTGCAGGCGAGAAACGCGCCTTCGATCGGCTGCCGTTCCTCCGAAATCTCGCGGGGATCGTGCCGCAGCACAAATCCGTCGCGCATCATATATTTCTCGATCGCCTCGATCGTACCGCGAACGCGGGGGTCGGACGTCGGCAGGAAGCCCACCGCGGGCAGCAGCAGGATGCTGGCGTCGAGCAATTGCGATCCGTAGGATTCGACAAACGCGTTCTGCTCGCGATTAAAACCTTTGTCGCAAACTTCGCGACAGATGGTATCGCGCAATGTCCGCCATCGATCGAGCGGCGCATCAAATCCGAACTTTTCAGCGCTTTTGATGCCGCGATCGAACGCCACCCAGGTCATCACTTTCGACGAGACGTAATGCCTGCCCTCGCCGCGCCGCTCCCAGATGCCATGGTCCGGCTGGTCCCATACATCAGCCAGGTGCTGCAGCACCGTGCATTCCAGCGCCCAGGAGCCTTCGTCAAGTTCCAGCTCGGCCATGCGCGACTGATGGAACGCGTCGATCAGTTCGCCGTAGACATCAAGCTGCAGCTGGGCGTGCGCCGCGTTGCCGATTCGAACCGGCCGTGCGCCTTCGTAGCCTGGCAACCAGCCCGCTTCCCATTCCAGCAGCCGCCGCTGGCCCATGATGCCGTACATGATCTGCATGTTCGCCGGCGATCCGGCCACAGCGCGCAGCAGCCAGTTGTGCCACGCGGAGGCTTCCTCGGTGTAGCCGCTGTTCATCAGCGCCAGCAGCGTAAAGGTAGCGTCGCGCGGCCAGCAAAACCGGTAATCCCAGTTTCTCGCGCCCCCGAGCTTCTCCGGCAGCGAGGTGGTCGGCGCCGCGACGATGCCGCCGGTCGGTCCGTAGGTCAGCGCTTTCAGCGTGATCAGCGATCGCAGCACAAGGTCCCGGTTATCTCCCTCATACGTGCAATGACTGCACCAATCGGTCCAGAAATCCTCGGTATCCTGTAACGCGTGCGCCGGATTGATCGGCCCAGGCAGCGGCAGATGCGATGGTCCATAGGTGAGCACGAAGGGGATGGTCTCACCTTCGCCCACCGCGAAATCGGCCACCGTGGTCATGTCCTCACCGCGGGTCTCGGCCGGGGTTCGCAGCACGGTCATGTCCTGCCCGCAGATCGCAAGCAGCGCGCCATCGTCGGTCCGCTTGACCCAGGGGATATCGGTGCCGAACCCAAACCGGATCACCAGCTCCATCCGCAGCTTCACCCGGCCGCGCACGCCGCGCACCAGTCGGACCACGTCGGAGGCGTTGCCGCGCGGTGGCATGAAATCGATCAGCGCGACGACACCGTTTGCGGTTTCAAAGCGGGTCTCCAGGATCAGCGTATTATCCCAGTAGCGGCGCGAGGATTTTACAATTTCCTCCGCAGGCGCGATCAGCCATCGGCCATGCTTGTGGGTACCGAGTAAGGCCGTGAAACACGCGTCGGAATCGAAGGCGGGCCAGCACAGCCAATCGATCGATCCGTTGCGACCGACCAATGCCGCGGTCTCGCAATCACCGATCAACCCATAGTCTTCAATTCTTGAGGACAATCGCTACCACCGCTGAAATGGTTTGTGCGTCAGATCGCCGCGCGCGTCCGCTCCCCCGTTGCCGCCCTGAGGGCGGGAGCGTCGATCGCGGATGCGATCTCGTCGATCGCAAGCGGCAGCCGCCGCCGCCAATTCGGATGTTCGTCCACGGTGCCGGGAATATTGGGCTGATCGATCACGCCCAGCAGATCCTCCAGCGATATCGCGAGCAGGCGGGATTTGGTCCGCGCCAGAAAGCCGGCGACAGCATAGAGATCGTCACCGTCGATGGCGTGATGACGCAGCACGTCGGTCAGCATCGCAAGTGCATGCCATCGCGCGTCGTCGCTTTCGCCGGGATCGATCCCCAGCGACCGTTTCAGCGCGAGATCGCTGAAGCAACGCCAGCCCGCATAGGTCGACAGATCGTGGGTGTTGAAGGTGACGAGGGCATTCGACGTATAGTGGTCGATACCTCGAAACGAGCCATGACCATCACGCTCGAACATCATCACCTGATACGACCAGATGCCCCACTCCGCCATCTGCTCGCGAAAACCCTCCGGCACGGTACCGAGATCTTCGCCGATCACCACGCATCGATGCGCCACGCTTTCCTGCGCGGTCGCCGCCAGCAGCGCCTCGAACGGCATTTGCACATAGACGCCGTTGTCGGCGGCAAAGCCATGCGGCACCAGATAAAGCCGCTTGAGGCCGAGCACATGATCGAGCCGGATCGCGCCGGCATGGCGCATCGAAGCCCGCAGCATCTCTCGATACGGTTCGAAGGACTGAATTTCCAGACCGGCGGCGTTGAACCCGGCAAGGCCCCAGTTCTGGCCGGCGGTGTTGAGCGCATCCGGCGGCGCGCCGACGGAGAGATGCCGGGAAATCGCGCTTTGTTCCTTCCACGCGTCGAACCCGTCGGCTTGCACACCGACAGCCACATCGAGATACAGACCGACCTTCATTCCGAGCCTCGCGGCGCGATCGCGGCACGACTGCAACTGCTGGTCGGCAGACCATTGAACGAATTTGACGAACTCGATCTCTGCAGAATCAGGGCCCGCGTGAAGTGCTGCGCTTCGAGCGTCGTCCGGCTGCTGCCACTCCGCCGGCCATTCCCACCAGGGCCGATTGAATTTATGCCGCAGAACTTCGAAGCAGGCGAACCGCGAAAGCATTGCCCCGCGCTCGTTGCGAAACTTCGAGAAAGCCGCCAGACGTTCGGTGCTGGGATTGGTCTTGAAGATCTCAAACGCCAATCGCAGCCCGCGCCATTTGAGTTCGGCGACGGCGGCATAATCGACGATATCGCTCTGCCGCAGCCGCACGATGGTGTCGCTGTTTTCGGCGAAAGCACCGAGCTGAAATTCCGGAAGTTTTTCAACGTCGATATAGAGCGGATTCAGAAACAGCCGGCTGTTCGGCGAATAGGGGCTGCAATCGGCGGGGCGGTCATCGAACAGCGCGTGGAGCGGATTGAGGCCGACACCATCCGCCCCCAATTGGCTCGCGAGTTCAAGCAACCCTTCGAGGTCGCTGAAGTCCCCGATTCCCCAGTTGCGAGCCGAGCGGATGCCATAGAGCTGGACCGCGAGTAGCCAGCACCGGTCGAAATCGCCGTCGAATGCCCTTGGCGGCGCCACAATCAGGGGCGCTTCTTCGGTAACGGAGGAAGCATCGGCCAAGTGGAGCCGGTACGAACCAACACACAGATCCGACGGCCAGGCGATGACGCGGTCACAGGTCTGGCCCCGCGCCATAACCTTAGGACCCGCCATGATTTTCCAGCGCAACGGCGGCACGGCGGCCTGGCTGAGTTCGGTCCGCGAGGGCTGCCCGGACCGGACCACCACCGCTTGATTGAGCAACGGCTGCGGTACCCGAGCCGGCAGGGCATCGAGAATAATTTTCAGCGCCGCGGCGTCCGTCACATGGCGGTGACCCTGACCATCGAAAAATTCGGTCTGGATTCCGAGGTTTCTAGCTTGGGTGAAAAGGTCCATTCGGCACGCTTTGCACGCGACGGCGAAAGACGTCGCGAAATTGTCTAGATGCAGGAAGAGGATAGCCGTGGTTAACTCTCTGGCATCCCCGCCGTTCCCAGGGAACCATTGCCCAACGAACGGCTTTGTATAAATGTCCGGAACGTCTCCTTTCCCGCAAACGAAACGGGACGTCACTTCCATGTCAATGGCATCACCGTGAACAAAACAACTCAAACTGTCGAGAGCGCCGCAGCCGGCGGCGGCTTTCATATTGAAGATGTTTATCCCCTCATCGACGGCGGCCGCTTTGCCGTGAAGCGTATCGTCGGCGAGCGCGTCGAAGTTTGGGCGGACATCTATCGCGACGGGCATGACGTGGCGGCAGCGTCCGTGGTCTGGCGTCGCGAGCAGGACCGGGAGTGGCGCCGCGAGCCCATGACCCACCATGGCAACGACCGCTGGAGCGGATCCTTTGTCCCGGACGCGCCCGGACGTTATGTCTATGCGATCGAGGCATGGACCGACGAATTCGCGACCTGGCGGCACGGATTTGAGCTGAAGCAGAAAGCCGGCGTCGATCTTAACCTCGACGCGATCGAAGGCGCAGGAATGCTGACGAAGGCGCAGTGCGGCGGGCCGGCCGCGACCGCCATCATCGTGCGGCAATGCGAGAATTATCTTCGAACCGGCGACGTCGCGCCTCTGCTGACAGCCGAATTGAATGACGCCATGGCCGAAAGCCAGTTACGGCCCGATCTGACGCGATCGCCATTGTTTCCATTTGTCGCGGACCGGCCGCGGGCGCGGACCGGCGCGTGGTACGAGATGGTGCCACGCAGCCAGGGCATTAACGTCGGCCAGCACGGTACCTTCAAGGATTGCATCGCGCGCTTGCCTGATGTCGCGGCGATGGGCTTTGACGTCGTGTATCTGACGCCGATTCATCCGATCGGCCACATCAACCGCAAGGGCCGCAACAATGCGGTGACCGCGGCGGAGGGCGATCCCGGGAGTCCCTACGCCATCGGCGCCACCGAGGGCGGCCACGATGCGGTGCATCCGGAATTGGGCACGCTGGAGGATTTCCGCGGCTTCGTCGCGGCGTGCAAGCTGCTCGACATCGAAGTCGCGCTCGACTTCGCGGTCCAGTGTTCGCCCGATCATCCCTGGCTCAAGCAGCATCCGCAATGGTTCAGGCGAAGGCCCGACGGCTCGATGCGCTATGCGGAAAACCCGCCCAAGAAATACGAGGATATCGTCAACCCCGATTTTTCATCGGAGGACGCCGGCGCGCTGTGGAATGCCTTGCGCGACGTGGTGCTGTTCTGGATCGAGCAGGGAGTCAATATCTTCCGGGTCGACAACCCCCACACCAAGCCGTTCCGGTTCTGGGAATGGCTGATCCATGAAATTCAGCTTCGCCATCCCGATGTCATCTTCCTCGCGGAAGCATTTACCCGGCCGAAGCTGATGAAGGGCCTTGCGAAACTCGGCTTCACCCAATCCTACACCTACTTTACCTGGCGCACCCAGAAGTGGGAGCTGGAGCAGTATCTGAACGAGTTGACGGCTTATCCGGAACGCGATTTCTATCGCCCGAATTTCTTCGTCAATACGCCTGACATCCTGCCCTACCATTTGCAGAGCGGCGAGACCTGGATGTTCAAATCGCGCGTCGCGCTTGCCGCTACGCTGTCGAGCACCTACGGCATCTACAACGGGTTCGAGCTGCTGGAACACGATCCAATACCCGGCAAGGAAGAATATCTCGATTCCGAAAAATACGAGATCAAGGTGCGGGATTGGGACCAGCCCGGCAACATCAAGCCCTACATCCGCGATCTCAACCGTACCCGGCGCGAAAACGCCGCGCTGCAACAGACCAGCCAATTGCGCTTCATTCCGATCGATGACGGCAACGTCATCGGCTTTGTCAAGGAATCGGTCGATCAGACCAACACAGTCGTCGCGGCCATCGCGCTGTCGCGCGAGGTGCACGAATTCTGGTTTCCGCTCGGCGACGTCGAGGTCGGCGTCGCCGGCGATCGCCGCCACGTCGCCGCGGTTGAGAACCTGATCACCGGCGAGCGATACCCCGTCGAGTGGGGCGGCATTCGCCTGCGGATCGACCCGGTGCGCGATCCCGCGCTGCTGTTTCGCTGTCTGGCGTGAGGGACACCATGAACCTGATGCCATCCATCGACGAAAACGAGTTGCCGGTCGCCGACCTCGATGGCGATGAGCTCTGGTACAAAGACGCCATCATCTATCAGCTTCACGTCAAAGCCTTTGCCGACAGCAACAATGACGGCATCGGCGATTTCGCGGGACTGACCGAGAAACTCGGTTATCTGCAGGAGCTGGGCGTTACCGCGCTGTGGCTGCTGCCGTTCTACCCGTCGCCCGGGCGCGATGACGGCTATGACATCGCCGACTACGGCGCCATCAATCCCGACTTCGGCACGATGAAGGATTTTCGCCGCTTCATCGTCGAAGCCAAACGGCGCGGCCTGCGGGTCATCACCGAGCTCGTCATCAATCATACCTCCGACCAGCATAACTGGTTCAAGCGCGCCCAGCGCAGCGATCCGAAGTCGAGCGCGCGCAACTGGTATGTGTGGAGCGACACCGACCAGAAATATGCCGGCACGCGGATTATCTTCACCGACACCGAGAAGTCGAACTGGACGTGGGACCCGGAAGCCGGCCAATTCTACTGGCACCGCTTCTTCTCGCACCAGCCGGATCTCAATTTCGACAATCCGCGCGTAGTCAGCGCTCTCGTGCAGGTGATGAAGCGCTGGCTCGATACCGGCGTCGATGGTTTCCGTCTCGACGCCATCCCCTATCTGTGCGAGCGCGATGGCACCAATAACGAGAACCTGCCGGAAACCCACGCCATCATCAGGAAGCTGCGCGCCCAACTCGACGCCTATGCCAAGGGCAAGTTGCTGCTGGCGGAAGCCAATCAATGGCCGGAGGATGTTCAGGAATATTTCGGCCAGGGCGACGAATGCCACATGGCCTATCATTTCCCGCTGATGCCGCGGATCTACATGGCGATCGCGCAGGAGGATCGTTTTCCGATTACCGACATCCTGCGCCAGACGCCGGATATCCCGAGCAATTGCCAATGGGCGCTGTTTCTGCGCAACCACGACGAACTGACGCTTGAAATGGTCACCGATGTCGAGCGCGACTATCTGTGGTCGACCTACGCCAACGATCCCCGCGCACGCATCAATGTCGGCATTCGCCGCCGGCTGGCGCCGCTGATGGACAATGACCGGCGCAAGATCGAGCTGATGAATTCGATGCTGCTGTCGTTTCCGGGTACTCCGATCATCTATTACGGCGACGAAATCGGTATGGGCGACAATATCTATCTCGGCGACCGCAACGGCGTGCGCACGCCGATGCAATGGACGCCGGACCGCAACGGCGGCTTCTCCCGCGCCGATCCGGCACGGCTTTACGCCCCGACTATCATGGATCCGGTCTATGGCTATGAGTCGGTCAATGTCGAAGCCCAGTCGCGCAGCCTGTCTTCGTTGCTCAGTGCAACCAAGCGGCTGATCTCGGTGCGAAAGTCGACGCTTGCGTTCGGCCGCGGCACCATGGCGTTCATCCGCCCGGTCAATCGCTCGGTGCTTGCCTATATCAGGCAGCATGGCGACGAGGTGATCCTCTGCGTCGCCAACCTGTCTCGATCCGCGCAAGCCACCGAACTCGACCTTTCGGCCTGGAAGGATCGCATTCCGCTGGAAATGCTCGGCCGCACCCGCTTCCCGGCGATCGGCGAACTGCCCTACATGATCACGCTGGCGCCGTACGGCTTCTACTGGTTTCAGCTTCACGAGCGCGACAAATCGGAACATGTCGAACCGACCATCGTTCCCGAGTTCGAGACTCTGGTCGTGCCGCTGGGCGCGACGTGGATGTCGCTGGCTCGCACCCGGGGCGTTTTCGAACGCGACGTATTGCCGGGATATTTGGCGCGCACCCGCTGGTATCCGGAGCGTTCGGCACACGAGATTCGTCCGACAGTGACCTCGGCGGTTCCGTTCTGCGATATCGGCGACAACCGGCCCTGGCTTGCCTTTTTTGAAGCGACGACGGAGCGCGGCGCGAGCGCGCGTTATGTATTGCCGATGCAGATCGAGTGGGTGCGGTTCGATCGCGAACGCTATAACCCCCGGGCATTTGCGGCGGTACGTCAGGGCGCGCGGGAAGGAACGCTGCTGGACGTTGCGACCGACCAGATTTTCATCGCGCTGTTGTTGCGCAATGTCCGCGAGGCCTTGACGGTTGAAGAAGCGGGCTTGCGCCTTGAATTCCGGCCAACCAGCAAGCTTTCGGATACGCCGATCAAGCCGCCCGAGCATATCCGCGCGGTGGAGACCGAACAATCCAACAGCACGGCGCTGGTGGATAACGACTATGTGGTCAAGATCTATCGAAAACTCGTATCCGGCATCAATCCCGAGATCGAAATCGGTCGCTTTCTGACCGAGGTCGCGGGCTTTGTTAACACGCCGGCGCTGCTCGGCAGCGTCGAACTGGTCGAAGGCAGCAACAGAAGTGCGATCGCGATTGTTCACGCCTTCGTCCAAAATCAGGGCGACGCCTGGACCGTGACATCAGCCTATCTCGATCGCTTCGTCGAGGAGCAACGTCTGCTGGCGAGCAGCGAACATCCCGGCGAAAGCGAGGAGCAGGTCCCCTATCTGCGTTATATGTCGCAGACCGGAAGGCGCGTCGCCGAAATGCACCTCGCGCTCGCCGGCAGCAACGAGTTTGCCGATTTTACGCCCGAACCGACCCGACCCGAGCACGTCCGGCTCTGGATCGATGACGCGGTCGCCCGTGCGGAGCATGTCTTCGACACCTTGAAGCAAAGGCGCGACACGCTAAAAGAAGCCGATCGTCTGCTGGTCGATCAAATCCTGGCACAACGCACCGCCTTGCATGATCGATTGTGTGCGCTGCTTCCACAGGATATCGACTGCCTGAACATCCGGCACCACGGCGATTTCCATCTCGGACAGATGCTGATCGTCAAGGACGATATCTTCATCATCGATTTCGAGGGCGAGCCCCGCCGGCCGCTGGCCGAACGGCGGCGCAAGGCGCCCGCGGCGCGCGATGTCGCCGGCCTGATCCGTTCGATCGATTATTCGGCGACCGCGGCGCTGGAGCGTGCGCTCAAGGTGGCGCCCGACGAGCAAGGCAAGCTTGGCGCGGCGCTGGCGGAATGGCGCGATCGCGCAGCAGCGGCTTTCCTGGACACCTATCACGAGATCATGACCAATCAACGTCCATGGCCGGCTGACCCGCATGCCGCCGAACAGATGCTGAATTTCTTCCTGCTCGAAAAAGCGCTCTACGAGATCGAGTATGAATTGGCCCACAGGCCCGAATGGCTGCGCGTCCCGCTGACCGGCGTGCTTCGAATACTGTCGCAGCAAACTCAGCATACCAACGAGGCCTCATGACCAAACTGTCCGCCGAGGCCTACGCGATTGTCGAAGGCCGCCACTCCGATCCCTTTCATTATCTCGGCGTCCATACCGAGGGCGACAAGACCGTGGTGCGCGCGTTCCTGCCGGAAGCGTCGAAGGTCGAAGCGATCGGCGAACATGGTGAAACAGCCGCGCTGGCGCGCATTCATGACGCCGGGCTGTTCGCCGGCGCGCTGCCGAACGGCTCCAAGCGCTATCAATTACGCGCCCGCTTCGGCGAGAACGTGGTCGATCTCGACGACCCCTACCGCTTTCCGCCTGTTTTGACCGACTTTGATCTGTATCTGCTCGGCGAGGGCACCCACCAGCGGATTTACGACAAGCTTGGCGCACATCCGATGACGCTGGACGGCGTCAACGGCGTAGCTTTCGTGGTGCTCGCCCCCAACGCGCGGCGGGTCAGCGTGGTCGGCGATTTCAATTTCTGGAATCCGCGGCGGCATCCGATGCGGGTGCGTGGCGTCGGCTATTGGGAGCTGTTCGTGCCCCATGCCGCAGCAGGCGATCATTATAAATTCGATATCATCGGCCCGCAGGGCCAGCACCTGGCACTGAAATCCGATCCGGTGGCGCTTGCCGCGGAAATGCGCCCGAGCACCGCATCCATTGTCGTTGACGAGACCAGGCTGCCGCATCCGCGGCCCGCACCCGCTGGTATCAACGCGCTGGGCGCGCCGATGTCGATCTACGAAATCCATCTCGGCTCGTGGCGGCGCAAGGGCAACAATGAATGGCTGAGCTATCGGGATCTGGCCGAGCAGCTTCCGCGGTATGTCCGCGATCTCGGTTTCACCCATGTTGAATTTCTGCCGGTCAGCGAACATCCGTTCGACGGCTCATGGGGCTATCAGCCGACCGGCATGTACGCCCCTACCAGCCGGTTCGGCTCGCCGGAGGATTTTTCCGCGTTGGTCGATGCCTGCCACCGCGAAGGTCTCGGCGTGATGCTGGACTGGGTGCCCGGGCATTTCCCCGACGATCCGCACGGCCTTGGCAATTTCGACGGTACCGCGCTCTACGAGCACGCCAACCCGCTGCAGGGCCGTCACCTCGACTGGGGCACGCTGATCTACAATTACGGCCGTACCGAAGTCGTCAATTTCCTGGTGTCGAACGCGCTGTTTTGGCTGGAGCGCTATGGCATCGACGGTCTGCGCGTCGATGCGGTGGCTTCGATGCTTTATCTTGACTATAGCCGGCCCGCCGGAGGCTGGATTCCGAACAAATTTGGCGGCCGCGAAAATCTCGAGGCCATCGATTTCCTGCGCCGCTTCAATACCGAAGTGTTCGCCCGTTTTCCGCAGGCCACCACGGCCGCGGAAGAGTCAACCTCATGGCCGCAGGTGTCGCGGCCGGTCGATTATGGCGGGCTCGGCTTTGGCTACAAATGGAATATGGGCTGGATGCACGACACGCTGAATTACATCAGCAAGGATCCGATCCATCGCAAGCACCATCACGGCGACATCCTGTTCGGCCTGCACTATGCCTTCTCGGAAAATTTCATCCTGCCGCTGTCGCATGACGAAGTTGTCCATGGCAAACGCTCCCTGCTCGGCCGGATGCCCGGCGACGACTGGCAGCGCTTCGCCAATCTGCGCGCTTATTACGCCTTCATGTTCGGACACCCCGGCAAGAAGCTGATGTTCATGGGCTGCGAGTTCGGCCAGGAGCGCGAATGGAATCACGATCGCTCGCTTGACTGGCATTTACTCGAACAAAAAAAACACGCAGGCGTCCAGTCGCTGATCCGCGATCTCAACAGGCTCTATCGCACGTTGCCGGCGCTGCACGAGATGGATTGCGATCAATCCGGTTTCGAATGGGTCGTCAACGACGACGCCGGCGGCAACGTGTTCGCCTGGATCCGCAAAGGCAGCGACGCCCGCGCACGCTGCCTGGTGGTCGTGAATTTTTCGCCGAATGTTTATTACAACTATCGCGTCCGCGTAACGTTCGCCGGCAAGTGGCGCGAGGTTCTCAATTCGGACTCCGCGCATTATGGCGGCAGCAATGTCGGGAACGTCGGCGAAGTCCAGACGTTGGACGGCCTGGTGCCCGAACTCAATCTCACCGTCCCGCCTCTGGCCGCCATATTTCTAGTACCGGAAAGCTGAGAAAGCTGAATATGCGATTGTCCGCTGGAACGTCCTCACGTCTCGGCGCAAGCTGGGACGGCCGGGGCACCAACTTTGCGCTGTTCTCCGCCAACGCGCAAAAGGTCGAGCTTTGCCTGTTCGACAGTCAGGGCCGCCGCGAACTCGAACGCATCGAATTGCCCGAGCATACCGAGGATGTCTGGCACGGCTACCTGAATGACGTGTCGCCCGGGCAGCTTTATGGCTATCGGGTTCATGGACCCTATGAGCCCGAACACGGCCACCGCTTCAACGCCAACAAACTGCTGCTCGATCCCTATGCCAGGCGCCTTGCCGGACGGCTGGTATGGAGCGATGCGCATTTCGCCTATCGCACCGGGAGCGCACGCGAAGACCTGTCGTTCGATCGGCGTGACAATGCGCGCGGCATGCCGAAGGCCGTCGTCGTCGACGAAACCTTCAATTGGGGACGCCGCGAACTGCGCCCCAACATCCCCTGGGAAGACACCATCATCTATGAAGCGCACGTCAAGGGCCTGACGCAGAAACGCAGTGACGTCCCGCCAAATCTGCGCGGCACCTATGGCGGGCTGTCATCGCGCGCGATGATCGAACACCTCAAGCGGCTCGGCGTTACCACCATCGAGCTGTTGCCGGTCCACGGCCTCGTGGACGACAGAATGCTGGTCGAAAAGAAGCTTTCGAACTACTGGGGCTACAATACCCTCTCATTCTTCGCGCCGGAACCGCGCTACTCGCAGGACAACCCGCTCGATGCCTTCCGCACCACGGTGGCGCGGCTGCACGATGCCGGCATCGAGGTGATGCTCGACGTCGTCTACAATCACACCGCGGAAGGCAACCACATGGGCCCGACGCTGTCGTTCCGCGGCATCGACAACGCCTCCTACTACTGGCTGAAGCCGGACAATCCGCGGTTCTACGACGATTTCACCGGCTGCGGCAGCTCGGTCAACCTCACCCACCCGCGCGTTCTGCAGATGGTGATGGATTCGCTGCGCTACTGGGTCGAGGTCTGCCATGTCGATGGCTTCCGGTTCGATCTCGCCACCACGCTGGCGCGCGGGCCGAACGGCTTCGACCGCAACAGTGGATTCCTGACCGCGCTCCGGCAAGACCCGGTGCTGTCATCGGTGAAGCTGGTCGCTGAACCGTGGGACCTCGGCATGGGCGGCTATCAGGTCGGCGCCTTTCCGTCGCAATGGTCGGAATGGAATGACCGTTATCGCAGCGCGATGCGGCGCTACTGGAGCGGCGAAGGCAGCCTGATCGGCGAAGTGTCCAGCCGCATGACCGGCTCATCCGACCTGTTCAACCACGATGGCCGCGCGCCGCGCGCCGGCGTCAACCACATCACCGTGCATGACGGCTTCACGCTGGCGGATCTGTTCAGCTATAACGAAAAGCACAACCAGGCCAATGGCGAGGAAAATCGCGACGGCTCCAGCGACAACCACAGCAACAATTGCGGCCATGAAGGCCCGACCGATGACCCCACGATAACAGCACTTCGACGCCAGCTTCGGAAGAACCAGCTCGCATGTCTGCTGCTGGCGCAGGGCCTGCCGCTGATTCTGGCCGGCGATGAAGTCGGCAACAGCCAGACCGGCAACAACAATGCCTATTGCCAGGACAACGAGATCGGCTGGGTCGGCTGGGAGGGCCTCAACCGCGAGGGCGACGACCTCACCGATTTCGTCGGCCACATGACCGATCTGCGAAAACGCTTTCCGCAGATCCGCTCGCACCGCTGGCTCGACGGGCGGCGCGCGGATGGATCCTACGGCGTATTATGGCTGACGCCGGAGGCCGAGGAGATGCAGGAGCAGGACTGGAATTTTCCCGAGGGGCGATTTCTCGCCTATGTGCTGGGGTCCACCGAGGAAGGACAGGCGCCGATTTTCATCGTGCTCAACGCAGCACCCGAGGCGATCGCGTTCAAACTGCCGAAGATGCGGGAACACAGGAACTGGCAGCAGGTGCTGAACACGGCGGACAGCAAACAGACGGTCGCGGACTTTGCGCCAGGCAGCGACGCAAACGCGCCTCCCCGCACGGTGCTTGCCTTTGCGGGTTCGGCATGAATGAGCGGCAATTCGGCGCAAGGCTGACAGCGGACGGCACGTCATTTCGTCTGTGGGCGCCGGCGGCCAAACGCGTCGATCTGCTGCTGGAAAAACCGCAGCCCCTGCAGCGCGGCGAAGACGGCTGGTTTTGCGCCGACCTGACAGGCGTGAAGGCCGGCGTACGTTACAAATTCCGGATCGACGACGAGATCGATGTGCCCGATCCGGCGTCAGCGTTTCAGCCCGATGATGTTTCGGGCCCCAGCGAGGTGATCGATCACGCCAGCTACCGATGGCGCGCCACGGATTGGCGCGGACGCCCGTGGCAGGAAACCGTCGCGATCGAAACCCATGTCGGCACCTTCACACCAGAAGGCACCTGCCGCGCCATGATCGGCAAGCTCGATCATCTGGTGGCGACCGGCATCACCGCGCTGGAATTGATGCCGCTGGCGGATTTCGCAGGGCAGCGCAATTGGGGCTATGACGGCGTGTTGTGGTACGCGCCCGACAGCGTCTATGGCCGCCCCGACGATCTCAAAGCCCTGATCGACGAAGCACATCTGCGCGGGCTGATGGTATTTCTCGACGTGGTCTATAACCACTTCGGCCCCGAAGGAAATTATCTCGGCCGATATGCGCCAGGCTTTTTCATGGAGGCGCAGACCCCCTGGGGCAGCGCGATCGATTACCGGGTGCCGCAAGTGCGCGCCTTCGCCATCGAAAATGCGTTGTATTGGCTGCGCGAGTATCGTTTCGACGGGCTGCGGCTCGACGCGGTGCACGCCATCCCTGAGCTCGGTGAAATCTCGATGCTGCATGATCTCAGCATCGCGGTAGGTAAGCTTGCCGCTGAAACCCGCCGCCACATCCATCTGGTGCTGGAGAACGACGACAATTCCGCCAGCGCGCTGGACGCCGGGCAAGATCCGCCGCGCGGCAAATACCGCGCGCAGTGGAACGACGATTATCACCACGCCTGGCATGTATGGCTGACCGGCGAGACGCAGGGCTATTACCGCGACTACACGACGTCACCGATGGCTGATGTCGCGCGTGCGCTTGCGTCCGGCTTTGTCTATCAGGGCGAAGCGTCCGCGCATCGCGGCGGGCAGTTGCGCGGCGAGCCGAGCGGCGAGCTTCATCCGACCGCCTTCGTCAACTTCCTGCAGAACCACGACCAGATCGGCAACCGCGCGCTCGGTGACCGGCTCGAAAGCAATGTGAGCGCCAGCGCGATCGAAGCCGTACTGGCCATTACGCTATTGGCGCCGATGGTCCCGATGCTGTTCATGGGCGAGGAATGGGGCTCGAAAGCACCATTCCCGTTCTTCTGCGATTTCGAGGGCGACCTCGCGGAGGCCGTACGCAACGGCCGGCGCAAGGAATTCGCAGGCGTCTATGCGAAATATGGCGACGAGATTCCCGACCCGCTGGATCCCCTGACGTTTCAATCCGCCATGCTGGATTGGCAATCACTCGACGAGCAGGCGGGACGCAAGCGGCTCGCGCTGGTACGGAGCCTTCTCGCGATACGCCGGCGCGAGATCGTTCCCCGGCTCGCGGACACGACCTTTGGCGGGGCGCATGCGACGGATGGCGATTTACTGACGGCCGACTGGCGCATGGGTGACGGCGCAACGCTCCGCCTGCTGGCCAATCTGTCGGCCGGCGAGATCGCCCGCGAGCAAAGCGAAACGACCGGCACGCCAATCTGGGGCGATGAGACCAGCGGGCTCGTGCCGCCATGGTCGGTGTTCTGGCGTCTGGAAGCGCGATAATGCCTGCCGCCATTCCGGTCGCAACCTACCGCGTGCAACTCACCGCGAATTTCGATTTCGACGCGGCTGCTTCCATCGTCCCCTATCTGAAGGCGCTCGGCATCACGCATCTCTATGCATCGCCCTTCATGAAGTCGCGCAAGGGCAGTACCCACGGCTATGACGTCGTCGATCATGCCCAGATCAATCCGGAGCTCGGCGGCGATGCCGGCTTCGAGCGATTGAGCCGGGCGTTGAAGCAGCACGACCTCGGTCTGATTCTCGATTTCGTTCCCAACCATGTCGGCGTGCATTTCGCCGACAATCCATGGTGGCTCGATGTGCTGGAATGGGGTCCGGCCTCGCCGCACGCGGTATCGTTCGACATCGACTGGGACCTGTTGCCGTACCGCGCAAGGGGTGGGGTACTGCTGCCGATCATCGGCTCGTCCTATGGGCAGGCGCTGGAAAAGGGCGAGATCGAACTTCGCTACGACGCCGACGAAGGCAGTTTCTCGGCATGGTATTTCGAACATCGCCTGCCGATCGCACCCGAGCGCTACCGCGAGATTTTGCGTAGCCTCGTCAAGGAAGCCGGAGCTGAAGCTGACACGGCCGGAAAACGCATCCTGGACCTCGCCTCGCGCGCCAAGGGGTTGCGTCATCCCAATCGCAAGGAAGCGCCCGCCTTCAAGGCCGAATTGAAAAGCATCGCCGGCGGTGCCGACCTCATCGCCCGCGGACTCGACGCCTACCGCGCAGGACCGGATCGCCCTGCGCAGGTCCTGGCGCTGCATCATCTGCTGGAACGCCAGCACTACAAGCTCGGGCATTGGCGATTGGCGTCCAGCGACATCAACTATCGGCGCTTCTTCGACGTCAATACGCTGGCCGGATTGCGTGTCGAGGATCCCGGCACGTTCGACGCCATCCATCGCCTGGTCAAAAAGCTGATCGCGGAAAACGGCCTGCAGGGCTTGCGGCTCGACCACATCGACGGCCTGCGCGATCCCGCGCAATATTTTCAGCGCCTGCGCCGCCTGATCCGGCAAGCGCAGGGAAAAGACGCCAGGCCGTTCTACATGGTGATCGAGAAGATTCTCGGCGAACAGGAAAAGCTGCATGCTTTTAGCGGCGTGCACGGCACCACCGGCTATGAGTGGCTGAATGTCATCACCCAGGTGCTGATCGATGGCAAAGGTCTCGAACCGCTCGACGAGGTGTGGCGGCAAGTCAGCAATATGCGACCCAGGCTCGAACCGGTCTTGAAGGACGCCAAACGCCGGGTTCTGGAAACTTTGCTGACCAGCGAATTCACGGTACTGACGCGGCTGCTGGCGCGGATCGCCAGCGGACATTATTCCACTCGCGACTATTCCGCCGACAGTTTGCGGCAGGCGCTCGAACTCTACGTTCTGCATTTCCCGGTCTATCGCACCTATCTGACTTCGGCTGATCCTTTGCCGCACGACCGTACGCTGATTTCGGAAGCGATTGAAAAGGCCCGCGCGGACTGGTTCGCCGCCGACGAGGGCATCTTTGAGTTCTTGCGCGATGCGCTGACCATGGACCTGATCAAGCCGGGAGGGCCGGCGCACAGCGCGCCGCGGGTGCGCCGCTTCGCATTGAAGGTGCAGCAGTTTACCGGTCCCATGATGGCGAAGTCGCTGGAGGACACCGCGTTCTATCGCTATCACCGCCTGCTCGCGCTTAACGAGGTCGGCGGCGATCCCTCGGCCAAGGCACTTTCGGCCGACGCCTTTCACGAGGCCATGAAAGCCCGCGCCAAAGAATGGCCGCACGGTATGACGGCGACGGCGACCCACGACACCAAACGCGGCGAGGATGCCCGCGCGCGGTTGATGGCGCTTGCGGAGCTGCCCGGCGAATGGGCCAGCGCCGTGGCGCGGTGGAAAATCCTGAACGCACCGCACCTCGTCATCGCGGGTGAGATGCGCGCGCCCTCCGCGGCGTTCGAATACATGTTGTACCAGGCCCTGCTCGGCGCGTGGCCATCGGGCCAGCGTGACGATGCGTTTCTGGAGCGGATGCAGGCCTATGCGCTAAAGGCGGCGCGCGAGGGCAAACAGGAAACCAGCTGGCTCAATCCCAACCCGGCCTATGAGGCGGGATTGCAGACGTTCATCGAACGCATCCTGGATCACGCGGCCTCGGCTGAATTTCTGAATTCGCTGGAAACGCTGGCGCAGCGTGTCTCGCGGTTGGGTGCGCTGAATTCGCTCAGTCAGATCACGTTGAAGGCCACGATGCCCGGCGTGCCCGATTTCTATCAGGGGACCGAGTTCTGGGATCTGTCGCTGGTCGATCCCGATAACCGGCGACCGGTGGATTTTGCGGAGCGCGCTGCCGTGCTGGCCTCATTGGCAGCTCCCGATTGGGAACGTCTCGCGCAAAACTGGTCGAATGGTCATCTGAAGCTGGCGTGGACGCGGCGTTTGCTGAAACTGCGGACCGAACTTGCCGACGTGTTCGCCCATGGCGATTATCAACCGCTCGAAATTACCGGGCCACACCGTGACCACGTCATCGCCTTCGCCCGGCGCCATGGCCGCGATGCTGTCATAACGGCCGTCGCAAAGTCATTCGCGCCGATGTCGCAAGGCGGCCGGGTCTGGCCCCGCGCGGAGGCCTTTGACGGTGCGCTCAACCTGAAAGGCTATTCCGTGGAAGGTATCGTCAGCGAGGCCGGCGCAATGCAAGTGCAGCTCTCGGCTCTGTTCCGGCATCTGCCGGTCGCAGTGTTGAAGGCCGGATTCGAAGGTGCTTTGAAGCCTCCGCGTAAGCGCAATCGAGTGAAGCTTGCTTAGATCATGATCCGATTAGATTGAATCGGATCATGATCTCATCCTTTTGTTGGAGCATGTTCTTTTCCGAAAACCGGTTCCCGCTTTCCCGAATCATGCTCTAAAAAATAAAGGCCGCCCGGGATCGACGGCCGGGCGGCCTGGCGGACGTCGTGCCGACTCAAACTAGAGAGGTCGGTTCCCTTCCCCCGCGCAGGGTTGGATATTCCGGCGAATTCGTTACCAACAAGCTTAAGCTGTGAAAAATCTTCTCACAATTGGTGCGAGGCAACATACTCTGTTGCACAGCAATATCGATGGCTGTTGGTCAGCTCCGTTTGGTCAGCAGCAGGTTGCCGCGATTCCGGATCGCGACTTGCGCTACTTCCGCAAATCGCTGCAACAGCCACGGCAATGTCACTTCGAGCCGGACGTGATCGTCCGCCACATCGAGATGACCTGAAGCGGCCTGCCCGAGCGCGCGGACGCGGAAGATCATGCGATCCTCCTCCCATCTTTCTTCATCGACTTTCAACACCGGAATGCTGGAGGCGGCGCGCGTCAATCCAGTCTTGAGCCGGCGAGTCGCCTCTTCGCGGCCCAGACGATGCGGAATCGAAACGACAAGAGGTGCGGACATTTTGCAAATCCCAAATTGATTCAACATCATGTAATTGCACATCGTTCCAAAAAAGAGTCGCGTGAATCTATAGCGTTGCAAAATTGGAACCTTATGGGATCCCGTTGGTTTTTTCGGCTGGCAGCGTAACGGGCGCCCATCTGCCGGGCTGGAGGAAATGCTACATGTCTATCGGAACTATCATCCTGATCATTCTCGTTATCGCGTTGCTCGGGGGCTTCAGCGGCGTCGGCGGCGGACCGTTCTACGGCACCGGCTATTATGGCGGCGGCGGACTCGGCCTCGTCGTCGTTATCCTGCTGATTCTGCTACTGCTCGGACGACTTTAAGTTTTCGTAGCCAAATGGCGCGGGATTCAGCGATGCCGAGTCTCGCTCATTTTTTGCAGCGCGCGACGACGGACCGCGCTTTTCAACGACTCCCCGTCATACTCCGCGAAAGCGGAGTATCCAGTATTCAAGAGCATTCGCGTTTTTTCACCAGCGCTGCGGCGTACTGGATCACCCGCCGGAGCCTGTCATCGGGCGGCCATTCGGCCGACCCGTTGGCGGGTGATGACGACCAGGGTCAACCGTTCTGCGGTCAACTTCATCATCATTTGCGCGCACCGAGCTTCTTGATCGCAGCCCTTATCGATGACGCAGCATCATCATAGCCTTCCCACGCCTTGGTCTTGGCGAGCAGCGCCGGCACGGTGCGAACCGTATAGCGTTTCGGGTCGAGATCGCCGCGCACCTGCGCCCATGTCAGCGGCATCGAAACGGTGGCGCCCTCGCGCGCCCGTGGCGACAGCACGGCGACCGCCGTGGCCATGCGATCATTGCGGAGATAATCGAGGAAGATCTTTCCCTTGCGCAGCTTCTTCGACATGTTGACCAGATAACGATCGGGGGCTTCATCGGCCATCCACTGGCAAACGCCTTGCGCGAAGGCTTTTGCTTCCTTCCACGTCACCTTGTCTTTCGCGCCGTACGCCAGCGGCGCCACTACATGAAGCCCTTTGCCGCCGGTGGTCTTGCAGAAACTGTCCAGGCCAATGTCCGTCAAACGCTGCCGCATATCCTTGGCAGCCTCAATGATATCGGCAAATTCCACCTCGGGCGCGGGGTCGAGATCGAATACCAGCCGCCCCGGCACATCAGGCGCATCCGGCGCGCAATTCCACGGATGCAGTTCGAGACCGCCGATCTGCGCCACGGCCGCGAGACCCTCGACGCGATCGATCTGCAAATACGGTTTGCGGTCGCCGGCGACCTTGACCAGCTCCAGCAGGTTCGAGGTGCCAGGCATCGCGTGGCGCTGAAAGAATTTTTCGCCGGCGATGCCATCGGGCGCGCGCACAACCGAACAAGGCCGTCCCTTCAAATGGCCGATCATCCAGCCGCCGACCGCTTCGAAATAGCGGGCCAGATCGCGCTTGGTCACGCCTTCGCCGTCACCGCCGTCTGGCCACAGCTCCTTATCGGGTTTGGAGATAACTACGCCCATCACGGCGCCGGATTTGCCGTCCGCCGGCTTTGGCCGCGTTTTGTCCGGCTTGCCGGACTGCGTCTCGGCAGATTTGGCCGCGGCCTTCCCGGCGGCCGGCTTGGCGATTTTGGTCATGGCCGGCCTTTCTGCTTTTACCTCGTCGGCCGGCTTGTCCTGGCGCAGCCCCTTGAACGCGGCCTGTCGTATATTCCCGGCGTCGGTCCAGCCGGCGAATTCGATCCCGCCAAAAGGGCTCTCGTCCGACGCCGCCGCCTTTAGCGCGGGCATGATGCGCCGAACCTTGTCCTGGCCAAAGCCGGTGCCGACAATGCCGACAAAGGCGAGGTGATCGCCGCGGTAAACGCCCGCCATCAGCGAGCGGAATTTGCCGTTGGTGGTTTTCCATCCCCCCAGCACGACCTCGTGCCCGGCGCGGCATTTCGCCTTGGTCCAGTTCTCGGAACGGCCCGAATGATAGGGCGCGCCAAGCTTCTTGGACACGATGCCTTCCAGCGACAGCTTGCAGGCCGATTGCAGAATGGCATCGCCGCCGGTTTCGAAGTGTTCGACATAGCGGATCAATTTGGCTTTGCCCTTGGCCCGCGCCTCCAGCAATTGCTTCAGTCGCTGCTTGCGTTCGCCGAGCGGGATGCGGCGAAGATCTTCCCCATCGGCAAACAGCAGATCGAACGCGTAGAAGATGAGATGATCGGTCTTGCCGTCGGAAAGGGCGGCCTGCAGCGTCGAAAAATCCGGCGCGCCGTTGTGGTCGAGCGCGACGATCTCGCCATCGATCAGCACGTCCGGAAGTGAGCTCCCCTCTTTCGCGATGGCCCGAAACTTGTCGGTCCAGTCCAGACCCTTGCGGGTCTTGAGCGTGGCCTCGCCGTCCTCGACGCGCAACTGCACCCGGTAGCCGTCGAATTTGATCTCGTGGCACCATCCCTCCCCGCCCGGCGGGCGATCGACCAAGGTGCAAAGCTGCGGCGCAATAAAATCGGGCAGCGCGCTGACCTTCCTGCCTTTGGACGGCTCCTTTGCAGCCGGCGCGGGCCGCGAAGTGGTCGCCTTGTTCTCCGCGCGCCCTTCGGCGGCATCGCCCCGGTTTGAATTCCAGACCGCGTCGGCCCTGACGCGACCGGACTTCGCCGTCATGAACGGCTTCGGCGCTTTTCCTTTGCCTTCGGCAATCTGCTTCATCGTCCGTCCCGACGCCACCGATTGATCGGCGTCCAGGATGTCGTTGGCGTTGCCCTCCTTGGCGAATTCATCGCGGTGCTTGATCAAGAGCCAGTTGGTGCGCTTGCCACCGTTGCGGTCGTTGCGCATCCGCACCAGCACCCAGCTGCCGTGAAGCTTGTCGCCGCGCAGCGTGAATTTCAGATCGCCTTTCTTGAATCCGCGCTCGGGATCGTCGGATTCCCAATAGCCGCGATCCCAAAGCTGCACGGTGCCGCCGCCATACTGGCCCTTGGGAATGGTGCCTTCGAAATCGCCGTAATCCAGCGGATGATCTTCCACCTCCACCGCCAGTCGCTTGTCGTGCGGATCGAGCGACGGGCCGCGTGCGACCGCCCATGACTTGAAGACGCCGTCGAACTCCAGCCGCAGATCGTAGTGCAGCCGGGTCGCGTCGTGCTTCTGGATCACGAACCGCCGTTGCTTCGAAGGCGCAACCTTGGCGTCGCCGCTGGGCTCCGCGGTCTTTTCGAAATCGCGCTTTTTTCGATAGGTGGAGAGGTTTCTAAGAGACACGATCAAATCCCACGCCATTAAGTATCGGTGCCGTCTCGCACGCCAGCAGGGGCTCGGAACCAAAACCCTCAATATCAGTTGAAGTTCCCGAATTCGTTTAACCCATAACAAGCCGGAGATTGTAATGGCCGTTCGCGCCTATTGGAAAGGCTCCTTGAAACTTTCCCTCGTGTCATGCCCGGTCTTGCTTTATCCGGCCTCGACATCGGTCGAAAAAACCCGCTTCCACATGATCAACAAGGAAACCGGAAACCGGCTGAAGCAGCAGATGGTCGATGCCGAGACCGGCGACGTGGTCGAAAGCGATCAGAAGGGCCGCGGCTACGAATTGAAAAAGGGCGAATACGTCGAGATCGAAAAGGAAGAGCTGGAAGCCGTTCAGATCGAAAGCAACCATACCATCGACATCGACAGTTTCGTGCCCAGGGACGAAATCGACAAGCGCTACCTCAATCACCCCTACTACATCGCGCCTGACGGCAAGGCCGGCATCGACGCCTTCGCCGTGATCCGCGACGCCATGACGGATCAGGATCGCGTCGCGCTGGCGCGCATCGTCCTCACCAACCGCGAGCATATCATTACGATCGAGCCCTTGGGCAAGGGCCTGCTCGGCACCACGCTGCGGTATCCGTACGAACTGCGGGACGAAGACGAGTATTTCGACGGCATCAAGAATCCGAAGATATCGAAGGACATGATCGAACTCGCCAGCCATATCCTCGATACCAAGGCCGCGCATTTCGACCCCAGCAAGTTCAAGGACAAATACGAGGACGCCTTGAAGACACTGGTCAAGCGCAAGGCCGCCGGGAAGCCGGTGAAGGCCGCGGAGCGCGAGGAAAAGCCCGATAACGTCATCAGCCTGATGGATGCGCTGCAGCAAAGCCTGAAGGGCAAGGCATCCGCCAAGCGGTCGGCGCATTCCCGCGTACGCCGG
>WNGR01001934.1_pt1 | contig 22816 bp, 17 predicted proteins | sample 5407581 | NCBI WGS metagenome assembly WNGR01 (sample SAMN13153383, study PRJNA577476) | soil metagenome | isolation source: 80 cm soil or saprolite under Garry oak tree replicate 2 | place: USA:California | collected 2016-06-15
CCAGGCTCACCCCCGCCCTGGCCAGGCAGCAGCCCGGCGCGGCGCTGGAGCGCGCGGGCCAGGCCGCGCCCGACTGGCTGGGCGGGACCAGGATTGGTGCCTCGCTGAAGGAGTTCAACGATGTCTACGGCCGCCGCGGGATGGCGCGGGGCGCGGTCGTCGTGATCATTTCTGATGGCTGGGATACCGGCGATCCGGAGATCCTGCGCCGCGAGATGGAGCGGCTCTCCCTGGTGGCGTACCGCATCGTGTGGGTGAACCCGCGGACGAAGAGCGCGAGGTACCAGCCGCTGGCCGGGGGCATGGCCGCGGCCTGGCCGCACTGCGACGCCGTGGTGAGCGCGCACTCGCTGACCGCGCTGGACGACCTGGCCGACGCGCTGGCCGACCCGGTCCGGCGCCGCCCCCCGGTGCGCCCCCGCTGATCCCGGCTGCCTCCCGCCCGTCACCTGCCTCCCCGGCTGCCCGTGCCTCCCCGGCTGCCCGTGCCTCCCCGGCTGCCGCCTGCGTGCTCCCCATAGTGTGAAAGTGCCGCAGCTGCGGAAACAGCAGCACTAAAGTGCCGTTCACACTAATGGCCGGGCTCTGGAGCAGGGCTTCAGCGGCCCTTGGGCTTGCGCTGCTTGTGCTTGACGGCAATGCCGCCGAACACGCAGGCACCCTGCAGCCTGAGCACCGGAGAATCGGGGCGTTCGGACTCGGCGCTTTCGCCGGAGACATCGCGGCCGCCGAAGACCGCGATGCCGGAGTCGATCACCCGCATCTCTGGCGGCACCGTAATGGACATCCCGCCGAACACCGAGAACGCGCGTATGGTGATCTCCCGCCCGGGCAGGATGGCCTCCCGCAGGTCGATGTCGGCGCCGCCGAACACGGTCACTGCCGTGCTGGTGGCCGGCACGCGCCACCTGCCTTTTCTTGTGGCGCCGCCGAACACGGCGACAATCACGCTACCGCGGGTGCTTTCGGCCTCGCCCGGCACCGCCACCGCCGCCGCGGAGCCGGCTCGGGCGGGGAGGTCCTCGATCAGCGGCACGATGTCGGCATGGGTCTTGGCCGCGTAGATCGAGTCGAGGCGTTCCGAGTGCTCCTGCGCGGTCAGCCGGCCCTCGGCGAGGGCCGCATTGAGCACCGACGCGGCACGGTCCCGGTCTGCGTCGGACGCGCGTAGCCGCGAATTTGTGTTGAAGTCCTGGGGGTCCATCCGGCTATTGTCGGCCGCGGAAGCGAGGCACGGAAAGGGGGCCAGGTGGGTCACGTCGAGGCGGCGCACGTCAGCCACGCCCTTCCGGACGGGCGGGTGCTGCTGGACGACGTGTCCTTCCGGGTTGGCGACGGCACGGTCGCCGCGCTGGTCGGCCCCAACGGAGCCGGGAAGACCACGTTGGTCCGGCTGGCCGCCGGGGACCTGGTACCGCAGTCGGGATCGGTCAGCTCCAGCGGCGGCCTTGGCGTCATGCGGCAGTTCGTGGGAGGAATCCGGGACGACTCCACCGTCCGCGACCTGCTGCTGTCGATATCCGCGCCCCGGGTGCGGGAGGCCGCGGCCCGGCTCGACGCCGCCGAGCTGGTGATGATGGAGCGCGACGACGAGCCGGCCCAGCTGCGCTACGCCACGGCCCTCGCGGAGTGGGGCGACGCGGGCGGCTACCAGTCCGAGGTGCACTGGGATTCCTGCTGCACGGCAGCGCTCGGCGTGCCGTACGAGCGCTGCCGCTGGCGCGAGGTGCGGACCCTGTCCGGCGGTGAGCAGAAGCGGCTCGTGCTGGAGTCGCTGCTCCGGGACAAGACCGAGGTCCTGCTGCTGGACGAGCCGGATAACTACCTGGACGTCCCCGGCAAGTTCTGGCTCGAGCAGCAGCTTGCTGCGACCGCCAAGACGGTGCTGCTGGTCAGCCACGACCGGGAGCTGCTGGCGAACTGTGCCGAGCGGATCATCACCGTGGAGGACCGGAACGTCTGGGTGCACGGCGGCGGGTTCGCGAGTTACGCGCAGGCCCGGCGGGAGCGGAACGAGCGGCTCGATGAGCTTCACCGCCGCTGGGACGAGGAGCACGAGAAGATCAAGCAGCTGGTGCGGATGTACCGGCAGAAGGCGTCCTACAACTCCGACATGGCCTCGCGGCTGCAAGCCGCGGTGACCCGGCTGCGCAGGTTCGAGGAAGCCGGGCCGCCGGAGCTCGCGCCGCGGGACCAGAACGTGCGGATGCGGCTGCGCGGCGGGCGCACCGGTAAGCGGGCGGTGATCTGCGAGAACCTCGAGCTGACCGGGCTGATGCATCCCTTTGATCTTGAGGTCTGGTACGGCGAGCGGGTGGCGGTGCTGGGCTCCAACGGGTCCGGCAAGTCGCATTTCCTGAGGCTGCTCGCCGGGGAGGACGTGCGGCATTCTGGCATCGCCCGGCTCGGGGCGCGGGTGCAGCCGGGGATCTTCGCCCAGACTCACTCCCGGCCCGACCTCGAAGGGCGGACCCCGCGCGAGATCCTCATGACCACCCACGCGTTGCTGCCCAACGAGGCTATGGCCGCGCTTGCCCGGTATGAGCTGCAGGTCTGCGCCATGCAGCCGTTCGGGACCCTGTCCGGAGGTCAGCAGGCGAGGCTGCAGATCCTGCTGCTCGAACTGGCCGGGTCGACGCTGCTGCTGCTCGACGAGCCGACTGACAACCTCGACCTGGCCAGTGCGGAGGCTCTGCAGGACGGCCTGGAGTCGTACGCCGGCACTGTGCTGGCGGCCAGCCACGACCGCTGGTTCGCGCGCTCGTTCGACCGGTTTCTGGTGTTCGGCTCCGATGGTGACGTGTATGAGGCTTCGGAGCCGGTCTGGGATGAGGCTCGAGTGGACCGGCCTCGCTGACCGCCCGGCTTGCTAGGCTTCATGAATCCCAGGGATCCTGGTCAACATCCGGCCGGGTCCGCGTCAGCCGTTGGTGGAAGGGTGCGCGCCCGTGAAGAAGCTGCTCCTGATTGCCCTCATCGGAGTCGGTGTTCTCGCCGTATGGCGGAAGGTCCAGGCCGACCGTGCCGAGCTTGACCTGTGGACCGAGGCAACTACGGACGACGACTAAATTCTCCGGGCAGCCCGGCCGTGCGGCACCCGGAGACAACCCAGGCGAGCGGCCCGAAGCCGGTCTCGCTGCTGTGCTGCGGCCTGGTTGGGACCGTCGTCACCGATGGCGGCATGGTGGACCGTGCGTTCGCCGAGGCCATCGCCACCCAGGGGGTTGTGACCGGCACCACCGCCTACGCGCGGTGCATGGCGAAGGTGCACCAGGCCAGGGGGATGTCCACGGTCGAGGTCCTGGGCGATCTGTTCCCTGACAGCCAGGCCAGGGGCCAGGCTGCCCATCTCGCGTTCGACCGCTCCTACGGCGATGCCATCGGCCGGATGGGCGCCACACCGATGCCCGGGGCCACGGAAGCCATCGACAAGCTGGTAGGGGCTGGCATCCGGGTCTGCCTGATCACCGGCTTCTCCCGCAGGGTCCTCACCATGCTGCTCGACACGCTCGGCTGGTGGGACCGCATTGACCTGGTGCTGTGCCCCGAGGATGTGCCGAGGGGTGCCCCCTGGCCGGACCTGGTCCTCGCGGCGATGCTCCGGCTGGGCGTGGAGGATGTGCGCGAGACAGCGGTCGCCCACGACTCCGCCAACGGCATCATGTGCGGGCGGCGGGCCGGCGCCAGCCTTGTCGCGGGGGCGCTGACCGGGACGCACAGTAAGGAACGGCTCCGGCAGGCCGGCGCGACCCACCTGATCTCCAGCGTCGCGTACTTGCCCGAGCTGCTCAGCTCCGCCGGCGACCCGGCATCGGCGCCCGATGCTCCCGCCACCGACGCCAAGTCCCTACCGCGGGTGCCTGAACCCCGCCGGACGGGAACGGCCGAAGCCTAGATCCACCCCGAGCGACGACAGGTCGTCTGGTGGGTCCCCGGCCGCAGCCAGCAACGGCGGGTACCCTAGGAGCGCCGCGCGACGTTGGGGCTATAGCTCAGCTGGAAGAGCACCTGCTTTGCAAGCAGGGGGTCACGAGTTCGAGTCTCGTTAGCTCCACTCGATCGGGCTTGGTGTTTGACCAGGTCAAAAGCTCTTCGTGGTCCTTCCATACTGGTCGCCCGGGTGGGGTGTCCCGGGGGTTTGGGAGGAAGTTGGGAGATCATCTTCTCCCTGTCTCCGGGTGCCGGGCGCTGGTGCTGTGTCTGTAGCGGTGTCGTCTGGTCGGCTGGGTTGCACCTCTCGGCGCGTAGTGGTGCCAGCAGCTCGTCGAGAAGCGGCACGGGTGAGTGTGGGTTGAGGGATTCCTGCCATCGGGTCTGGAGAGCTTGCTTCAAGTCGTCGCGCATCCGGTCTGAGGCATGGGCGTAGAGGCCGCGCATGCCGGGCACCTGGTGGCCGAGGCGCTGCTCGGCGAGGATCTCGGGGATGCCGTCCTCGGCCATCCAGGTCTTGTGGCTGTGCCTAAGCCCGTGCGGGGTCAGGCCAGGCTTGATCGGGAGCCAGCAGGCAAGCGGTGTGCCCTCGGGGACGACCGCGACGCCGTGGCCGCGGGGCGGAAGGTACTCGGTGTCTGGGCCGGTGCCCCGGCTGGCGGCGGCCGGCCAGGCGGCGATCGGGATGCCGGGCCAGGTGGTCTGGTCGGTGATGACCAGACGGGCGGGGCGGCCCGGCGCTGCTTCATACCGGCCATCGCAGGCGGGCCGGAACACCCGCCGGGCGTAGTTGCTGCGCCGATAATGCCCGCCGTCCGGCCCGAGGAAGACGTATCGGCCGCTGCCGCCGTGCTGGCTGACGCAAGCGCATGGCTGGTGCGGATGATCTCGGATCTGGCTGGTGATCATTTTGGCGAGGAAAGTGGGAAGGTCAACGGGGAGGCTGGGCTCCCAGCGCGGGCTACGGTAGGAGTCGTCCTTGGGCGGGATCCGGTGAAACTTGCCGTTGAGTTCGCGGAGTTGCCATTCGACGTGGATCTCGCCCGGGAGGGCGAAGTCGCGCTCCAGGCCGATCGTCTCGCCCCACCGGAGGCCGGTGTAGCCGATTGTGACGATCATGGTGAAGTCCTCGCCCCGGCCAGAGAGCAGCGCGGCCCGTTCGGCGAGCAGCAGGACCTGAAGCGGCGTCGCCCAGGCGTGCTGTGGACCGCGTTCCAGCCTGCGGCCGGTCCGGCGGCCGCGATTGCGAGGCCTTAGCGCCGGGTTGTACTGGATCAGTGGAGGCTTGGTGGTCGCGGCGTCGCCCAGGATCGTGCCGAGCAGGGTTCGGGCGGCCCGGGCGGTCCGCTGGCTGATCCCTTCCCGGGTGGGCAGCACGTTCTCCCACCGGGTGATCTCCTCGGTGCTGAGGGAGTTCAGCGCACTGTCGCCCCAGGCCGGGCGGATAAACCTGCGGATCAGGTAGTCGCGGTTATCGATCGTGCTGAGGCCGACGTCCTGTATGGCCAGCCATCGGTCGATCCATTCGCCGACCGTGATCTTCCCGGCGTTCGGGTCGGTCCATCGGCCCTCGCGGATCCTGGCCTCTTGGTCGCGTCCCCAGGTGAGCGCGGCGGCCTTGGTCTCGAACCCTGACTCGCTGGCCTCAGTGCCATTCGGCAGCTTGTACTTGACGCGCCACGGCTGCGGGCCCTTCCCGCGCTTCTCCGCATACGCCATATCTGCCCCCTGGGAGGTTACTGGCCGGGTGCTGGCCGTTGGCGCCGGTCGACTCTTGCGCGGTCCGGCTGTGCCGCCGTCAGGACCGCTGGGCGGTCCTGACGTTCCTGCGTTCACGGGAGGTGACGGGCTGCCGCGCACCGGATCTCATGATCTCGGCGATATCGTCGTCGCTGAAACGCAGGTGCTTGCCGATGAACGTGCACGGAATCAGGCGTGCGGACGCCTTAGTCTTGAGCCATGACTCGCGTACCTTGAGAATTCCTGCCGCCTCCGTGACCGTATGCAGCTCACCCGACATCCGCCATCCCGCCTCGACCAGCGCCAGAACACTCCTGCTTGCCGTCCGCATCGCCCCAGGCCGTTCACCTGGGACGATTTGGTAATACCTCAAGTTATGCCAATGGCGCGTACATGTGTCAAACGAGATGGCGGCGAGAATAAGCCGCTCTACCATGCCGATTAAAGCGGGCATGGTTCACTCTGGTTCATCCAAGTTCAGGCAGTGCCGTAGGATTCGTTGCAGAATTTTTTGCGCTAGCCAAAGAGCAGGTCTCAATTGGTGATCAGGTACGGTCCGTAATTACCCTGGCCGGTCCGCGTATCCCGGTCAGGACGGAACCAGCTTGGTCAGGGCGTCGCCGGCCGGGCGAAGCTGATCGACGCGGGAGGCTCGCCGAGGGCAACGGCGAGGCGGGCCAGCGTGTAGGTGCGGCATGGCGGTCGGTGCTGGCGCTCAAGCCTGGCCATCGTAGTGAGACTTATCCCGGCTCGGTCAGCCAGGCTTTCCTGGGATAGGCTGTGCTGTCGGCGCAACTGCCGGAGCTTCAGCCCGTCAAGAGTGGTGGTCCATCGCTGGGTGCCGCGGGCGCTTCCAGCGTTCGCGGGGGCGGGCAGCGAGGTGGCAGGGCCGGAAGGGCGCTGGCGTGTCGTTGAGTCACTCATGCTTGGTCGTCTCCTCGATAAACGCACCCGGCGCCTCGTTGCGGTGCCATGGGTGGCTGATCATGGCCAGTCGAAGCGTGCCCATACGGTCCGAGCACGATGGTCGCCGTCGATGCCCCAGGCAGCAGCGAGGGCGTTGACGATGTCGAGTCCGTGTCCGCGGCTGTAGTCGGTGTCGGAGACGCTCGTGAGCCAGGGGCCGCCGCTGTCTTCGACTTCAATCCGTGCGTAGCGCCGTGGGATGACCTCGGCGCGTACAGTGAATTTCCCGCCGGGTTTGCGGGAGTCGCTGTGCACGACGGCGTTGGTGGCCAGCTCCGATGCGCACAAGATCACATCGTCAGCGGCCGGGCAGTCATCAAGCAAACCCTGCAGGTCCGCCCGGACTTGGCCTATGTGCTCGGCGCCGGCTGGGTAGGTGGTGTCTTTGATGCGCATGGCGGGAGTTCTGGAGGATGACAGGGGCATAAGTCACCTGGTCCGCTACCTGTGGAGGCGCGCTCATGCCCTCAAAGATCGCCTGTTAACCACCCCGGGCCCATAACCCGTCGGTATCCCCAGGCGGGATATAGGCTCGCAGTCAGCCGCATCTTGCCAGGACCCCTGCCATCAGGAGGAACGACGGCTATGCCCGGCCGCTTCACAGACCTAATCGAGATCCCTGATGCTTTCTGGGCGCGGCCTGACACCGTCGACGCGCTGCGCTGTCGTGACATTGGCCGACTGTTCCGCTTGCTCAGTAAGTATGTCGGCGCGAGCCAGACGCGCCTGGCCATCGCCAGCGATATGGCCCAGCCCAAAGTCAGCGGGATCATGCGGGGAATCGCGAGAGTCGAAACCCTTGAGGTCTTCGAGCGGATCGCTGACGGGCTCAACATGCCCGGTCAAGCTCGCATCGCCCTGGGGCTGGCCCCCAAGGCAGACCAAGCCGACGCTCATCCCGCTGCGGGCCGTCGGCCTGAGCATCCTGGCCGGGATATCCCGCCTGGAGATGCCCGCGCGGCCTTACCTGTTTCCGCAGTTCCCGAGATGTTCAGCGCAGGCTTCGAGGACAAGGAAGAGGAAAAGGATCCCGTGCGACGGCGAACCTTTGTCGGCCTTACCGGCGCTTCGCTGATCGACGCGATCCTGGCCGACACCCAAGGCGGGGCCAGCGACGACCTCGAATCCCTGGCCTCGGTGCTTGCTACGTACTGGCCTCCGGCGGAAGGAATCGCCCACGATCAACCGCCCGACATGCCAGCCCTTGCCGACGCGGTCTCCCAAGCCAAGACTGACTATCAGGCCTGCCGCTACTCGAAGGTAACCAAGGATCTCCCGGCCCTGCTCGCCCGGTTGCGAGCCGCCTGCGCGGTCCTTGACGGGGAGGCCCGCTCCCAAGCGTTCACGCTGTCGGCCGAGGCTCACCACGTCGCGGCCAGCATCCTGCTCAAGACCGGTGACAACGGCCTGGCCTGGCTGGCCGCCGACCGCAGCATGCAAGCCGCCCGGGCCAGTCAGGATCCGGTCACCATCGGATCCAGCGCGCGGATCGTCACGCACGCGATGATGAGCAGCGGCCACCTCAAAGCAGCGGCCTCGACAGCCAGCTCGCTGGCCAGCAAGCTCAACCGGGATCTCCCAGCCCATGATCCCGAAACTCTGTCGGTTTATGGTTCGCTGCTACTGCGAGGCGCGATCGCCGCCGCCCAGTACGACGACCGCCACACGGCGTACGAGCTGCTCGCTGAGGCTGATGATTCCGGTGCGCGACTGGGCGACGACCGGAACTTGCGCTGGACCGCGTTCGGCCCTACCAACGCCAGGCTGCACCGGGTCAACATCGCTGTCACCCTCGGCGACGCGGGAACCGCGCTGGACGTCGCACGCACCGTCGACCTGGACAAGGTCACGGTTACCGAGCGCAAGGCCGCCTTCTTCGTGGACACCGCCCGTGCGTTCCTCCAGTGCAGGAAGGACGACAAGGCCCTGCTGTCGCTGCGGGCAGCCGAGGAGATAGCGCACGAGGAGGTCGCCGGGCGGCCCGTGGTGCACCGCCTGGTCCGAGACCTGATCAGCTCGGCCGCGCCCAGCACCCGGCGTCACGCCGAGGACTTCGCCCAGCGGATCGGCGTCGCCCGATGACGCTGCCCGCCCGCGTGCTGTGTGTCGTTGTGTGCGGCGCCGGTCCCGCTGCCGAGGTCGGCCAGCTCGTCAAGCTCGCATTCGAACGAGGCTGGAGTGTCCAGGTTGTGTCTACGCCGGCCGCGCTCGCCTTCCTCGACATCGCTGCGATCGAAGCCCAGACCAGCAGTCCGGTCCGCAGCCAGTACCGCAACCCAGGCGAGCCCAGGTCGCAGCCGGCGGACGCGATCATCGTCGCCCCGGCCACTTACAATACGATCAACAAGTGGGCACAGGGCATCAGCGACACCTACGCCCTCGGCGTTCTCGCCGAGACCACCGGCCTGAGCGTGCCGATCGTCGTTCTTCCCTTCGTCAATTCCGCGCTCGCCGCCCGCGCCCCGTTCCGGCGCAGCGTCGAGGACCTGCGCCGCGAGGGAGTCCGGATCCTGCTCGGCCCCGGTGGCGTCGAGCCTCACGAGCCGCACACCGGCGGCGAGCTCATCGCCACCTACCCCTGGCACCTGGCCCTCGACCAGGCCGAACGTCTCACCGAGTCGCCGAGCAGCCAGTGGCGCCATCACGATGCTGGTCGGCCCCATCGGAGCGCGTGATCAGAGGGTCGGGCCGCGTGTCTTACGTGGTGAACGCGCTGCCGGGCGGGGCGGCTGCACTATGCCTGGCGGCGAGGAACGGCGCGGGAGGAGCCGGAGCGCTGGAGCGTCCAGCCGTGCCTGCTGGACGGCGGTGGCTGGCCGGGCCCGGAGCGATTCCCGGGCCGGCGGCGTGACGTGGCCGTGTGCCGCGACAGTTGCTCGGCCGCCCTGCGAGCAGCGGCGGCCTGAGCAGCGTGCCCCTGAGCAGAACGTAGCTCCGCGACGGCCTCGGCGAGCGCGGCAAGCCGGGTGACCAGCGTAACCAGCGCCAGCGTGCTGTCATCGGTGACGACCACGACATTGGCCAGGAGCCGGGCGGCCCGGCGCAGGCTGTTGCCGACGGGCGTGGGACGGGGAATTCGGCCGTACGGAGCACGGGCGGCCCGGTCGTAGCTGTCGGCCGCCTGGCGGAGCACTCGGCTGCCGACCGCTGCGGCGGCCGCTGCCGACGGGTTGCTCGCCGCGAGTGAGCGGATCTGTGCGGCCGCGCTGCTGGCAGCCTTAGAGGCCTGTTCCCAGATCGCGTTCCGTTCCGGGGCAGTGAACCGCCCGGCCGGAGCGTTGCGGACTGGCGCCCAGCGGCGGCGCAGCTTGGGCAAAGTCAGATCGGCCGCGAGCTTCCCGCCGCCGAACCACACCGGGCCGCCGCCGCGTGCGGCGTTGGCGGGCAGCGCAACGGCATAGCCGGTGACCTTGCCGGGGTCACGGGTGCTCGGCCTCTTGCGGACCAGCAACCCGGTACCTGCGAGGCGGGCGAAGAACTCCTGCTCGCTCGACGCTCCAGCGGCGGCGGTGCTGACTGCACGCCGAAGTGTGACCCGTGGTGATTCTTGCCATCCGCGCCGGGCGGTCTTCTCGTGCTCGGCGCGGGTCGGGCGGCGCGCCGCGGTCCGGTCACCGGGGGCAGTGCGCCGCAGCCCGTACCACTCCTCAGCGGCTCGGCACGCCTCGCGGACCCGATACCGCTCATTCGACAGCCGTGGCCTGCCACCGTCCTGGCGGGCCAACATCGCCACGATATGAATGTGGTTGTCGCCGTGGCGCACGGCGACCCAGCGGACCGCATCGTCCTCCTGGCCATGCGGAGATAGCCTGGTGCGGCACATCAGGTCACCGGCGATCTGCGCCCACTCTGCATCGGACAGCATCTTGTCTTCTGGCGCCGCGCGGACCGCGCAGTGCCAGACCGGGCGGGCGAACCGGCGTGGCCCGAGCGCGGGGTGCGGCTGCTGTAACAGCCCGCCGAGTCTGCGGAAGTCGCGTCCGCCGCCGGGGCGCAGTGGCGGTTCCAGCTCGGCGGGGTGCCGCCACCCAGCGATCAGGTGCGGGTCGGTGTGCTCCTCGCGCCGCCCCGGACCGAACAGGTAGTAGATCAGCCCCGCGATCCGCTCCCCGCGCGGATCGCTGATCTTCGCGATCACTCCAGCCTGCGGCGGATCTGCTCCGCCGCCGCGTCCAGCCGTTCCGCCCGGCGCAGGCACGCCGCCGCATACGGAAACAGATCCCCGGAACGCTGCCCGGTCGCGTTCAGCTTCGCCACCGCCTGGTTCAGGTTCACCCCGATCCGGCGCACCAGCCCGGCGGCGCGGATGAACTCACCCAGGGCTTCGCGGATCGAGGACTCCGCGGTACAGGCCACCCCCCGAGCCATTGACAGCGCCGCCTCCGCCGCATACGCACCCCGCGCCAGCCCAGCCCGCGTCGCTGCCGCGTCCAGGTCGCCGAACTCTTCCTCGGTCAGGGAGAACTCCACTCGCCATGGCCGCGCGGCCGACTGACGCGACCGGCGGCCAAGCGGCACCCCTCCCGTGCGTCCGCAACAGTCATGAATCGTCATTCCCTGCGTCTCCTCTTGCCGCTCAGTGCCTTTTCATGTCAGCGATGCATCGCCGAAATCGCTGCCGCGGCCTTTGATCCAACTCTCATGTGTCAGCCACCATAATCTCTGGATCGCGCTCGATCCAGAGCTATCCCGGGTTTAAGCACATCTTGCTCCGTTTTCCGTTCGGAGGCATTCACTAACCGAACTGGGTGATCCTCACCGGCAGTATTCGGTTGCTGATAATAGCCGACGGTAAGAATTCGCACTCCCCGTCATCGTCCGCGCCGGTATCGCTAAGGGCAGCCTGCGAGCCGGCCGTTCTCTTTCCATTCAGGGAACCTGCACGTCGCACTCGGGCCACCGCTGCGGACTGAGCCCCGGCCAGGCTGGGCCGTCGCCCGGCGAGGCGCTTCCGTGGTCCTGCTGGACGGGCTCTTCGGCAGGAACCGGGACTCGCGGCTTATCTCGCGGGTTTGCCTGTAACCGGAAGCCACGTACGTCACGCGGTCAGCGCGGTCTCAGCTTGATGGCTCGCCGCGGTGCGCGCTGCTGTCGATGCCGTACGGGCCGCCGTGGTTTACTTCGCATACCCCATTAGCGCTCGGAATGGCCGCCGGATGCGGATGGCCCGGCATTGCGCTGTTCACAAGGGGTTCGGGTCTGCGGGAGGTGGCAGACTGAAACGTGTTCGTACCGGCCGGGCCCGTGCGTTGGCACTTGTTGTGCGGCGGGGAGCTTGCGCGCCGGGCTCGGCCTGGGCCTGTCTGTGTTGAGGGGGTCGTGGTATGAATCCTGCGGGGATCGGGGCCGTGTTAGTGGCCGTGGCCGGGGGTGCCGGAGGGGCGCTGGGCGCCCAGTTAAGGGCGGGGGCCTGCGCGCTGGTGTGCCGCCCGTTCCGCCAGGGCAAGGCCGCGGTACCTGGCGGCAAGGCGGAACGGGCGGCACCGCAGCAGGTTCTGGCCGATCAGCGACGCGCGATGGTGCTGGCCCGAAGTCCTGGTAGCGTCCGCTGCCGCCGAGGCCAGGTTTGAGCAGGCGCTGGCGGCCTGGTGGCAGCGCTCGTGACGACCAGTCCTCACCGGCCCCCTCACCGCATTCAGCTCGCTGCGGTCCTGGGCACCGCCCTGAGCGATGACCAGGACTCCCTGGTACAAGGCTTCCGCCGGAACGGGATCGTCGCCCGGTGCGCGTGCCCGGACGGGCTGACGATCCGCATACGCGGCGGGGACGCAGCCAGCTCGCTAGATGCCCGGCCCGTGCGATGTGAAATCTGCGGCCAGCGGTTCGCGCCCGTGGCCCCGGGGCGGTGATCGCCCCGGCCGCGATGCTTTGTTTCTGGCTAGCTGATCGTGGCCGATTACCGACTCCGGATCGGGCAGAACGGAGCGGGCCATGGGAAGCAACCTTCTGGCTGTCTTGATTCCGGTATCAAAGTGCTATCACCCTGGGCTCGTCGCGAGCTAGGAGATATTTGATGGGTGCGGCAGCCGTATGAGCTGCGCTTTGGTCCGCGGTGGCTGATGGCTGGACCGCCCACAACCCATTAGCACCCGGACCTGTTGGAGTGCTTAGGTTGGCTGCGGGCCAGGGTTGTCAGGTCGTATCCGTCCGGGCCAAGCCCGGCGCAATTATCTCTCGCCAGCCCGTACCGGAGCACATCGGGTACTCTAATGGTATTACTTTTGCACACATGCAGGAGCACCGAAAGAGCATTAGTGAGGGAGTGCTGAGCGGCAGTGGACTCCTCGTCAGTGGTGTCGCTGGTCGCGGCGGTGATATCTGCTGGGACTGCAGCGGCAACAGCGTACATCAGTCGGCGGATCGTTCTCCGGGACCGGCGTAAGGCCGCGTCCGAACTGGGAGAGCGTTACCGGGTGTCGCTGCTGCAAGCCGCGTACGAGCTGCAGGCGCGGCTGTACAACATCATCCGCTTTCATTTCCTTACTACCTTCGTGACCCACGGCTCCGAAGCCGAAGCCGAATACGCTACACACCACACCGTCTACCTCATCGGCCAATACCTCTGCTGGGTCGAAATCAAGCGACGCGAAGCCCTAAGTATCGGTAATCAACGCCGCCAGCGCAATATCAACGCCGCGATGTGGAAAATCAGCGAAGCCATGAACAGCGGTAGCATCACTGATCCGGTGCTGCGCGTTTTTCGAGGTAATCAGCGCGCCATTGGCGAGATAATGACCACCACGATCAGCACTCAGTCTCCCGCTGGCCGGACAGGCCCACGCTGGGACTGCATCGGTTACCCCGCATTCGTCAAGGTATTTGAGGATGACCAAGAGACCGCACGCTGGTTCGCGACGTTGGTCAGCGATATGGACGCGCTCGCTGCTGACCCAGACAAGCACCTTGCCAGGCTGACCGAGCTTCAGCATGCCCTGGTGGAACTGGTCGGTCTCCTCGACCTAGCCGATGGCTACGCCACCATACCTCGTTCCTCCCTTGAGGTCCCATTGTGATCATCATGTGGCTGGCCTGTCGTGTGCCATCCGGCCGATCCGATGTCTCCCCGATTTGTTGGCACACACCCGGACACCCGCCGCTGTCCGCTGTGCCTGGCTTGCTGTGTGCACCGTGTGCGGCCGATGGCTCCCCGTCGCGAATCAGTTGTCGATCACAGTCGACGGATCCCCTTTGCCCGCTCTGTCTGCTCCCTTTGGGGTAGCCCTTGTGCCGGTGAGAGCTTTTCTCTACGTCTTCGAGAGCCCTGGAATGACCAGCCGACGACCGAGCAGCCAAAGTAACGATCTCGCCGGCGGACGAGGATATGTCCCGGCCTTCGTAGAACTTGAGAGTGGCGGTCCCCCGCCCGTTGCCTGCCGAGTGGTAGGTGTCGGGCAACTGCCAAGTCATCCGACGAAGGATGGCCGCGAGCAGGCCCGCGACCGGCTGCTCGGCTACTACCTAGCCACCGCGTTGTTGAACGGCGCTGACGCTCATCTGCGGGCGCTGCCGGGCATGGCGGTACCGCAGATGTTCACCGGCCGGGACGGTGCCCTGGCCTGGCTGGATGGCGAGCGGGCCAGCCTGGTCGCCGCGCCTGCCATGGGCCGCCGCCACCGGCCGCGACCACGCCGCGCTGCGCCTGCCGCTGCTCCTGGGCGAATACCTGGCCTGGCGGCGCCGGTTAGATGACTTGCTGGCCGTCACCGCGGTCAGCGTGAGCGCGGCCCGGCGCCTGGGCGACGGGCACAGTGAAGGCGACGCGCTGACCGGCCTCGGCAACGCCCTGAGCGAGGTGCGCCGGTTCGGCGAGGCCATCACTGCCTGCCAGGACGCCGCCGCCATCTACCGCCAGACCCGCGACCGCCACGGCGAGGCCGTGGCGCTTGCCAACCTCGGCAGCACCCTGCTGGAGGTGCGCCGGTTCGACCAGGCCATCATCATGTTCCAGGACGCCGCCGCCATCTACCGCGACACCGGCGACCGCCACCGCGAGGGCAGCGCGCTGAACAACCTCGGCAACGCCCTGCGCAAGGTGCGCCGGTTCGACCAGGCCATCATCATGTTCCAGGACGCCGCCGCCATCTACCGCGACACCGGAGACCGCCACGGCGAGGGTATGGCGCTGGCCAGCCTGGGTCTCGCCCTGCAGGAGGTGCGCCGGTTCGAGGAGGCCAGCACTGGCTTCGCGGGTCAGTTCCGGCCCCACTTGCCGCCGTTGGAAAGGGGTCAGTTTTCGGCCGACGTTGACAGCCCAGAGTTCAGTTCAAAAGCAGGCTCAGATGAGTATATTTGAGCAGGATGCCCAGGGTGCAGTTCAAAACAAGCTGTTCCGGTGATCTTAGGCTCAGCGGAGGCGGCGGCCGGGCGCCCAGCCTCGGCGGGGATGTCCAACGCGGCGCGAACCGCGGCAGCCACGTCGGCTGCCTGCTGCGGCGCCGGGCCATCTTTTATTCTTCGTCCTGAGGTATCAAAGAGCGGGCCAACAGGCTGATCGTCCATCTGAGACTCCCTTATCTAGGTCCGGGCCTAAGACCGAGGCTGGAAGATCGCTCGGAATAGCGTTGGTGATCGGTCATGACTTGGGCCCCCATCGTGTAAATGCACTCCAGGTTGGCCGGTCGGGTACCAGTGTGTGCAGGCCCGCACCATCGCCGCCATCCGACGTTCTGCGGATACCCAGACCGCTCCGATCGGCATACCGTGGGCAGGGGGACCTGATGACAGCTCCGGTGACGGCCAGCGAAACGGACCTGCGCACCCTGGCCGGGATCATCAGCGACCACCGCGCCGACCTCCCGGCGCAGGGACTATCGCCGTCCTGCTGGCTGACCTGAAGGGCCAGATCCGCTGCGACGCCTTGGCGTTCGAGGGCTTCGACAGCGGGCAGCAGGAAACCTGGTTCTTGCAGGCCATCCCGGACCGCGCCGACGCCGTGGTTGAGGACTTGGATCCGGTGCACTGGCAGAACTACTGGGACTGCCAGCCGTGCAGCTACCCCGACCGGACCGGCGACCTGCGCACCATCATCAAGATCGCGGACTTCTACTCAGCCCGGCAATGGCATTCCATCGGCATGTACTGCGACATCTACCGGCCGCAGGGGTTCGAGCACGATCTGATGCTGACCCTGCCCGCAACCCCCGGCCGGGTGGCTGGGCCTGGTCAGACCATGCGGCTGTTCTTTTTCCGCGGGCCCGGCCCGGACTTTCCGAGCGTGACCGAGCGCTACTCACGCTGCTGCGCCCCCACCTGCACCAGGCCTACCTGGACGCCGAGCGCCGCCGCCGTCCCATCCCCCAGCTCACCCCCCGGCAGAAGGACCTGCTGCACCTGGTCGCCGCCGGGCACACCAACACCCAGATCGCCCGCCGGCTCGGCCTGTCCGAGGGAACCGTGCGCACCCACCTGGAAAACATCTACGAAAGGCTCCAGGTCTCCAGCCGCACCGCCGCGGTCACTCGCGCCTTCCCCAACCGGTCGTACCAGTCCAGCCTGCGATCAAATCTGCAGCAACGTAGGCCATTTGAACCCTGACCCCCTCGATGCGAACTCCTGGCGGCGACGTCACGTCCGGCCTGGAGCAGCGCCACAGCGCTACCAGGCTGCTCGCGCAGGCCGTCGCGCGAACCGGACCACAGAGCAAGCAACGCGGAAGGCCCGCCCTTCTTCGGGGGCGGGCCTTCCGCATCTCGCTGCGGTAGTTAACCGACCGAGCTCAGGAAAGAACTGGTCGGGGTGCCCAGACCGGTCACGTCGTCCCAGCCCGGCGTCGTCTTCAGGCTGAGGGTCTGATTCATCGTGCGGAGCACGTAGCTCAGTCCGTCGCTCGCGTCGACGCCGTTGTTGAAGTTCGTCCGCACGACCGCCACCGTCGAGGCCGGACTCAAGATATCGGTGTAGGCGGACGAGCTGGCCAGGCTGTAGAACAGCGGGTTCGCGAACCCGTGGGGGGTCCCGGCGGCCTGGTCGGCGAGCGCCATGATCCCTGCAATGATCGGCGAGGACAGGCTCGTTCCGCCGAGCCGGTACTCGGAGTACTTGACCGAGCCGTCGGGGAACGTCTGCGTCTCGCCGACGATGTAGCCGGTGTTCGGGTCGCCGAAGGCCGAGATGTCCGGAACCGCCCTGCCAGTGCGACCCTGTGCCTGGAATACAGAGTTGGGGACCACGCCTTGCTGATAGCTCGGCTCAGCGAACAGGCGGCTCACCCCGCCGCCCGAGCCGTAGAGCCAGTTCCCTGGCGGCGTGGGGCTCCAGCCGGTGCCGGTCCACGAGGACGTGAACGTTCCCCAGCCGGTCTCGAACAGGTAGTTGTTCGCGGCCCCGACTGCCAGGCTCGTTCCGCCGACGGCTGTCACGAACGGGCTCGAGGCTGGCCAGTCGGTTGTGATGGTGCCCTCGACGAGGGACTCGTCGCTGTTGTCGCCCGAGGAGAAGTAGATCCCGATCCCCTCGGCGACGCCCTGGAGAATCGTTTCTTCCTGCGGGAGGATGTAACCGGGAGGAAGCAGCTCGGTCGGGAACCCGTAGGAGTTGGTCACAATCTGGGCGGCGCGGCGGTCCACCACGTAGTTGAGCGCCGCGTCGAGGTCCTGGAAGGCGTTGGGCGCCCCGACGTATACGATCTTCGCTGCCGGCGCCATCCCGTGCACCGCCTCGACGTCGAGGGTCTCTTCCCCGTACCAGCCCTGCGGATCCTGCAGCAGGCCCTTCTCAGGGTGGTTGTAGGTGCCGGGCGCCACAACCTGGGTGAACTGGTTCGCGGTGAACGTGGGAAGCCCGCGGTTGGTCGACCACTGGTTGGCGTCCTGAACGATCGTCGGAGCGGCGAAAGCGTCGATGATCGCCACGGTCTGGCCGGCGCCGTCGTAGCCGGAGATGCCGTACGCGCCCTTGACCTGGGCCGGGGTGTAGCCGCAGGGCGCGTAGGGAAGCGTTCCCGCCCCATACGGGTTCGTGAAGCCGGTCGCCTGCTTCTCGCCCCAGTAGCTCGAGCATGGGGTGCCCGTGACGAAAGCGGCCGGCGGCGGCGCGTCACCTGTCGTGTGGTTGGTGTGCACGAACTGTGCGCTATCGTCCAAGCCGATAACGCCACTCACGATCGTGGCTAGGGAACTGGGGATCGACAGGTTCGTGGACTGTGAGCGCACGGTCAGGCCGTTCACCTTATACATGTTGAACGTCGTTCCGAAGGCCGTGGCGGCCTGGGCAAGCGTGCCCTCCGCTGAGACGTAATGATGGTTCGCGGGCGTGTAGACGATCTTGAACCCCTGGCTGACCAGCCAGGACTTGACCGCACCAACGCTTGATGCGGTGGGCGCGAACTGGCTGCGGAACTGCTCGGGGCTCAGGTAATGGCCGTAGGAGGAGTTCGCTGGATCCGACACGGCCTGGGCGAGCGCCTGGACGGCAGCATCATCCTGCCAGCCGAGATAGACGCGGAATCCCACATTTTGGCTCGGGTCGGAGGGACCCACCAGGTTCTTAGAGTTGGCCCAAGGCGGCTTGCTGCCCGCCAGTGCGCTGTTCCCCTGGCTAGCTTGCGCAGCAGCTAAGCCGGGCACGGCCAGGATCGCGACCGCTACCGCGGCCACGAAGGTTGATCGAAGCATGTCCCCTCCCTTTCGTCGGTTATGGTTTGATGATCGTCGCGCAGTACGTCGAGCCGGCGCCGAACGGCCCCCCGCACGGGGGTGGTCTGAGCGAACTGGTCTGCCTGCCCGTAGTCCTTCACCGTGTCCGGGAAGTCCACCCCGTAATGGAACGTCCCGGCCCGGTTGGACGAATACCACGGGTAGATGCAGAACGGACCGCCGTAGCTCCGGCAGTACTGGTTCACTTCCGCTTTGCCGCCGAAGTCGCTGACCACGGCCCAGCTCTTCGAGATCGAGCCGCCGGCGAAGGTCACCGATTTGATCTGGATCGGGAGCATTCCCGCCCAGTGGGCCGCGTCATAGCAGTCACACGCCGTGTTGGGATGGTTCGGGGTGCAGTACTGGTCGGGCTGGGGAGAGGCGAAGGGCCAGGTGTGCCCGATCTCCCACACCAACGATGCGGGAGCGTCGTGCACGATCCCCCAGGCGAGCGAGTTCCCGGTCTTCTGGACGCTGAAGGTCGGCATCAGCGGGCCGTCCGTCTGGTCGTTCAGCACGATCGTCCCCAGTGACCGGTCACCAGGTCGGTGACCTTGGTGTGCCAGCCCTCCTTCGCCGGGGTCACGAGGAAGTGGACCGTGATCGTGCCGCCCACGTGCATCACGAGCGGCGCGGAACTCGAGGCATCTCGCAGCATCGCGTTGAATGCAGCCGGCTCGGCACCGTTCCGCACACTCCACACCGGCGAGCAGGCCGTGTCGGTGTTGGGGGCGTGGACCACCTGGAACCCGCCGCCGCCAGTGCACTTGGTGAGGAGGGCGTCGGGATAGAATTGCAACTCGACGAAGGCCTGCCCGAACTCGCTCCTCGGCTCGTTGACCAGACCGCCGAACCAGAACGTCGGGCCAGTGTCCGCCACCTCAGACCCCTGATCCGTGGGGAGGACCACTGTCCAGTTGAGGTTCTCTGCTGAACCGGGCCGGTCGGAGAGGGGGTTGATCTCGGGCTCGTCGTGGCTGGAGCACCCCTGCTTGTATCGGTAGGTCTCGTCACCCGTGAGCACCGGCCGGGCGATGCAGCCGGAGACCCAGGCTGGGCTGCATGGGCTGGGGACGGTGTCGTGACCGCAACCCCTATCGACCCGGCGGCCGGTGCGAGCCCGAAGGGCATACGAACGGCTGCGGCTCTCATCCACTTCCCCTCCGGCCGGTCTAGCAGAGGGAGCGGTAGTTGACGTGCCCGTGGGCCGACGGGCCGTCCACCTAGCCATGGCCCTCCCCAGACCATCACCGGCTTGTCCTAGGAAGGGACCTTACGGGACTGTGATGTCGACGGCAATGAGGACTGAGGACGTAGAACCGCCTGGGCGTCGTCTGAGGCCAGGTACCAGGAATTTCTCGCCGCTGAGCCGCAGGCGACGGAGGGCCGCAAGTTCGAGCTGCGCCAGCCTGGCGGCGCAGGAGACACGGCAGGGCCCTGCGTACCTGGACGTGACCAACTCGTTCTCGAAGACGATCTCGGTGTCCTACGCCTCTCTCTCGGGGAAAACGCCAGGTCAGCCTGGCTGGCAGGCGACGAGAAGCGGCGTACTGGTCGGGACAGCTGGGCGCCGCCAGCGTGATCACAGAAGGTGCCGTCAACGTCCACTGCCGATCTCAAGTGGGCTTGGTCTTGCACCGCCCTCGGCTCGTTCTACGGCGCGGGTGGTATGCACCCCATTCCGCCTGTGTCCCAGTGGCAGGCGGGGTTGAGCGGGCCTCCGATCACCTGGGCGGTGGTCTCGACCACTACGCGGCCGGCGTTGACCTCGGCCTGGAGGAAGTCAAGGAACGCGCTGAGCTTGCCGGGGCTGATCGAGTAGGCGCCGCAGTGCCCGCCGGTGGTCTTGTCGCAGACTGTGTGGAAAACGAACTGGACCCAGTCGGTGGACTGGGTGTCTGCCTCCGCGTTCAGCACGTACGACTCGAGTGTGGAGAGCTTGGTCGCCGTCTTTGGGTTGGGCGGCGTGCGGGTCGCGTAGGCGTCGGCTGGAGGGATGGTCTCCCCGAACGGGCCGGACTTTGAGATACCGGCCACGCCCCGGCCGCTGTTGTACCCGCAGTAGTGGACGACCGCCTCGCTGGTGCTGTCGAACGATCCGAACGGGTAGGCGAAGGATTGCGGCGTGAACCCCTGGGCGAGCAGGGTGTTCCGGTCGTCACCAACCTCGTGCTCGGCGTCGGCGACAGAAAGGGGCTTGAGGTCCGCGTGGTCGATCGTGTGCCCGGCGATCTCGTTCCCCGCGCTGGCGAGGGCATGCAAGTCAGCCCAGGTCATGTGCCCCGGGTCACCGGCGGTGATCGGCCCGGTGTTGACGAAGAAGGTTGCGTGCATGCCGTGCGCTGACAGGATCGGGTAGCCGTTGCTGAACTGATCGGCTGTTCCGTCGTCGAACCCGATCGTCACGACCGTCGGGGTGCTCGCGGCGGCTGGCGCCGTCCACATCGCCCAGCTCGATAGCGACGTCAGGAGTGCCGCGGCGGCCGCCACCGATGTCAGGATCCTCGGCCGAACACCGAACCGCGGTGGGCGTGCCCAGAGCCTTTTCATTCTCCCTCCTGTTCGTCGCGCTGCTTCAGGAATGCGCCGCTTGCGCTGAGGCCATTAGCGGCCTCGGTCCAGGCGACAGCCGGTACCTGGGCTCCTCCTCCACGAGCCTTGGGTGAAGGTCCCGTCCGTGCTTGCTAGGTCTGTCCGGCCATCTGCCTGGCGAAGGCGAGGGGTGAGGCCGCGGTGAGGTCCACGGCCGGTTCGGTGTTGGAGAAGGATTGCATGTTGTCCTTCCACTCGGCATGGTGCCCGTTGAACTGCGCAAAGGTGTCGACGCCGTTGGCCGGGCACAGATTCATGCCGGTCACCAAGCCCTTGGTGGCGGTGCCGTTCGGGCCCTCCACCGCCGCGCCGGCGAGTACCGGCGGGCTGCCGTCCAGGGAGCCGACCAGGTTCGCTACCTGGTGCTGCAGGCAGTGCGGGAAGGTGGAGCCGTCGCCGACGATAAACGACGACCCCCAGGCATTCGCGCCGAGGATGTTCGCGAGCCACTGCTGGCTGTAGGGAGCGTAGGCCTGCGTGCCGGTCAGCTGGTCGTATTCGCTGGCCATCACCGATAGCCCCGCACCGTGGGAGGTGGTGTCGTACACATCCCAGGGGAACCCGAACCCAAACGGTTCAGGCCAGCCAGGTTCAGGTCGGCGGGGATGTGACCAATACGGTCAGCGGCGGCACCCAGCACGGGCCGGTGCTGCAGGGCCGGGACTTCACCGGCGTGACCTTCGGCGCCCCGGCCGCGGCGCCCGCCGCGCCCGCGCGAGACCCGGACGCGCGTGATGGACGCCGAGGAGCCTGCCGGGGTCGCTAACACGATCAGCGGCGGCATCCAGTTCGAGCCGGTGCTGCAAGGCCGCGACATTCAGGCGAGCTTCCATCTTCCGGCGGCGGCGCCGGTGGCACTGGCGCAGCTGCCCGGGACGGTGGCGGGGTTCACAGGCCGCGACGACGAGCTGGCTGTGCTGGCCGGGCTGCTGGACCCAGCCAACACGCCGGAGCCGGTGGTGGTGCCGGCGGTGGCAGGGCTGGCCGGGGTGGGCAAGACCACCCTGGCCGTCCAGGCCGGGCACGCCGCGCGGGCGCAGGGGTGGTTCGGCGGCGGAATGCTGTTCATCGACCTGCACGGCTACGACCAGGCACCCGTGGAGCCCGGCCAAGCGCTGGACGGGCTGCTGCGGGCGCTGGGGGTGCCCGCCGAGCACATCCCGCCCGGCGCCGAGCAGCGGGCCGGGCTGTACCGGTCGGTCCTGGCCCGGATCACCGAGCCGGTGCTGGTGGTCGCCGACAACGCCTGCTCCGAGGCGCAGGTCCGGCTCCTGCTGCCCGGCGCCGGGCCGCACAAGGTGCTGGTGACCTCGCGGCATACCCTGGCCGGGCTGGGCGCCCGGCTGGTCGACGTGACCGTCCTGGACCAGGCGGCGAGCATCGCGCTGCTGGATGCGGCGCTGCGCGCGGCCCGGCCCGGTGACGGCCGGGTCAGTGGTGACCGGCAGGCGGCCGGGCGGCTGGCCGGAATCTGCGGCGGGCTGCCGCTGGCGTTGCAGATCACCGCGGCGCTGCTGAACGCTGACCCGGCGCTCGGCGCGGCCGAGCTGGCGGCCGACCTCGCCGTCGAATCAGGACGGCTGGCCAGGCTGGCTTATGACGACGGCAGCGGCGCGGCGTCGTTGTCGGTCGCGGCGGCGTTTGAGCTGTCGTATCGCGGGCTGGAGGAGACCGCCGCGCGGGTGTTCCGGCTGCTGCCGGTCAATCCGGGCCCGGATGTGTCCACTACGGCCGTCGCGGTGCTGGCGGACCTGCCGGTGACCGAGGCGCGCGGGGTGCTGGCCGGGCTGGCCCGGGCGCACCTGGCCGAGACGGCCCCGGGCACGGGCCGGTGGCGGATGCACGACCTGCTGCGCCTGTACGCCGCCCGGCTCTCCGACGCCCGTGCCGGTGCCGACGGGCGGGAGCAGGCCCGCGACCGGCTGCTCGGCTGGTACCTGACCACGGCGGCGGCT
>WNGR01003601.1_pt1 | contig 22796 bp, 22 predicted proteins | sample 5407581 | NCBI WGS metagenome assembly WNGR01 (sample SAMN13153383, study PRJNA577476) | soil metagenome | isolation source: 80 cm soil or saprolite under Garry oak tree replicate 2 | place: USA:California | collected 2016-06-15
CATAGATCCTCGTGTTACGAAGGTCGTGGTTAACTCGCCAATGCTTTCCCCTGCGCCGTCGCCCGCATGGGCCACGGACTACTGGTTTCACGCTCCGCTTGTTGACTCGTCAGATCTCCGTCCCAACGGAGAGCAAGGGCTATACCAATTGCGCTCCACAACCGATGGTCAAAGACAATCGCCTAAATTATCAGCAGAAATTTTGACGGTTCTCGGTTGCAGGTCGAGATAAAAAGAACGCGACCGTAAACAAAAGATACGCAGCGTAAACGATCGTATAGAGGCTTTGGGGGAACGACTCATCCTAAAACGTTCGCTCGAAAGACCAAACGCACTTCGGGTTGCATCCAAGAAATAGGCGTGATCAGAATTAAATTGCGCCTGAGATGCTATGCAGGCGTCGCGTGAAGTTGGCCGTCCCGACAAGTTGCAGCAACGCTCTAATCTCACACGACGATTTATATGTCAAGAAAATTTTTTGATCGCGTTGTAGCAAAGTGGCTAGGTCAGGCTGCGGGAATCACAACGCCGGTTGAAAAGCAGGATGATCTTTGTCACAAAGACGGAAGCATGCACACCAAGACCGCGATCATTTCCGTCGAGAATCTAAAATCGGACGATTTGCCGAAATTGCGCGAAACACTTCAGGCAGTTCCCGGTGTAGAGAGCGTGGAATTCAGTTTGGAGCGCAGTGTGGCCGTGATCGAGTTTGACCCGCAGCAGTCTCACATCGACGACTTTCTGCGGGCGGTTCTGAAGGCGGGATTCAAGGTCCTCTAGGTGAATGCGAAGATGGAGGATCGAAGATAGCGATCTGCCATCCTCGATTCTCGATCCTCCGATCTCAATTCCCCGCCACGGTCATGCGGGATATCTTGATCGTTGGCGCCGCAATTCTTCCCCGCATCTCCAGATCATTACCGACCATTCCAATGTTTTGAAACATTTCCTTCAGATTACCGGCAATAGTCACCTCTTCCACAGGATAGCTTAACTCTCCGTTCTCGATCCAGATACCGGCGGCGCCGCGCGAGTAATCGCCGGTGACAAGATTGACGCCGAAGCCGATCAGCTCGGTAAGATAGAGGCCAGTTTTAACAGAAGCGATAATTTGGTCCGGTGACTGTGCGCCGGGAGCCAAATAAAAATTCGACGGCGCCACTCCCGGCGGTTCACCCACCGACCGCGACGCATTACCGGTGGAAGCCAACCCCAGCTTTTTGCCGCTGTAGGTATCCAGTAGGTAGCTCTGCAGCCGCCCTTTATCGACAATGGTTTTCTTTTTCGTCGGAAGCCCTTCGCCATCGAAAGGTTTAGAGCCGAGCGCGCCGGGAATGGTTCCGTCGTCGATGACCGTCACCCACTCCGATGCGATGCTCGTTTCCAGCTTGCCGATCAAGAATGACGCGCGCTTATATAATGAATAGCCGGATAGTGCGGAAGAGAGATTGCGCAAGAGCGAGCCGGCCATCTCGGGATCGAAAACTACGGGCACCTCACAAGTTTTGATCTTGCGCGCGCCCAGTCGTCTCAAAACCCGCTGCGCCGCTTTCTCGCCAACACTCTTGGGAGATTCCAGCCGAGCGAATTTCCGATTCGAGGAATACCAATAGTCGCGCTGCATCGATCCATTAGATTTGGCCACCGGAGCCACGGAATGTCCGAACGTCGACCCTTGGTACTCACCGGAAAAGCCCTGGCTGCTGGCATAGATGATCCGACCGTCTCGGTCTCGAGAGCTATTTGGATTTTTTCTTCCACAGATATGGATCGTGACTCGTCGTCCAAAAGATCCAAATCGGAAATCTCGCGCGCGAGCTCCTCTGGCGCGGGCAACCCACTGTGCGGATCCTGGGCCGTCGCTCGAGTCATTTGCACGGTATCCTCGACGAGTCGTTCAATCGATTGCTTGGAAATATCCGAGGTCGAGGCTGAGGCTGAACTCGATCCGAAGAACAGACGCAAACCTAAACGTTTTTCCTGCGCTTGGCTGATTTTCTCGACTTCACCCAGCCGCACCGTAACAAAAAACGAGTCGCTCTCAACCATCACCACGTCCCCGGCGGTTGCACCCTTCTTTTTCGCGTCGGCGAGAATGTCCCCGGCCAGGTCTTGACTCAAATCGTAGCGTTCCATAGTCTTTGTGAAAACCCGTTCAACAAGTTCAAGCCCTTCAAGTGGTTCAAGCCGTTGAACGATTTGAACTTTATTACGGTTATTGCGCCGCCGTCCCGCCGACTGTTAAACCATCGATCTTTATCGTGGGCAGTCCAACCCCAACCGGGACTGACTGGCCATCCTTGCCGCAGGTCCCGACCCCCTCGTCCAGTTTTAGATCTGAACCGACCCTAGATACCCTCGTGAGCACGTCCGGCCCGTTTCCGATTAACGTCGCCCCTTTGACCGGGGTGGTTACTTTGCCATCCTCAATGAGGTAGGCTTCGCTGGCAGAAAAGACGAATTTGCCGCTGGTGATATCGACCTGACCGCCGCCGAAGGAAACCGCATAGAGTCCCTTTTTAACCGAGCGGATAATATCTTCCGGCGCGCTCTCTCCCGCCAACATGAAGGTATTCGTCATCCGTGGCATGGGGATGTGGGCATAGCTCTCCCGCCGGCCGTTTCCCGTCAAAGGCATTTTCATCAACGAGGCGTTGAGGCGGTCTTGAAGATAACCTTTGAGCATTCCCTTTTCGATGAGAACGGTTCGACGGGTCGGCGTACCTTCGTCATCGACATTGATAGATCCGCGGCGCGATGGGATCGTGCCGTCATCGACAACCGTGCACAGCTCCGACGCCACCCTCTGACCGATACGATCAGTAAATGCCGAGGTCTTCTTCCGGTTGAAGTCGCCTTCAAGACCATGACCGATCGCTTCATGGAGCAAAATACCCGGCCAACCCGGACCCAAGACTACGTCCATTGTGCCGGCCGGCGCGTCTCGAGCGCTCAGGTTCAGAATCGCCTGACGCACCGCCTCTCCAGCGTAGCGTTCGTAGTCCTTGGTGCCGACGAAGAACCCGAACTCGACTCGGCCACCGCCGCCGAAGCTCCCGACCTGCCGATTGCCGCTTTCCTCGACGATGCAGGTCACGTTGAGGCGGGTAAGCGGTTGAATATCGCCAACAACGATTCCTTGGGAAGACGCGACAAGCACAATTTTATACTCGCTGGCGATGGATGCGAAGACATTCTTGACCCGTGGGTCGAGCCCCCGTGCGAACTCATCAATCTCGTAAAGCAACGAAACTTTCTTTTCCAACGGGACATCGGTGACGGGTGTCTTTGTCGGGTAGAGATCATGAGCCTCGCCCTTCTGCTGTCCCACCGGGATTGGCAGCTGAGACTCGCGGTTCTGCGCGATGTACCGAGCCGTGCGGGCAGCCAATTCCAAATTCTCGATGGTAATGTCATCCGTATACGCGTAGCCGGTCTTAGCTTCTGCCACAACCCGCACTCCCACGCCATTGGCCGTCGACTGGGCGCAGTTCTTGACGAGCCCTTCCTCCAGACTGATTCCTTCGTTTCTCCGATACTCGAAGTAGAGGTCGGCATAATCCGCCTTCTTACCCAGAGCGGTCGCGATGACTTTTTCCAGATCTCCGGTCCCAATACCGAAATTTCGGTCAAAAAATGATTGCGCGGGAACGATTTCCTGTGGCATATTAAATCTCCCTTATGGCAGTTTTTACCATACAAGTACTGGCTCTTTAAAGGGACTTGTAGCTACTTTTTGATATGAGTCCTTTCGCCCGAGTATCTGTTGATCGCACGGACGGCTTGGGCTAGAATCGATACGGTCGGATACGACTATGGCTCATAAAAAAATCGTACATATCGTCGGAACCGGAACTATCGGAGAACCGCTTATCGGCATACTTTCGACGTTCCGAGAACAATTCGGCATCGACGAAGTTACGTTTCACAAGCGCACACCGCTTATCACCGATCGCTCCAAGGTCATCGTATCCTGCAGCAAGGGCGCGAAGCTTAGCGTCGACAAGGAGAGTTGGCACAAGTTTGTCGACATGGGCATGCAGCCAAGCCTCGAGGCCGAAGAAGCGATCGAACGGGCCAGCGTCATTATCGACTGCACTCCGGTGGGTAACGAAAACAAGAAACAAATTTACAACAAGTACGCCGGCAATGGCCGGGGCTTCATTGCCCAGGGAAGCGAATACGGCTTCGGTAAGATGTACGCCCGCGGCATCAACGACAAAGCCCTGGTTAAAGGGAAGGACGATTTTATTCAAGTCGTTAGCTGCAATACCCATAATCTCGCGGTGCTCATCGACACGGTCGCTTTGGGCCTTGAAAAGGAAGATAACCTCGAAGAAGGACGCTTCGTCTGTATGCGTCGCGCCAACGACTTGAGCCAAGAGGGCGAGTTCATACCTGCGCCCGAAGTCGGAAAGCATGATGATACCCAGTTCGGCACCCATCAAGGACGGGATGCTCACTATTTGTTCAAAACCTTGGGACTGAATTTGAATATCTACTCTTCGGCATTGAAGCTGAACACGCAATACATGCACACGATTCACTTCAATCTTAAGTTGCGCCGCGGCATCAACAAGGATGAGCTCATGCGCCGGTTCCAGTCTAACGGCAGGGTGGCGCTCACAAACAAAAAGTCGTCGGCTTCGGTCTTCTCGTTTGGCCGAGATCATGGACTGTTCGGACGAATTTTGAATCAGACCGTTATCGTGACGCAGAGTTTGGCCATGCGCGGTGACAAAGAAATCATCGGAACCTGCTTCACTCCACAGGACGGGAATTCCTTGCTTAGCAGTCTCGCTGCGACCCTATGGTTTCTCTATCCGGAGTCATACGAGGAAAAACTCGAGCCCGTGCGGCCCTACTTCTTTAGCGAGATCTGACGCCTACTCCCTCACATCCGCCGAAATCCCTTCGAACCGGACGCTATCACCGGCTTTAAGGCCGTAACGGCGGGAAAGCCCGCCGTTGATCTCAAGAACGAACCGGCTCGGCGCCGGGACAGAACGACTTTCTAACGAGAACGGGACCGCTTCTTCTACGATCCCGACGATCTTCCGATCATTATTGATAAAAAGCATATCCAGCGGAATCGGCGTGTTTTTCATCCAAAAGGGATGCTCGGCTTCCGCCGAAAATAAAAAAATCATTCCGTGATTGGCGGCCAATTCCCGGCGATATTGAAAACCCAGTTCTCTCTTCACCGGTGTGTCCGCAATCTCGACTTCAAACGTAAGCTCCCGTCCCTCTCTTGTCGAAATGGTTACCTTTGGCTGCGCCTGGCAAGCGGTACTCAAGAGAATTGTGGAGAGAGCCAGTAACAGAGAAGAAGTCTTAAACATTATTTGGTGAGATTCTTTGCCACGATCTCGGCAATGTCCAGAACTTGCGGCGCGGCTCCCTCTTCTTCCTTGGCGGTCTCTTCCGTAATCATCCGCATACAGAACGGACACCCTGTCGCTACGGTCTTGGCGCCGGTTTGCTTCAACTCACGGTAGCGGTTGGTGCTCACGCGCTCGTTGCCTTTCTCTTCTTCTTTCCAAAACTGCCCACCCCCGGCGCCACAACAGAAGCTGTTGCTTCGGTTGCGCTGGGGCTCCGTCAACTGTGCGCCCGTGGACTGGATGAGCGCCCGTGGCTGATCGAAAATGCCGTTGTGGCGTCCCAGATAGCATGGGTCATGATAGGTCATTGAGCCGTCGGCGCTTGCTGAGACTTTGAGGGTTCCATTTTGCATTAACTCGGTGATGAATTGCGTGTGATGTTTAATTTGATAGTTGCCGCCGAACTGTGGGTACTCATTCGCGATGGTATGAAAACAATGCGGACAAGTGGTCACAATCACCTTTGGCTTCGCCGCATCCAAAGCGGCGACGTTCTCGGCCGCCATTTGTGCGAACAGGTATTCATTGCCGGTGCGTCGCGCCGGATCTCCCGTGCATTTCTCTTCCTTGCCCAGCACCGCCCAACTGACGCCCGCCGAGTTAAAGATTGCGGCCATGCTGCGCGCGATCTTCTGCGCGCGAGGATCAAAAGCCACGGCGCAGCCCACCCAGTAAAGAACCTCAGGATCCGGGTTTTGGTCTAGGGTGGGCACGGGAAACGGCAAGCCCTTCGCCCAAGTCAATCGCTCGTCAGCGGAAATCCCCCAGGGATTACCGGCCCGCTCCATATGGTTAAACGTGTTCTTCAGCCCACTGGGGAATTCCGCCGCCGCCAACACCCGTTCGCGCCGAACGTCAATAATGTGAAGCATCTGCTCATTTCCTACGGGACAAACTTCGACGCATGCATTACATGTCGTGCAGGCCCAGGCCGCCTCTTCATTCAAGGCAAAGTCGAGCAAGGGCCGTGGACTTTCCTGTCCCGCGGCAAAACTCGGGAAGATGGCGTTCAGCTCGAAGCGTTCATTGATGAGAATCGCCGCCGGACTGAGCGCCTTCCCGGTGTTCGTCGCCGGACAGACGTCCTGACAGCGGTTGCACATGATGCAACTGTAAGCATCCAGTAAGCGTGGCCAAGTAAACTCCTCCAGCTTTGCAGCACCGAAGACTTCCTCGTTCTCGAAGTCCATGGGCTGTAATGCGCCGGGGTTTGGTTTTTTCAGCGCCAGGTTGATCGGCGCCATAAAAATATGAATGTGCTTCGAACGGGGAAAATATGGGATGAAAATCAAGATCGAGCCAAGCGCTCCCCACCAAAAGAAATGATTCCAAACTTCCACGGCTCCAGGACCCATCCCGGAAAACATTCCCGCAAAAACAGAACTCACCGGATGAAACGGGTCGGCGCCCTCGCTAACCAGCCGTGTTGCCGTGAACAGGAGCCGACTGCCGACGTGGAAAAGGATGAAGGCCGCTACGATAGAAGAATCCCGAACGATTCCCGGGCGAACCTCCGGTTGCAACGGAACGTTAGGGGCAAAGGCGAAGTCCTGGGGGCGAACGAAAAACCGGCGGAGCATCAAACCGATCATCCCGACCAACACCCCGGCCGTGAGCAAGTCCGCCATCAGGTTGAATGGGTTCCAAAAGCCGCCACGGGCTTGGAAGGAGAAAAAACCCTCGATCACATCGACGGCGTTGACTAGGAAGTAGAACACGAAGCCGTAGAAGACCATCGCATGAAGCACGGAAACAATCGGCCGGGTTTTAAAGACGGATTGCTGCGTCAGGACAATTAAGATGGCGCGGCGGATCCGCTCCGGTAGATTGTCCAAGCGAGGATCGGGCTTGCCCCGGGAGATGACTCTATAGACATCGTAGAATCTCTTTCCACCGTAATAGAGCGACCCGCCCGCAAGCAGGACAAAAAGGATTTTCTCCAACGTTGTTAACATGCCGGTCTGCTCGACCTCCGTTTCTCAACTTACTTATCTTTGCAGGAATCTATTTGTCAAAACAAACGGCGGGCTTCAATTCACGCATGTAAGCCAATCGCGATTTGGCGTTTCAGACGCCGGCGCTTGCCGCGAGGAGGAGCCCCTGTAATCCGACCTCACGGCGACGACAATTCTGTCGATATGTCGAAGCTACAAAATAGGATGACAGCAGGCGCAAGAGGAAGCGATTATCCAGAATATCCTAGGCGTTTGGAAAGCTCATTTCCAGCCCGAATTACCGCAGGGGCGATGTCATTCTTGATAGATTCGGGATTCAGTCGATGGCCCGGCCCGACGATCGCCAGGGACCCTACGAGGGTTCGGGTGTAGTCACGAATCGGCACCGCCACGGCGCTCACGTCCTCGGTGAATTCTCCCAATTCCACTGCGTAGCCGCTTTCGCCGATTTCTTTCATTTGCTCCAGAAGCACTTTACGATCCACGATCGTTTTGTCTGTGTAACGCTCTAATCGCTCCGGAAGGCTTTGACTTAAGCCCCCTTCGGGCTCAAACACGAGATGGACCTTGCCGGGCGCGGTACAATGCGCCGGCAGCGCCGTACCCAAGAACGAAACGACCCGGACCGCGCGCGGCGGTTCCACGAAATCCAGAGGAATAATCCCTTTTCCCTTGCGCATTGCGACAAACACGCTTTCCTTCATGTTCCGGGCTAACTCTTCCAAAATGGTTTTAGATTGCAGCAATAATCCCATTTGCTTGATGAAGGTCTGACCGAGTTGCAGACACTTCAAGCCCAAACGATAGTTTTCTGATACTTTGTTCTGCTCTATATATCCGCGCGCCTCGAGGGTCGCGAGCAGCCGAAAAACATTGTTCTTGTGAAGTTTCAATCGCTTGCTCAATTCGGTAACCCCGATCTCATCGACGCCGCCGTTGAATTGCTCTAACACGTCGAGAGCATGGGAAACGGATTGGATAACGTAATTAGATTTTTCGCGCCGGACCATGCTCCCTCCCGGGTGTGAAACTGGGAAATTTTCGGACTGTTTTCACTCTAAAGAAGTTTACTTCCAAAAAGGCGTTTTACCCTATCCCAGGGTACGCTGGTTGTCAAATAGCCGACGAGTGAAACGAAACCTGTCTAAGTCGCTTTGAGTTTCAACGGTCGGCCTGCGAGATGCGGTATGTGAAAATCAACCACCGTCGCATTTCTGCTGCATTTCTTCATTCGGGGGCCGAATTCTTCGCGGCCCCAGTCCAAACGATGCATAAAACCAGACGGCCTCAACCCCGGGCGGCCATCTAACATCGAGGTTAACGAGCGCCCCTTGATTGTCATGAGCGGATAGGGCACTATCGTCCGCATGAGCGATCGGCTGGAAGTTTCGCGTTTGGCCTTGGGTTGGTGGCGCTGGTATTTAATTCAGCGTCCGCACCGTGGCTGATTCCAGTCATACAATTCAAATAATTTAAGGAAGGGCCATAGGTGGAAGCTTATGGCCCTTTTTATTTGTTAAGATGATTCAACCGACGTTTAAAGAATTCTGTCAGCTAGCCAAGCAGGGCAATTTAATACCGATTTATCAAGAATTGCTGATGGATCTGGAGACACCGCTTTCCTTCTTCAAACGGCTAGAACGCGACCGCTATTCCTTCTTGCTGGAAAGCGTGGAAGGTAGCGAGCGCTGGGCCCGCTATTCCTTCTTGGGCACTCAGCCTCACTGCATTTTCAAGGCGAGGGGAAATCGAGTGGAAATCATCGAAAACGGCAAATCCAAAACCCTCGTTTCTGATGCGCCGTTGAAATTACTGGAAGAGCTGCTGCGAGGCTATCAAACAGTGACGGTTTCGGGTGTTCCACCCTTTTTTGGCGGCGCCTTGGGATATGTCGCCTATAACGCGGTCGAACAGTTCCACGAGATTGCAAGCGACAAGAAAGATCCGCTGGGGATGCCGGAGATATTTTTCCTCTTCGTGCAAACGTTGATTGCTTTCGATAATTTGAAGCATACGATTAAAATAATTGACAACGTAAGAGTGGATGAGGAAACCGACCTTCGGAGGGCTTATGAGCAGGCAACCAGAAGGATTGAAAAAGCGGTCTCCTCTTTGCAGAAAAAACCTCGCGGAATCGAACCCAGGGACGTGAGCGAAGGCAAAGGCGAGAGACCATTCCGCTCTAATCTAACCCGAGAAGGATTTCAAAAGATCGTAAGCAAAGCCAAGGAATACATCAAAGCCGGAGACATCATCCAAGCCGTGCTTTGTCAACGGCTCGAGACGGAAACCGCTACCGATCCGTTTGAAATCTATCGCGCCCTGCGTTTCATCAATCCCTCGCCTTACATGTTTTATCTGGAACTGGAAGACTTCCGGATCATCGGATCTTCGCCCGAGACCATGGTTCGCCTGACCGGCGATACCATCGAACTTCGCCCGATCGCCGGGACTCGAAGGCGCGGCAGCACCGCGGAAGAAGAAAAAGCTCTCGAAGCCGACTTGCTTTCTGACCCTAAGGAGCGCGCCGAGCACATCATGCTGGTCGACCTGGGACGCAATGACGTTGGCCGTGTCGCGCGGGTCGGCACGGTCGAGGTCAACGAGCTGATGGCCATTGAGCGCTACTCCCACGTGATACACATCGTCTCTAACGTCCGCGGACAACTGGCCGCAGATAAGACGCCGTTCGACCTGTTCGTCTCGGCGTTTCCGGCGGGGACGGTTTCAGGCGCCCCGAAAATCCGCGCTATGCAAATCATTAGCGAGCTCGAACCGGAAAAGCGCGCCCTTTACGCCGGGGCGATCGGATACTTCGGCTACAACGGCAACCTGGATACCTGCATCGTCATTCGCACCATCGTGATGAAAGGCAAAAAAGTCTTCATCCATGCCGGAGCCGGGATCGTGGCTGATTCTGATCCCGAGATGGAGTACCAGGAAACGCTAAACAAAGCTCGCGCGATGCTCAAAGCGGTCGAACTCGCCGAGCAGTGGGGCGAGCGATGATCGTTCTGATCGACAATTACGACTCGTTCACTTACAACCTATATCACTATCTAGGCGAGCTGGGGGCCGACGTGAAGGTTGTTCGAAACAACAAGATTACGCTCGATGAAATCCAGGCCTTGGGCCCCGAGAAGATCGTCATCTCACCGGGGCCCTGCACTCCCAAAGAGGCCGGCATTTCATGCGACGTCATTCTCCGTTTTGCCGAACGGACGCCGATTCTCGGTGTTTGCCTCGGCCATCAGTGCATCGGCGCGGCCTTCGGCGGCGTGATCATTCGCGCGCCGTCGATCATGCATGGCAAATTATCGGATGTGACGCACGACTCACAGACAATTTTTGGTTCTCTAAAGAACCCTTTCGCCGCTATGCGCTACCATTCTTTGGTGATCGATCCGGCACGGCTTCCTGCCGATCTGATGGTCAGCGCACGCACCTCGGATAACGTCATCATGGGCGTGCGGCACAGGCGCTTCCCCGTGGAAGGGGTGCAGTTTCATCCCGAGTCGATCCTCACCGAAGAGGGAAAGAGACTTCTCGAGAATTTCCTCGACTGTTACTGACATCCGCATGAAGCTTCTCTGTTTCCAAGCGAAGCGCTTCTGGTGGAAAACACATTCGAAGACCCTCCCGGAGGTGGTGGACCGAGATGTGGAAGAGGAAGTGAGAGATGCAATCGTCGTCTTCATCCATGCCGAGAGATCGGACGAAGATGAAGCGAGACGGGATTCAGTACTGCGTCAGAGCCTAAAGCACATCAAATGGCTGGCCAACAAAAGAGCGCTCAAGAATATTGTCATCCACTCGTTTACTCACCTCGGCGGTGAGACGGCCTCGCCTTCGTTCGCTGAATGCTTCATTACCCTGTTGGCTCAGCGTCTAGGCGATACCGCTTACCAAGTCTGGATTACCCCGTTTGGTTACTTTTGCGAGTGGGATCTCAGCGTCTTCGGTGAGAGCCTGGCCAAAGTATGGAAAGAAATCCACTAAGCCGCCACCGATCCTTGAAAGATTAAGACCTAATATCGATGCTCTAGATATCAGACACAAAATCTCTGATGCATGGTATAATGAACGGGATAGACAGGAGGGATGAAAAATGATTCAGGCGAGACAATCATGTCGCTGTATCCTGATGCTCATAGCGCTCCTACCCTTGTCCGCATGTAAGGGGAAAGAACCCGCCTCCAAACCTCAAGAGCTTCCCGACCTCAATGCGCAGATTCACTCCTATGTCACGCTGGAGAATACAAAACTTCGCACAGGGCCTGGCACGCAGTTTCGAACCATTGCCGAGATCAGGCAAAACTCCAAGGTGCAGGTCGTCGGGAGAGATGGAGATTGGGTGCTGATTGTTTCCAAGAAGGGCAATGCGCCCGGTTACATCGAGATGGCTTCCATAAAGCCCGCCACGGGCGAAGAACAAGAATCCCCGGCTCCGCCCGCTCAGGGAAAATACGAGGCGGTGGTCGATACCCAGGTACGAAGCGGTCCGGGGCTACATTACTCGGTCGTCGCTCAAGTGAAAAAGGGAATCAAGCTCAACGTCGTGAGCGAAGAGAACGGCTGGCTGAAAGTGGAATCGAAAAGCGGCAAACCGCCGGGCTACGTCGACGCGAGCTTGGCGCGGCCGGTGGGAAACCAACAGAGCACCGAACGCTGATCACTCCGAAACTGCTGAAGGACGGAGTTACAGAACGGCAAATTCCTAGCCGACCGCAAGCCGCTAAAGCTTCAGTAACTGTGCCGCCGTGCGGCCCAAGATGGCTTCCTTGGTTGCGTCGCTTAACGCCAAAGCGCGCACCGTATCGATATAGGCCTTCAACTCTTTCATTCCCCGTCCTGTATCCGTGTTGACGCCGGTGAAGTCCTGGGGATAGTCACTGGCGAAGACCAAACGTTCAGAGCGGATAACCTGCAGAGCACAGTGCAAAGCCGCCAGGCCACACTCGAATCCTGCGAGGTCGAAGTAGAGCATGTCGAAATAATCCGCGAACGGCCGCTTGAGCGTGCCGAAACGATAGCCTTTCGCGAGGAGGCGGTCCTTCACGGCTGCAATGCTGCCGCCAAAGTGGGCGATCACGAGCTTGAGATCGGGGAAGCGGTCCAGAACTCCTCCGGCAATGAGGCGCGTGGTGGCAACGGTGAGATCTACTTCGCGACCTAAAACACGCGGCAGGTCGTAGTCCTGAAGCAAATCGTAACCGACCGGAGCCAACGCCGGATGAACAAAGATCGGCACATCGAGTTCACAGATCTTTTCGTAGAGGTCATACAGCTTTGGCGCATCGAGCGACACACCTTTCGTCTGTGACGTGATCGTGATGCCTTTGAGTCCGAGATTTCGAACCGCACGATCTATTTCCTGAATTGCTTCTTGACCTTCCAGTACCGGAGCTTGGGCGAGGCCAACAAACTTGCCTGGATAATTCGCCTGAACTTTGGCGAGATCGTCGTTGATGAGCCGGCATTCATCCATGGGAGCGCTCCAGCCTAAAAGACACGAAAGCACCGAGACATCGATGCCAGCTTCGCTCATCTCTCTGAGCTGCAGATCGAGATCATAAAGTCTCTTGTGCATGGTGGTGGCCCGAAGACCGCCTTCTTTCAGATAGGTAGTTTCCTCCGCATAAAGCCCTCGCTTCTTGGCCAACTCTACGGGAACATAGTGATGCTGAAAATCGATAACCATCTGTCAGCGAAACCTCCTTCCTCTGTCAGGTTCAACAAAGTGATTTCAGATTCCGATGAGCCGGACGCCGTGAGATTATCTGCGGCGCGCCAAAACAGCGGTAGCTATTAATTATCACGAGTCGCCACACCGCCGCGACGGCAAATCAAAACGCACGCAGTTCCCAACAATCCGAGTGGCAACGGCCCCGCCGCAATCGCGGAAGAACCGAGACCGTTCGGGAGTATATTCCACCGGGAGTTACATCACCCAAATTCTAACCCTGCGATTTGGCATAAACTATGCGCAGAAAACTTTGCAAAAGTGACCAAAACTACCCTCGTAGGGCCAAAAGTCGCCTCGCCCCTGAAATCGACAGACCGGCGCAGCACAATTCTAAGGAGTAAAAAATTAGCCAGCAACTTGAACCGAAATTTAAACCTGCGCAAACGACCTAAAGAATGCTAAAATATCGGCGCTTCAGAGTTGGGATAGGAGAGTACCATGGAAAACATATTTGTCTGGATCTTCATATTCGCCGGCGCAACCATCGGTCTGTTAGGAATCTTTCTTATCGCGTCGGAGCGCGAACTCAAGAAGAAACGTCGAGAAGTTGAAGCGCTGGCGGCAAACCTCGGCGGCGATGCCGTCGATAACGCCGTGGATCAGCCGTCTGACACGCCGCGGGCCGAAACCCAGGCATCAGGCGGGCTGATGGCGCGAAACAGCGAACTCCTTGGAGAAATCTCTGCGCTCTCCAAAAAGCTGGACGCGGGTCAGAAAACTATAGAAGAGCTTCAGATCGGCCAACGTCGCCTGGGAGGCTATCAATCCGAAAATCACCAGTTGCGGACTACCAACCAACAGCTGCAAACAGAGATCGCGAATCTCAAAAACCAACCGCAACCGAGCGAGCATCATCTCGCCGGCTCGGCCAGTAAGGATGAGGAAGTTAGCGACCGCCATTCGCAGTTAAAAACGGGACTTGCCGCATTGCAGCAAAAACTCGAAGAGAAGGAGGCCCAACTCAGGGAATGGGAGGACTCTAAAGAACGGCTTGCCAATGTTGAATCCCGTGAGGCCGCCTTGAGAGATCAGCAGCAAAAGCTTGAAATACGAACCGAAGAGCTCAAACGGGAGCTATCTGCAGGACAAGAAAAGATTCGAGAGCTAGACGCGACTCGCGCCCGCCTCGAGGAGACGGAAACGCTGCATCAGCAGGTATGCGGGGAAAATCGCCGGCTCCAGGAAGAGATCGTGGATTGGCAGGAACGGCTGGCCAGGAGCGAAGAAAATATCAGGTGCCTCGATAGTCTTCGGAGCCATTTTGGCGAATTACAAACCAAACAAGCATCCATCGCGGATAGCCACCGACTATTCCAGGACGAGCTAGGGGCCTTTGCCAAACTCCTCGACGGATCGCAAAACGGCCTCGCCGCATCCTCCGGCTCTCCTGAAGCATCGGAAACCTCGAAGGGCGGCATCGACAGCAAGGTCGTGCAATCTCGCCCTGGTTAGGCGACATGAACTCCGCACCCGGCACTGAAGCGCCTGAAGGAGCCCATCAGCCTGGAGCCGAGTTGTCGTCCAAACAGAAGCGGCGCTTCAGCATCTTTCAGTTCTCAGAAGTTCATTGAATAAGTCGGCGCCTCTCCGTCGAAGAGCGGTCATCCAGTGTTCCTTGTGTTTTCCTGAATTCCGGCTCTCGCAACTCAGACAACGGCCAACTCAAATGAGCTTCTTGAGAAAATCGTGAATGGTCTTGTTCTTGCGGACCTCTCGACGCAATCCGGCGAGGTGTGATTCGCTGAGGATCAGCGGCCCGCCCTGATAAAACCCGTCATGGTAATAACAAAACCTAATCGACTGCTCGCCCGAATCAAACGACAACAGTTGGATGGATGGTTCGTGGTACGGCGTCTTAGACCGCGCCTCCTCAGTGATCCATCCACCGCCCCAGCGTAACTGAAAACGCCGCTTGCGAAAGTCTTTCTTTTTCATGTCAATCTTGTAAGAGTTTCATCAGGCTCTTTCAACTCTCATCGGTATGCGCTTCAATTTCCAAGTTCAGGGTGAAGGATTTCCCCTCATTATCTTGCATGGCTTTCTCGGCTCTTCAGACAATTGGCAAGGAGCAAGCAAGCGCCTCGCCGAGCGTTACAAAGTTTATAGTTTGGATCTTCGTAACCATGGTTCCTCCCCTCACAGCGACATAATGAACTATACAGTTATGTCCGAGGACGTTTGTGATTTCATGGATGATTGCGGTCTTTCGTCCTCATTCGTTCTGGGCCATTCTATGGGCGGCAAGGTTGCGATGCAGTTCGCTACCGAGTTCCCGAATAAAGTTGAGACACTTATCGTCGTAGATATTGCGCCCAAGACCTATCAACCTTCTCACCGACCGATATTGAACGCCCTGCTCTCTCTTGATCTAAAAATCTACAAATCCTTCGGCGAAGTGGATGCAGCCCTAGCAGCTGCGATTCCCGACGCTTCTCTTCGCCAGTTTTTGCTCAAAAATCTGACGCGTGACAAGGACGGCCGTCTGACCTGGAAAATCGACCTTGAAGCCATTGCAAGGAATTACGATAACCTAGCAGCCGCGATTGCGCCGCGGCAAAAGTTCAATCGTCCCGCCTGTTTCATCCGCGGTGGTCGATCCGACTATATACCAGACGACGACATTTCGCTTATCCGGAAAACATTTCCTCAAGCCGAGATTAAAACGATTCCTAACGCCGGCCATTGGGTTCACGCGGACGCCCCGGAAGAATTTCTGAAAATCGTAACCGATTTCTTATCCAACAATTAACCTGGACCGAGTTGGGATCCGGCGTTCGCTGAGTGATGGACAGTGGTTCGCGGGTCGTGATATGAGGCATTGAATTTGATAATGTAAGCGCTGGTAAGGAGGCGTCACATGGCGAAACGAAAAAGCCTTCACATAGAAGGCATGGAACATGGCGCGCCGATTCCCAATGGTGTCGTCATCGGCAACATGGTCTTCTCTTCTGCGATCTCCGGCAAGGACGCCAAGACCGGCCTGTTTTCATCGGATCCGGACGAACAAGCCGAAGCGATGTTCCGTAATCTCAGGCTTTTCATGGAGGCGGCGGGAGGTACACCGGACAACATCGCTCATATGACCGTCTTTCTCAAAGAGGAAAAATACCGCGATGCGGTAAACAAAGCCTGGCTTAAAATGTTCCCGGACGAACACGATCGCCCCGCGCGCCATGCTTTAAAGGCGGACCTGCGCGGGCAATTCTTATTTCAAATCGAAGTCATTGCGGTTCTATAGAGTTATCCATCCGCGATCAGAGCACTAAACCGCTGGCAGAATTCTCCGATCGCTCCTTGATGAACAAAATCGGCGTACTCATCTAGCGGTGTAGCTTCCCGATTGATAATCGCCAACAACGCCCCGTTGCGCTTGGCCAGAACCGGAAATGACGCCGCCGGCTGTACTTGCAAGGACGATCCCATGACGACGAATACATGCGCTCTCACTGTCCACTCCTGGGCCTGTCGCATCGCTTCTTGAGGCATCGCTTGGCCGAAGGATATCGTCGCCGATTTTAGAATCCCCCCGCACGCGTTACATTTAGGAGAAGAGAAATCGCCAACGAGATTTTTGATGATCGGGTCAGGGTCGAAGGACTTGCCGCAGTTCAAACAAACAATCTTTCGGTTCGAGCCATGGAGCTCCACGCTCTTTTCATCAGGAAGCCCGGCCAGGTTGTGCAGCCCATCCACATTTTGTGTGATAAGTCCGATGAGCTTCCCCTTCGCGTCGAGCGACTGGACAAAGTAATGGCCGATATTCGGCTTGGCGTTCTTGTGCATTTCGTGGGTTTCCAACCTTCTCTTCCACGCCTCGATGCGCGCCGCTTCACTGCTTACGAATTCCTGGTAGGTCACCGGACGGTAGCGCGTCCAAATCCCGCCCGGGCTTCTGAAATCGGGGATGCCGGATTCCGTGCTGATTCCCGCGCCGGTAAAGACGACATTCTCGCAACTCTCTCTGATTTTCCCGGCGAATTCTTCCAGAGTCATCATATAATTTATAAACCAACGCACGTATTCCTGACAACCGACTCGTCGGCGTCTGTTGCTCAGGGCAGTCGTAAAAGCATAGCGACGGCGGAAGCAACGGCGCCAATATGATTCTGTTGAGCAAGAAAAGAAGAACCAAGAAGAGAACCGGACTTAGCTGCAGCAGAACGATCCACCGGATTGTTCGTTTGCGGCTAAATTTTGGTTCACCGGGCTTTTCTTGAACGCGGCGTTTGATGTATCTTCGCCATGCACTGGGAAATCACGCTCGAGTCTCCAATGTTTACAATGACCGGATGGAGCGGATCAACGAAAGGATCTCGACGTTGCGAAAAATCATTCAGCTTTGCTTTTTCCTAACGGTTGTCCTCACCACTCCGCTTTTTGATGCATTCTCCGCGACGATCTCCGTGCGCCTTTTATATCCGAGTTTCGCCGCGAGTTGGGCGACGACCTGGATCGCTAAAGAGGCCGGGTATTTTACCGCCGAGGGACTTGACGTCGAGCTCATCCGCGTGGGCGGGAGCACCAGAATGGTCGCCGCCATGCTCGGCGGGAGCGCGCCATTGGTACAGGCCGGAGCCTCCGCCGCCCTGGCGGCCACAGGCGCGGGCGGCAACGTGGTTATCATCGCCGCCACCGGAAACGTCTCAACGTTTCACTTGATGGCACGGCCCGACATCAAACAACCCTCAGACTTGAAAGGCAAAAAGGCCGGCATCACGACTTTCGGCTCGACGTCCGACCAAGTCGTCAGATTGGCCTTGAAGCAGTTCGGTTTAGAACCCAACAAAGACGTGGCGATTCTTACTTTCGGGGCGCAGCCCGAAGCCTTTGCGGCATTACAGAGCGGCGCTGTCCAAGTCGTGCCGTTGAGTTACCCGCTTTATCCGAAAGCGGCAAAACTCGGCATGCGAGAGCTGGTAAAGTTTTCCGACCTCGGCTTTGAGGACATCAACGGGACCGTTATCACAACTAAGTCTTTTCTCGCGCAGCAACGGGACACGGCGATGCGCTTTATGCGCGGGTTCATTCGTGGCATGCACCGCTATCGCACCGACAAAGAATTCAGCAAACGGGTTCTGGGCAAATACGGCAAGATCAGCGATGACGAGATTCTGGAAGGAGCCTGGCAAGACTACGCCCCGACCATTCAGAAGGTCCCGCATCCTTCCTTGAAAGCCATCCAATTTCTGATTGAAACGCAATTCAAGGACAAAACGCCTCTGCCGAAACCGGAGAGTTTTGTCGACACTTCGCTGGTCGATCAACTGGAAAAGAGCGGCTTCATCGATTCAGTATACAAGTGACCGTTAACCGATGAGATTTAAGGAGATTGCATCGATGGTTCATTGCGATCGTTTCAAAAGGCTAATTACAAATCTGCTATTGATAGCAACTTTTTTGTTACCGACGAAAGTCGAAGCACAGCGCACGGCTGCCAGCCAATCGCTGGTCATTGCCGGCGGCACGCTCATAGACGGCACTGGCAATCCAAGTCCGTCGGAAAGCGCGGCGAAGTCGCAATTCCGAAAGGGAGCCGGGTCATCGACGTCAAAGGGAAAACGATTCTTCCAGGACTCATCGACGGCCACTGTCACCTGCTTGATTTCATGGGTGAGCTCTATCTTCATCTCGGCATAACCACGTGCCCCGATATTACGCAAAACGACGACGAGTGGACCCTGGCCCAGCGGGACGGAACCAATCTCGGCAAAATTCGCGGGCCGCGGATCTGGTCCACGGGAGCGCGACTCGTGGGTCCACCGCCGTCTTGGGCATTGCGAGCCGAGTTCGGATATCTGATCAAGACTCCCGATGATGCGCGCGCCGCTGTTAGAAAAAAGCGAGAGATGGGATTGGAGATCATCAAGTTCAACGAGTACGTCTCCCCCGAAGCCATAAAAGCTGGCGCCGAGGAAGCGAACCGGCTCGGATTGCCGGTGACTTGCCACTGTTTGGATGTCTTTCTCGCTGCCGAAGCTGGCTTTGCTGGCGTCGAGCACCATTGGGCGGCCGGGATGACTTCCATCGCCGACGTGAAAAAGCGCTGGGAGATTCACGAGGGGCGCATGACTGGCAAGATCAATACAGCCGATCTCCCCTTCTACTACGAGCGGGAAAATTTCGACAAAATCATCAAAGCGATGGTGGAGAAACATGTCTCTTGGAGTCCAACCATCGCGACCTGGTTTCGACCGCTTTCACCGAGCGCGGAACGCTTCAAGGAGAGAGAGCTATCGATCCTGAATAATCCGAAGGCGCGCTATCTCCCGGCGGTGTTGCGTGAACAGGCACTGGGGCAATACGATCGCTACTCCAAGTTCTCACCTGAGCGGTTGAATCAATCCCGCGAGGGCTATAAGAAGCTCACAGATTTCATCGTGCGGTTCGTTCAAGCGGGTGGGATCATAAGAGCCGGTTCGGATCCGAATAATGGACTGCCGGCACTTGGCGTCCATCAGGAGATGGTTATGTTTGTCGAGGCGGGGCTCACGCCCATGCAGGCGATTCAGGCGGCGACGATCAACGTCGCCAAGACGTTCCGTAAAGACAAAGATTTCGGCACGGTGGAGCCGGGAAAAGTCGCCGACGTCATCGCGGTCGACGGCGACCCGCTGAAGGACATCTGGGCGGTTCAGAATGTGAAGATGGTCGTCTTGAACGGCAAGATTGTGGATAACGACTTTCATCCGAACTTTAAAAACCCTATCCCGAACATTCGTCCGTGGCGAGCCACACCTCGCGATATCCTGATCTCCCCGCAGTCCGTCGCCCAGGGCGCGCCGGTGACGATCAAAGTATCGCTGTCCGGACAGCGCGGATTCGATCGCTTCCACAAGGTCACGCTAAACGGCAAAGTATTGGAGACTCGTTTCGTAAGCTCCAGGGAGCTTGAGGCAATCATCCCACCGCAGGCGATCAAAGAAGCTGGCACGTATCCGGTCATAGTCGTCGGCGAGGGCGACTTCGCCTCCAGGTCTTCTCCGGCTTATCTAATCGTATCGTTCAAAAAGTAAGATATGCCCATAGCCATTCGGAAGCTTTTCGGTCTAACCCTATTCGTACAGATTCTATGTCTGGACTCGGCGCCCTTGGCTCGCGCCGACGAGATCCGCGTGCTCTATTACCCGCCCTGGAATATCAGCAAGCTCCCCTTGTACCTCGCTAGAGACACCGGAATCTTCGAGCGAAGCGGTTTGCAACTTTCGTGGACCGACCCCGGTTCAAACAACAACCTGCTTGCCAGCATGAAAAAGGGCGAAGCCGATATTCTGGTTGTCAGCGCCAATCATGTAGTCCAGAACAACGCGTCGGCCGGGCCGCCTTATATCATCGTCGGCAATACCGGCTATAACTACTCCGTTTTCTTGGTCGCCCCTACCATAAACGGACCGGCGGACCTTAAGGGTAAAAAAATCGGTTCCGGCGAACCGGGCAGCACGCCGGATCAGCTGACGCGTCTGGCGCTCCGAAAGCTGGGGCTCGATCCGGACAAAGACGTCACGCTCATCCATTCCGACGAGGCGCGAAGTGCCGACCGCGCCGGCGCTCTGATCTCCGGCCAGATCTCCGGCTCTTTGGTTACGGCGGAAGCCATGTACGATCTGGACAAAACAGGGCGACTCAAAGACCTCCGCGTGCTCGCCGATCATAAGCAGCTTAAAATTTATGCCGGTGGCGGGGCGGACTACGCGATGTCTTCCACGTTTCTCAGAAACCGCAGGCTAGAGGCTAAAAGCTTTATGAGCGGTATTTGTCAGGGAATTGCGTTAGCAAGACGGGATAAGCCCAAGGCACTGGAGTTCGTCGCAAAGACCGTGCGCAAAGGCGATGCCGCCATGATCGAATATTTGTATCGCCTCTATACGACGGAGGTTATTCCGGCACGGCCCTACCCCAAGGCCGAGGGAGTTGAGCTCGGGATTCAAATGGTTGCATCTCTAGTACCGGCGGCGCGGACGACGAAGGCGTCGGAACTCGTTGACACGACTTTGGTACAAGAAGTGGAGAAAGAAGGTCGCTGCAATTTTTGAGAAATCCATTCGCGTCGTCGAATTTCAAAGGTAGCGTATCGCCGTAACCGATCATCATGCGATCTTACGCGCCAGTTCTTGAATCTGATCCATCCACTGTTTCATGGCGGGGGCATAATCCCTCGGCACGCATTCCCCGCATATTTCCCTCGCGAGATTGCTAACCTCTCGCAAGCCGACGTCGAGCGCGGTGGATCTCTTGGGCTGACTATTCAAGAGATCGGTCAGAGATTCGAGACAGAGCGCTAGATTCGCAAGCAGGGATTCCAGCGCGTCTTCCTCGGGTAAGAGCTTGCTTCGATACAACAGATCGTGAATCGTTTTTAGCTCACCGGTGAAAACGCGCACGCTGCTTTCGAATCGTCTCAGCACCTGGTCGGACAGCGCCGAGTGTTGCCGGTTGATCTGATCCATGGCCTCGAGATCGGCAAACACCAAATGCAGATTAGTCCGCACGCGATCCAACCGGTCTTCGAACGTCGTACGGTGAATCTCCTCGACTAATTCCTCCTGACGTCGCGAGACCAACTTCGAGATGACACAGCCGAAAATCAGCAAACCGGCAATTCCTTCCGTAACGGCTAAAATTCTCAGCGGACCGACGGGAATGATATCGCCATAGCCGATGGAAAGAGCGGTAACGAAGCTGAAATAAATCGCCGTGCCAAGCCCGTTGACGTCCGGTCTTATCGCAGTGTTACCAGCCTGAAGTCCCCAACCCATTCCGATGCCCGCAACCCAGTAGATGAATCCGAAAACAATGATTATCCCGAGCCAAAAACAAATCAGTTGTTGCAGAGACCAGTTGGCCAATATATCGAGCCAGTTTGACCAGGAAATACGCCAGCCAGAGGCGGATTGACCATTTCGCCTGGCTACTTCTGCAATCACCGGCACTTCGACTTTCTCCACCGCTCCGCCGTTCTCAACCCAGTCTGCCATACCGCCGACATAGTAGCGAAGATTCGTATAGCCCATCTCTTGTAGCAAGCCGACCGCCTGCTTGCCTAAAGGTCAAGTAGGACCCGCGCAGTAGATGATAAGCTCGCGCGCCGAATCGGGAAAAACCTGTCGCGCCTTGTCATTGATTTGGACCACCGGCAAGTTGATCGAACGAGGAATGTGACCGGCTTCGAAGACTTCTCTCGGCATGACGTTCACTAGACCGAGAGATGGATCACGAAGGTGGGCGAGGATTTCTTCCCTGGTAACCGTGGAGATATGACCCGAGCTTCCGTGTGAAGCGGGTTCATTACCGGCGATCGAGTTCACGATTGACACTATTGATACGCGCTAATTTATGTCTTCGGGGCGCAGACGCACCGCTAGGTTTCGGTTGCTTGCTTAGATGCGCTTAAGGAGCAATTGGTCGCAATTTCGTTTGAGTTCCACTCTCTACATCATCTTACTCTTTGAATTCGCGCCCGTCTCAGAGATACATTAGCTTAAAAAGCGCAAAAAGGGAACCCACATACGCACGGAACTTATCAGCATCCCAACTCCAACTCATCCCCTCGATGGTGCCTACTACACTCCGGACGGCCCGATCAAGGGCGCGCAATTAAGTTCGTTCCAGGCTCTCGGGATCATCCATTCGCAAAATACTTTGTAATGAGTGTCTTGCTCCACGCTTTCTCCGTTTTGTAAATATAGATCGACTCGGTCATGACGCGCACGAATC
>WNGR01002400.1_pt1 | contig 22795 bp, 24 predicted proteins | sample 5407581 | NCBI WGS metagenome assembly WNGR01 (sample SAMN13153383, study PRJNA577476) | soil metagenome | isolation source: 80 cm soil or saprolite under Garry oak tree replicate 2 | place: USA:California | collected 2016-06-15
CATACGTGATGGGCGAGGAGGCCGCCCTGGACCCCGAAGAGGATTAGTCGAGCACCCTCAGCCGAGTACCCCGGTCAAGTGGCTCGACCAGCCGGGGAGCACCTTGTCCGGGTCGGTGTCGAGCACGTCGCGCAGAAGCGTGGCGTACACGTCGCGGAAGTCCATGCTCACCTTGAGGTCGCCGTTGTCCAGGTCGGTGAGGCTCGGCTGGGTGCCGTAGAGCCCACCCCTGACCGGCGTACCCAGGAGGAACACGTCCGACGCCGTACCGTGGTCGGTGCCGTGGGAGGCGTTGGCGTGGACCCGCCGGCCGAACTCCGAGTAGATCGCGACGACCACGTTGCGCCCGTGGGGGGTACCGGCCATCCGGTGCACGAACCCGGTCACCGCCGTGTCCAGCTCGGTGAGCAGCCGCTGCTGCGCCTCCTTCTCCTCGGCGTGCAGGTCGAAGCCGCCCAGCGAGACCGAGAAGACCCGGGCCGCGACGCCGGCCTCGACGCACCGGGCGACGAGATCGAGCTGGGCGCCGAGGGCGTCGCGGCCGCCGGTACCGGTCGCCTTCGCCGCGGTGGGGTCTTCGCTCGGGGCGCTGCTCGGCGACGGCAGGTCGTGGATCATCTGGTCGATCTCGATGAGGTCGGCGAACGAACGTGCCGCGCGCGCCTGCAGGGGCGGCTCGCCGGGCGCGGGGTGGCCGAAGCCGGTCAACGCGGCGCGGGCCGGCGTGCCCTTCTTTCCGACCGCCGTGGGTACCGCCGCACCGGCCGTGGTGGCCCCGGCCAGGACCACCGGCAGGACCGGCTCGAACGACACCGCGTGCCGGGGATCGCCGCCGGTCGCGTCCAGCCACCGGCCCAGCCATCCGGTGTTGGCCGGGCTGGTGGGCGAGCCGGTCTGCCAGATGTCCATGGACCGGAAGTGGCTGTGGTCGGGCTTCGCGTACTCGATCCCGCGGACGATCGCCAGCCGCTTGTCGCGGAACAGGCCGGCGAAGCCCTTCATACCGGGGTTGAGGCCGAGGTGGTCGTCGAGGTGCAGGACCTCCTCGGGCTTGTAGGCCAGGTCCGGCCGGGCGTCGTGGTAGGCCGGGTCCGCGTAGGGGATGACCGTGGCGAGGCCGTCGTTGCCGCCGTAGAGGGTGACCAGGACGAGGGTACGGGCATCGGCCGGCTTGTCCTGCCAGTTCGACGTCTTGAGGATCTCGGCGAGGGTGAACGCTCCGCCGCCGACGGCCAGCGCCGCCCCGCCGACGGCCAGCGCCGCCCCGCCGACGACCCCGGACCTGATCAGGAACTTCCGCCGGGTCAGCAGATCCATGAGCCGTCCTCCTCAGCAGACCGCGTACTCGGGGCTGGCCAGCCCGAGGGCCAGCAGCTTCTTCGGATCGGTACCGGCGCCTTTGAGCACCGTGCGGGTACGGTCGGTGAACCCGTCCACCACCAGCAGCCGGGCCAGTCCGTCCACCCCGCCCGCGGACACCGCGTCCAGTACCGGCTTGGTCGCCTGGCTGGCGAGCTGCGCGGCGAACGCGACCCGGTGCTCGGTCGCCGAGGTGGACAGCCAGGCGGGGCCGGCCGGCCAGCCGCCCACGCTCGGCGGGGCGAACAGCGTCTGGCCGAGCGCGGTGAGCCCGCGGACGAGCTGGGTCTGCGTGGCGGCCGGCAGCTGCGACGGCCGGATGCCGAGCTGCCGCATTGCACCGACCGCCCACTCCACCGGCTGCTTGACCAGCTGCGCCGTGGTACCGGCGAAGGCCGGGTCGGTGAACATCGCCTTCGCCAGCGCCGTGCTGTTCGCGCCGGAGGCCGCCACGCGCGCCGCCGCCTCGGCCGGCATCGGTTCGCCGGACGCGAACCGGTACCACAGCCGGGTGGCCAGGAAGCGCGCGTTCGCCGGCTGGGCGAGCAGCACATCGGCGTACCCGTCGGTGTCGAAGGTTCCGGTGCTGCCGAGAATCGTCTTGGCGCCTGGGTCGTACCGCACGGCCACGTTCAACCCGCGGCGGTACGACCCAGGCCTCGGTGTAGTTGCCGATGCCGAGCGTGAAGAGCTCCATCGACTCGCGGGCCAGGTTCTCGTTCGGCGCGGCCCGGGTGTTCTGCTGGCCGTCCAGCCAGATGATCAGGGCGGGGTCGCGCAGCATCGTCTTGAGGAACGGGCCGAAGTCCCCGGCGCCGAGGTCGCGGAAGGTCTGCTGCTGGCGCAGCATCACCACGGCCGAGCGGACCTTCTCGACCGAGGTCGCCCAGTGCCCGTGCCAGAAGAAGACCAGCTTCTCGGCGAACTGGTGCTCCGCGGCCACCGTCCGGTCCAGCCACCACAGCACGCTCGCCTGCACCTGCTGGCGCAGCTCCTGTTGGGCCTGCTGGCGGGCGGCCCGGTCGGCGCCCGTCGGCAGCGCCGCGAGCGGGTCACTGGCGAAGGACGGGACCGGGGTACGGGCCGCGCCCGCGTCCGCGTCGCCATGCCCGTCACCGTAGGCCGGGAATGTACGACGACGGTAAAGGTGCCGTCAGTTATCGGCCGGTGAAGGCCGGGCGGCGCTTGGCGAGGAACGCCCGGGTCGCCTCGGTGTGGTCGGCGGTGACCCCGCACTGCTGCTGCGCGACGGCCTCGGCCGCGAGCGCGTCGGCGAGGCTGCCCGAACCGCCGACCGCGAGCTGCCGCTTGATCGCGCCGTACGCGGTGGTCGGGCCGGCCCCGAGCCGCGCGGCCAGCTCCTGCGCCGCCGGCAGTACCTGGTCGTCGTCGTCGACCAGCCGGGTCAGCAACCCGAGCCGGGCCGATTCGGCGGCGTCCACCGGCTCGGCCAGCATCAGCAGCTCGGTCGCCTTCGCGTGCCCGACCAGCCGCGGCAACGACCAGGATGCCCCGGTGTCGCCGGCCAGGCCGACGTTGGCGAAGGCCATCAGGAACCGGGTGGACGGGCCGCCGATCCGGAAGTCCGCGAGGCACGCGATCGAGGCACCCGCGCCGGCGGCCATGCCCCGGACGGCCGCCACGACCGGCCGGCCCAGCGTGGCGAGCCGGGTGGCGATCGGGTTGTAGTGCTCGCGGACCGCGCGCAGCGGGTCGCCGGTACCGGTTTCCAGCAGGTTGACGTGCTCGCGCAGATCCTGCCCGACGCAGAAGGCCCGGCCGGCCCCGGTCAGTACGACCGCCCGGCACTGCGGGTCGGTATCCAGGTCGGCGAGCGTGTCCCGCAGGGCCTCGCGCAGTTCGGCGTCGAGCGAGTTGAGCGAGTCCGGCCGGTTGAGCGTCAGCGTGACGACGCCGCCCTCGCGCTCGACGAGTAAAGAATCGCTCATGGCCGGACTCCTTTGATCGGCGTGCGTGGGAGGTGGCGGGCGGCGAGGGTACGGGTGGTGTGCTCCAGGCACCGGTCGACGTACCGGTCCGCCGCCGGGCGCAGGCGGCTGGCGTGCCGGTCGAAGAACGCGGCGGCGGCGAGCCCGGCCCACCGGTCGGGCAACAGCGCGGGCGGCAGCTGCGGATCGCGGAACAGGAACGTGCGCCATGCGTGGACCAGCCGGAACCGGGCCGAGTACGCCTGCTCGTCGGTACTGCTGTCGGTGACCGAGTTGACCACCGGCCGGAGTTCGTGGACGAACTGCTCGTAGGCGGCGCCGATCTCGTCGAGGTTCCACGCCCGGCGGACCAGGGCCGTGGCCCCCGCGGTACCGGCGGCGTGGCTGGCGGTGAACCGCTCGTACCGCAGCCCGGCCTCGGCGAGCAGGTTCTCGACCTCCTGGGCCGGCCGGGTCGCCACCCAGGTGTGATCGTCGATGTTGCCGTACCCGAGGAAGGCGAGGTTCTGGGCGAGGCGCAGCCGGTCGGGCCGGGCACCGGGCGCGTCGAGCACGATGAGATCGAACGCGCCCTCCCAGGTGATCCGGTTGGTCCGGTAGATCCGGGCGGCCGCCTCGTCCAGGCGCCGCGCGGCCTTCGGGGTCAGCAGGTACCCCGGGCCGGTGGACAGGCGCAGCGGATGCAGCCAGCCCTGCCGGACCATGCGGGACACCGCGGTACGCACGGCGGGTGCCGCGATGCCCAGCGGAGACAGCAGCCGGACCAGCGAGGCGACGGGTGCGCGCCCGCCGCGGGGACGGAGATAGTCGCCGTACAGGTCGAAGAGCGCCGAGCGCGCTTGCATAAGCCTGGTGCCACTCCTTCCACGTCCCCCCGAAACCCCACCCCCGGGACCGGCGGAAATGCTGCCATTGTGACAGCTTCTGGATCATTACGCCAGAGGTCTGTCACAGGTACCACAGCCCGGTTTGGGTCTACCGCCGTCCATCAGGGAAAATCATTAGTCGGCACGCTCCGGGGTGGCTCCTCGGGGTCGGCGTGCCGCCGTTCGTACGGGTTGAGGGAGCCGCTTCGACCCGGGGCAAGTGAGGGGAGACAAGATGGCGGCGATGAAGCCGCGGACGGGCGACGGTCCGCTGGAGGTCACCAAAGAGGGCCGCGGCATCGTCATGCGGGTCCCGCTGGAGGGTGGTGGCCGGCTCGTCGTTGAGATGACCCCCGACGAGGCCAACGCGCTCGGGGACGCGCTCAAGTCGGCCGCCGGCTGATACCTCGTTTCCGCGAGGCCACCTGGCCCGTGTCCGGACTGACAAATCGGGTCCGGGTACGGGCTATTGTGGCGTCATTGCCCTTGTAAAGGTTGGATCGTGCTGCGTATCCGTCTCGGATCGGCCTGGAGCAGCCCTCCGGTGCTCGCGTTGCCGGTGGGCGACGCGGAGACCGGCCTGCTGCCTGTCGCCGGTCCCGTACCGCCGCGGCTCGCCGAGCTGGCGAGGGCGTTGCTGGACGACGCGGACCACTCCGGCGCCGCCGGGGTGGTCCAGGCGCTGCCCCGGCCCGGCGAGGTACCCCGGCGGCTGCTGCTCGTCGGCGTCGGGGCCGGTGACGAGGCCGGGTGGCGGGCGGCCGGCGCCGGCCTGACCCGTGCCGCCCAGAAGGACGACCGGCTCACCGTCGCGCTGGCCGAGGACGCCGGCGGTCCGGCGGTACGCGGGCTCGTCGAGGGGCTGCTGCTGGCCGGGTACCGGTTCCGGCTGGCGGCCGACCCGCCGGACGGCGCACCGGTACTGCGGCAGGCGACCGTGCTGGTGGGCGACCCCGACCGGTACGCCGAGGCGGTGCACGCCGCGCAGGTCACCGCGGAGGCGACCTACCTCGCCCGCGACCTGACCAACATGCCCAGCCAGGAGAAGTCCCCGGCCTGGTTCGCCGGCCGGGTGACCCGGGCGGCGGCCAGGCGGACCGGGCTCACCGTGCGGGTCCGCGACCCCGAGCAGCTCGCGGTCGAGGGGTTCGGCGGCATCCTCGCCATCGGCAGCGGGTCGGCCCGGGGTCCGCGTCTGGTCGAACTCGCCTGGCGACCCCGTGGCGCGCGGCGGCACGTCGTGCTCGTCGGCAAGGGCATCACCTTCGACAGCGGCGGGATCAACCTCAAGACCCGCGACGGCATGAAGCTGATGCGCAAGGACATGGGCGGTGCGGCGGCGATCGTCGCGGCCACGCTTGCCGCGGCCGAGCTGAAGCTGCCGGTACGGGTCACCGCGCTGGCGCCGCTGGCGGAGAACATGGTCAGCGGTACCGCAGTCCGCCCGGGCGATGTCGTGCGGCACTACGGCGGCCGGACCAGCGAGATCGTCAACACCGACGCCGAGGGTCGGGTGGTCCTCGCCGACGCGCTCGCGTACGCCGCCCGCCGGCTGGACCCCGACCTGCTCGTCGACCTGGCGACGCTGACCGGTGCCAACGCGGTGGCGCTGGGCAAGCGCACGGCCGCGCTGTACAGCGAGAGCGACGAGCTGGCCGAGCAGTTGGCGCAGGCGGCGGCCGCGGCCGGCGAGAAGGTATGGCGGCTGCCCCTGCCCGAAGACTACGTCGAGAACCTGGCGAGTGAGATCGCCGACCTGGCCAACGCGTTCGAGGGTGGCGCCGGCTCCATCAACGCCGCGCTGTACCTGCGCGAGTTCACCGGTACCGCCCGCGGCCGCTGGGCGCATCTGGACATGTCCGCGCCCTCGTGGGCGGACAGCGCGGATGCCGAGCTGGCCAAGGGCGCGACCGGCTGGGGTGTGCGTACCCTCCTGCGCTGGCTGGGCACCGTCGCGGTCAACTGAAGTCCGTGAGCTCCACACGGCTACCGTCAGGGATTCAGGCCGCCGCGGATAACGAGTTCTGGTTGAGCCAGCCCAGACCCGTCCGGCACAGGTAGGCCCACCAGCCGACGTAGGGCCCGTACCAGTCGCGCAGCTCCACCGGGCTGGGCGGATCGTCGCCGTAGATCGCCTGTGCCACGCCGGTGAACTGCGCCATCTCCAGCGGTACCGCATCGGGCCGGCCCAGTGCCCGCAGCAGCAGCCCGTGCCCGGTGAAGGTACCGATGCCGCGCACGTGCAGGAGGGCGTCCCGGGCCTCCGGGTACGGCGCGGTGCGCAGCCACTCCTCGTCCAGCGCGGCGACGCCGGCCACCACCTCGGCGACCCGGCGACCGCGCGCCGGATTTCCCGCGAACCGGTCGAAGTCGACGGTGGACAGCACTGCGAAGTCGGGAAACGCCACGTAGTCCACCCCGTCGACGGTCAACCGTGGCCCCACCTCGGCCGCGATCCGCCGCTTCCGGGCCGCCGCGTACCACTGCGTGGAGCGCTGGGTCAGCGTGAAGTAGACGGTGGCCTCAGCGAGGGAGGCGAACCGGACCTGGTGCAGGCCCAGGGTCGCGGCGAGGATCGGCCGCATCGCCGGGTCACGCCGCGCGATCGCAATGAACGGCCCCAGGTCGTCGTCGAGGCTGAGCCAGCGGCGGATCCGCGACTCGATCGCGCCGACCTCCCCGGCGGACACGGCCCGCTCGGCGAAAACGGCGACGGCGACACCGGGCACGTCGTCCGGCCCGGGCGCGACCTCGACCACCGCCGCCTCGGTGTCGGACAGCGGGAACGCCTTGCGCACCCGGTCGGCGGTGACGATCTGATCCCCGGCGCACGGGGCGAACCCGGACATCGCCCGCAGCGAGGCGCCCACCGCGAACGGCGGCACGGCCGGCAGCAGTGCGGTGTGGACAAGTTCAGCAGCCATGCCGACACGATGCGCGCAGGGTATGACAACAACGGCTGGCTAGGAGCTAGGCGGGCCGGTCCGGCGTCAACCGGCCGGCAGCCGGTCGCCAGTCATGCGGGCGGCCGTCAAGCGGTCGGCCGTCAAGCGGGGGGACCCCCGGGCCGCTTCACTGCCACCAGCAGGCCGTCACCGACCGGCAGCAGCGCCGGTACCCACTCCTCGGCGTCGCGCAGCGCCTTGGCCAGTTCGCGCAGGGCGACGGTCGGCCGGTCCCGGGCGGCCGGATCGGCGATCCGCCCACCGGCGAGGGCGCCGCCGAGGGCGAGTACCCCGCCGGGGCGCAGCAGCCGCAGCGCGGGATCGACGCACGTCGTGTGCTCCTCCCGGTCGCCGTCGACGAACACGAGGTCGTAGGCGCCGTCGGACAGCCGGGGCAGCACGTCCAGCGCCCGGCCGGTGATGATGCGGGTGCGCGACGGCGGGTACCCGGCTTCGAGGAAGATCCGCCGGGCCATCCGCTGGTGTTCAGCCTCCAGGTCGATGGTCGTGAGTACGCCGTCGGGGCGCATCCCGCCGAGGAGCCAGAGGCCGCTGACGCCGGTACCCGTGCCGATCTCCACCACCGCGCGGGCCCCGCCGGCCGCGGCCAACAGGCGCAGCGCGGCCCCGGTGCCGGGCGGGACCGGCGCCAGCCCGACCTCCTGGGCCAGCGACCGGGCCACCTGCATGGTCCGGTCCTCGGGCAGGTACGCCTCGGTGAACTCGATAGCCTGCGCGGTCGCCACGGGTAGCAGCGTAGGCCCGGACGGTCGATTCCCCAGGCTGGCGCACCGGGCGGACGGTGACCCGGGTGGTACCTGCGGGAGCGTGCAATCCTGGTACATGACGAAGTGAGGGGTGCCGATCGTGACGGACGGTTCGGGCTGGCGGCGTCGCCAGGACGTCTGGTGGTCTGACGCGCTGCACGACCCGTGGCGCGACCCGGCGTCGCCGGCTGCGGTGGTGGTCCACCCGACCCCGGGGTCCGGCGAGGCCGGGCCTGATCCGGAGCCGGTCACCGCGGTGCCCGCCCGGCGCGGGCTGGGCCTGGTGTTTCTGGTCGCGATCGTCACCGCGCTGCTGGCCGGAGGGCTCGGCGGCACGCTCGGGTACGTCTTCGCCCAGCGGGGCGGCGTCGGCACCGGTGGACACCCCGTCCTCGGTACCGGCGGCGGAGCCAGTCCCGCTCCGGCGGCGCAGCGGCCGCCGGACTCGCTGGCCGGCGCGGTCAAGAAGGTGCTGCCGAGCGTGGTGACCATCAAGGTCGGTACCAGCAACGGCACCAGCCTCGGCTCGGGGTTCATCGTGTCGGCGGACGGCTACGTGGTGACCAACGACCATGTCGTCGAGGGGCTCAAGGGCGCCGCCACGGTGGTCTTCAGCGACGCCCGCAGCGGATCGGCCCGGCTGGTCGGCACCGACCAGGCGTCCGACATCGCGGTGCTGAAGCTGGACCGCAGCGGCCTGCCGCCGGTCCAGTTCGGCGACTCCGACCAGGTGGTGGTCGGTGACCCGGTACTCGCCTTCGGCGCACCGCTGGCATTGAGCAACACCGTCACGTACGGCATCGTCAGCGCCATGGACCGGGCCATCGAGGCCGACGAGCCGGGCGGCCCGGTGCGGTACTACGCGGCCATCCAGACCGACGCCGCGGTCAACCACGGCAACTCCGGCGGCCCGCTCGTCGACACCGCCGGCCGGGTCATCGGGGTGAACTCGGTGATCAAGTCGCTCGGCTCGGACGCGGACACCGCCGGCAACATCGGCCTCGCCTTCGCCATCCCGATCAACCAGGCACGCCGGGTCGCGCAGGAGATCGTTGACACCGGGCACGCCCGGCGCACGGTGATCGGCGCCGAGCTGTCCAGCTCGTACCAGAACCCGAACGGCGGGGTGGAGATCACCTCGGTCGCCGCGGGCGGGCCGGCCGCCAACGCCGGACTCAAGGCGGGCGACGTGGTGATGAAGTTGCAGGGGGTACCGCTTGAGCAGTCCGGTGAGTTGATCGCGCTGGTCCGCAAGTATGCCCCGGGTTCCTCCGTGCAGGTGGACTACCAGCGGGACGGCGCCGGGCACACCACGCAGGTGACACTCACCGCCGACAACAAGTAGCCTGGCGCCATGTTCGGGCTGGAGAACCTCAACAGCTGGCACCTGCTGGTGCTGGCGCTGCTGGGCATCTTCATCTTCGGCCCGGACCGGCTGCCCAAGGCGATCGCCGATGGCGTCCGCATGCTACGCAACGTGCGCAACATGGCGCGCAACGCGACCAGTGACCTGAGCCGGGAGCTGGGCACCGAGATCACGCTCGAGGACCTCCACCCCAAGGCGCTGCTGCGTAAGCACCTGCTCTCCGAGGAGGACGAGCAGGCGCTGCGCCGGCCGCTGGAGGAGATCTACCGGGACGTCAAGAACGACGTGACCGGGATCGGCAGCGAGGCCCGCGGGGTCGCCGACGACCTGAAGTCCGCGGCGTCGACCCCGGCGCCGGCGCCGTCACCCAACGGCCGCCGGCACACCTTCGACGACGCTACTTAAGTTTCCCGGTTCGCTGCGCGAGGCGCGGCGCCGCCTAGCGGCCCGCGGGGCGCAGGCTGAGGGGCTTGCCGACCAGCGAGTCGCGGCGGACCGCGAGCCGGTCGGCAACCACCCTGAGTGCCGCGGCGGCCGCCGAGTCCGGGTCGGCCAGCACCACGGGGGTACCGGCATCGCCCGCCTCCCGTACCCGGACGTCCAGCGGTACCTGCCCGAGCAGTGGCACCGCGGCACCGGTAAGCCGGGTCAGCGACTCGGCGACCGCCTGACCGCCGCCGGCACCGAAGACCTCCATGCGCTCCCCGGACGGCAGTTCCAGCCAGGACATGTTCTCAACGACGCCGACCAGGCGCTGGTGGGTCTGCAACGAGATCGCGCCGGCCCGCTCGGCGACCTCGGCGGCCGCCAACTGCGGCGTGGTGACCAGGAGGATCTCCGCGCTGGGGAGCAGCTGGGCCAGCGAGATCGCGATGTCGCCGGTACCGGGGGGCAGGTCGAGGAGGAGGATGTCGAGGTCGCCCCAGTACACGTCGGCGAGGAACTGCTGCAGCGTCCGGTGCAGCATCGGCCCGCGCCACACCACGGCGGCGTTACCGCGGGTGAACATCCCGATCGAGATGACCCGCACCCCGTACGCCTGCGGCGGCATGATCATGTCTTCGACCTGTGTCGGCCGGTCGGAGACGCCGAGCATCCGGGGTACCGAGTGCCCGTAGACGTCAGCGTCGATCACCCCGACGGCCAGCCCGCGGGTGGCCAGCGACGCGGCCAGGTTGACCGTCACGCTGGACTTGCCGACGCCGCCCTTGCCGCTCGCGACCGCGAACACCCGGGTCGTCGAGCCCGGCTGGGCGAACGGGATGACCGGCTCGGCCGCGCCCGGCCCGCGCAGCTTGGCCTGGAGCGCCTGGCGCTGCGCCGCGGTCATCACCCCGAACTCGAGCGACACCCCGGTGACCCCCGGTACCCCGGCCACCGCCGTGGTGATGTCGCTGCGCAGCTTGTCCCGCAACGGGCAGCCGGCCACCGTGAGCAGGATGCCCAGTCGGACCGCCCCGGCCTGGTCGATGGCCACCGAGGCGACCATGTCGAGGTCGGTGATCGGCCGGTGGATCTCCGGGTCCTGCACCGTCGCGAGCGCGGCGTGGATGGCGGATTCGATGGACGTCGCCGGGGCTGACATGCGCCCCATGCTACGTCTGTGCCAGCGGCAGCCTGGAGGCCGGCTGGACGGACGTACCCCATAGATGCGACAATCGTTAGGTAACGCCGCGCGCCTAGCCCCTTGAGGCGCGCGGCGACTTCTCGCTCAGTAGGTCGCTGTCCAGGTCGTCGTACGGCCCGTCGAAGCTCTCGGCTTCGGCCCGCTGCGCGGCCCGCTTCGCCGCCCTGCGCTGCTCCTTGCGCTCCACCTTCTGCCGCCGGTGCGCCGACTCGTCCAGCTCCTCGATCAGCCGGCTCAGCTCGGAGCGGACGAAGTCGCGGGTGCTCACCTCGCCCAGCGCGATACGCAGCGCGGCGATCTCCCGGGCCAGGTACTCGGTGTCCGCCTTCTGCATCGCCGCCCGCCGCCGGTCCTCCTCCATACCCAACCGGTCCCGGTCAGCCTGGCGGTTCTGCGCGAGCAGGATCAGCGGCGCTGCATAGGACGCCTGGGTGCTGAAGAACAGGTTCAGCAGGATGAAGGGGTACGGGTCCCAGCGGAAGCCGAAGACCGCGACCACGTTGATCGCGATCCAGACGATCACGAACACGGTCATGTACGCGATGAACCGCGCGGTACCCATGAACCGCGCGAACATCTCGGCGAAGTGGCCGAACGTCTCGCCGCTGATTCGCGGTAGCCGGACCCGGCGCGGCTCCCGGGGCACGTCCAGCCGGGCCTGCCGGCGCAGCTCAGCCATTGCCGTCCCGCGTGACCACGGACTCCGGGTCCCGGTCGCGCCAGTCGCGGGGCAGCAGGTGATCGAGAACGTCGTCGACGGTCACCGCGCCGACCAGCCGGTCGTTCTCGTCGACCACCGCCAGGGAGACGAGGTTGTACGTGGCCAGCCGGCGGGTGATCTCGGGCAGCGGGGTGTCCGGCTCCAGCGGGTCGATGTCGTTGTCCACTACGCCGCCGAGGATCTCCGCCGGAGCCTCGCGCAGCAGCCGCTGGAAGTGCACCGAACCGAGGTACCGGCCGGTCGGCGTGGCCATCGGTGGCCGGGCGACGAACACCTGGGCGGCAACGGCCGGCGCCAGCTGCGGTTCCCGGATCCGGGCCAGCGCCTCTGCGACGGTGGCGTCCGGGGTCAGCACGATCGGCTCGGAGGTCATCACCGAGCCGGCGGTACCGGGCAGGTAGACCAGCAGCCGCCGGACCGGGTCGGCCTCCTCCGGCTGCATCAGGTCCAGCAGGACGTCCTGGTCCGGCTTGGGCAGCTCGGCGAGCAGGTCGGCGGCGTCGTCCGGGTTCATCTCCTCCAGGACGTCGGCGGCCCGTTCCGGGTTCAGCGCGGCGAGGATCTCGACCTGGTCGTGCTCGGGCAGTTCCTCCAGCACGTCGGCCAGCCGCTCGTCGTCCAGGGCGGTGGCCACCTCCAACCGGCGGCTGTCGGACAGGTCCTGCAGCACGTTGGCCAGGTCGGCCGGGCGCATGTTGTCCAGTACCGCCAGCAGGTTCGCCGCGCCCCGCTGGTCGGCGGCGCCGATCAGGCCGCTCACCTCGGACCACTCCAGCTGGTTCAGGTGTCCGCGGCGGGTCAGCCGCCCGGTCACCTCGCGCACGGCCACCCGACTCAGGATCCACTCGCCGGTGCGCTCGGCCTCCATCGCGACGTCGACGACGGTGGCCGGCCGGCCGCTCTCCACGATCGTCACCCGCCGGTCCAGCAGCTCCTCCAGGACGAGCAGCTCGCCAGGGCGCTTCTCGAAGCGGCGCAGGTTGAGGGTACCGGTGTTGAGCACCACCGAGCCCGGCTCGATCGCGGTGAGCCGGCCGATCGGCAGGAAGATCCGGCGGCGCATCGGCATCTCGGCGACCAACCCCACCACGCGCGGCAGCTGGTTGCCCGAACGCAGGCGCGCGACCGCGTCCCGTAGCCGTCCGACCTGGTCGCCATTGGGATCGAAGACCGGCAGGCCGGCGAGGCGGGCGACGTAGATCCTGGTCGCCGTGGTCACCAACCCAGCCTAGAGCGCCCGTAGGCTGGACGAGTGATCAGCCTCCCGTACGAGATCGTCGACGTGTTCACCGACCGCCCCTTCACCGGAAACCCGCTCGCCGTCGTGTACGGGACGGACCGTCTCGGTACCGACCAGTTGCAGGCGCTGGCCGCCGAGTTCAACCTCTCGGAGACCGTCTTCGTGCTCCCGGCGACCCAGCCGGACGCCACGTACCGGGCCCGTATCTTCACCCCGAAGGAGGAGTTGCCGTTCGCCGGGCACCCGAGCGTGGGCGCCGCGGTGTCGGTGTCCCGGCGCAACGGCGGCGGCCCGGGACTGGTGGTACAGGAATGCGGCGCGGGGCTGCTGCCGATCAGCGTGCACCCGGACGGCGCGGCCACGCTGACCGGCGGCCCGCCGACGGTCGGTCCCAAACTGGACCCGGCGCCGCTGCTGGCCACCGCGGGGCTGACCGTCGAGGACTTCACCGGCCCGGCACCACGGATGGCCAGTTGCGGGCTGGAGTTCCCGTACCTGCCGGTGCGGCCGGAGGCCCTCGCGCGAGCCAAGGTCAACCCCACGACCGGGGTACGGATGGTCACCGTCTTCGCGTGGGACGCCGATACCCGGGTCGCGCACACCCGGGTGTTCTGCCCCGGCGTCGGGGTACCGGAGGATCCGGCCACCGGCTCGTCCGCGCTCGGGTTCGGGGTGTGGCTGGTCGCCTCCGGTCTCCTTCCCGGCGAGGGGCAGTCCGAGTACACCGTCCGGCAGGGGATCGAGATGCACCGGCCGTCGACCCTCGCGTGTACGGTGACCGCCGCCGCGGGCGTCGCAGCATCGGCGACGGTCGCCGGTCACGTGGTACCGGTCGCGCGGGGCGAGATCGCGGTACCGCCGTTCGTCGGCTAACGATCGCTGGCTGGTAGCCGCTCCGACAAGCTACGCGGCTAGCGGGTCTGCCTGACCCGGTGCAGGCGGAACGGGTTCCTGGTCCGCCGGGCGGCTTCGGTCGGCGGCGGCGGCGCGGCGCCCGACTCGTCCGGCAGCGTCGACCCGGCCTCGGTCGGCTCACCGGCCGGAGCCAGCCGGCTCACCACGCATCCGGCGGCCCAGCGCGCGGCAGTCTCCGCCGAGGTACCGCTCGCGTTGAGCCGCTTGCCGGCCAGTTGCGGGACGACCGTGTCCCACTCCGGTGTGTCGGGGGAAACCCGGCGTACCTCGGCCGGCCAGGTGAGGATCCGCCCGCCATGGTCCCCGCGCGCGCTGACCAGCGCGTCCGTGGCCTCGGGCAGGCCGGGCGCGGGCTGCTCACCGGGGCCGCTGACCACATACAGCGCCCCGTCGATCCACAGGCACCAGACGCCGTACGGGCGGCCGCCGGTCGAAAGCCACACGATGGCGGCCTTCTTCATCGCCTCCTCGACGAGCGGGTGCATGCCGCCCACTTTAGATCTAGAGCGGCCGTCGCGGCGAGCGGTCGGCGAAGTCGACGCTGGCGTACCTGTACGCCTGGATCCCGTCCGACCAGGCCGGCCAGCCGCCCTTGGCGAGCAGCGCGTCGACGAAGCGCCGCGGGTCGGACAGCTTCGCCCAGACCGCCGGCAGGAACGTGGACCGGCGGTCGCCGTCGGTCAGCAGCAGCCCGTCGATGCCGGGGCGCAGCACCGCCACGAGGGCGCCGAGGTCGGCCGCCGGTACCGGTGCGGGCTCGGTCAGTACGGCGACCTTCACCTCCAGCTCCGGCCAGTCCGCGAGCGTCACCGGCGCCATCCGCGGGTCGGCCATCGCCTTGACCGCGTTGCGGGCCACGTCGAGGTAGAGCGGCCGGCGGGCGTCGAGGGTACCGATGCAGCCGCGCAGGTATCCCTTGCGCTCGAACGTGACGAACGACGCGCCGGGCGCGCACAGGCAGAGGGATGCCGGTACCCCCGGGGTGTGCTCTTCCCCGAGCAGCCGGGCGGCGACGGTTGCGACGGCGAGCGCCACCAGCGCGGCCCCGTCCTCCGGGGTCGGCACGCCGGGCTCGCGCGGCTCGCCCACCCCGACAGCGTAGGCCTAGGATCGCCGCATGACGCCCGAAGAGTTGGCGCAGCGGCTGGGCGGGACCGCCTCGATGAGCGGCGGCGGCGCGTTCGCCCGGCCGACCGTCGACGTGCCGGTGGCCGACTGGGCCGCCGCGGCGGCGCAGGCCCGCGACGAGCTGGGCTACGACTTCTTCGACTGGTTGTCCGCGGTGGACGAGGTCGACTCGGGTTTCACGGTCGTGGCGCACCTATGGTCGGTGGCCGCCCGGTCGGGCGTGCTGCTGAGGACTGCGGTGCCCCGCGAGGCGCCGGCGGTACCGTCCATTGTGGATACCTATCCCGGGGCGGCGTGGCACGAGCGGGAGACGCACGAGATGTTCGGCGTCGACTTCCCCGGCCATCCCGGCGGGCTGAAGCCGCTGCTGCTGCCGCCGGAGTTCGAGGGGTACCCGCTGCGCAAGGAGTTCGTCCTCGCGGCCCGGGTGGCGAAGGCGTGGCCGGGTGCCAAGGAACCCGGCGAGTCCGAGTCCGGCGTTGCGCGGCGGGCCCCCATGCGCCCGCCCGGCGTCCCGGCACCCGGCGAGTGGGGACCGTCTTGATCGCCGTCGTGCTGCGGGTCCTCGCCGTCGTGGCCGCGTTTCTCACGCTGCCGCTGATCGTGGGGCAGACCGAGCACAAGGTGATGGCGCACATGCAGGCCCGGCTCGGGCCGATGTACGCCGGCGCCTTCCACGGCTGGGCGCAGCTCATCGCCGACGGCGTGAAGTTCGTGCAGAAGGAGGACGTGACGCCCCGGGCGGCGGACGGGCCGGTGTTCCGGATCGCGCCGGTCATCGCGCTGCTGCCGTACCTGGTGGCGCTGCTGTTCATCCCGCTCGGGCCGCACGACACCCTGGTCGGGCAGCCGCTGGACGTCGGGCTGTTCGTGGTACTGGCGGTGGTCGGCGTCGGGGTGGTCGCGGTGCTGATGGCGGCCTGGTCCAGTGCGAACAAGTACTCGCTGCTGGGCGGGCTGCGGGCGGCGGCGCAGCTGCTGGGATACGAGCTGCCGTTCGTGCTCGCGGCGGCGTCGGTGGCGATGGCCGCCGGTACGCTCTCGCTGCCCGGCATCGTGGCCGCCTGGCGACCGTGGTGGCTGTTGTGGCAGCTACCGGCCATGGTGGTGTTCTTCGTCGCCGGGCTCGCCGAGATCCGCCGCCCCCCGTTCGACATGCCGGTCGCCGACTCCGAGCTGGTCTTCGGGTACCTCACCGAGTACACCGGGCTGCGGTTCGCGTTCTTCCTGCTGGCGGAGTACGTGGGGATCGTCGTCATTGCGGCGTTGACCACCGTGCTCTTTCTGGGCGGGTGGAAGGGGCCGTTCGACGCTCAGCTCGGTTGGCTGTGGACGCTGCTCAAGATCTTCGCGGTGAGCTTTGTGATCATCTGGCTCCGGGTGGCGTACCCCCGGCTGCGCGAGGACCAGCTCCAGAAGCTGTGCTGGCTGGTCCTGGTACCGCTGGCCCTGGCCCAGCTCGTCCTGACCGCCGCCGTCCGCGTCGCCTAGAGGCTTTCGGCGCCGGTGCGACCCTGCCGCGGCAAGATCGCGGTTTGCCGGCAAAGAGTCCAGTCCCATTGCGGAATCCGGTACCGAAACGCGCGATCTTCGCGATGCGGAGATCGCGCCGAGATCGCGCCGAGATCGCGGCGTGCTCGCGCGGAGCGCCGCAACCGGGCAGGATGAATGGTCATGAGCGGCGTACCAGGGTCCGGGCTGGCCAAGGGGCTCGCGGTAACCCTGCGGACGATGACCCGGCGGTCGACCACCCGGCAGTACCCCGACGTCGAGCCGGACCTGCCTCCGCGCTCGAGGGGCGTGATCGCGCTCCTGGAGGAGAACTGCACGGTCTGCATGCTCTGCGCCCGGGAATGCCCGGACTGGTGCATCTACATCGACTCGCACAAAGAGGAAGTCGTGGTACCGGGGGCGGCAAGAGCCCGGCAGCGCAACGTCCTCGACCGGTTCGCCATCGACTTCTCGCTGTGCATGTACTGCGGCATCTGCATCGAGGCGTGCCCCTTCGACGCGCTGTTCTGGTCGCCGGAGTTCGAGTACGCGGAGTACGACATCCGGGAGCTGCTGCACGAGAAGGGCCGGCTGGGGGAGTGGATGCCGACGGTACCCGCACCACCCGCCCACGACCCGAACGGCGAGCCGGCGAAAGAGGAGACCGCCGCGGCGAAGCGAGCGCCGCAGTGACCTCTGCCGATATCCTCCTCGTCGCCCTCGGTGCGGTCGCGGTCGGCGCGGCGTTCCGGGTGGTACGGACAGCGCACCTGGTCCGCGCCGGCCTGTGGCTCGTGGTGACCCTAGGCTCGATCGCCGCCGTGTACCTGGTCCTCGCCGCCGAGCTGGTCGCGTGGGTACAGGTCCTGCTCTACGTCGGTGCCGTGGTCGTTCTGCTGCTGTTCGCGGTGATGCTGACCCGGGCGCCGATCGGCGCCTCCGCCGACCTGGACCGCCCGGGGTGGGCCGGTGCCCTCGTCGGTGGCGGTGCCGCGCTCGGCCTCGGCGCGCTGCTCGTCGACGGGTACCGCTGGCAGAAGGTCGGCCTGCCCGCCCCGGGTACGGCGGAAAAGCTGGGCAGCGAGCTGTTCCAGCACTGGGTACTCCCGTTCGAGGTGCTCTCCATCCTGTTGCTCGCCGCTCTCGTGGGAGCCATCGTGGTGTCGCAGCCGGAGACCTGATGCACCCCGTCATCCCGTACCTCACCGCTGCGGTGATCTTCGGGCTGGGCGTCTACGGGGTCCTCACCCGCCGCAACGCGGTCCTCCTGCTGATGGCGGTCGAGCTGCTGCTCAACGCGGTGAACCTGGTACTCGTCACCGCCGACGCCACCGTCCGGGCGGTGCTGCCGGCGACCGGGCAGGTCTTCGCGCTGTTCGTCATCGTGCTCGCCGCCGCCGAGGTCGGCGTCGGGCTGGCCCTGATCCTCGCGCTGTACCGCCGCCGGGCCAGCATCGCGCTCGACGAGATCCCGCTGGACGAAACCGACGAGGTCCACGCGTGACCGGGGCGATGGCCGGCGCGCTGCCGGCGGTACCGCTGCTGCTTGCTCTTGTCGGGTTGCTCCTGCCGCACGGCGCGCGGCGGGCCGCGGCCACCCTCGGCATCGCGGGCGCCGCCATATCCCTGCTGCTGTCGGTCGTACTCGCCGTCCGCGTGCACGGCACCGCCGCCGGCGGGTGGCGGCTGGTCGACTTCGGCGGCGGCCTGGTCGTGCACGCCAGCTACCTGCTCACGCCATCGGCGGCGATCGTCGCGATCGCGGTCGGCACGGTCGCGCTCGCCGTGCAGGTGTACTCGGTGACCTACCTGCACGACGACGACCGGTACACGCCGTACGCCGCCCAGGTCAGCCTGTTCACGGCCGCCATGCTGCTGGTGGTCGTCTCCGGTGACCTGATCCTGCTGCTGATCGGCTGGGAGGTCATGGGCATCTGCTCGTACCTCCTGATCGGCCACGACCGGCGGCTGCCCGAGGCGCCGGCCGCGGCGGTCAAGGCGTTCGTGGTGACCCGGCTCGGCGACGTCGGCTTCCTGCTCGGCGTCGCGCTGCTCGCGGTCGGCGACCGGTCGTTCGACGTGGCGGCGGCCGGCGCGCCGCGCCCGGACGGCCTGATCGGCGCCGCGCCGAGCCACACCGTGCTCACCGTCGCGGCGCTGCTGCTCCTCGCCGGGGTCGCCGGGAAGAGTGCCCAGTTCCCGCTGCACACCTGGCTGCCCGACGCCATGGCCGGCCCGACCCCGATCTCCGCGCTCATCCACGCCGCCACCATGGTCGCCGCCGGCGTCTACGTCGTCGCCCGGCTGTACGCGGTGTTCGCGGCGGCACCGGTCGCGCTCGCCGTGCTCGGGGTCATCGCGGCGATCACCATGCTGCTCGGCGCGCTCGCCGCGACCGCACAGCTCGATATCAAGCGCGTCCTCGCCTGGTCCACGGTCTCCCAGGTCGCGTACATGGCCGGCGCGCTCGCCGTCGGCCTGCCCGTCGCCGCGCTGTTCCACCTGTTGACCCACGCCGCGTTCAAGGCGCTGCTCTTCCTCGCGGCCGGCGCGGTGATCCACGCGGTCGGCAGCAACCTGATGACCCGGATGGGCGGATTGCGTCCGGCGATGCCGGTGACATTCTGGACGATGACGATCGGGCTGGCGGCGCTGGCCGGCCTGCCGCCGCTGTCCGGGTTCTTCAGCAAGGACCAGGTGCTCACCGCCGCGTGGGGCGCGGTCCAGCACGGCGGGCCGGCGCCGCGCTGGGTCGCCGTGGTCGTCCTGCTGGCGGGCCTCGCGACGGTCGGCATCACCGGGTGGTATGCGACGCGGCTGTGGCTGCGGGTCTTTTTCGGCGCCGCGACCGGTCCGGCACACGACCCGCCCCCGCTGATGCGCTGGCCCCTTCTCGTTCTGGCGGTACCGTCGGCCTTGCTCGGCCTGATCGTGCAGTTCGCCGGCAGTTCGTTCCTGGCGTGGCTCGCGCCGGGCAACACGCCGCCCGGGGAGCTGGGCGCCATCGACTGGGTCAGCATCGCTGCGCTGGCGGTCGTGGCGCTCGGCGCCGTGGGCGCCTGGCGCGCGTGGCGTCGCGGTACCGACCCGGTTCCGGCGGTACTCGCCAACGCGTTCTACGTCGACGCCGTGCAGGACGCCGTCGTGGTACGCCCGGTGCTCGCGCTCGCCTCGGCCGTCCGCCGCACTGATGAGTCCTTTGTGGACGGTGCCGTGGAGTCCACCGGCGGCGGGGCGCTCGGTCTCGGCGGTGTGATCGCGCGCTGGCACCGGGCCGCCATGCCGCGGGCGGCCACCGCGGTCCTCGGTGGGGCACTCGTGATCGGGCTCGCCGCGATCGTGGTGGCGGGGCTGCGATGAGCTGGGTACTGGTCCTGCTCCTGGTGGTGCCCGCGGCGGGCGCGCTCTTCCGCAGCCGCGCGGTCGCCACCGGCGCCGCCGCCGTGGCCTTCCTGCTCAGCGTCGCGCTCGTGATCGGGCGCGGCGGCGGCGACCTGACCGGACCGGTCCGGCCCTGGCACCAGCTCGACGTCTCCTGGGTACCGGGCCTGAACCTGCACTTCCATCTCGGCGTCGACGGCATCTCGTACCCGCTCGTCGTGCTGACCACGCTCCTGACCCTGCTGTGCTGCGTCTATCTACAGTGGACGGACGAGGGCGGCGACGGTACCCTCGCCGCGCTGCTGCTCGTCATCGAGGTCGGCATCGTCGGCGTCTTCCTCGCCCTGGACCTCGTGCTGTTCTTCGTGTTCTTCGAGGTCGTCCTGCTGCCGATGTACGCGGTGATCGACGGCTGGGGCGGGCCGGACCGGCGGGCGGCGGCGCGCAAGTTCGTGCTGTACACGCTGTTCGGCTCGGTACTGCTGCTGGTCGGTGTGTTCGTGGTCGTGGCGAAGGCCGGCACCGCGGACCTCGTGGCACTGTCGGCGCGGCCGAACCTCTCGTCCGGCACCCAGCTCGCCGCGTTCATCCTGCTCGCGATCGCGTTCGCGGTGAAGAGTCCGCTGTGGCCGCTGCACACCTGGCTGCCCGACGCACACACCGAGGCGCCGACGGTCGGCTCGGTGATCCTGGCCGGGGTACTGCTGAAGATGGGCACGTACGGCCTGCTGCGCGTCGCGGTCGGGGTACTGCCCGACGGCGCCCGCCGGGTGGCTCCCGTACTCGGCGTCCTCGCCGTCGCCGCGATCCTCATCGGTGGCCTGGTCTGCCTGGCGCAGACCGAACTCAAGCGGCTCATCGCCTACTCCAGCGTCGGGCACATGGGCTTCGTGCTGCTCGGTATCGCCACGCTGACCGCGACCGGGTTCCAGGCCGCCCTGATCGGCAACGTGGCGCACGGCATCATCACCGGCCTGCTGTTCTTCCTCGCCGGGGCGATCAAGGACCGGACCCACACGGGTTCGCTCGACGAGTTGGGCGGCCTCCGCGAGACCGCGCCGGCCCTGTCCGGCATCCTCGGGTACGCGGCGATCGCCTCGCTCGGCCTGCCCGGACTCGCCGGCTTCTGGGGGGAGGCGTTCGCGGTCATCGCAGCGATCCAGCGCGGCGGTCCACTGTGGACCGCCCTGGCGGTACTGGCCGCGCTCGGCGGGGCGCTCGCGGCGGCGTACTTCCTCCGCCTGCTGTACCGGGTGACCCACGGCCCGGCGAAACCGCCGGTGGTCGGGATCGGTGAGCCCAGCCTCGGCGAACTCGTCGCCTGGGCGCCACTCATCGTGCTCGCGCTCGTCGTCGGCCTCCTGCCCGCCCTCGTCATCGGTGTGGCCCACGACGCGGTCCAGGTGTTGGCAAGATGATCGACCACGTCGCGTTGCTTCCCGCCTACCTGGCGGCGGCCACGGCCGTCGTTGCGTTCCTCGCCGACCTGATCGCGCCTGCTCGGCGGGTTGCGGTGGCCGGTGTGACGGCGCTGGGCGCGGTCGCGACCGGCGTGGCCGCGATCCTGGTGAGCCGGGGACCGGTCCGGCGCACCTTCTGCGCCGCCGCCGCTGACTGCTCGTACGTCGCGAACCACCGGGCCGCCCTGGTCGCGGCGCTGTTCGCCGGGCTGACCCTGGCCGTGGTCGCGTTGTCGGTGCCGACCCGGCGCCTCGGCGAGTACTACTTCCTGCTCGGCTGCGCGATGACCGGCGGCGTGGTGCTCGGGTACGCCGGCGATCTCATCACGCTGATCGTCGCGCTGGAGACGCTGACGCTGCCGCTGTACATCCTCGTCGCGCTGCGCCGCGGTACCGTCGACGCCGCCGTCACGTTCTTCGTCGTCAGCGTCGTCTCCACGGCGGTCGCGCTGCTCGGCGCCGCCCTCTTGTACGCGGGCACCGGAGCCGTCCACTTCGGACGGTTGGCGGCGGCGCTCGCTGCGGGGCACCGGCTCCCGCTCACCACGGCCGGTGTCGTGCTCCTGCTCGCCGGGCTGTCGTTCAAGGTGGCCGCGGTACCGTTCCACGCCTGGGCGCCGCCCGCCTACGACGGGGCCCCGCTGCCGGTCGCCGCGTTCCTGTCGACGGCCTCGAAGCTGGGCGGCGTCATCGCGATCCTCTACGTCGCCCTGGACGCGCTGGGGCCGGCCTACGACATCGTGGCGCCAACGATCGCGGTACTGGCCGTGCTCAGCATGACCGTCGGGAACCTCGTCGCGCTCCGGCAGGACCGGATGGTCCGGCTGCTCGCCTGGTCCAGCGTCGCGCAGGCCGGGTACCTGCTGGCTCCGCTCGGGGCGCGGGCACCGGGGAGTGTCGGCGGGGCCGCGATGCTCGCGTACACCTTCTTGTACGTCCTGTTGGAGCTCGGCGCGTTCGGCGCGGTCATCGCGTTGCGCGGCGGCGACGACGGCGGCCGGATCGCCGACTACGCCGGCGCCGCGCGGCGCGCGCCCTGGGCGGCCGGCGCGCTGGCGCTCGCGCTGGTCGGCCTGGCCGGCCTGCCGCCGGGTCTGGCCGGGCTGTTCGCCAAGGTCGTGGTGGTACGGGCGCTGCTGGCCACCGGTACCGGCTGGCTCGCGGTCGTCGTCGCGCTCAACGCGGTGCTCGGCCTGGCCTACTACCTGCGTGCCGCGGCGACGCTCTTCGCGCCCGGGGCGCCCGCCGCGCGGACCCGCGTGCCGTGGCCGGTCGCCGCCGCACTCGCCGGCGCCGCGCTCGCCGCAGTGGTGGTGGGCTTCGCCCCCCAGCTGGTACTGGCGGCGGTCAGCGCCCAGCCCTGACCCAGCCGGCGCCCAGGCGTTTCCCAGCCGGATCGGGGAAGATTGACCCGAGGTCAGCGCGTTGACCTGGGAAACTACTAACGCGGATTTCCGCGCAGGAGGATCGACACAACCGGATCTCCAGGCTGCTTGACGCGGCCGTTCGGAGATTCCTGCTACTGACCTGGGCGGACATCGCATGATTGTCCACAATGGTCAGTCTCCGGCCTTGCGCCG
>WNGR01002430.1_pt1 | contig 22793 bp, 24 predicted proteins | sample 5407581 | NCBI WGS metagenome assembly WNGR01 (sample SAMN13153383, study PRJNA577476) | soil metagenome | isolation source: 80 cm soil or saprolite under Garry oak tree replicate 2 | place: USA:California | collected 2016-06-15
CGGTTGCCGACACGGCACGGGTGGCTGCTTTTCTTGTTTCGGATGGGGCGCGAACCATCACCGGTGCTATTCTTAACGCTTCAAGCGGAAGAGTCATTGATTGATCTGCCTTGAGAGCGTTTCGTAACTCAGATTACCAGAACAGTTCTGAGCTTAAAATCGCCGACGGCTTGAATCCGATCCCTTTCTCATTCGAGGAGCTTGAAGACACCGTCAACCGATTCCGCTCCGCGGCCCAGGCGGCAGGACGCGACCCGTCCACACTCAAGATCATACCGCGCGCGATTTCGTTGGCAATCACAGCGGAACCGCTTCCCGAGAGCAATCGACCGTTCCTGGGTGGCTCACCTGCCCAGATCGCGCCAGACCTGGCCAGGGTAGAGACGCTTGGCGTTGATCCGTTTCCTCTCCATTTGCCCCACTGTCTTGTTGAAGCCGGTTGCGATAGCGTTTACAAGGTGCTTCTTCAAAACGGAAAGCGACCTTACTTGAAGGAAGGAGGGGTTCCGGGAGTGCCTTTCCCCGTTTCCAGGTAGGATTTCAGACTGGCCAGGAAGTATACCCAAGCCCCGCGTGTCCGCTCATCAACCTGGGCGAACCCATCATGCGTGAAGATCAATTTGGTGCCGTTGTGGACAGGCGTGAGTTGCCAGGTGACGCTGGTCCCTTCCCATTGCGGAGGGCTTTTGGAAATCCAGCGAACTTTCTCGTCCTGGTCCAGTTCGGCCACCTCAAACTGCATGACAAACGCCCCCTGCCGAAAGCGAAATTCAGCAAGAGAGCCCACCTCTGGTTTGACTCGCGCCTCGTAGGCCCACCACTGAACGATTTCGTCCTGCTGAGTTATGGCGCGCCAGACGCGCTGCGGGGCGGCTTCTATAGTAAGTTCCTTGACTATAGCTGACATCGTTGTTCCTTTCTGCTTCCACGTCGCTATGCGACTATACTTAACCTATAGGTTAAGTATAGTGGAGAAGGGGAACTTTGTCAAGGGGGTGCCTCCGTGAAGACCTTGCTGCTCTGCCTGTTGTCTCCGCTGTGGAGCGAGAGCGCGAACAGTGCGTCAGAAGTCGAGACGGGGGGAGGAGAGCAGCGAGGCCAGCGCATCGAGCAGGGGTGGCCAGCCAGCTCCAACCCGCGCTCGCATTGCTTCCGTGCTCAGCCCTTCGTGGGTCAGCACGATTTCCGTCACCGGACCCTGGTCGAGAAAGTCCAGTGTGACAACGGTTTCCCGGCCCTGTATTGCTTCGCCTGACCAGGTAAAGACCAGTTGTTCGGGGGGAACGATGTGCAGGTAGGTGCCGACGATGGAACTGCCGTCCTCTACCTCGAAACGGAAGGTCCCGCCAACGCGCGCGTCGAGCGAACGCACGGTCACGCTCATGCCCCTGGGTCTCAACCAGTGCTCCAACGCCCGAGGCGTGATCCAGGCGCGGAACACCCGATGGCGTGAGGCTGTGAACGTCCGTCGCAGCACGAGGGTGGTGCTGGGATCAGGTGCTGGAGGGATCGCATGGGACTGGCAGCGAGGCGAAACCGGTGCGTCCGTCCGTCCTTGCGGTGCAGAATAAGATCAGCGTGTTCCAGCACACGTAAATGTTTGGAGATCGCCGGGACGGAGATTGAGAAGGGCCGCGCCAGTTCCGTTCCAGAAGCCTCACCGTGCGCCAGGCGTTCTAAGATGGCCCGGCGTGTGGGGTCAGCGAGCGCCAAAAAGACGGTCGTGAGTCGCTCTGATGAATCGTTAACCATATCGTTAATTATACGAAGATCGTGGATCGTTGTCAAGGGTCCGATAGAGGTATTTTAGTTCGAAAGCTATTGGTACAAAGGAGGGCAAGGGAGCGCCACGCAAAAACGACTGCCCTGCCCGGCTATCCCAGCGCTTTCTACCCAGATACGTCCATCCATGGCTTCCACAAATCGTTTGCTGATATACAATCCCAATCCGCTGCCTCGCACCGGCCCAGAAAGGTCGCGCTTGAGACGGACGAATTTCTGAAAGAGCAACGGTAGTTCCGCCGGGGGAATCCCAGGACCTGTATCTTGCACACTGATATATACGTGTGGGGTAGAGTCAGTTCCTTGTGCTCGCGGATCATCCAGGACCGCGCTGATGACGACAGCGGCAGGTTTGGGGCAATACTTGAAGGCATTCGCGAACAGATTCCGCAATACCTGCCGCAAGAGTTGACCGTTAGCCCAGACGGTCAACGGCTCAGGGATGGCGAGGCGGAGGCGGTCAGTTTCTTCCTGCCTGGGATCGAGATGTGCGAGAACATCTCGTACCAGGGGAGCGATAAAGAGTTCCTCTCTTTGGGGAGATCTCACTTCCTCTGCAATCGCTAGCGCATCCAGCACATTGTTGACCAGCAGGATGAGTTCCTGACAGCCCTCCTTCGCATTCTGAAGAAACTGCACCTGGGTCGCGGCGTCAATTTGGCCCTGGTATTCACTGAGTAATTCGAGGTAGCCATACACTTCCGTGAGCGGTGTCCGTAGCTCGTGGTTCACATTTAAGATAAATTGATCTTTGAGTTGATTGAGCAGTCGTTGCTGCTCTGCTTGCTTGCGTTCGGTAATATCTTCTGTCACCGCTAGAAAGTACAGTGGCATCCCCATAGAGTCGCGCACGCAACTCCTCACGGGTGTATCCCACAATGTCGCACAGCTTCTGGTTGACGAGGAGCCAGCTACCATCGAATCCGACATGTGCAATCCCAATCGCAGCCTGTTCAAAGGCAGTACGGAAGCGGCGTTCACTGGCTTGGAGTTCGTCTTCAAGCTGCTTGCGTTCAGTGATATCGGCGCTCATGCCAACCCACTCACGAAGATATCCGTCCTGCTCGAAGAGAGGGACACCACAAGCAGAGAAGGTGCGATAGACGCCATCGTAGCGCCGAAGACGATACTCGGTCTCGTAGGCCCCTTTGTTGGCAAGGGCATTCAGCCATGCGCGCTTAACACGCTCCCGATCCTCTGGATGAACCGCATGCAACCAGCCCCACCCTTGTACCTCCTCCAAGCTTTGTCCCGTATAGGCTCGCCAGAGCGGCACATCATTCTCAACAATTCCATCAGCAGATGCAGTCCAGAAGAGCTGTGCGTTCGTCCCAATGAAGGAGCGATAGTGTTTCTCGCTCACATCGAGGTGTTCTTTCACGCTGCCATGCTCGGCAAGGGTGGTGCCCTCTCCAGGCATGATTGTCGTATTCACAGGCGGTGAATGTTGCCCCTGTATTCCAGTTCCCCCTGGCTGGTGGTTGCGTTTACCCGTCATATATCGTATCTGCTCCATCAAGTCGCCACTCTTCATAATACAATCATTCTAACATACATGCACTGACAATCTTACGCCTCCAAAGATCTTTCCCCCTGATGTTGCATCATTTTGACCGTGGGTACAAGACTTTGTCTAAAAGTACTAATAATCAACTTCAAGCGGCAAGGAGTCCCCTATTTTCAAACACGGGGAGGAAATGCCGCAAACGTTCACATTTTCCATGGCTTGATTCCTATGTGAACGTGTGCTACCATTCCACTATGAAACAGATGTTCACTGCCAAGCTCAAATTGCATACCACGCCCGATCAGTTCAAAGCCTTGCGTACTACGCAGCTGGCATACAGAGACGCTTTGAACTCGGTAAGCCGCTATGCTTTTGCACACGGTAAGACGAGCAATCAGATGCGGTTGCAACGTGAAACCTACCTGGACATCCGTGCGACCTACGGTCTGCCTGCACAAATGGCCTGCAATGTCCCCCGTCAGGTCGGTGCTACCTACAAAGCCCTCTGGACCAAAGCCCGACAGAATGCGGAAGCACGTCAGGCTGGCTACACCAGGAAACGCTACAAGGGACTGGATGAAGCTCCCAAGTACGTCTCTCCCACGCTCACCTATAATCTGGGTCGAGACTATAGTTTCAAGCCAGAGCAGCAGGTGAGCCTTCTCACGCTTGAGGGGCGGGCCAGAGTTCCCTACACAGGCTACACCAAGCACGTTGCCCTCATGCAAGACGGTGCTGCAATCGGTGCAGCCAAAATCTGCTATGATCATCCACACCAGCCGTTTTACCTGCTCGTCTCCCTGGAAGTAGAGCTAGCAGACCCAACGCCTGAGAGCCACACCGCAGTAGTCGGCGTGGATGTCGGGCAACGCTATCTCGCCGTCAGTACCACGACTCAGGACACGACGGCTTTCTATTCGGGCAAGGCTGCCCGTGCCAAAGCCGATCATTATCAAACCGGCGCGTAAAACCCTGTGGCTTTAGCCCTGGGGATATTAGCGCCGTTCCTTTTTAGATGGCTTGGGAAATGGGGTAAGTAGGACTATTGACAGTATATGACTCGATGCCATATACTGTCTGTATGAACAAGATAGCCTACAAGTCCAACCACCATGTCTACTACTCATGCAAGTACCATGTCGTCTGGTGTCCCAAATATCGGCGTAAGGTGCTGGTAGAGGAGGTAGCAATGCGGCTGACTCAGATCATGCGTGAGGTGTGCCAGGAGCATCAGGCAGAAGTGCTCAGTCTGGAAGTCATGCCCGATCATGTGCATGTGCTGGTAGAGGTAGACCCGCAATTCGGGATACATCGGCTCGTACGACTCATCAAGGGGCGTTCATCACGGCTCTTGCGCCAAGAGTTTCCAGTGCTGAAACGGAAGCTCCCAACGCTTTGGACAAACAGCTACTTCGTTTCGACGGTGGGCGGAGCGCCTTTAAGCGTCATGAAGCAGTATATTGAGAACCAGAAGCATGTCTAAGCAAGCCTACAAATTCAGATTGTATCCAACGAAAAAACAGGCGCAATCGCTCACCTGGACATTAGACAGGTGCAGGGAACTCTACAATGCGGCATTGCAAGAGAGACGGGACGCCTACCACATGGTTGGGAAGTCGATCACCTACTATGACCAGGCCAATCAACTGCCTGAGATCAAGGACATCAGAGAAGAGTACCAGGACATTCATAGTCAGGTGCTACAAGATGTACTCAGACGGGTCAAGAAAGCGTTTGACAATTTCTTCCGCCGGTGCAAGTCTGGTGAAACACCGGGTTTCCCGCGTTTTCAGGGTCGCAATCGCTATGATAGCTTCTGCTATCCGCAAGGTGGCTACTCGCTCACTGCTGATAATCGGGTGTGCCTCTCCAAGATTGGCGCTATCAAGATCAAGCTGCATCGCAAGATAGAGGGAATAATCAAGACTTGCACCATCAAACGAGAGGGTGATGCCTGGTACGTGGTGTTTGCTTGCGAGGTGGAAGCCTGGTCCAAGCTTGCCTACACCGATGAAGCTGTTGGCATTGACCTGGGCTTGCTGCACTTTGCCGCGCTCTCAACAGGGGAGACGATAGAGAACCCTCGGTTCTACCGACGTACAGAAAAGAAGCTAGCAAAAGCACAGCAAGCCCTAGCACGGAAGAACCGCGGCAGCAACCGGCGCAAGAAAGCCGTGAAGCGCGTGGCAAAGTTGCATCGCAAGAGTAGCAATCAGCGCCGTGACTTCCTGCACAAGGCTGCGCGCGCGCTGGTAGACACCTTCGATACGTTGGTGTTTGAAGAGTTGCAACCTGCCAACATGAGCAAACACCCGAAACCCAAGCAGGATGAAAACGGGACGTATCTTCCTAATGGCGCGGCTGCGAAAGGCGGGTTAAACAAGTCAATCTTAGATGCTGGTTGGGGCCAATTCCAACAGTTCTGTACCTACAAGGCTGAAAGAGCCGGTAGAAGCGTGCTGTTTGTGAACCCCAGATATACCAGCCAGGTGTGTAGCGGGTGTGGCACAATCAAGAAAAAGACGCTCGATGAGCGTTGGCACTCGTGTGAGTGTGGAACAGAACTTGACCGAGACCACAATGCTGCACTCAATATCCTTCGGCTCGGACGGAGCCATCAAGAGGCGCAAGCTTCCTGAGAAGCCCCTGCATTCATACATGGGGAGTCGTCACACTATTCTCTAGAGTTGGCGCCAAGTGGCGACAACTGGAAAGAGGAGCTCCTTCAAATATCATTTCAATGTTCTTAGCAGAAGAACCGGCACTTCACTTTACGAGAAAGAGAGGATAGGTTATGGCAACAGCTGGCGATTCACCCAAAGGCGAGAATGTCTACTTTAGCGATCCCGAGAGCGGAGGGGAGATGACGCGCCTGCTCTCGCAGGATCGCCTGATCACCAAAGGCATGGGCGGACTCTTCTCTGAGCGGTCAGACCTTTCCGGAATCCATCGCATCCTCGATGCGGCTTGCGGCCCTGGCGGTTGGGCTCTGGAGGTGGCTTCTACTTATCCTGAGATCGAGGTGGTGGGGTTCGATGTTAGCCAAGCGATGATCGACTACGCGTGTGCGCAAGCGCAGGCGCGGGGCCTGGAAAACGCCGATTTCCGGGTCATGGATATACAGAAGCCGCAAGATTTCCCTGACGAGTCTTTTGATTTGGTCAATGCGCGCTTCATCAATTTCCTCCCCGCTGCAGCGTGGTCGAAGCTGATGCAGGAGTTCAAGCGCATTACGCGACCTGGAGGCACCATCCGTCTCACGGAAAGCGAGTGGTGGTACTTCACCAGCAGCCCCGCATTGGAGAACCTGAATGCTTTGTTTATACGTGCGCTCAAGTTACAGGGGGAAAGCTTCACTGAGAGTGGGCGGTTTACCGGCGTTTTGCCGATGTTAGGACGCTTCCTGCTCGATGCGGGCTGCGCCAGCGTCAACTACAAGTCACATGCGATCGATTACTCGTTCGGAACCGAGGCCTATGAAGGCTTTCGCCGCGATGCCGCCGCCGTCTTCAAATTGTTCCAGCCCTTTATCGTCAGGATGGGAGTCGCCACGCAGGAGGAAGTGAACCAGCTTTATGAGCGCATGCAGTTCGAGATGATGAAGGAGGACTTCCGGGGCATTATGTTACCGCTCACAGCCTGGGGTGTGAAGTCGTAACCTCATTTCTAGCTCTCAATTACACACGCCTGCCTCAATTGATCGATCACCTGCAAGGTCCCACGACTATGTGCTGGCGGGAAGGATAGCTCTGCCTTTCCCTGAACGCAATCGATAAAATGTGTTAGCATTGCCTCGTAGGGATCGGCTGCCGCGAAGGTCTTCTGCTCAAACTGGGCGCCCCTTTGCAGGAGCAAGGTGGTAGTATCACCGGTCCAGGCAGTGAATGCCAGGGGAGCCGTCACTGCGCTACCAGTGCCTACTACTTCAATGACCTGGTGCTCCGCTGCTGCAAAGCTACATTGAATGTGTGCAATTACTGATCCATCAAATGAAAGGAGGGCTTGTATATCCACATCTATAGCGTCTTTCATTCTGATAATCCCCTGGACGTGATGTGGCTCTGAGGCAGTAAGCCAGCGTGCAGCGTTAATACAGTAGCCGCCCACATCCAGTAATGCGCCGCCACCGTACTCTCGTCGAGCCCGGTAATTGCCTGGCGCATTGAATGGAAAGGAAAATGCCAGGTGCAGAAAACGCAGGGTCCCTAGTTCGCCGTTTTCAAGCAGCTGTTTCAGGAAAAGCATACGCGGATGAAAATGATACATTACTGCCTCCATCAGCACAACGTGAGCGTGCTGGCAGGCTGTGATCATCTCATCACACTCGATGGCGTTCATCGCCAGTGGCTTTTCACAGAGGACGTGTTTCCCCGCTTTAGCCGCGCGAAGCGTCCATGGATGGTGAAGGTGATTGGGTAGCGCAATATATACGGCATCGACGTCCCTATCATCGAGCAATGCTTGATAATCATTGTAAGCCCGTTCAATGCCAAACTGCTGTGAGACCAGGTGGGCGCGTTCGCTATCGCGGCTGGCAACTGCGAGCACGCGCGCCTGTGGAATGCGTTGCAGCGCAGGAAGAACGGCGCGTGTGGAAACAAAGCCTGGACCGAGTATGCCTACGTTACACATCATGACTCAATCCTTTCTGCGATATAATGAGTTTGGTTTAGTGTCGTCTCTGTCAATGATACCCCATTTTAGGGATACAGTATGATGCCTGAGCAAGTCAGGTTGACCGCAAGGGTCAACCCTACTATACTCGGCGCGATGCTGCGCATCGCACGCCCGGCTGTTGGGAGCAACGGCGCCAGGTTGACCGCAAGGGTCAACTAATACGCATCAACCTAAGAAAAAGCTCATCAAATGCTAGAAGGGTGAGTGGAGGAAGGAGTGGCAGGGATGACCAGAAGAGGTGAGAGCAAGCGGAACCCGGTCCTGCTGCGCACATTCGCTACGCTCAGTGTAAACTCCGCGAAGCATCTCGACGCCCATGCAGACAGACCCTTCGCTGCGGCTCAGGGTGACACGGTGAGGCAGCTTCGGTTGATGCGTATTGGGCGACCCAAGGGTCGCCCCTACTATACGCGGCGCGATGCTGCGCATCGCACGCCCGGCTGTTGGGAGGTCAGCAGCGATGAAAGGAGTTACATTGCTCATGGCTTATCTGCAAGACGCCATTGTGACCAGTACAACAACACTGCAAGCCAAACTCGCCGCAAAGCGGGTTATTGTTCTGGATGGCTCCGTTGTTCCCCTCTCTCTGGAAGAGGAGCGGGCGTTGTGTACCTTTGTTAAGGATGGTGGAGGGCTTGTCTGCATTGGAAATGCTGCCGAGATGTACCACGAGTATCAACTTTTGGGGGAACTGCTCGGCCCTGTTCTGGGTTTCTGCGCACCTCGTTGTGAGATCATCGCACAGGTAGCAAAGGGCGATCACTACATCACACGGCGTGTCGATCCAACGTTTGCAGTGATGGATGAAGTCTACTTGCTCAAGCACATCCCCTCCGATGCCGAGGAGGTCTGGCGCACAACGTGGCAGTATGCCCCCTGCACACTGGCCTACACACGCAGCTACGGGCACGGGCGTATCTTCTGCACGACGCTGGGAGCAACGCCTGCTACGCGAGCACATCCCAGTTTCCAGCAGATGCTCGCTCGCGCTTTGAGCTATGCATCGGGAGGGGAAACACAGGAGCGTTCGCTGCGCGTAGCGATGATTGGCTACGGTGCGATTGGCTTTGAACATGGTACAGCCATCAATGCTGTCCCTGGCCTGGAGTATGCAGTGGTTTGTGATCGCAATGAAGAGCGGCTGGCCCTGGCACAGCAATCGTTTCCTGAGATCTCTACCTGTACGGACCTGGAGGATGTTGCCAGAGATGAAAGCATCGACCTCGTTATTGTCTCAACACCACCCAATACGCACGCAGCCATTTCCACGCAGATGTTACAGGCGGGCAAACACGTAGTCTCTGAGAAGCCTTTCTGTCTCACCACTGCCGAAGCCGATGCCATGATTCAGCTCGCGGAAGAGCAGCGGCGCGCACTGACCGTGTACCAGTGCCGGCGCTGGGACCCTGACTATCTCGCCATCCAGCAGATCGTAAAACGAGGCACTATCGGCCCGATCTTCCATCTAGAGACATTTATCGGTGGCTATGCGCATCCCTGTAACTACTGGCATTCCCATGAACCGATCTCCGGCGGCGTCTTCTACGACTGGGGTTCTCACTACCTTGACTGGATTCTCCAGCTTATTCCTGATCCCGTGGAGTCTGTGCGTGGCGTTGAACACAAACGAGTCTGGCATGATGTCACCAACGCCGACCAGTCCAGCGTCTACCTACGATTCGCCGGAGGCAAAGAGGCAACTTTTATACACTCAGACATTGCGGCAGCGTTGAAGCCCAAATGGTATATTTTAGGCGAACAGGGAGCGATCGTCGGTGAATGGCGCATGGAGACGGTGAAGTCGCGCCGCTGGTCAGGCGATCTGATTGAAGAACAGCTTGCCCCTTCCGAAGCCATGCCGGAACTGTGCCTATTCACGTACGATGCCGGCGGGGCCATTCAGAAGCATCCACTGATACTACCTGCCGCGCCCTCCTATGCCTTCCATCGCAATCTCGCCAATCATCTCCATCATGGCGAACCGCTGGCCGTCCCGCCAGAGCAGTCGAGACGCAATATTGCTGTCATGGAGGCCGCGAAACGTTCCGCGAAACAGGGAGGCGAGACGATCGTGCTCAGGTGCTAAAAGCCCAACGAGACCATCCACGCTCATCCTAGCGGATGGGGTCCGTGCTCAGCACCATCTGTACCCCCTGTCGCTCCATGGTGGCCAGTTCGTCCTCAGCGAGTGCATCAAAGTCTATCACCGGATGTTGTACAGAACTGGTACAATCGCGGAGGAAATATACCCTTTTTAACAGTGCGGGTTGGTTGGCAAAACGCTCCACCAGTTGTCGTTCGGTCTCCAACACGCAATGTGACTTCGCTTCACCAGCAACGTATACTCTGTAATGCTTCATCACTGTGTCGAGCTGCACGACATTCAAGCTGCTCGACGGGTCTTCGGGATCGGGTATCTCTGCCCCGAAGATGCCATAGTATTCCGTGCGAATCGTACGCCCTTTCTCGATATAGGTCGGCTGCGTATTTCTCGCGGCACTATGCCAGGCTATCGCCTCGCAGATCGGCGCCACAAGCATATGTCCGAGCGTTCCCTCCATCGTATGATACGGCCAGATCATCAAATCCTTCTTCGCTTTTTGTTGGAGTTGGTGGACGTAGCGCACGGACCAGTCCGGCTGGAGGATGGGCACCCATTTCCCGTTTGTCACGTCATCCACCGTGATTGCTGTATAGGGCTGGGGATGATCGCCTGTCTCCGGGTCTTTCCACCAGGAGCTATAAAAGATCTGAAACGGTAAATGGGTATCCAGCGACGCGTAGATGGAGCTAATTTTGTGGGCGTTGGCGTAGAACCAGGTGAGAAAACGCGCGACATCCTGCTGTGAGCCTGGGACATAGAGGGTTCCCGTAGGATCGACGAAATCGTGCTGGTAGTCCACGAGTATCACGACGATTTTTTCAGCATCGCTTTGCGCCGGGGTGAGGCCTGCCTGTTGACCTGCTTCGGTAAATGCCTGGATACGAGGGGCATAGGGTCCCTTGAAGGCGTCCTGCACATCGAAGAGCGCCGGGGTTGAAGCGTGATTGACCATGTTTATGCTCTCCTTTGTCATGTGTTTAAATCTTCAGCCAGTGTGTCCTCTTACAAGCATACGTCATTCTTGTGTAAAGAACAATCCTCTGACGCATATTCCCATCGACTCGACCCATATCTTATGCTCGCCTTAGTTTCAATCCTCAGCACCTCTTGGGAGATGCTGCAACGACAGATATCCGCCTTCATCAGTCTACCAATGATTGTACAGCTTGGCAAGACCTTGCTTTTGCTTAAAAGGTCTGCTGATTATGCATTAGAGAGGGAATACAAAACCAAATGTCTAAGAAGTTGAGGCATGCAGCCTGTTGTCAAAACGGTGAGATTTTGATACAGTAAAGCTCAGGGTATTCCTGGTTCGCAAGGAATGCAACATATTGCAGATGTCTCTCAAGTAGAGGAGGTTATTTCAACCCGTATGACTGTAGATACACATAAAGAAACACTGGGCTTTCAAGCCGAAGTCAAGCAATTGCTTGATCTGATGATCCACTCGCTGTACAGCAACAAGGAGATCTTTCTGCGCGAGTTGATCTCGAACGCTTCAGACGCCATCGACAGGTTGCGTTTTGCCGCTCTCTCCGATGACACTCTCTATGAGAACGATACCGATTACAAAATTCGGGTTTCCTATGATAAAGATGCCCGCACCATTACGGTTGCTGATAACGGCATCGGCATGACGCGCGCCGAGGTTGTAGAACACATTGGTACGATTGCCAAATCGGGCACGCGCGAGTTCTTTCAGTCGCTTACCGGGGACCAGCAAAAAGATGCTACCCTTATCGGCCAGTTTGGCGTAGGCTTCTACTCGTCCTTCGTCGTCGCTGACAGGGTTACTCTGACCACACGCCACGCAGGTCTAAGTCCAGAGGAAGGAGTGACCTGGGAATCCGATGGGGGGGGAGAGTATACGCTTAAAACGGTCGAGAAGCCTGGCAGGGGCACAGAAGTGACCATACACCTGCGCGAAGGCGAGGATGAGTTCCTGAATGGCGCACGCCTGCGCGCCATCATTCACAAATACTCGGATCATATCATGCAGCCTATTGTGATGAAATCCGAGGACAAAGAGAAACAGAACGAAGACGAGGTGGTCAACCGTGCCTCTGCCCTGTGGACTCGTCCCAAGAGCGAGATCACTGAAGAGGAGTATAACGAGTTTTATAAGCATGTAGCGCACGATTTTAGCGACCCCCTGGCCTACGTTCACAGCCGCATGGAGGGCAATTACGAGTATATTCTCCTGCTCTACATTCCCAGCCGCGCGCCTTTTGACCTGTGGAATCGCGAACGGCATCACGGCGTCAAACTCTACGTCCGCCGCGTTTTCATTATGGACGATGCCGAGAAACTCTTGCCGGGATACCTGCGTTTTGTACGCGGCGTGATTGATTCCAATGATTTGCCCTTGAACATCTCACGCGAGATATTGCAGCAAAACAAAATCATCGATACTATTCGTTCGAACGCGGTCAAGAAAGTGCTTAACCTGCTGAGCGACCTGGCAGCCAACAATAGGGAAAAGTATGCCACCTTCTGGCAAGAGTTTGGTCGTGCGCTCAAAGAAGGCATGTTAGAAGATCACGCCAACCGCGAGAGCCTGACAAAACTGTTGCGCTTCGCCTCCACAGCGTCCTCCAATGAAACGCAGGATATGTCGCTGGAGGATTATGTCGCCCGCATGAAAGAAGGCCAGGAGAAGATTTACTATATCACAGCAGATAGTTACGCCGCCGCCAAAGACAGTCCTCTGCTGGAGATATTCAAAAAGAAGGGCGTTGAGGTGCTCTTCTTCTCCGACCCGGTAGATCTCCTGCTGGAGCCTGAACTTCCTGAGTTCAACGGCAAACGATTCCAATCCGTCTCCCGAGGAGAAATTGACCTGACCAAACTTGAGGATGAGCAGGAGAAAGAGGAACAGCAGAAGAGCGAAGGCGAAGTAAAAGAACTACTCGAACGCTTCAAGCAGATACTGGATGAGAAGGTCAAAGATGTACGCGCATCTACGCGCCTGACAAGTTCTCCGGCCTGTCTCGTCGTTGATGAATATGACATCGATCCCAATCTGAGACGTCTCCTGAAAGCGGCTGGACAGGCTATCCCCGGTGACAAGCCCATTCTCGAAATCAATGCGCAGCATCCCATTATCGTCAAGCTTAAAGAGGAAAAGGACGAGAAGCGCTTCACGGACTGGGCCTATATTCTTTTTGATCAATCAGTGCTGAGCACTGGCGAAAAGCTGGATAACCCGGTGGATTTCGTTAACAGGCTGAATGAGTTGCTGTCACAACTGTAAGTGTCATGTCTGAAGGAAACAGTATGTTCAAGGTAGGTAGGGGCGTAATGATGGACATTGCATATGCATTACGCCCCTAGATCAGATTAGAGGAATTTGCAGGTAGAGAGTCCACGCTTCTCTAAGTACTGCTGATGGTAATCCTCCGCGCGATAAAATGTCGCTGCTGGAACGATCTGGGTAACAATCGGTCGCCGGTACTTACCAGACTTCTCCAATCTCTCCTTGGAAGCGAGGGCCGCGGCCTGCTGCTCCGGCGTATGAAAGAAGATGACCGAGCGATATTGGGTTCCGATGTCGGGACCCTGGCGGTTGAGCGTCGTGGGATCGTGGTTTTCCCAGAATATTTTTAACAAATCTTCATACGAAATTTTCTCTGGATCATACTCTACCTCCACCACCTCCGCGTGCCCCGTCCTGTTAGTGCAGACATCGCGATAGGTCGGATTATTCATCGTCCCGCCCTCGTAGCCGACGGCTGTAGAGCCAATACCCTTTGGCAACTGGCGAAATTCGGCCTCTACGCCCCAAAAGCATCCTGCTCCAAATGTAGCTTTTTGCATTTTATTCTCTGCTTTCTTATTTGTTGTCTTCCCGCGGTTGAAACTGCAGTGCGACTGAATTGATACAATAACGCATGCCGGTTGTCTCTCTTGGACCGTCATTGAAGAGGTGACCAAGGTGTGATCCGCAATTCTTACAGACCACTTCTGTTCGTTTCATAAAGAACGAATTGTCCTCGTGCAGCTCAATATGCTCGCGGTTTATTGGGTCGTCAAAACTGGGCCATCCCGTTCCCGAGTCAAATTTTGTGTCTGAGGAAAACAGTGGTTGTCCACAGGCAACGCACGTGTACATTCCCTTCTCATGATTATTGTACAGTGCTCCGGTAAAGGCCCGCTCTGTTCCCTTGAGACGACAGACCTTATATTGTTCAGGCGTTAGTTTCTCTTTCCAATACGATTCGGGCATGTCTCTTAGATCTTTCATAGCTCATTCCTTACATGTTTGACATGTCAAACGTGTTTGCCTGGTGCGCGCTCAAACACGCACACAGGATAATAGATTAGATGATAACTTCATTACATAGACTTGACAGAAGAGGAGACGTTACATGTTTTCACGAATGGGTACGATTTCTTTTTCTTGACCTTTCACCAATGAAAACACTGCGACGGCTCGTAATGTTCCCACAAGGTTGCGGTTTTGGTAGACGGCGTCTGCCAAAACCGCAACCTTGTGGGAACTATGGGGCCGCGTACTATATTCTTGCTGCAGAGGCGACCAATCCTTGACGGATTGCGAGGATAACTGCCTGGGTACGACTCTGGACGCCGAGCTTGGTCAGAATATGACGAATATGCGACTTCACCGTATCCTCAGCAATCTGCAAATAAGATGCAATTTCTTTGTTGGATTTTCCTTGCGCCAACAGGTTCAAAACCTGCGCCTCACGGTCTGTCAACGTCGTGGGCTTTACTGGCTCCTGTAACTCACGTAACAGATAGCTTGAGACCTGGGGTGAAAACTGCACCTGACCTGCGGCAACAGCCTTGATCACCGTCCGCAGTTCGTTGGCATCCGCATCTTTGAGCAAATACCCCACAGCTCCTGCACGAATCGACCCTGTGACCAAGGCACTATCAACCACACTGGTCAGAGCAATGACCCTGGTTTCGGGTGATTCGCGACGAATAATTGAAGTGGCAGAAATCCCATCGATTACTGGGATCAGTAAATCCATCAGCACTACATCCGGTCGCAAGCGGCGCGCCTTCTCGATAGCTTCCGCTCCATCTGCCGCCTCGTCCACAATTTCTAACTCAGAGTCTCGGCCAAGGAATATTCGCAGTCCCTCGCGCACCACGCTATGATCGTCTACTATCAGGATACGTATGGTCATGAACACTCCTTGTCCTTGCTATTCCAATTTTTGAAAGAGGTTGAATGCTATGCCCTCCACAGCGCATTTTATAGCATACTCAACAATAACTAATGATACAATTCATCAAATTAGAACTACGTTAAAATGACACAACAACAATTACACTTTCAAGTGTAATGTATAGCACAGAAAAGGACATCCTGTAAACACACTATTTTTGAGGCTGCCACGGAAGGATAGGAAGAGGATTTTCTTGTGATCAGGTAATCACTCAAAATGATTAGTTCAGAATCACCCTTTTATGGGATGCGCATTTTTACGTTATACCCTATACTGCTAAAAACTATCATATGTAATGTAGGCGGCGGATGTGACTACCTTTGAGCTGCATGGAAGTCACGTACAGACACTTGTAAAGGAGGGCGTTATGCCTCGACAAACCCCTGATTCACCTGTTCAGCACGAGCAGGTCACTAAGCCTCAGAATGCCTCACAGCAGGATGAGACCTTGTATACCGTTGGAGAGGTAGCCAAACGTCTTCGTGTGGATACTACGACCGTGCGCCGCTGGATTGCAATTGGTACCCTGGAAGCTGTGATTCTCCCGCACAAGGGTAAACGCCAGGCCTACCGAATCAGACAAGGCACACTCGACAAACTTTTACGAACTCCTGGTTCATCTGTGGAATGAAATGATACGGTGAGCTGCGGGAGAAACACAGCTCACCGTCTTATTCAATTACTTCCTTAGCATCCTTGATTATTTGCACACCTCGCACTTTTTTGAGCTTTTCAAGCTCTTTCTGTCCGCGTAACTCTAATTGCGCCTTCCACTCATCTTTATACCGGCGCATCGTATCCACGAGCACGTGTGCTATAGTTAAATTTCTGTACCACTTGTGATTCGCCGGTACGATATACCACGGCGCCACGCCGGTACTACATTTGCTGATTGCGTCTTCGTAGGCTCTCTGGTAGTCTTCCCAATACTGCCGGTCGATCCAATCGTCGGCTGTGATCTTCCAGGCCTTATCCTTATCCTGCTCACGCTCTAGCAGGCGCTGCTCTTGCTCCTCTGAACTGATGTGGAGAAAAAACTTGAGTATGATCGTATCGTTGTCAGCTAGCAACTTCTCAAAGTTGTTAATTTCTTTGTAGCGACGGCTCCAGACAGATTCCGGTACCAGGTTATGCACGCGAGCAATCAATACGTCTTCGTAGTGAGAACGGTTGAAGATGCCTATAACACCCTTTCGAGGGGTGACTCTGTGTACCCGCCACAGGAAATCGTGTCCCAATTCCTCTTCTGTTGGAGCCTTGAATGAATGCACATCACAGCCCTGGGGATTCACACGACCAAGTACATGGCGAATCGTGCCGTCTTTACCGCTTGTATCCATGCCCTGGAGAATCATCAGGAGGCTCTTGTGTTGCGCTGCTTGCATTAGCTCTTGTAATTCGTTTAGCTCCTCGCCTAGTTTTTGTAGTGTGCTATCTACTGAGTCTCGCTGAATATCTTTATCGAGGTAGTTTGGATCGTGGTTTTTTAGCTTGACGTTTGTGCCTTCTTTGATTTTCCATAAGAGGTCAGGTGCCATGATAATTATCCTTTCTTAACGCTTAAACTTACCCGGTGTGCATGTTTTTTTGAGGCCTCATCGCTACGCTCTTCGCAATTTTATTTGTAGTGTTGGGGTTTGGCAGACTGTGTCTGCCAAACCCCAACACTACAAATGATAGGGGTAGGGCTATCCCCACCAGAACGACACGGCGATGATCACATAGAGGCAGACCAGTGTCAGCCCTTCAAGCCAGGTTGACTCACCATCATACGTAATGACGGTACCTAACAAAGCCGTCAGTCCTAACGCCGCCACGAGCAACGGCGGTAATACCAGCGTCAGGGGTGTGCTGCCTATGAAGAAGCTGAGAAGCACCAGCACCGGGATTAAGCCTAGCGAGACCTGCAGAGAACTATTGAGAATGACGCTGACGGCGTAGTCCATCTTGTTCTTCGCCGCCAGTTGGACTCCGACAGCATGTTCCACCGCATTGCCCGCCAGGGCTACCAGCACCAGGCCAGTAAACGTCTGTGAGAGATGCAGAATTTCAATCGCCGGGGTCAAGGCGGCGATAAACCAGTCCGAGACAAAAGCCGAACCGACCGCAGCGCCAACTAACACCACGGTCGCCAACCAGGTCGGCCAGAGCTTCACCTCTTCCTCAGGTTCTTCAGGTAGGCTCGTCGGGCCGCCCTGCAAGGAGACCGGAATGCTGGCAATATAGACGATTAAAAGGATTACCGCGCAGGCGATACTGAACAGGTCCTCGTGTCCCCCAGCTGGCGTATGTAAATAAAATACCAGCGTTGGCAACGCCAGTGCTGAGACCGCGAGCAACGTCAGCGTCGCGATCATCCGCGGAGCCTCAGAAGCAAAACGCTGCGTCCCATGGCGCAGGCCGCCGACAAAGAACGCCAGGCCAAGCACAAATAAACTGTTGCCCAGGATTGATCCGACCAGCGCCGCCTGGATCACCGGAATAAGTCCCGCACGCAAGGCAAAAATCCCGACAAAGAGTTCGGGTAAGTTGCCAAGAGACGCCTGCAATACTCCCGTCGCCCCTGGACCCAGGCGTGAACCGACTTGTTCTGTACCCTGTCCCACCAGGGCCGCGAGAAGGGCGAGAGCGCCTCCCGCGAAGACAAAGGTAATGACAGCATTGGCATGAGTGGCCGTGAGCAATCCGGCCACGGCAGTTAAAACAATTGCTCCGCCGGTGATGAGCCATTCACTCCGGCTCAGCAGGGCACTGACTTTCTTGAACTCAAAACGTGACATCCTCTTCTCAACTCCTAGCCGCTCAAGTATTCATGCCTTCTGGAGAGAACTTCGATACCCCACGTTCTCCAGGCCAGCGATGTGCCGCTATTATAACACCGCTATGCCTGGATGTAGCTTAGAATCCATTCTCTTTTCGTTAATGAGACGAAATATCATTGACAAACATTGGTCTCCGTGCTATGCTGGACTTAAAGATACAAAGTATCATTAAATAAGATAGATTACCCATCCATAATAGACTCTGCTGGCGAATGAAAGTGCGAGTTGAATCGGCCCCGTCACCGGGCGACCACATGCCCCGGGGCAGGGCGAGCACAAGGCATCGCCCCTACTATGCGACGGCTTCGCAAGCCGGTACATGCATGGTGGCAAAGGAACGTTTCTTTCCTTTCATCCGGACATTTCACTCTATGTTTCATTCGCCAGCAGAGTCAAAATAGGAGGAATGGCACATGAAGTCTATATCAGGAAGAGTCTATTTCTGGTTCACCTTATGCATCGTCAGCTTTTTTGTATTGAGCGCCTGTGGAGGCACCCCCACAGGAAATGGCTCCACGGGCAATTCGCAGGTTATTCAAGTTGTGGCAGCAGAGAACTTCTACGGCGATATTGTGAAACAACTGGGAGGCAGCCACGTTACGGTAACAAGCATCCTTTCCAACCCTAACGTTGATCCGCACGAGTACGAATCCAATGTCCAGACTGCTATAGCAGTCTCAAAGGCGCAGCTTGTCGTCGAGAATGGAAATGGTTACGATGCCTGGATGGATAGATTGCTTTCGGCCTCTCCCAATAACAGCCGTGTTGTGCTGGTAGGCGCGAATATCGCTGATCACAAGTTGCCCGATAATCCCCACGTCTGGTATGGCATCGAGAACATGCCAGCCATCGCGCAAGCCATCACCGCTGCGTTGAAGAAACTGGATACTGCCGATGCCTCCACTTTTGATAGCAACCTTGCAACATTCAAGCAATCTCTGGTACTCTTAGAGCAGAAGATTCGTGAAATCAACAAGAAGTACAAGGGCACACCGGTCGCGTTGACGGAAACCATCTATCTCTACCAGGCAGTCCCGGAAGGCCTCGCTGTGCTGACACCTTTCGATTTCCAGAAGGCCATTGCTGAAGGCAACGATCCACCCGCTGATACTGTGATAGAGGCAAATAACCAGATCACCCGGAAGGAAGTCAAGATTCTGATTTACAATGCACAGACGGTCACACCGATTACTACAAACCTGCAAAACAAAGCGAAGAATCTCAACATCCCGGTCGTGCCAGTCTTGGAGACCATGCCTCCCGGCAAGACTTACCAGACCTGGATGATAGATCAACTCAACACATTGCAGCTAAGCTTAGCGACAGCAACGGGAAAGTAAGCGAACAGCCACTATAGCCAATGAGGAGCGACCGCATGGCGAGAGCAACGAGAGCAATACCAGAGCCAGTCATCACCCTGGAGCATGTCCGTATCCGGTTTGGCGAGCGAGCAATTTTTGACGATATGAGCTTGACGGTGAACGAGGGGGAGTTTGTTGCTGTGCTCGGTCCCAATGGCGCGGGAAAGAGTACGTTGCTCAAACTGTTGCTCGGCCTGATCAAGCCGAACGCGGGCGCTGTACGTGTCCTGGGCAAACCACCACGCCGCGGCAATACTGCTATTGGTTATGCGCCACAGCACCGTATGCTCGAAGCTGATCTCGCTTTGCGAGCACGCGACGTGGTCGGCTTCGGCCTGGATGGAAATCGCTGGGGACCGGGAATACCCAGTGCCAGGCGCAAGGCAATCATTGACAAGGCACTGCTGGAAGTGGATGCCTCTGCCTTTGCCGATGCTCCTATTGGTCAGTTATCAGGGGGAGAGCAACAACGCCTACTGATCGCCCAGGCTCTGCTGGCTAACCCACGATTGCTCTTGCTCGATGAGCCGTTGGCGAACCTGGATATTAGCCACGAGCAGGAAATTGTGGCGCTGGTGGCTAAAGTATGTCGTACGCGCAATGTCGCTGTGATGCTGGTTACTCACGATATCAATCCCTTGCTGCCGGTGGTAGACCGCGTTCTCTATATAGCTCATGGCCATACCGCCATTGGAACCACGGAAGAGGTCATCACGAGTTCCACTCTTTCACAATTGTATGGCTCACCTGTGGAGGTTGTACAGGCAGTGGGCCGGGTTTTCGTGGTTGGCGCAGAAACGTAACGCCACTGGCATCCAGAGGTGAAAAGGCCGCCGCATTCCTTTTCACCTGCTCTTTTTTAGGAAAATGGTTATGTTTGCTATCTTGCAATATTCGTTCATCCAGAATGCCTTCCTCGCGGGAACGTGTGTGGCCGCGGTAGCCGCCATTGCTGGCTACTTTATGATTGTACGGGGTTTAACTTTTGCCGGACACGCGCTGCCAAACATTGGCTTCGCCGGCGCAGCAGGAGCGGTTCTTCTGGGGATTGATCCTGTTATTGGCATGTACGTCTTTACGATCGGGGCTGGCATCAGCATTGGTCTCCTGGGTAAAGAGGTCAACGAACGCGATACCACTATCGGTATCATCATGACCTTTGCCCTTGGCCTGGGCATTCTCTTTCTTTCGCTCTACTTTGGCTATGCAGAACGCGTCTACAGCATTTTGTTTGGCCAGATCTTAGGCATCAGCCAACTCGATGTGTTGATAACGGGAATTTCCAGCCTGCTCACTTTTGGCATATTTCTAACGCTGTTCAGACCGCTGTTGTTCAGCTCGTTTGAACCAGAGGTAGCGGAGGCCCGGGGGGTTCCTGTCTATCTCCTCGCGATGATCTTCCTTATCTTGATTGCCATCACCGTTTCGCTGTCGGTGCAGGTCGTCGGCGCGCTGCTTGTCTTCACACTGCTGGTTGGGCCGGCGGCAACAGCTTCCCGTATTGTACAGCGTCCGCTGTGGGCAATCGTGATCGCCATACTTCTTGGAGTGTCCTACACCTGGCTCGGTATATTTTTTGCCGCGAATAGCAACTGGCCCGTGAGTTTTTACATTGCAACGCTCTCGTTTGGCATCTATCTTCCCGTACGCCTTCTTTCTCCATTGTGGATTGGTCGACGCGTGAGGAGGATCGCTATAGCCAGGCAACATTCTGCTATGTCTCCGGGAAGCGTGGATGATCAACAACAGAGCAATGCAATGCCGGCAACTGGACGTGAACATGACTCGGCCCGCTGAAAGGATAGATATGCTTGAACTGCTTCAACAAGATTTTGTGCAAAATGCCTTTATAGCAGGAACAATTGTCGCCATCGTTACTTCAGTGATGGGTTACTTTGTTGTTTTGCGTGCTCAGGCCTTTGCGGGAGAAGCTCTTGCAGATATTGGCTTTGCCGGCGCTACTGGAGCGGCTGTACTTGGCATCAGCTCATTGCTGGGCATGGTTTTTCTGACGCTACTGGCAGCTCTGGGCATGGGAGCATTGGGCGAGCGCATACGAGGACGCGATGTTGAGATCGGTATGGTGCTCTCTTTTGCTCTCGGCCTGGGAGTCCTGTTCCTCAGTATCTATGCACAATTTGGCACGAACGCATCTGAAGGAGTAGGCATTCTCTTTGGTTCGATCTTGAGTGTGACGCGCAGTGACGTCCTGATTACCCTGTTTTGTGGCATTGGAACGCTGCTGGTGTTAGCGTTTCTCTTTCGCCCACTCCTCTTCGCTTCCGTTGATCCTGAAGTTGCGCAGACCCGTGGCGTTCCTGTCCGCCTTCTCTCCATTGTCTTTCTGATGCTGCTTGGCATCACAACTGCCGAGACAGTACTGGTCGTTGGTGTCTTGCTCGTTCTCGCGCTACTGATTGCACCCGCGGCGACGGCAATCCACCTGGCGCGTCGTCCACTGACCTCGATTACACTCGCAGTGGCATTGGGCTTACTCTTCACGTGGGGTGGGTTGATTCTGGCGTTTGTAGGTACAGGGCGACACCTCCCCGTCAGCTTTTATATCACTACCCTGGCAGCTCTCTCCTACTTTATCTCAATTCCGCTTGGTCGCCTACGCACCCCACGCCACTACAGGGACCTGCCACACCCTACGCGCGAACACATCGCCGTTAAGAGCCGATGATGACTCCACTGCCACTGATGCTTGCCGTTGTTGCGCCTTTGAGCGGTTCGATTGCGGATCGTCTGCGGTCGCGCTGGCTGTCTCCAATAGGGCTGGCTAAAGAAAGTAAATTAGTGATCAGAGCTGTTCCAGCGCCGCTGCCAGCTTTTTCACCCTGTGGAGAATAGCCTCTTCGTCGGTTCCAGCATAGCCAAAGACCAGCCCCCCGCGGGACAGCGGCTCCAGGCTGTATTTGGAGATGGCCATGACCTCTATGCCCACCTGGGCGGCCAGTTTGGCGGCGCGCCGATCATCTTTATCGGGCGGGAGCCAGCCGACAAGATGCATCCCGGCCTCAGGGGCGTGAACCTCCAGCAGGCCGCCCAGGTGGGCCCGCAATTCGCGGTGTAGCAGATCGCGCCGCTGGCTATAATGTTGGAGCATCTGGCGCAGATGGGGGGCAAAATGGCCCTCGTTCATAAAGTCGGTCAGGGCCATCTGCTCCAGAATGGGGATGTGAACAAGTCCAACTTTTTACTCTACGGTGAACAGGGATTGGCGGGCTGCGAAACGCTGGTCAATATCTTTCAAGAGACGCTTACGCTCGAATATGACGAAAATCCGCTCTCGAAATACTCCGTCGAGTGGCAACCGGATGAGCGCCATTTACTCCGCGT
>WNGR01004566.1_pt1 | contig 22787 bp, 28 predicted proteins | sample 5407581 | NCBI WGS metagenome assembly WNGR01 (sample SAMN13153383, study PRJNA577476) | soil metagenome | isolation source: 80 cm soil or saprolite under Garry oak tree replicate 2 | place: USA:California | collected 2016-06-15
CCGGCCGGGCGCGGACAAACCCTTCGGCGACGTGATCCGATCGAGCCCGACGCCGAAGGCAGAGCGCAAGATCGCGCCCCATCCATCGCTCAAGCCGCAGGCGTTTCTGCGCCAGATCGTGCGCGCGGCGCTGCCGCTCGGGCAGGGCGTTATCCTCGATCCCTTCACCGGGTCGGCATCGACGTTGGCGGCAGCCAACGCCGTCGGCTACGCCAGCATCGGAATCGAATCCGACGCCAAGTACGTGACGATTGCGGCCAGAGCCATCGCGAGGCTGGAATTACAAGCGACCAAAGGCGCTCCCTGACAAACAGGGCGGCGGGCAGCATGACAGCGCCCGAAGCGCGGTCCCTTAACGGATTAGTAGAAAATTACCCTTAACACTTTCTGCATCGAGGCGGATCGCGTTTCGTCCTCTGGCCGCAGGGATTTCATGAATCGACTCCGCAAAACCTTGATCCTGCTGCTGGTGGTCGGCGTTCCCGCGGGCGCGCGGTCGTATTTTGCCTCCGCACCGGACCTTTGCTTCACGGCGGGATCGGTGACCTACCAGCTCTCGTCCTCCGCCGAGACGCCCGACTACCGGGTGCTGATCGACAATCGCGCGCGGCGACCGGACCTGCGGGTGAAGCTTGTCGACCGGGCCGAGATCGCCGATTTCGCGTTGGTCGACGATGCCGGCGGCGTGGCCGGCGGCGCCTGCCGCACCGCCGGCGCCCTCAAGACCGTCAAGATCGTCTCCGGCGAAACATCCCCCGACGTGACCATCAGCGTGTCGCGCGAGGCCGACTTCAGGCTTTTCGTCCATTCCGCGCGCGTGACCCACCAAGATGCCGCGGCGCTGTTTGCGCTGATGCGGCATGTGGAGAGCGCCGGCAAGGTCGCGGAGTACCGCTGATCCTCCACGAGATCAAGCGCCGCGGCCGGTCGGCCGCGGCGCGTTATCGTTCTGTCAACCTTGTTGGCGGCTTGCACCCGCCTCCGCCACCATCGAAGGAAATCGCAAAGGGTCGCCGGCGCACCATGCGCCAGCATTGAAAAGGCGAAGCAGGCACATTGCGGGTGCCATGCAGCACCGCGGAACAAGCCTGCGACAGGGACGGCGGAGCATGTGGGACCATCCGGTCATTGCAGGACTGCGCGCGCTGTCCGGCCGCCGAATGCTGACCCTTGTCGTTCGGGCCGCCGTGCTGCTGTCGATGTCGTATGGGGCGGCCTTCGGATTCCTCGCGGCGATGCGAAATCCCGGCACGCATTATGATCCGCATCTGTTCGCGATCGGGGCCGCGGCCTTGTTCGGCGCGGCCTGTGGCGGGCTCGGGATCATGTTCTCCAGCAACCAAAAGCTGAAAGAGACACTGCGTCACCTGCGTCGGCAGGTCGAGGATTTGTCGGACCGCAATTGGGAGCTCAAGGAGGGCGAGGAGCGCGCGAAAAGCTTCCTCGCGGCGCAGGGCGACGTCATCGTCCGCCGCGACCGCGACAACCGCCTCAGTTACGTCAACGACGCCTTCTGCGCGCTGGCCGGGCAGGAGCGCGAAACGCTCCTCGGCACGAGCTTCGCGCTCGCGGTGCTCGAGCAAGGCGACACCGCGGTGCTCGCCGACCGGACACGCATGCATGACCAGAAGATCGCTGCTCCCGACGGGGCGCGCTGGATCGCATGGCGCGAGGTCGACGTCCGGGCCGGCCTGGGCAGCGGCGCCGAGGTGCAGAGCGTGGGCCGCGACGTGACCGATCGGGTCGAGGCCGAGCGCGCGCTCGCCGAGACGCGCGACCAGGCCGAGGCGGCGAACCGCGCCAAATCGCGCTTCCTTGCCATGGTCTCGCACGAAATCCGCACCCCGCTCAACGGCATCCTGGGCATGGCCGACCTGCTGCTCGACACCGCGCTCACGCCCGAGCAGACGACCTATGCCAAGGCGGTCAAGACCTCGGGCGGCACGCTCTTGTCGCTGATCGAGGAGATTCTCGATTTCTCCAAGGTCGAGGCCGGCCGGCTCGACCTCGACGCGCGGCCCTTCGAGCTCGCGGCGCTGGTGGAAGAGACAGTCGAGCTGCTGGCCCCGCGCGCGCAGGCCAAGGAGCTCGAGATCGCGTCCTATATGGACGACGGCCTGCCCCGCCACGTGGTCGGCGACCCCGCGCGACTGCGCCAGGTGCTGCTCAATCTCGCGGGCAACGCGATCAAATTCACTGATCGTGGCGGTGTCGCGATCGTGGTCGAGCCCGGCATCCGCCAAAATGAGATCGCGATCCTCGTACGCGACACCGGCATCGGCATCGCGCCCGAGCAGCAGGAGCGCGTTTTTCTCGAATTCGAGCAGGCCGAGAGCGGCGCCGCGCGAAATTTCGCCGGCACCGGCCTGGGCCTCGCCATCTCCAGGCGGATCATCGAGCGGATGGGCGGCCGCCTCGGCGTCGAGAGCGCCCCCGGCGCCGGATCGACCTTCCATGTGGCGGTGCCGCTGCCAGCCGCAGCCGAGAGGGCCGAGCCGCCCTTCACGCCTCCCGACCTCGCCGGCATGGAAGTGATGATCGTCGCGCCGGGCGCAGTCGAGGCTTCGCTGGTGGCACGCCGCCTCATGCATTGGGGCGCCAGGACCTGCGTCGTTCCCGACCAAAAGCTCGCCCTGGCGCTTCTGCCCGAGCGCGCCTGGGGTGCGATCTTCGTCGACCATGCGCTCGGCTCTGGCGCCTGCCAGATGCTCGCGCGCGCGACCATGGCGCTGGTGTCCCACCGCGTCGTCCTGCTCACGCCGGCGGCCCGGCACGAGCTGCCGCATCTCAAGGAGCACGGCTTCACCGGCTATCTGGTGAAGCCGGTGCGCGCCGCCTCGCTCGCGGCGCGGCTCGCCCCCGGCGACAGCGGCTTCGACGTCGTGAGCGGCGGCGCCGATGGGGATGATGCCGGCGACAGCAACGGCACGGCACGATCGCGCGGGCTCGCGATCCTGGTCGCCGAGGACAACGATATCAATGCGCTGCTCGCCCGCTCGTTGCTGGTGAAGCTCGGCCATCGCCCGACCATCGCCGCGAACGGCGCGGCGGCATTCGAGGCCTGGCTCGCGGCCCGCATGGCGGGCGCGCCCTACGCCGTGGTGCTGATGGACGTGCACATGCCGGGCAGCGACGGCATCGAGGCGACACGGCGCATCCGCGCCGCGGAGGCCGAAGGCGGGGGGCGGCGAACGCCGATCATCGCGCTCACCGCCAATGCGTTCGACGAGGACCGCGAGGCCTGCATCGCCGCCGGCATGGACGGCTTCCTCACCAAGCCGCTCGACCGGGAGCGGCTGGCTGCCGTGGTGGGGGGATGGGCGGGGGTTGCCGAGCTGGCGGCCTGAACGTCGAGCGGCCGGCCCCGGCATTCGGCAAATCTCTGCGGGTCAACATCGGGTCGCGCCGGTTTCACAGCCGCCGCAGCGCGACTTGCTCGACCATATGGCTCTCGCCCTTGGTGAGGATGAGATCGGCGCGTTGCCGCGTCGGCTGGATGTTCTCATGCAGGTTGACGAGATTGATCCGCCTCCAGATCGAGGTCGCGGTCGTGACCGCCTCCTCGTCGCTGAGCTTCGAATAGCGGTGGAAGTAGGATTTCGGGTCGCGGAAGGCGGTGCCGCGCAGCGTCAGGAAGCGGTCGACATACCATTCGAGCAGCACATCCTCGGCGGCGTCGAGATAGACCGAGAAGTCGAAGAAATCCGAGACATAGGGAATCGCCTTGCCGTCCTTGGGCGGACGGCCGGTCTGCAGCACGTTGAGGCCCTCGACGATGAGGATGTCGGGGCGGTCGATCTCGACCCATTCGCTCGCCATGATGTCATAGACCAGGTGCGAATAGACCGGCGCCCGCACCGGGCGGCGGCCGGCCTTGACGTCGTTGAGGAAGCGCAGCAGCGCGGGGAGATCGTAGCTCTCCGGAAAGCCCTTCTTCTCCATCAGGCCTTCGCGCTCGAGCACGGCATTGGGATAGAGGAAACCGTCGGTGGTGATGAGATCGACCCGCGGCATGTTCGGCCACCGCGCGAGCAGCGCCTTGAGCACGCGCGCGGTGGTCGATTTTCCGACCGCCACCGAGCCTGCGACCCCGATGATGTAGGGCACCTTCAAATCCTCGGTGCCGAGAAAATTCTGCTGCACGCGAAACAACCGCTGGGTCGCCGCAACATAGAGCGAGAGCAGCCGCGACAGCGGCAGGTAGATCTCCTCGACCTCCTTCATGTCGAGGCGGTCGTTGAGCGAGCGCAGCTCGCCGACCTCGGCCGGCGTCAAGGTCATCGGCGTGTCGGCGCGCAGTTCCGCCCATTCGGCGCGCGAGAAGCTGCGGTAGGGCGAAAGGCCGTCTTCGGTGCGTTGTTCCATCGCGGTCCCTGCCCGCGCTCAGCCGCTCTTGCGCGAAGCTTTTTCTTCGAGGCCCGACTGCTTCGTGCGCTCGGCCAGCGCCGCTTCCACGTCGGCGAGCGTGATCTCGCGCGCGTGCAGCACCACGAGGAGGCAGTAGAGGAGATCGGCCGCTTCCGCGATCAACCGGTCGCGGTCCTCGACGACGGCGGCAAGCGCGGTCTCGACCGCCTCCTCGCCGAGTTTTTTGGCGCAATGCGCCACGCCCCGATCGAGAAGCTTGCGCGTATAGGACACATCCGCACTCGCCTTGGCGCGTTCCTGCACGCGCGTTTCGAGATCGCGAAGCGTAAATATGCTCATTGCAGCGGCTCCGGGCCCCCGCCATAGCATACCGGCGCTGCGAAATCTCAATTCCCGCGCGGCCGCGAAATCCCCCTATCGCCGCCGGTCCGGCTGGGCCAGCAGCCGCGACATCGCGACCGCGCGCCCGGCAACGGCCGGCTCAGGGATCGAGCCGCATGGGCAGGCCGGCGCGCGCCATGTACTCCTTGGCCGCGCGGATCGTCTGCTCGCCGAAATGGAAGATCGAAGCCGCGAGCACTGCGGTCGCGTGGCCGTCGCGGATACCCTCGACCAGATGTTCGAGCGTTCCGACGCCGCCCGAGGCGATCACCGGCACCGGCACCGCGTCGGCGATCGCGCGGGTGAGGGGGATGTCGAAGCCCCGCCGGGTGCCGTCGCGATCCATCGAGGTGAGCAGGATTTCGCCGGCGCCGAGCGCGACGACCTCGCGCGCGTAATCGACCGCGTCGAGGCCGGTCGGGTTGCGGCCGCCATGGGTGAAGATGTCCCAGCGCTCGGGCTCGCCCGGCTTCGACACCTTCTTGGCGTCGATCGCGACCACGATGCACTGGTCGCCGAATTTTTCCGCCGCCTCCTTGACGAAGCCGCGCCGGGCGACCGCGGCGGTGTTGATCGACACCTTGTCGGCGCCCGAGACAAGGAGGTTGCGGATATCCTCGATCGTGCGCACCCCGCCGCCGACGGTGAGCGGCATGAAGCAGGCCTCCGCCGTGCGCCGCACCACGTCGAGGATGATGCCGCGGTTCTCGTGGCTCGCGGTGATGTCGAGGAAGGTCAGCTCGTCGGCGCCGGCCGCGTCATAGGCGATCGCCGCCTCGACCGGATCGCCGGCGTCGACGAGATCGACGAACTTCACGCCCTTGACGACGCGGCCGTCCTTGACATCGAGGCAGGGGATGACGCGGACCTTGAACATCGCCTGATGCCGAAAGCTGACGGGTTTACACGTGCTCGAATTCAGCGTGTATATATGCCACCGCGGCGGCGGCCACAGTCCAAATATCCGGGCTTTAGAGCCCGCCAATTCGCCGCGGCCTCGCCTTGAGCAGGAGAGCCGATGCTCGCGCGGATCAAACAGAGCGTCCCCTACATCGCCTTTCGCGAGTGGAACAAGGCGCTCCGGCGGCGAATGAAGCTTCCGGCCTATCTCGGCAACGACCACCAATGTCCGATCTGCGGCCAGAATCTGCGCGCCTTCAAGCCGATGTGGAAGTCGTATTGGCGAGGCATCGAGCAATACGGCTACATCCATCCGGTGTCCGCGATGGAGACCTTCAACGTCGCCGCGTTTTCCTGTCCCGCCTGCGACGCCTTCGATCGCGAGCGGCTCACCGCGCTCTATCTCGATCGCGCCTTCCGCTCGCTCGACCAGCGGCGCCGCTACCGGTTGATCGAGTTCGCGCCGGCACATGCGCTGCACAAGAAGCTCAAGCGCTACCCCTTCATCGACTACCGAAGCGCCGACCTCGCCCGCAACGACGTGCACGACCGCCGGGTCGACTTGACCGACATGCATGGCTACGCGAACGAGTCGGTGGACATCTTCCTTTGCTCGCACGTCCTGGAGCACATCCCCGACGACCGCAAGGCGATGCGCGAGCTTCGTAGAATCCTCAAACCCAGTGGTTTCGGCATCGTCCTGGTGCCGCTCATCCCGGGCATCGACGAAACCCACGAAGACCCGAAGATCGATACCATCGCGCTGCGATGGAAATATTACGGGATGGGGGATCACGTCCGCCAATACGGCAAGCGGGATTTCATCGGCCGGCTGACCGCAGCAGGCTTTGCCGTCGAGCAGCTCGGGATCGACTATTTCTGCCGAATCACGAGCCCAATAGCCGCTGCCAGACATAGACGAGGAGGCCGGCAAGCACGACGGCGGAGAGCCACCACAGCGCAGCCCACAGCGGATCGACGCTGACGACCTGGCCGAGCGTGGTCATGAGGTCCGCAACCGCCGCCGAAAAGCTCATGACAAACCTATCGCACGGGCTCCGTTCAAACGGACGGTAACGGGCCGATCCATCGGATTCAATCAATGCGAGGCCGCCTGCCGGGCGGCGCGGATCAAGGCCAGAGCGGCGGCCGGATCGAGACGACCGTCATAGAGCGCGCGGCCGGCAATGGCGCCGGCGAGCTTTCGCGCCGGCGGCGCGACGAGCGCCCTGACATCGTCGAGCGAAGCGAGCCCGCCCGAGGCGATGACCGGGATATTCACCGCTTGCGCGAGCGCGATCGTCGCCGCGAGGTTGAGACCTGTGAGCAGCCCGTCGCGGGCAATGTCGGTGTAGATGAGCGCGGCGACGCCGGCGTCCTCGAAGCGCCTGGCGATGTCGAGCGCGGCAAGCTCGCAGCTCGCCGCCCAGCCTTCGACCGCGACCTTGCCGTCGCGGGCGTCGAGCCCGACCGCGACCTTGCCGGGGAATTGTCGCGCGGCGTTGCGTACCAGATCGGGGTTGCGCACCGCCGCGGTGCCGATGATCACGCGCCTGACGCCCTTGCCGAGCCAGCCCTCGATCGTCTTGAGGTCGCGGATGCCGCCGCCGAGCTGCACCGGGATTGCGACCCGCTCCAGGATCCGCTCGACCGCGGCTGCATTGACCGGCCTGCCGGCGAAGGCGCCGTCGAGATCGACAATGTGCAGATATTCGAAGCCCTCGGCCTCGAAGGCCTGCGCCTGCGCCGCCGGGTCCCGGTGGAAGATGGTGGCGCGCGCCATGTCGCCCTGCTCGAGCCGCACGCAAAGGCCGTCCTTGAGGTCGATGGCAGGGAAAAGGATCAAGGCGTCCACTTGAGGAAATTGGCGATCAGCCGCAACCCGAGCCGCTGGCTCTTTTCCGGGTGGAACTGGGTGCCGACCATGCTGTCACGGCCGACGATGGCGGTCACCGGGCCGCCATAGTCCGCCTCGGCGACGAGGTCCGAGCGCTCGGCGGGCTTGAGGTGGAACGAGTGCACGAAGTAGGCGTGCAGGCCCTGCGGGCCGACCGGGATTCCATCGAGCAGCGGATGCGGCTTGAGCTCGCGCAGCGTGTTCCAGCCCATGTGGGGAATCTTCAAGCTCGCATCGGCGGGGGTGATGCGGTCGACCTCGCCCGGGATCCAGCCCAAGCCTCGGCTCACCTCGTATTCACGCCCGCGCTCGGCCATCAGCTGCATGCCGACGCAGATGCCGAGGAAGGGGCGGCCTTGACGGCGCACGCGCTCGTCGAGCGCCTCGACCATGCCGCTGACCGCGTCGAGGCCGCGGCGGCAATCCGCGAAGGCGCCAACGCCCGGGAGCACCACGCGGTCGGCGCACGCCACCTGATCGGGATCGCGCGTCACCAGGATCGGCTGCTCGTGTCCGGATTCATGCGCGGCGCGCTCGAACGCCTTGGCGGCCGAATGGAGATTGCCGGAGCCATAATCGACGATGGCGACGGTCACCGCGGTGCTCCCGGCTCGGGGAAGAGGCCGATGACGTCGGAGGCGGATGCCGGCATCCGCACCACTGGCGTGCCCGGCGCGGGCGGCGGCGAGCGCGGGAATTCGCTCCTGATCCACGAATCGAAGAAGCGCCGCTCGGCGAGTTCGCGATCATCGCCGACCACCACGCCCACATTGGCAAAGCGGCGGCGCGAGAGCGTAAAGCGGCGCAGCGTTCCGGCCTCGAAGCCGATGAGCAGGGCCATCAGGGCGCCGGCCACGAGCCTCACTCCTGCCGACGCGCCGAGGAGATGAAGCGCGAACTCCAGCGCCCCGACCGCCGCGACATAACCGATGAGCACCAGCCACATGCGGTGGCGCAGCATCCACAGTGGCCCGAGCAGGAAGGCCCAGAACGAGAAACCGTCCCGCACGAAGACGAAGCGGTCAGGATCGGCCGAGGATTCATAGCGTTTCAGCGGCGGTTCGTGCACGGTGTAGACAGCCATCATTCTTCTCCACGCGAATTGCTCGCCACGCCCGCCCTCTTCGACCTCCCCCTGTCAACGGGAGGTCAAGGCTTCCTGACCTCTCACCCTCCGAGCATGCCCTTGGTCGAGGGCACCTCGTTGCCGGCGCGGGGGTCGATGGTGACTGCAGCGCGCAGCGCCCGCGCCAGACCCTTGAAGCAGGATTCGGCAATATGATGGTCATTGGTGCCATAGAGCGTCTGCACATGGAGCGTCACGCCCGCGTTCATGGCGAAAGCCTGAAACCATTCCCGCACCAGCTCGGTGTCGAAGCTGCCGACCTTGTCGCGCACGAACTCGGCCTCGAATACCAGGAACGGCCGTCCGGAAACATCGATCGCCACCCGCGTCAGCGCCTCATCCATGGGCACGTGCACGTCGGCGTAGCGGGTGATGCCCTTCATGTCGGCGAGCGCCTGTTTCACCGCCTGGCCGAGCGCGATGCCGACATCCTCGGTGGTGTGATGCTGATCGATGTGGAGGTCCCCCTTGGCCTTGACCGTGAGGTCGATGCGCGAGTGGCGCGCCAGGAGGTCCAGCATGTGGTCGAGGAAGCCGATGCCGGTCGCAACCGACGCGGCGCCGGCGCCGTCGAGATCGACCGCGACCTCGACGTCGGTCTCCTTGGTCGTGCGCTTCACCGTTGCCTTGCGCATGGGTATCCCGGTTCGAATTCGCGCGCCTTTTATCAGGGGTTCGCCGATTTCGCCACCCGCACCCTCGCCCCGAACCCGTGCCCGGCCCGAACGACCGAACTCGGCCAGCCCCGCTCTCGGGCGGGGAGCGCCGCCAGCGTTTGCATCAATGGCTCGTGCCGCCTACATCATGGCGAGCACCAAGGTTCGCGTATGCAGTCCCCGCCCATCGAGCCGTGGCACGGCACCACTGTTCTGACCGTCCGCAAGGGCGGCGTGGTCGCCATCGGCGGCGACGGCCAGGTGTCGATCGGCCAGACCATCGTCAAGTCGAACGCCAAGAAGGTGCGGCGGCTCGGCAAGGGAGACGTGATCGGCGGCTTCGCCGGCGCGACCGCGGATGCCTTCACTTTGTTCGAGCGGCTCGAAGCCAAGCTCGACCAATATCCCGGCCAGCTCACGCGCGCCGCCGTCGAGCTCGCCAAGGACTGGCGCACCGACCGCTATCTGCGCCGGCTCGAGGCGATGATGATCGTCGCCGACGCGCAGGTGTCGCTCATCCTCACCGGCACCGGCGACGTGCTCGAGCCCGAGGCCGGCATCATGGGGATCGGCTCCGGCGGTAACTACGCGCTCGCCGCCGCCCGCGCGCTCACCGACGGGCCGCTCGACGCCGAGGCGATCGTGCGCCGCGCGCTCGACATCGCCGCCGACATCTGCGTCTACACCAACCGCAATGTCACCATCGAGACCTTGAAGAGCGCCTGACGCATATTATGACCGACTTCTCCCCCCGCGAAATCGTCTCCGAGCTCGACCGCTTCATCATCGGCCAGACCGACGCCAAGCGCGCGGTCGCGATCGCGCTGCGCAACCGCTGGCGGCGGCTCCAGCTCGACGAAAGGCTGCGCGAGGAGGTGCTGCCCAAGAACATCCTGATGATCGGGCCGACCGGCGTCGGCAAGACCGAGATTTCGCGCCGCCTCGCCAGGCTGGCCGGGGCGCCCTTCCTCAAGGTCGAGGCGACCAAGTTCACCGAGGTGGGCTATGTCGGGCGCGATGTCGAGCAGATCGTGCGCGATCTGGTCGAGATCGCGATCACCCAGACGCGCGAGCGCAAACGCAAGGACGTGCAGGCGCGCGCGCAGCTCAGTGCCGAGGAGCGTGTGCTCAATGCACTGGTCGGCGAGACCGCCAGCGCCGCCACCAGGGACACCTTCCGCCGCAAGCTGCGCGCCGGCGAGCTCAACGACAAGGAGATCGAGATCGAGGTCCAGGCTTCCGCCGGCATGCCGCTGTTCGAGATTCCGGGCATTCCCGGCGCGCAGATGGGAGCGATCTCGATCGGCGACATTTTCGGCAAGCTCGGCGGCGGCCGCACCAAGACCCGGCGGGTCACGGTCGCAGAATCCCACGAGCTTCTGATCGCCGAGGAATCCGACAAGCTCCTCGACAACGACCAGCTGGTGCAGGAATCGATCAAGGCGGTGGAGCAGAACGGCATCGTCTTCCTCGACGAGATCGACAAGATCGCCGGCCGCGAGGGACTGCGCGGCGCCGACGTCTCGCGCGAAGGCGTGCAGCGCGACCTCCTGCCGCTGATCGAAGGCACCACAGTCTCGACCAAGCACGGGTCGGTGAAGACCGACCATATCCTGTTCATCGCCTCGGGCGCCTTTCACATTTCGAAGCCCTCCGACCTCCTGCCCGAGCTGCAGGGACGGCTGCCGATCCGGGTCGAGCTGCGCGCGCTCACCCGCGACGATTTCCGCCGCATCCTGACCGAGCCCGAGGCCTCCCTGATCAAGCAATATGTGGCGCTGATGGCGACCGAGGGCGTGACCCTTGAATTTGCCCCCGACGCGATCGACGCCATCGCCGACGTGGCGGTGGCGGTCAATTCCAGCATCGAGAACATCGGCGCGCGCCGGCTGCAAACCGTCATGGAGCGCGTGCTCGACGAAATCTCCTTCGCCGCTCCCGACCGCTCCGGCGACACCGTGAAGATCGACGCCGCCTATGTGCAACTGCACATTGGCGATCTCGCCAAGAACGCCGATTTGAGCCGGTTCATTCTGTAACTATTCGGCAAAAATCCAACGTAACATCGCGAGGGCGGCGTCCACGGTTTTTCCGTCAAGCTTGCCTACGCGGCGCAAGAGTCTTTTCTTGTCGACGGTACGGAGCTGATCCAACACCAGGAGACCAGAGACGCCTTTGAATGAGGCGGAAATCCGAAAGGACGCCGCGTGGCCTCGGCTCGTCAGGGGTACGACAATGACCGAGCGCAGCCCTTGAATCATCACGTCGGGCGAGACAAGCAGGCAGGGCCGGGTCTTCTGGATTTCGCTGCCGACCGTCGGATCGAGCGCAACCAGCCAAACCTCGCCTCGTTTCATCGTCACACCAGCTTGTCATCGTCCTCGTTGCCGAATTCCGGCCAGACGAGACCGTCCTCGCCCGCTTCGGCAAGTATCCTGCATTCCTCCGCCCAGCCCGCGCGGGGGTCATTCTGCAGAGGTGCGATGACAATTCTCCCGCGTTCGACCTTCATGTCGACCCGGTCGTTCGCCTTGGCGCCGATTTCCGCAAGCAAGGGTTTGGGGATGATGACTCCGTGCGAGTTTCCCATTTTGCGAATAGCGGTCTTCATGGCGACATCTGCATTGTTATGACATTGTTATAACAGAAAGTGGCCCGGAGTCAACCCGGGCACGACAGTGAAAAGCAACGCCGCCTATGTGCAACTGCACATCGGCGATCTCGCCGAGAACGCCGATTTGAGCCGGTTCATTCTGTGACGGCCGTCGTCATTGCCGGCCGAGCGCCCTGAGCTCGGCACTGGCGGCGCTCCATTCAGTGGAACCGCGCGGACAATCGCTTGCCGCGAGGCGGAACAAGCGCGCCGCCTCCTCCCTCTCGCCCCGCAGGAGGGCAAGCTCTCCGCCGTAGAAATTCGCCTCGCAAACCTGCCGCTGTTTCGTCTTCGGGTCGGAGTCGTTTGCGGCGGCGAGCACGCCAGCAGGCGTCGCCTGGTTGAGGAAGAGGCGGATCACCGGGGCAGGCCAGGCCGACATGTCGAGCTGTGGGATCGCCTGCTCGAGATGGCGCGGAACATTTTTGCGCCGTTCGGCGATGTCGAGCCAAAGCACGGCATAGGCGTCCTGCGGGGCCAGTTCATGCGCCTGCCGCAGATCGGCCTCAGCGCCCGCAAGCGAACCGCTGAAGAGGTAGGCAAGCCCCCGGTCGATGTAGGCGTCGGCGTCTTTGGGATCGAGGCGGATCGCCTTGTTGTAGTCGGCGAGCGCGCGCCCGTAGTCGCCTTTGTCGCGGTAGGCGTTGCCACGGTCCTTGTAGACGTCGTCATCTTTGGGATCGAGCCTGATCACCTCGCTGTAATCGGCAATCGCGCGGTCGAATTCGCCCATGTCGCTGTGGGTCTTGCCACGGTTGTAATAGGCAATGGTGTCCATGGGACTGCGCCGGATCGCCTCGCGGTAGTCGGCCAAAGCGCGCTCGTAATCGCCCTTGTCGCTGTAGGCGACCGCACGATTGTTGTAGGTGCGGGCGTAGCTGGGATTGAGCCGGATCGCTTCGCTGTAGTCGGCAATCGCGCGGTCATAGTCGCCTTTCTCGACATGGACGTTGCCCCGATCGCGGTGCATGCCGGCGTTTTTGCGATCGAGCCTGATCGCCTGGCTATAGTCGGCCAAGGCACGGTCGTGGTCGCCCTTCTCGCGGTAGGCGTTGCCACGCCTGGAATAGGCGAGAGCGCGGTTTTTCGCGCTGGCGCCCCGACCCCGGATGATCCGCGTGCAGGCTTCGATGCGGCGGTCGGGATCGCCCGTGGCGCATTCATCCGATCCACGCTGGCTGGCAGCCGGGACCGGATTTGCAACCAGCCCAACCGCAAGGACCGAAACGATCACTGCCCAGAAGCGCATGACCCATCCCCCGCGCGGCTGGCCTCAGCGTTTCCGCCGCATCCGGATGTAGAGCGCGCCGGCGCCACCGTGGCCGAAATGGGCATCCTCGACGCCTGCCACATAGGCGCGGAATTCCGGCAGCGTGAGCCATAGCGGCACCTGCCGCTTGAGCACGCCACGCTCGTCCGGAAAGTCGTTGCCGCCCCCGCCCTTGCCGGTGATCACCAGCACGACCTTGGCGCCCTCGGCCTGCGCGTTGCGCAGGAACCGCAGCAGTCCCGCATGCGCCTGGCTTTGCGTCTGGCCGTGCAGATCGAGGCGGGCGTCGATCGACTCGATGCCGCGGGCGAGGCGCTGCTTGAGCCTCCGGTCGAGCGGCATCAGCGCCCGCAAGGGCTTGGGCGCGGGCGGCGGGCGCCCCGCGGCGACGTGGCCGCGCGCAGCCGGCACCGGCCGGGCCTTGCGATCCGGCGGCGCTCCATCCGCAGAATCCGGCAGGGGCGGCCTTCGCTTGAGCGGCGCAATCGAGCGCGTAATCCCGCGCCAGAGCGCATGCTCGGCATCGCTCAACCGTCGCCGCCGCGGCTTCTCGTCCGCGGTCATGACCGAGGCTTCGATTTGGTCCTGGCCGCCGGCTCGGCCTGCAGGCGCGATTTCGGCAACGGCTTCTTGGCCCCGTCGATCTTGTCGGCCTCGGCCTTGGCCTTGCCGGCGACCTTTTTGGCTGCGTTCGGCTCAGGGACCGCTGGTTTTGCTCGCGGCAGCGGCGCGGTCTTGCCAGCCTCCACCATGTCGAGCTCGCGCGGGATGAGGATGACGAAGCGGCCCTGGTGGCGGATGCGGCCAGCGATGCGGCCGGCATCGTCGCCAGCCCCCCAATAGAGGTCGGCGCGCGCCGCACCGAGGATGGCGGAGCCGGTGTCCTGGGCCACCATCAGCCGGCGGAAATTCGTCGATGGCCGCTCGCTCGCGACCGGCAGATCGGCCTCGATGAAGAATGGCGTGCCATAGACATGAGTCCGGTCGACCGCGATGGAACGGCCGGGCGTGAGCGGAACGCCTTGCGCGCCCGCCGGCTCGCCTTCGTCCGAGAGGCTGGTGATGCGGAAGAAGACGTAGGAGCGGTTGGTCGCCCGCACCTCCTTGGCCTGGTCGGGATTGGCCTGCATCCACCGCTTGATGCGCTCCATGGACATTTCGTCCCGCGGCACCAGATTGCGCTCGATCAGGATGCGCCCCACCGCGGTATAGGAATGGCCGTTGTGGGCGTCGTAGTTGATGCGCACCGTGGTGCCGTCCTCGAGCTTGACCCGCGCCGAGCCCTGGATCTGAATCGTCATCGCGTCGAACGGATCCTTGACCCAGCAGATTTCGAGTTTTTGGCCATCGAGCGCCCCATCCTCGATGGCAGCGCGGTCATAATAGGGTTCGAGCTCCTTCTTGGCGTTGAGCCGGCTCACGCTGCCTCGATTGGGGACCGGACCGGTTCCAGGCTTGTGGCCTGCGACCACGAGATCGCGCGGCCGCCGGTAGAGCGGGGTATGGAATTCCGGATTCGGGAACCGCGAGCCATCGACGATCGGCTCGTAATAGCCGGTCAGGAGGCCGGTCGTTTCGCCGAGCCGCGCGATCCGCACCGGCCGGAAATTGTCCTCGAAGAAGGCGCGCGCCTTGTCCTTGTCGCTGCCGGGCTTCCCTGCGGCCGCCGCGCGCTTGCACACTTCTCTGAGCGCGCCATGGATCGGCCTCCCATCGGCGCCCTGCCGCTGTCTGAGCAATGGCTGGCAGCTCGCCCGGAAGGTCGCGAAGGCAGCCGCGTGGTCGTCGGCGGCCCAGCCATCGAGGTCCGTCCATGAAACGGGTTCGAGCTGCGTGTCCGGGATGTTCAGCGGGTCGACATTGTCAGCCAGCGTCGCCGTGACCGCCGCGAACTGGCAGAAGAGCGCCGCCGCGATCGGTCCGAACGAGGTGCGAAGACGCGCCGGCATCGTATCCGGCTCCGGTTATTGCCCGGCCTCGGTCGCGACCAGCTTCCAGTTGGGATCACGCGAAGAGACGTCGCGCGCGAAAGTCCAGACATCGGTCACGTCTGTGACCTTGTCCGGGCTGCCCTCGATCACGGCGCCGTTCCTGTCGCGGGTGACCGAGATGAGCTGCGAAACGAAGCGCACGGTCACCTGCGCCGTACGCCCGCGCATCTCGGCCCCGGTGATATCGGACTTGTCGATCGACACGAAGCGGCTCTCGACCGTCTCACCCTTGTTCTCGCGCTCGCGGATCGCGGCCTCGAATCCATCATAGACATCGCGCGAGAGCAGATTCTTGAGCGAGCGCCGGTCGCCTTCGGCATACGCGGTCACGATCATCTCATAGGCGGCGCGGGCGCCGGCGACGAAAGGCTTGCCGTCGAAACTCTTGTCCTCGCGCGCGATCGCGTCGAGGCCGCTGGCGACCGCCGAGCCCTCCTCCGCGATTCCCTTCCAGCGTTCCGCGGATACCGGCGGCTCGGCGGGCTTCTGCGGAGCGTCGGCGCCGCGGCCCGGCAGCGTCACCACATTGTCGTTGGTGGAGGGACGCACCGCATCCCGCGCCGAATAAGGATCATAGGGCGGCCGCTCGCGGCCGGTGCGCTGGCCGAGCACGCTGCGCAGGCGCAGGAAAATGAACACCGCCAGCGCCAGGAAGATGATGGTCCAAGGATCGAACAAGGACATCGCACATTGTCTCGCATGCGCTTCGGCAGTCTGACGACCGGACCCGCGGGGGCCAGCAGGCAGTCCGCAGACTCAAATCTGCGGAGCAGAAGTCGTTCCCGCGCTATTATGTAAGCACGCGACCGAACTGATCCAGTGGCTTGCGCCGAACCGCCGACGCAGGTCGCCGCTCGGGACCGACCATAGACGATCCCGGCGGCAACGCCAACCTCGTCCATGCAGGATTCGGGCCGATGTCCTTGGTGAAATGGGCTTTTGTCGGGCTGGTGACGCTTCCCGCGGCGGAGATCGCCATGTTTGTTCTGGTGGCCCGGATGATCGGGTCGTTCTGGGCGGTTGCCCTTTTTCTCGGCACTTCCCTCCTCGGCGTGCTGGTGCTCAGGCGCTCGGGCCGTGCCGACCTCGACCGTTTTCACGCCGCGCTGGCCAAGGACGGGCTGCGCGCGATCCACCTCGAAACCCCCGGCCTCGCCACCATGATCGGCGGGATTCTTCTTGTTTTCCCGGGCTTTATCACCGACCTCGCGGGTCTATTGCTGTTCCTTCCGCCGTTCCGGCGATGGGCCGCCGCGGCGATCGGACGCGCGCTGCGAAAGCGCCAACGCGATCGTTCGGTCGTCGACCTCACGCCGGATCAGTGGCACCAGGTGCCGGACAACCTCATCGACGACGGGCAGGGCCGAAACCGCACACCTTAAGCATGATTTTGCCGTGATCCTTGTCCCGGCCCAAGGTCGTGTGTTAGCCACGCCGCAGAATGTGGCAGCGCCAATGTCTCGCGAGCGGAGGTAATTTTTCATGACCAGCACCAACGGCGGCCAGGGCTCACAGCCACCGCAGGACCAGCAGACCCTTCCGCAGCTCAATGTGCTCGGACAATATGTGAAGGATTTCTCGTTCGAGAATCCGAACGCGCCGCGCTCGCTGGCGCCGAGCCAGACCCAGCCCGCGCTGAACATCCAGATCAATGTCGGCGTCGGCCAGCTTGCAGCGACCGACTACGAGGTCACCCTCACACTTGAAGGCAAGGCAGAGGCCGCAGGCTCGGTGCTGTTCGCCTTCGACCTGACCTTCGCCGGCATGTTCCGCATTCAGAACGTGCCGCCGGAACATCTTCAGCCGCTGGTCATGATCGAATGCCCGAGGCTTCTGTTCCCGTTCGCGCGCGAGATCATCGCGACCTCGGTGCGCAACGGCGGCTTTGCGCCGCTCCTGCTCGATCCGGTCGATTTCGTCGCGCTCTACCGCCAACGGATGGCGCAGGCGCAAGGCGCCCAGCCAGCCGCGACCGCCACCTGATCGCGCGGAGCCTACCGGTAATCGAGCCAGATCGCGTGGCCGCCGAGCGTGGCGAGAAACTGCGCATGGGCTTCCCGCTCCGCCTCCGATAGGCGCGGCGCCAGCGGAAGCGGCCGCAAAAGCGCTGCGCCCCCGCCATTGCGTGCCGTCGCAGCGCCCCGGCTGGTCTCGACCAGAACAAGTTGCGCCTGACGGCCGCCGATCAGCTCGACATAGACCTCGGCCAGGATTTCGGCGTCGAGGAGCGCGCCGTGCTTGCTGCGCCGCGAATTATCGATGCCGTAGCGCAGGCACAGGTCGTCTAGCCGATTGGGCCCGGCCGGGTGTTTGCGGCGGGCGAGCAGCAAGGTATCGACCAGCCGCTCGCGCGCGACCAGCGTTTGCCCGGCCCGTTCCAACTCGGCATTGAGGAAGCCGAGATCGAAGGCGGCGTTGTGAGCCACCAACGGCGCCTCGCCGAGGAAGGCGATCAGCTCGTCGACGATCTCGGCAAACAGCGGCTTGTCCTTGAGGAATTCGCCGGAGAGGCCATGGATCGCGAACGCCTCGGACGGAACATCGCGCTCGGGATTGACATAGCGATGAAACCACTGCCCGCTCGGGATGCGGTTGACAAGCTCGATGCAGCCGATCTCGATCAGCCGATGCCCCCCCACCGGGTCGAGCCCGGTCGTCTCGGTATCGAGCACGATCTCGCGCATTTCGAATCACGTCCTCCGCTTCGGCATTTTAGCAACAGCGCGCAGGATTTCCCGCACCTGAGCCCGGGCAGCGTCGAATCCCTGGGATGTATCCACCACGAAATCCGCCCGGCGCCGTTTTTCCGCGTCCGGGATTTGCTTGGCCAGGATCGAATCGAGCTTTTCCATCGTCATTCCGGGACGATCCATGAGCCGCGACCGCTGCAGCTCGGGCGGCGCCGAGACCACGACGACAGCGTCCACCCGCCGATCTCCGCCGGTCTCGAACAACAGCGGAATGTCGAGCACCACCACCTTCTCGCCACCGGCCTCGGCCTCGGCCAGGAGCCGCCGCTCCGCCTCCTGCACCAGCGGATGGACGATCGCCTCGAGCCGCTTGAGCGCAGCGTCGTCCCCGAGCACTCGCGCGGCGAGCCGCGCCCGGTCGACCTTTGCGCCCTTCGTCGTGCCCGGGAACGCGGCAGCAATCGCCGCCACAGCCGGTCCCTCGTAGAGCCTGTGCACCACGCCGTCGGCGTCGTGCACCGGCACGCCCGCTTCGGCGAAGAAGCGCGCCGTGGTCGACTTCCCCATCCCGAGCGAGCCGGTCAAACCGAGCACGAACATGGCTTCATCGAAACATCATTCCGCCAGCCAATTCCGGTCGTGAAGGTATTTCAACAACGCCAGCAGCGGCAATCCGAGAATGGTGAAATGGTCGCCCTCGATGCGCTGGAAGAGCTGAATGCCGATCCTCTCCACCTGGTAGCCGCCGACGCTCGCGGTCACCGTGCCGCCGGCGGCTTCGAGATAGGCCTGCAGAAAATCATCCGAGAAGGCGCGCATGGTCAGCCGCGCGACCTCGCAGTGCTCAAACAAGATCGCGTCATCGCGGGCGAGCGCGATTGCCGCATGCAGCTCGTGGGTGCGCCCGCGCAGGACTTTGAGCTGCTCGCGAGCACCCGCAAGGTCGGCGGCCTTGGTGAACCTGCGCGGCCCTAGCGCCAGCGTCTGATCGGCGCCAAGCACGAGGCGACCAGGCAGGCGCGCGGCGACAGTGCGTGATTTTTCCCGCGCCAGCAGCGCCGCGATCCGGCCGGCATCGTTGGTCCCGGCACCTGTCTCGATGGCTCGCTCATCGATGTCGGCGGCTGAGACTTCGATCGGGATGCCCGCGGCGGTCAGGATCGCACGCCTGACCTCGCTCTTCGAGGCCAGGACCAGCGGTTGTTCGGCCAGCCAGAGCGGCATGCTCACGATGCCGGCTGCCGCCGGCGCTCGGTCAAGAGCTTGAGCACCGCGGCGGCCGTTTCCTCGATCGAGCGGCGGGTCACGTCGATGCTCGGCCAATTGTGCTTGGCGCAGAGCCGCCGGGAGAACGCGACCTCCTCCGCCACTGCCTTGCGATCGATGTATTGATCGTTGTCCTGATGAGCCTTGAGGCCCAGCAGCCGGTTCTGCCGGATCTGCACGATGCGCTCGGGGCTCGCGAACAATCCCACCACCAGCGGCCGCGCCAGCTCCTCGACCAGCGGCGCAATGGCGATGCCGGGAACCAGCGGAACATTGCCGGTCTTGACACCGCGATTGGCGAGATAGATCGAGGTCGGGGTCTTGGACGTGCGTGAAACTCCGACCAGCACCACGTCGGCGTCTTCGAGGTCCTCGATGTGCTGCCCATCGTCATGCAGCATGCTGTAATTGAGCGCGTCGATGCGCCGGAAATACTCGGCGTTGAGGGTGTGCTGCGCGCCGACCCGATGGCTCGTCTCGGCGCCGAGATAGGACTGCAGGAGCTGCAAGACCGGCCCGAGTATCGACAGGCACGGCACGCTGAGCTCCCGACAGTGGTTTTCGAGCCGCCGCACCAGGTCTTCTTCGAGTAGCGTATAGAGCACGATGCCCGGCGCTTCCTCGATCTCGGCCAGCACTCGGTCGAGCTGCTTCTGAGTCCGCACCAGAGGATAGACATGCTCCACCGGCATCACCTTGGTATATTGTGCGGTCGCCGCCCTCGCCACCGTCGTCAGCGTTTCGCCGGTCGAATCCGAAATGAGATGCAGGTGGAAGTAGCTCGCGCCGCGCTGGGGCATGATGGTGGGGCCGGGACAGCCTGTGGATTCATGGGGAGGAGGCCATGCCGAGAGCCACAGCGCAAGCTCCAGTCAGCCTCATGGCCGCAATCTGTCCACATCACCCCGCTGTGGATACAGATCGGAGGCAAGCCATGCGGAGAGTGGTAAGATGTGGATCACACGTGAGTCCCCGCATCGAGCATGCAGCAAATTCCCTCAGAATCGAGGTCAGAACCGCGTCAACATCACCGCATTACCCACATTGCATACGACCCGGATATATCGCAAGCACTTGAATACAGTGTGGATGACGATGCATGAGTCCAATCAACCGTCAAATAACCACAACAAGAAGAATCTTCTAATTTTAGATTGGAAGAGCATTTCGGCGGGCATTCGGTGAACAAGCCTCTCCTTGACGTCCTTGATCGCCGTCGGCATGACCCGCCGCCAGTCTGGCTGATGCGGCAGGCTGGGCGGTATTTGCCGGAATATCGTGCAGTACGGGGAAAAGCGGGAGGCTTCCTCGACCTCGTGTTCACGCCTGAACTCGCGGCCGAAGTCACGCTTCAGCCGGTGCGGCGGTTTGGCTTCAATGCCGCGATCCTGTTCTCGGACATTCTGGTCGTCCCGCACGCGCTCGGCCAGCAGGTGGGCTTTGCCGCAGGTGAAGGTCCGCAGCTCGATCCGATCGAAGACCGGCGCGGCTTTGAGCGCCTGGCCGCTGAGATCGATCATGATGTCCTTGCGCCGGTCTATGAAACGATTGGCATCGTGAAGGAAAACCTCGACCCCGGCATCGCCCTTCTTGGATTTTGCGGCGGCCCATGGACTGTGGCGAGCTATATGATCGCTGGCCGTGGCACGCCTGACCAGGCGCCAGCGCGGTTGTTTGCCTATCGCGACCCCGCAGGGTTCGCGGTGCTGCTCGATGTTCTCGTCGAGGCTTCGGCGAGCTACCTGGTGCGCCAATTGCGGGCGGGTGCCGATGCAGTGCAAATTTTTGACACCTGGGCCGGCATCCTGCCGGCTGAGGAATTCGACCGTTGGTGCGTCGAGCCGACGGGGCAGATCGTCGCCAGGGTCCGCGCCGAGGTGCCGGGGGCGAAGATCATCGGATTTCCCCGCGGCGCCGGGACGCTGTTGACGCGCTATGTGGACAAGGTAGCGGTCGACGCTGTCGGGCTCGACTGGATGTTCGACCGCGCCTTTGCGCGCGAGCACATCCAGAGCCGCATGCCGGTGCAGGGAAATCTCGATCCGCTCGTTCTGGTCGCGGGCGGGACGGCGCTCGATCGGGCGGTCGACGCAGTGCTCGAGGCCTTCGCCGGCGGACCGCCCGGGTGCGCAAACGGTGACCGGCATGGCGGTGCTTGCATTCGTGCGACGCTGGGCGCAGGCGGAGATCGCGCTCATGGTCGCGGCTGCGCTCCTGGGTGTGCTTGTGTTGACGCGCCCGTCCGGGCTCTATCCGTGGCTCAAGGCGCTGCACGTCATCGCAGTGATCGCCTGGATGGCGGGGATGCTCTACCTGCCGCGGCTCTTCGTCTATCACTGCGAAGCCGAGCCCGGGTCGCGCCAGTCGGAAACCTTCAAGGTGATGGAGCGCAGGCTCCTCACCATCATCATCAACCCGGCCATGGTGGTCACCTGGGCGGTCGGCCTGTGGCTGGCCTGGGATGGCGATTTGTTCGCCTCGGGCTGGCTCGAGGCCAAGCTGGTGCTGGTGCTGGTGCTCTCGGCTGTGCACGGTCTTTGCGTCCGCTGGGTGCGTGAATTCGGCCTCGATCAGAACCGGAATCCGCAGAGATTCTATAGACTTATCAATGAAGTACCCACAGTTTTGATGATCGGGATCGTGATCTTGGCGGTGGTCAAACCCTTCTGACGCGACCCTTGATTCGCGGCTATCCGACCACGCGGCCCTTGCGCATGGAACCGTCTTTTCATATCTTTCGTTTATCTCCCCGAACGTAGGCAGATGCATTCGAGTACCGGCCCGTGTCGTGGGACCGGCCGCTGCATCGGGCCAGATGGCCTGCAGCCTCGCCGCAAGACCTGCACTCCCCTCCCCTTTCGCGTCGATCGGACATTTCTTCGTTCCCATCGCCGCCCTTCCCAGGACGACCCGCATGCGGGAAATGAAACTCCAAGACCTCAAGACCAAGACTCCAGGCGAGCTCGTGTCGTTCGCGGAAGAGCTCGAGGTCGAGAACGCCAGCACCATGCGCAAGCAGGAGCTGATGTTCGGCATTTTGAAGCAGCTCTCGATGCGCGAGACCGACATTGTCGGCGAAGGCGTGGTCGAGGTGCTCTCCGACGGCTTCGGCTTCCTGCGCTCGCCGGAAGCAAACTACCTGCCCGGCCCGGACGACATCTACGTGTCGCCCTCGCAGATCCGCCGCTTCGGGCTGCGCACGGGCGACACCATCGACGGCCATATCCGCAGCCCGAAGGAAGGCGAGCGGTACTTCGCCCTCCTCAAGGTCAACACCATCAACTTCGAGGATCCGGACAAGGCGCGCCACAAGGTCAACTTCGACAACCTGACGCCGCTCTATCCGGACGAGCGGCTGAAAATGGAGCACGAGGATCCGACCAAGAAGGATCTCTCGCCGCGCGTCATCGACATCGTTGCGCCGATCGGCAAGGGCCAGCGCGCGCTCATCGTGTCTCCGCCGCGCACCGGCAAGACGGTGCTGCTGCAGAACATCGCCCATGCCATCACCGCCAATCATCCGGAGTGCTACCTGATCGTGCTCTTGATCGACGAGCGGCCGGAGGAAGTGACCGACATGCAGCGTTCG
>WNGR01012078.1_pt1 | contig 22785 bp, 15 predicted proteins | sample 5407581 | NCBI WGS metagenome assembly WNGR01 (sample SAMN13153383, study PRJNA577476) | soil metagenome | isolation source: 80 cm soil or saprolite under Garry oak tree replicate 2 | place: USA:California | collected 2016-06-15
CAGATCGACGCGGTCGCCGACACCGATCCGCACCATCCCGGTGGGGATGGCCGAGACCCCGTCCTCCCGGTATCTTCGCGACGCGAATGTGCCGTTCGACACCGGCCCGAGGACCTGGTCGAGCCGCCACGCCTCGGGCGCCACCACGATCTCGACCGCGCCCTTGGGCAACGTGTCCGGGATCGTGTACATGTTCGCCGCCACACAGCCAGTGAGGCTGAGACACAACGTTCCAGCGAAGGTTAGCCTCGCTCGCGACCCGGCTTTCGCACTCTCGAGACCGATCACGTTCGAAGCTCCTTCCATCCGCTCGATGCCACGCGAGGCTAACACTTTGGGTGAGCGGGCGGTGTGCCCGCCGCTCAGCCAGCCGTCGGATCCAGGCGAGGACATGGAAGACGACGAAGCGCGCGGTGCGCGGCGGTCGCATGTCCTGCGCCGATGTGTCCGGGACTCTCCGTGGAGTACGGCTCTCGAGGTGGCGCGTCGCGCATTGCGCGCCGGTACCAGACGCGAGCCCTCGGCACCGGACGGCTGCTCGGGGCCTTGACGGGAGTGCTCCGTCCCCTCCGCAACGAGCGGCCTCGACTCCTTTCGGAACCGGTAGATCCAGTTACGCAATTTGCTGAACGAGATGCTGCGCTCTGACCCAAACTCGCGCTGCGTCAAATCGCTTGCCTCGAAATCAGCAACGAGCTTCGTCCACCTCGCCCTGTCGTCGTCGTGCATCGGCGCGACGGCGGCCGGTGTCAATGGCCGGTTGCCTCCGGCGGAGTCTGCGGCTCGACCCGGCGGCTCGAGCTCGACCACATCGTTCCGGTCGCGCGCGGGGGAGCCTCGACGATTGCCAACCTCCGGGTGACTTGCAGGGTTCACAATCAGTATGCGGCGAGGCAGGCGTTCGGGGATGCGTGGATGGACCAGTTCACCGCGAGACCGTTGACCTGCCCAGCACACGAACCTGCTGCCCCGGTTGCGGAGCTGCGAAGTGACGAACCATGAGGGTCCCCGCCGCCGCGAGACCGTCACTTCGGCTGGGTAGGCCGCACCACCACCGCCGTGCCCCTACTGACGGCCCAGGCGGGACATTTCTCGCGGGCGGGTTGCCATCACTTCGCCTGGCTCGGCCGCAGCACCACCGCCGTGCCGTACGCGACGATCTCGTTCGTGTTCTGCATGAGCTCGGAGCTGTCGAAGCGCATGCCGAGGACCGCGTTCGCGCCCATGAGCTTCGCCTGGTGCTCGAGCCGGGTCATGGCCTCGTTCCGGCTGTCGTTGGCGAGCTCGGTGAACATCGTGATCTCGCCGCCGAAGAAGGTCTGGCAACCGGCGCAGGTGGTGCCGACGACGCTGCGGCTCCGCACCGTGATGCCCCAGCACGGGCCGACGACCCGCTCCACGTCCCAGCCCGTGGGCGGGTCGAAGGTGGTCAGGATGGGGATGTCGTGGCGCTGGATCCCTTGCATGCGGCCTCCCGGGCGTGCGGTGCTCACGTTAACAGAAGGGTCCCCAGGTGGCGCGTTGCCGTGGCAGGCGAGCCGGGGGAAGGTGCGGCATGCCCAACGAGAAGCTCCAGTCCGACATCGAGCGAATCGCCCGCGAGTTCGCGGCCGAGGTGACCCGGCTCGTGGCGCGCGCCATCGTGGACGAGGTCGAAGGGGCGCTGGCGGGGTCAAGTGAATCCCGGCGCAGCGCGCGGCGCGAGCACGACGCGCCGGCGCGGGTCTCCGCGGGCCGGCCCCGCCGGGTGCAGGCGACGCTCGTCGAGCGGTGGGTGCCCGATCGGCGCGCGCGGCGCGTCCCCAAGTTCGTCATCGAGGCCACCGGCATCGGGACGAAGCGCGAGATCGTCCTGCGCTTCGGCGAGCACGCCATCTTCGAGAAGGGGCAGCCGGCGCCTCCGCCGCTGCGGAGCTCCGCGCGGAGCGAAGGGGAGGGGTGACCGCCGGCGGCGGCGTTATGAAGGGCGGGGTGGAGCCCGAGATCCTCGCCTTCCGCGACGTCACCAAGCGTTACGTGCTCCCGGGCGGCGCCGCCTTCGAGGCGCTGCGCGGCGTCTCCATCGAGGTGCGGGCCGGCCGGGTGGTGGCGCTCATCGGGCGGAGCGGCTCGGGGAAGTCGACCTTCCTCCACCTGGCGGCGGGCCTCGACGCGCCGACGGGCGGGGCGATCCGGCTGCTCGGCCGTGAGCTCGCGGCGCTCTCCGACCGGGAGCGAACGTTGTGCCGCCGCGACGGCGTGGGGCTCGTCTTCCAGTTCTTCCACCTCCTGCCGCACCTCTCGGTGACGGACAACGTGCTCGTGCCGGCGCTCATCGCCGGCGGCGACCTCCAGGCCCTGCGCAGGCGGGCGGAGGACCTCCTCGCCCGGGTTGGCCTCGCCGACCGGGCCGCCCAGCACGTGCAGAAGCTCTCCGGCGGCGAGATGCAGCGGGTGGCGCTGTGCCGGGCCATCCTGCGCCGCCCGCGGCTGCTACTCGCCGACGAGCCCACCGGCAACCTCGACGAGGCGACCGGTCAGCTCGTCATGGAGCTCCTCCTCGGGCTGGCGCGCGAGGAGGGGAGCGCCCTCGTCTACGTCACCCACAGCCGCGAGCTGGCGGCGCTCGCCGACGAGACCTGGCGCCTCCACAGCGGCGTGCTGGAAGCGGCGTGAGGCGCTACTTCGCGCAGGCCCTGCGGGCGCAGCTGCGCGGCGGGCGCGTCCTCTTCCTCCTGGCGGTGGCGGGGGTGGCGCTTGGCGTCGGCTCCGTCCTGTCCATCCAGATCTTGAACGAGAGTGCGCTCGGCGCCTTCGCCGGCAGCGTGCGCGCGCTCTCCGGCGACGCGCAGCTCTCGCTCGTCGGGCGGGGGCCGACGCTCCCCGACGCGCTCCTGCCGCGCGTGCTCTCGGAGCATGGGGTCCGGGCGGCGCACCCGCTCTACCGCCTGGAGGCGGCGCTCGCCGGCGAGCGCGGCGCCGCACTCGAGATCGTCGGCGCGGACCTCTTCGCGCCGGCGCGCCTGCCGCTCGACCTGGCGCGCGGGGATATCGCCGCCGTACTGCGCACCCCGGGCTGGGTGGCGGTGACGCCGTCGCTCGCGGCCGAGCGCGGCTGGGCGCGCGGGGCGCGCATCCCCGTCTCGATCGGCTCGCGCCGGACGGTGCTGGAGGTGGGAGCGCTCATCGACTTCCGGCAGGTGGCGCCGCTCGCCAGCCGCCGCCTGGCGGTGATGGACCTCGCCCAGGCGCAGGCGCTCCTCGGCGAGGCAGGACGGGTGAGCCAGATCGACGTGGTGGCGGCCGAGGGGGTCGACGTGGCCGAGCTGGCGCGGCGGCTCGAGGCGCGCCTCGGGGGCGACGTGCGGGCGGTGACGCCCGAGCAGCGGGTGGCGGAGGCAGGGGCGCTCCTCGCCGCCTTCCGGCTGAACCTCACCGCGCTCTCCCTGGTGAGCCTGTTCGTGGGCGGCTTCCTCGTCCATGCCTCCACCCAGGCGGCCCTTTCGCGCCGCCGCGAGGAGCTCGGGGTGCTGCGCTGCCTGGGCGCGACGCGCGGGCAGGTGCTGGCGCTCGTCCTCGGCGACGCGCTCCTCCTCGGCACGCTCGGCACCGCCGCCGGCATCCCGCTCGGCTGGCTCGTCGCGCGCGCCAACGTGCGGGCGGTGAGCGGCACCCTGCGGAACCTGTATCTGCTGGAGGGCGTGGAGCGCGTCACGCTCACCCCCGCCCTGGCCGGGCTGGGGGCCGCGCTCGGGCTCGCCGGCGCGCTCCTGGGGGCGCTCCTCCCCGCCCTCGACGTGGCGCGCGAGGATCCGCGGGCGCTCCTCGCGCGCCGCGGCGACAGCGCCGCCGCGAGCCGCGCGCCGCGCCAGCTCGCCCTCGGCGCGGCGCTCCTGCTCGCCCTCGCCGGCGCGCTCGCGCAGGGCCCGCTGCGCGGCTGGCCGTACGCGGGGTTTGCGCTCGCGCTGGCGCTCCTCGCGGCGGTGCCGCTCTGCGCGCCGCTCCTCCTCCGCGCCGTCGGCGGCCTCCCGGCGCCGCGCCGGCTAGGGGCCGCGTGGGGAGCGCGCGACCTCTCCGCCCACCTGCGGGCGACCGCGGCGGCGGCGGGGGCGCTGGCGGTGGCGGTGAGCATGTTGGGCGGGATCACCGTCATGATCGCGAGCTTCCGGGAGACCGTGGTGGACTGGCTCGAGGCGACCCTGCGCGCCGACGTCTACGTGACCACCCCCTCCTGGCGGCGCGGGCAGGGGGAGGCGACGCTCGCGCCCGAGGTCGTCGAGCGGCTCGCCCGCGCGGAGGGCGTGCGCGCCATCGACCGGCTGCGCCAGCTCTCGGGCGAGGTGAACGGCCGCCGGGTGGCGATCTCGGGGTTCGACGCCGGACCGGCGCTGGCGGGCGGCCGCGTCCAGCTCGCCGGCGGGGATCGGGCCGCCGCGCTGCGCAGCGTCGCCCGGGAGGGCGCGGTGCTCGTGTCGGAGCCGCTGGCGAGGAAGGCCGGCATCTCGGTCGGGGACAGGGTCGAGATCGACGCAGGAGGGCTGGGCGGGCGGTCGCCTCGGTTCGAGGTGGCCGGCATCTACCGCGACTACGGCACCGAGCGCGGCGCCGTGCTCATGGATCTCGGCACCCTCGAGGCGCGCTTCGGCAAGGGACCCCTCACCAACGTCGCGCTCTACCTCGCGCCGGGCGTCGACCCCGAGGTGGCGGTGGCGCGGCTGCGGGGGGCGTTCGCCGGCGACGCGCTCGTCGTGCGCTCGAACCGCACGCTGCGCCACGAGGTGCTCGCCATCTTCGAGCAGACCTTCGCGGTGACGCGCCTCTTGCAGGCGATGAGCCTGGTGGTGGCGGTGGCGGGCATCACGCTCGCGCTGCTCGTCCTCGCCCGCGAGCGCGCGGCCGAGGTCGCGCTGCTCCGCTCCCTCGGCGCCACCCGCCTTCAGGTCTTCCTCGTCTTCCTGGGCCGGGCGGCCGGTATCGCGCTCTGCGGGCTCATCCTGGGCGCCGCCGGCGGGGCGGGGTTGGCGGTTGCGCTCGTCGAGATCATCAACCCGGCCTGGTTCGGCTGGAGCATCACGCTGCACTGGCCGCTCGCGACGCTGGCCCGACAGGCGCTCCTCCTCGTCGCTGCGGCGGTGCTGGCCGGCTTCTACCCCGCCGCCCGCGCCAGCGGCACGCCGGCCACGGAGCTCGCGCGCGATGCGCTCTAGGGGCATCTGTCTTGGCCTGCTCCTGCTCGCCGGAGGGACGCTCGCCTCCGACGGCTTCCGCGCCGCCGCACCCGGCTACCGCTGGGCTTTCCCGCGGGACCACTGGAAGCACGACGGCTACCGCACCGAGTGGTGGTACTTCACCGGGCAGCTCTCCTCGACGGCACCGCCGGGCCGCGAGCTCGGCTATCAGCTCACCTTCTTCCGGGTCGGGTTGCTCCCGGAGCTGCCGCCGCTCGCCTCGCCCTGGGCGGCGCGAAACCTGGTCATGGCGCACGCGGCGGTGACGGACCTCACGGGTGGCGCGCACCGCTTCAGCGAGGTGCTGTGGCGGGAGATGCCGTACCTGGGCGGCTTCGCGGCGTACCCGGAGCGGCCCATCGCCTGGGCGCAGGCGCCGCCCGGCACCGCTGGCCACTGGGCCCTCGACCTCGACGGCGACGCCTGGAGTCTCGCGGTGGAGGACCGCGCCCGCGGCGTCGGCTTCCAGCTCACGGCGCGCCCGGAGCGGCCGCTCGTCTTCCAGGGTCCTGGAGGCCTGTCGCGCAAGTCGGGCGCGGAGGCGTTCGCGAGCCTCTACTACAGCTTCACCCGCCTCGCGACCGAAGGGACGGTCACGCTCGCCGGCGAGACCTGGCGGGTGCGCGGCACGAGCTGGATGGACCGCGAGATCGGCTCGTCCCAGCTCGCGCCGTCGCAGGTGGGGTGGGACTGGTTCGCGCTCCGCCTCGCGGACGGCCGCGACCTCATGGTCTACCTGCTGCGCCGCCAGGACGGGAGCACCGACTTCGCCCGCGGCACGCTCGTCCTGCCGGGCGGCGCGGTCCGCTGGCTCTCGGCGGACGAGCTCACGGTCCGCTCCGATCGCACCTGGACGAGCGCTTCCACCCGGGCGACCTACCCGGCGCGCTGGCGGATCGAGGTGCCGTCGGCGGGCCTCGCGCTCGAGGTCGAGCCGGCGCTCGCGGATCAGGAGGACCGGGCCGAGCTCGCGGGCGGCGTGTTCTACTGGGAAGGCGCGGTGCGGGTGCGCACGGCGGCTGGCGCGCCGGCGGGGGAGGGCTACGTCGAGCTCACCGGGTACGGACCGCGGAGCCGTCCGCCCATCTGACGGGGACTGGCACCCCCTCTGCGGTGCGGGCCCATGCGAAGAGCCACAGCGCGGGGGCGAGCAGCGCGGCCGCGAAGCCCAGCCGGCCCCAGCCCGGCCGCGCGATGCTCCAGTCTCCGAACCCGTGCAGCGCCGCGGCGAGGAGCAGCGCCCCGCCGATCCGGAGCAAGAGCTGGCGACGTGAGACGCCGCTCGCCTCGGCCAGCACCACGACGAACGGGGCCGCGAGCAGCGCGTGCGCCACCGGCCCCAGCGCGGCGCGCCCGAGCGCGAGGGACCAGCTCGCCCCCCGCATTGCCAGCGCCGCCTCCGCCACCGCGAAGACCGCCGCCACGGCCGCGGCCGTGCGCAGCACGTTCGAGCGGCGGTGCCCGCGCCGCGGCGGCGAGACCGCCAGCGCGATGCCGGCGAGCTTGGCGCTCTCCTCGATGAGCCCGATGCCGGCCGCCGCGCCGACCGCCGTCCAGGATCCACCCGAGAGCCAACCCCAGCTGAGATCCGCCCCCGCCGCCTGTACCAGCGCATAAGCGCCGAAGGCTGTGGCGAGCGCTGCCAGCCCGCCCAGCACGCCCCGCAGCGCGGTGGCGCCGCCGCCCCGTTCGGGGTTCCAGGAGGCGGCCATCACCCAGAGAGCACCGAGCACGGAGCAGGCAGCGAGCCAGGGTAGGCCGGTGGTCAACATCGAATTACACGGTAGGCACTTCGCCTACATTCCTGCGTCGGTCCAGATGGGATGGGTCTGTTTCGCACCCGTCCGCGTACCCGCACCAAGAGTAGGGTGGCTGTTCATCCGTGGGTTCATCCCCCGCCACAGCCCTCAGCGCCGCAGGAACTCGAGCAGCGCCTCGTGGAAGCGCGGCGCGGCCTCGACGTGCGGGATGTGCCCGACACCTGGCAGCTCGACCAGCTTCGACCCCGGGATGGCCGAGGCGGCCCTGCGGCCCAGCTCCGGATACTGTCCCAGCGTGTCGAGCACCTGCTTCGGCAGGCTGCCGCGGCCGAGGGTGGTCCGGTCGGACTGGCCGATGACGAGCAGGGTCGGGGCGCGCAGCCGCGGCAGATCGTGGACCACCGGCTGCGTGTAGATCATGTCGTAGGTGAGCGCCGAGGCGAGCGCGTAGCGCGGGTACTCGGCCGAGAGCGTCCAGCGGTACGGCACCATGACGTACGGCTCGTATTCCGGTCGCCAGGTGACGAAGTAGCTGCCGATGAACTTGCGCAGGCTCGGCTCGGTCTGGCCGAGCGTGCTGCGATACTGCTGCTCGACCGTCTGGTACGGCACCTTCTCGCGATAGTCCTCGAGGCCGATCGGGTTCTCGAGCACGAGGTGCGTCGTGGCGCCGGGGAAGAGCAGCGCGAAGCGGACCGCCAGCATGCCGCCCATGGAGTGGCCCACCACGGCCACCCGCTCGATCTTCAGCTCCTCGAGGAGCTGCTTCGTCGTCGTGGCGAGCAGCTCGAACGTATAGTGGAGAGCGGGCTTGGACGACTTGCCGAAGCCCAGCTGATCCGGGACCACGACGCGGAAGCCCGCGCCAGCGAGAGCCCTCGCCGTGCCCTCCCAGTACGCGCCGAAGAAGTTCTTCCCGTGGAGGAGGAGCACGGTGTGGCCATTGGAGGGCGCGGTCGGCGCCACGTCCATGTACGCCATCCGCAGGTCCTGCCCCTCGAGCGTGAGGGCGAGGAGCTTGACCGGGAACGGGTACGGGTACCCCTCGAGGGCGATGCCGAGCGGCTCTGGCGCCGCGGCCGCCTGGGGAGCGGCGGCGGCGGGACCAGCGGCGAGCAGGGCCAGGGCGACGAGGCGAGGAAGCGCGAGCGCCCGGACCGCTCTCCCGCCGGCCGTCACGCGGTGACCCACTCGCGGAGGACCTTGTCGATCTGCTCCTCCGAGAGGTTCCCCTGGTCGGCCATCTCCTTGATGCGCTGGGTGATCGCCCTGAGCTCGCCCTCCCCGAAGGTGATCCCGATCTCGCGGGCGCGGTAGCCGATGGCGTGCTTGCCGGTGAGGCGGCTGCCGACGATGAGGCGGCGCGAGAGCCCGAACGCCTCGGGTGGGATGATCTCGTACGAGCCGGGGTTCATGGTCATCGCCTTGAGGTGCATGCCGGCCTTGTGCGAGTAGGCGGTCTCGCCGGTGAGGTAATTGTTGAACGGCACCTCGATGCCGGCCACCCGCGACACCAGGCGCTCGAGCTCCCGCAGCTGGCCGAGGCGATAACGCTGCGCCACGCCCTGCGGATCGAGCGAGTACATGCGGGCGATGAAGCCGCCGAGCGGGGTGATGCCGTTCCGCTCGCCGATGCCCAGCACCGACACGTCGACGTGGGTGGCGCCGGCCGAGACCGCCTCGTGCGCATTGGCGACCGCGCAGCCGGTGTCGTTGTGGCCGTGGAAGCCGACGTCACAGGAGACGGCCCGCCGCACCTCGCGCACGGCGGTGAAGACCTGGCGTGGCGTGGCGATGCCCACCGTGTCGGCGAGCCCCACCCGCTGCACCCCGAGCTGCGCCGCGGCACGGTAGACGAGGAGCAGGTCGGACTCCTCGGTGCGGAAGGTGTCCTCGGCGCTGAACCGCACCTCCAGCCCGGCCGAGAGCGCCAGCTCGACGGGGGGCCCCATCGCGTCGATGATCTGCTGGATGGTCTTCCCGTGGGAGTGGGTGATGACACGGGCCCCGAGCCCCATCTTCACCACCTGGGTGAGGTCGCGCTGCGACTGCGGGGAGGCCGCCGGCGAGGTGAGCTCGACGTAGTCGATCCCGAAGTTGTCGAGCGCCCGCGCGATCTCGAGCTTGTCCTGGGTGCGGAAGGCCGCCTTGGCGAACTGCTCGCCCTCGCGGAGCGTCGAATCGATGATCCTCCAGCCGAGCTTGGCCATGGGTGTCCTTTAGGTGCGGACCGGGGCGGGGGCGGCCGGGGAGGGGACCGGTGCGGCGGCCTCGGCGCTGAGGTCGCAGACGAGCCCGCCGGAGCCGGGATCGGTGCGGAACCCGAAGCGGCGCAGGTACTCCGGCTGGTAATAGCCCGTCTCCACGGCGTGCGCCCCGTGCGCGCGCAGCCGGCGGTAGAACTCGCCCATGAGCCCGTCCGCCACGCCGAGGCCGCGCTGCTTGCGCGCCACCACCAGCTTCTCCATGTGCGCTCGCTCGCTCCCTATCCACCTATAGTAAACACCGCCCAGCACGGTCTCGTTCGCGTCGAGGGCGATCAGGAACTCGTGATCGGCGGTGAAGGTGACCTGCAGGGTCGCCTCGTGGAAGAGCTGGAGCAGCCGCGCCACCTCCCGCGGTGAGGCGGGGGCGCGGACCCAGAAGCGGTTGCCCTGCTCGTCGCGGAGGCCCATGACCACCTCGGTCACCTGCTTGTCGCCGGCCGGCAACGAGATGAGCTGAGCGTCGTCGCCGGGCGCGAGGTAGCGGTAGGTCATGCGGGCGAGGAAGTAGTCCTCCTCGGCGGTGGGCCGGATGGCGGCCCGGTTGGCGGCCACCTGCTCCTCGAGATCGAGGCCCAGCATCGGCACCGCCCGGGCGCGCTGCATGAGGCGGTCGAGCGCCGCGCCCAGCTCGGGCCGCGCCCCCGCGAAGACCGTCAGCCGGAAGAAGCGGATGCGGGTGTCGGGCCAGATCTCCTCCACCTCGGACAGGCGGTAGGTGCCCCACAGCTCGCCCAGCATCTTTCCCTTCGCCTCCACCGTGGCGGCCGGGTTCACCTCCAGCCAGCGCGCGTAGCGGCGGCCGGCGAAGTGGACGCGCAGCGGCGTGTAGCCGTGCTCGCGCACGTCGTCGAGGAAGGCCGCGATGGCTGGCCCGCGGCGGTCCATGCGCGCAGCCACCTCGAGCAGGCCGCGCGCGCGGTGCAGCCCGAGCGCCTCGACGGCCGCCGAGAAGAACAAGGGCTCGGCGAACTGGCCCTGGAGCTCGGGGCGGGAGCCCTCGACGCGGTTCAGGAAGAAGCTCTGGAAGCGATCGAGCAGCTCGTCGAAGGAGCCGCAGGGGGAGCGGTCGGAGATCGACACGAGCCGGGTGCCGGAGTGGTAGTCGTGCGATGGGACGATGAACGCCTCGGGCGAGGGCTCCCGCAGGGCGAGCTTGCGTCCGGTCCGGTCCCAGAAGGCGATGTGGGCGGAGAGGGCGGACCAGGCGAGGTACGGCCAGAGGTAGTCGAGCCGCTTCGACTCACCGTGGCGCTCGAGGCGCTCCACCTGCCGCGCCACGTGGTCGCCCGGGATGTACTCCTCGGTGAAGATGCCGTACTCCGGGTAATAGCCCCCGAACGCCTCCACCAGCGGCGGCGGCGCGCCGGCGGCGAGGAGCCAGGAGATCTCCTCCCGCAGCTCGGCCGGGTGCATGGCCGAGACGAGGTTGATGGCGACGTCGAAGGACTCGCGGGCGCGGGTGTGGAGGGACAGCCGGTAGACGAATTTCCCGTGGCCGGTGCCGAGCTGGGTCAGCGTGGCGCCGCCGGGCGGGATGTCCGCCAGCGAGAGGAGCGCGCCGCGCCCGAACAGGAAGCAGGAGGCGCGCATGAGGGTCGTGTCCACGATGGCGCGCAGCAGGAGCTCGCGCGCGCGATCGCCGATGCCGTGCTCGAACCCGATCACGTCCTTCCAGCCGTACTCGGAGCCGCTCTCGGGGTCGATGGCGAGGCGGAGGTTGGGCCCGATCCAGTTGGAGAAGCCGCGCCGCAGGCGATCGAGCTCCTCGCTCGCGCGCGCAGCCAGCTCCTCGTCGTCGTGGAGCGACATGCGGGCGAGCGGCACGCGCACGCGGGCGTACCAGCGCGGGTGCGCCTGCGCGTGGGCCACGAGCAGCCGCATCGTGCCGACGAGCAGGCGGCGCTGCGAGGGGTCGCGCACGGCGTCGAGGGCGGTGTCGGCCGAGAGGGACGCGAGCAGCACCTCCACCTGCGCGTCCGACAGGCCGCGCTCGCCGAGGATGGCCAGGTCCTCGTCGCGCAGCGCCATCGGCCCCAGCCGGTCGAGGAAGAGGCGCAGGGTGGCGATGGTCTCGTCGGCCTCCTCCTCCGGCAGGAGCGCCCGGAAGGCACGGCGCCGGATCTCCTCGTCGGGCGTGTCGGCCGCCCGGCGCAGGAGGACGCGGCAGACGGTGGCGTGCTCGCTGCCCGCGGCGGCGAGTCCGGTCTGGAGGTGCGCCACCGCGCGGCGCGCCTCCGGCCGCTCCGCCCGGAGGAGCTCGCCGGCAGCGTGGATGCTGTGGAAGGAGGTGCGCTCCACCTCGACCGCGTCGACGAGGCGGCCGACCCGCGACGGGGAGGGCGCAGGCCAGAGCCGCGAGTCGAGCCGGATGTCGCTCGCCGCCCTTCGCCGGCGCGCGACGAGCGAGTGGAAGGCCTCGTCGCCGATGAACGCCACCAGCTCCTCGTTGCCGAGCCACAGCGCCGGCCGCGCCAGGAGGGCGCCGAAGTCGAAGACCGAGCTGTTGACCCGATAGGCGAGGTCGCCGAGGCGCAGCGCGCCAGGCGCGGTGGGCTCGGCGCCCACCTTGATCGAGCGCGCGCCGGCGTGGAGCCGGCCCTGGTCGAGGCGCAGCTCGTGCTGCAAGACGCCCATCTCGCGCAGGACCCAGTTCGGGATGCGCAGGAACATCCCGTCCACGGTCAGCGCGAGGTGCTTCTGGACGTACATCTTCTCGATGAGCTCGTCCCAGGTCTTCTCCACCACGTCCCGCTTGAAGGAGAGCTTGTGGGTCAGCTCGCCGTGCGCCTCGTCGAGCGCGCGCGGCAGCACCTGGAAGGCCACCACCCGCTCGAACGGCGCCAGGAAGCGGTTCGCCGAGGCGACCAGCGACGACAGGAGCTCGTTCAGCGCGGTCGGGCTCATCTCGCGCAGCCCGGGCTGGGTGGCGTAGTTGGGCCAGATGAGCAGCGTGTTGTACTCGCGGTGATCGCCGACCAGGAACGACTGGGCCACCGCGTCGAAGTCGCGGAACAGGTTCTCCACGCGCTGCGGGGCGATCGTCTGTCCGGCGCGGTTCTTGTAGATCTCCTTCTTGCGGCCGACGATGCGGAAGTGGCTCTCGGCGTCGACCGAGACGAGGTCGCCCGTGCCGAACCAGCCCTCGGGGTCGAGGCTGCGGTCGACGCCGCCCGGCCCGAAGTACCCCTCGCTGACATACGGCCCGCGGATGAGGAGCTCGCCGTCGTCGGCCCGCCGGCACTCGACGCCGGGGAGGGGCTTGCCGATCGACTGCTCGCAGTACTCGCCGGGCGGGGTCATCGTGACGCCGCCCGTGGCCTCGGTCATGCCGTAGCCGGAGCAGAGCTCGATGCCGCCGCGGTGGAAGGCCTTGAAGACGACCGGGTCGAGGTAGCCGGCAGCGGAGAGGCCATAGCGGAGCCGGCCGCCGGTGATGGCCTTGAGGTGCGCCGCCGTCTCCTCCGGATCGTCGGAGGCGGCCTCCTGCACCGCGCTCTCGTGCAGCTCGATCCACTTCTTCGGGACGCTGATGAAGAGGGTCGGCCGGATGGTCTTGAAGTCCTCCAGCAAGGACGCGTGCGAGGTGGAGCGGGCGAAGACGTAGGTGGCGCCCCACCACAGCGAGGCGCACAGCTCGAGGTAGCGCCCGAACGTATGGTAGAGCGGCAGGTAGGAGAGGAAGACGTCTCCCTCGCCCACCTGTGGCAGCGCGAACCCGCGGCAGAGGCGCTTCGAGACGATGTTGAGCTGCGAGAAGGCGATGCCCTTCGGGCGGCCGGTGGTGCCCGAGGTGTACATGACGGTGGCGAGGTCGTGGCTCCTCACCTCGGCCGCGCGCGTGACGCGCACCACGTCGTCGAACGCGCCGCCTCCCTGGCCCACCATCTGCTCCAGCGAGAGGAGGCCGTGCCGGTCGGCGCAGCCGCGCGAGACGACCACCACCTCGCGCAGCTCGGGCAGGCTCCCCAGCGCGGGCAGCACCTTCGCGAGCTGCTCCTCGTCCGAGGCGACGAGCACGCGAGCGCCCGAGTGGCGCAGCATGTAGACGACCTGCTCGGCGACCGCGTTCGCCGGGAGCGGGAAGTCGACGATGCCGTTCGTCAGGCAGGCGAGGTCGCACAACGCCGTCTCGAGCGAGTTCTCGGAGAGGATGGCGACCCTGCCATCGGGCTCGTCGCGCATGAGAGAGAGGAGGCCGCGCGCGATGGAGCGGGTGCGGCGCGCCACGTCGGCCACCGTCAGCTCGCCGGCGTCGGCGCCCATGACCCGGATGGCGATCGCGCGCGGATCGGTCTCCTCCCGCGAGCGGAGCACGTCGCCGAGCGTGTAGTCCGCGCGATCGATCGCGGTGACGAGGAGCCGCGTCCAGCCGGGCACCTGGTCCGGCCCGAGGCCCTGCGTGAAGAAGCGCCGCCGCGCCGTGTCGAGGAGCGCGAAGAGGGCGCGCCGGGCCGCCTGGCGCGACTCGGGGGCGTGGGTCTTCCCGAGCAGCGTCTCGACCAGGCCGGCCATCTGGTCCAGGTCGCCCGGCTGGGCGGTGGAGAGCGCGTCGCGCGTCTCGACGACGAGCTCGGGCGGCGGCGCGCCCGCGCGCGACCAGCGCGAGGTGAGCCTCGCCAGCGTGCTGCCCTGCTCGTGCGGCATCGGTCCCTCGATCGTGTCGTCCCGCTGCATCGAATTCATCAGGAAATCACGGTTGGCGGGCCGTGTCATGCCATCCGTGATGTAGGGCCGCGGCTGGTCCTCCGCCGCCGTCAATCGCGACGCCAGCGGGCGACGAAGAACCCATCGCAGCCGCCGCGATGCGGCCAGGTGCGCTGGAACCCTCCGTCGCGGGCGAAGGCGGGGTGCTCCTCCTCGAAGGCTTGTGCCACCTCCTCGTCCTCCTCCCTGCGGATCGTGCAGGTGGCATAGACGAGTCGGCCACCCGGGCGGACGTGGCCGGCGGCGGCGGCCAGGATACGCAGCTGCAGGGGAGGGAACGCGTCGAAGGCGGCCGGATCGAGGTGGAAGCGGCGGTCGGGGCCGCGGCGGAGCGCACCCAGCTCGGCAGCCGGTCGAGGTCCGGGTCGGTGGCATGGACCGCGCCGCCCGGTCCCACTGCCGCCGCGAGCTGGAGCGCCTTCCCCCCGGCGCCGGCGCAGGCGTCGAGCACGGTCGCGCCCGGCTGTGCCGCGACGAGCCCGCCCGCGAGCTGGCTCGCCTCGTCCTGCACCTCGAAGAGCGCCTCACGGAAGGCGGCGAGCCCGTAGACGTTGGGCCGCGCGGAGGTGACCACGAGCGCGCCTGGTACGAGGCGGCCGGGCCGCGTGGTGACGCCCTCCGCCGCGAGCCGTTCCGCGAGCGTTCCGGGAGTGGTGAGGACCAGGTTCGGGCGCAGGCACACCGGCCCGGGGGCGTTCAGCGCGTCCGCCAGGGCCGCCGCCTCGGCGCCCGCTTCGCGCTGCAGCGTGGCCCAGAGCCAGGCGGGCAAGGAGTACCGGATCGCCGGATCCTCCGGCGGCGGACGAGGAGCGGGCAGGGTGCCGGCAGGCAGGCCCGCCAACGCCTCTGCCTCGGCCGCGCCGCCGAGGTCGCGCAGCAGCGCGGCCAGGAAGGCGCGCGGGGTGATGCCCGCTTCATCCATCTGCGACTGCGTAGGGCGGGGGCTTGTCCCCCGCCGCCCCTGGCAGGCGTGCCACGCGAGCCGCCGCCGCCACACCGCCAGCCCGTAGATGGCCTCCTTCACGGCGACGCGCTCATCGCTCCCGAGCTCGCGGTGAGCCCGCAGGAACCGATCCACGATCCGCTCCGCCGGCTCGCCCGCCAGGACGGCGGCGAGGGGCGCGTCCAGCGCGGAGGCGATCCCGGCCAGCGCGCGCCAGGGCACCTCGCGGAGCCGCTGCTCCGAGACGTCCATCACAGGACCTTCAGCCCGGCTGGCAAGCTCTCGCCGAAGATGCGCTGCTCGTCGGCTGCCTCGAGCGCGACCGGCTCTTCCACGGTGCGCGCGAGCGCGGCGGGCGCGCCCGCGCGGCGCAGCGCCGCGAGCGCCTCCTCGCGCGCCTCGGGCGACAGGTCGCGGGCGCGGTCGCCCGACATGCGCGCGAGCTGCGAGATGGGGAAGGCGAGGTCGACCGGGCGGGCCGGGAGGGCGAGGAGGCGCGCCAGCCAGCGCTCGGCGATCTCGGGGCCCACGCACGCGTGGCCGCTGCCGTGGAAGGGTACGCGCGCGCCGAGCCGGCCGAGCGCCCAAAGGAGGTGCGGCGCCGGCCCGTCGTGAGCGATGCGCTCGAGCACTGCCTCGCCGGTGGAGTGCTTGCGGACGGCCGGAACGCGCTCCAGGCTGGCGGCCAGGCGGATCATCTCGTCGGGAGCCTCCGGGCGGACGCCCGCCACCTTCGGCTTCGGCCGCCGCGGATCGGGGGGCGGCAGGAAAGGCAGGATGGCGTCGAGGATGCGGACCTGGGCGGCCTCGTCGAGGCCGCCGGCGATGCGCCGCCAGAGCACCCACCAGGCCTGCCAGTTGTGCGGTTCGGCCTGGAACTGGAGCCCCTCGCCGAAGGCGGCGAAGGTCTGGGCGGCGCGCCAGGCGTCGAGCGGCGCCCCGAATCCCGGCCGCAGCGCGTAGCCCGTGAGCGCGAGCCACTGCCGCTCGTGATCGTCGCTGCGCCGGCGCCGCGCCTGGCCGGCGTGGAGCGCCGCCCACAGCTCGCGCAGCACCGGGACGTTCCACTGCTCGCGCGGCCCGAGCGCCTTCTCGAGCGCGCGGGTGAGCCCCTTCACCTCGCGCCGGTCCACCGGAGCGGCCTTCTTCCCGTAGAACAGGTCGACGAGCTGCCGCGCCTCCTCGAAGCGGCGCGGAAGGGAGGCCACCTCCGAGGGGCCCGCGTCCTCGCTGCCGCCGCGCAGGCCGAACTCGAGCTTCCAGCGCGCGTCGCGGTCCTCGGCCACGCAGAAGATCTCGAGCGTCCCGATGCTGGTCAGCGCTGCGCGCAGGCGGACCGGGAGCTGGCTCTTCCCGCCGCCCGCCGCGCGCAGCACGGTCTCGATGGCGGGGAGCGGCTGGAGCGTGTCGTCGACCGGCACCACGTCGCCCGGGCGCTCGAAGCGGGCGCGGGTGGTGGCATAGAGCGGGAAGCGCACCGGCTCGTCGAGCCGCAGGGAGAAGGTGCGCGGCACCTCGACCTCGGTGCCCTCCTCCTGGTGGCGCGGGATGAGGCAGAGGGCCTGCGCCGCGTCCGCGCCGGTCGCGTCGACCCCGACGAAGTATGCGCGGGCCGTTCCACCGCCGATGCGCAATCCGAGCCCGCGCCGCGCGAGCGCGAAGGCGGCCGCGCCGCGCGCCACCGCCAGGTCGAGGTGGGCCGTATCGAGGAGCGCGACCGGCGGCGCGCCGGGAAACCAGCTCGAGACCACCTCGCGCAGGCGCTCGCGGACGGCCAGGGGCGTGAAGACGCCGCCGTTGAGGAGCAGCGCATCCGGGCGCGGCAGCGGCACCCGCTGGCCGATCGCCTCCGCGACCTCGGAGGCGTGGTCGCGCAGGAAGGCGGCGGCGTGGCGGGTGACGGCCGGGTCGGACTCGTAGGGGAGCCCGAGCTCGAGGAGGCCCGAGCGCCCGCGCCGCTGCGGGCCATCGCCGGCGGGGACGCAGGGAAAGAACCCGTCCAGGAGGACCGTCAGGACCTCCTCGCGCCCGAGCTCCGCGGAGAGCGTGCCGCCGACGAGCCGGCTCCCGCGCCCGGGGACGGTGATCCTCGCCTGATCCAGGGATCCGCCGGGCGACAGGAGCCGCTCCTTGGCTTCCCGGCAGGCCTGCACGAGGAGCGACCACTGCACTGCGTCGAGCCGTGCCCCCAGCCGCGCCTCGACCTGGCGCGCCAGTGTGATGTCGACGTTGTCGCCGCCGAGGAGGAGGTGGTCGCCGACGGCGAGCCGGGTGAGCTGAGGTACGGCGGAGACCTGGATGAGCGTGAAATCGGTCGTCCCCCCGCCCACGTCGCAGACGAGCACGAGGCGCTGCCCGCCGAGGGCCGAGGCGAGGTCGGCCCGGTGCCGGCTCGCGAAGTCGTAGAAGGCCGCCTGCGGCTCCTCGAGCAGCGTCACGCGAGGCAGGCCGGCCTCGCGGGCGGCGCGGAGCGTCAGCTCGCGCGCGACCTCGTCGAACGAGGCCGGCACGGTGAGGACGAGCTCCTGGTCGGCCAGTGGATGCCCTGGGAACCGCGCCGCCCAGGCCTCGCGCAGGTGGGCGAGGTAGAGGGCGGAGGCGGACACCGGTGAGAGGCGCGGCACACCCTCCGGGGCGCCCCAGGGCAGGATCTCCGCCGTGCGATCGACGCGCGGATGGCTGAGCCAGCTCTTGGCTGATGCGACGAGCCGCCCCGGGACACGCGCGCCCTGGGCGCGGGCGAGCTCGCCCACCACCACCGGCGCGTCGCCCCACGGCAGCCGGCGCGCGGCCGGCGGCAGCTCGTGCTCGCCCGGCACGTACGCCGAGGACGGCAAGAGCCGGCGCTCGCCCACCTCTCCCGGCGCGACGAGCTGCGGGACGGGCAGCACCTGCACCGCCTCGGCCAGGTCTCCCTCGCCCGCCAGGTCGACGTAAGCGAGCGCGGTGTGGATGGTGCCGAGGTCGATTCCGACCAGGAAGCGCGAGCGTGTCTCTGGCGACATCCCTCGGTGTCCCCTCTCGAGTCCAATCCGTAGGGCGGGGGCTTGTCCCCCGCCGTATCACGCGCCCTCGGCGCCGCGCAGGTTGAACTCCACCTTCCAGGCACGGCCCTTCCGGTCGGCGGCGACGAGCTCGAGGGTGCCGATCTCCGTCACGTGGGCGCGCAGCGAGACCGGCACCACCTGCCCCGCCTCGCCGCTCTCGGAGGGGAGCGTAGCCTCGATGGGCGGGAGCTCGTCGAGGTCGCCCTCGCGCTCGACGACCGTGCCCACCTTGTCCTCGCGGCGCAGCGACGACGAGAAGAAGCGGAAGTGAGCGGGCTCGCCCACCACCAGGCCGAGCTCACGGGTCGGCAGCTCGGCGCGCGAGCCCTCCTCCATGCCCATGGGAGCGACGCAGAGCGCCTCCACCGGTGGTGGAAGACCGGGCACGGCGGGCATGGCCGTCTCGATGCCGACGTAGTAGGCGCGGGCGGTGCCGCCGCGGATGCGGATGCCGCGCCCGGTGCGGACGCGACCATACGTGGCGGCTCCCTTCGCCACGGCCAGGTCGAGTTCGGTGCCGGGCAGCTCCCGCGGCTCGGCGCCGCCCTCCGCCGCCACCCAGCCCGCCACCACCTCGCGGATGCGGTCCTTCAGCTCGCCCGCCTTCATGACGCCGCCGTTGAAGAGGATGGCGGTCGGGTGCAGGAAGCCCTTTCCGGCGAGCTTCGACAGGACGCCGCTCGAGGACGAGAGCGCCTCCCGGTGGCGAGAGAGGAAGGCGGCCAGGTGGCGGGTGATCCCGGGATCGGAGGCGTAGGGGAGGCCGAGGGTGGTGAGGGCGCTGCGCCGCTGCACCGCCGGGCGCGCGCTCGCCTCGACCCGCGGCAAGAAGCCGTCGACGAGGGTCGAGGTGAGCTCGCCCCGCGTCAGCTCGACGCGCAGCGCGCCGCCCATGAGGCTCGAGCCGCGCCCGGGGACCGTCACCGGCACGCTCATCGTCGCGCGGTCGCCGAAGAGGAGCTCCTTCCCCTGGCGCGCGCCGTGGGTGAGCGCGAGGAGCTGCCAGCGATCGATCTTCTTCCCGGACTCGGCGAGCTTCTGCTCGAGCCGGTGGGCGAGCGCGAGGTCCATGTTGTCGCCGCCGAGGAGGATGTGGTCGCCGACCGCGACGCGCTCGAGGCCCAGCTCGCCATCGCGATCGACCACGGCGATGAGGCTGAAGTCGGTGGTCCCGCCGCCGACGTCGACCACCAGGATGAGCTCGCCCGGGCGGGCGAGCTTCCGCCAGCGGTCGCCCATCGCCTCGACCCAGGCATAGAGCGCCGCCTGCGGCTCCTCCAGCAGGAAGGGGTCGGGGAAGCCGGCCTGCCGCGCCGCCTCCACGGTGAGCTCGCGCGCCACCGCGTCGAACGAGGCCGGCACGGTGAGCGTCACCACCTGCTTCTCGAGCGCGAGCGCGGGATCGCCCTTCGCCACCTCGGCGTTCCAGGCCGCGCGCAGGTGCGCGAGGTAGCGCGCGGAGGCGTCGAGCGGCGAGAGCTTCGCCACCTCCTCCGGGCTCCCCGCCGGCAACGTGGCGGCGCGGCGGTCGAGCGTGGGGTGCGAGAGCCAGCTCTTGGCGGACGACACGAGCCGGATGGGCGTGAGCGCGCCCTGCGCGCGCGCGAGCTCGCCCACCACCTCGCGCCCCGGCTCGCCGGCGGTCCACGGCAACCGGAGCGCCTCGCCGGACAGCTCGGCTTCATGCGGCAGGTAAAGGTAGGAGGGGAGCAGCGGTCGCGAGCCCACCTCGCCGGCGTGCACGAGCTGCGGGACGGACAGGACCGCCGGCGCCGCCGCCTCGTCGCCGAGCGGCAGGTACGCCAGCGCGGAGTTGGTGGTGCCGAGGTCGATGCCGACCGCGTAGGGCGCGTCCTCGATCACAGCTCCACCTCGGCCGGCGCGAGGATGCTGGGATCGTGCGGGGGCGGTGGTGGGAAGGCGGCGCGAGCGGCGCGCCAGCCGTGGTGGCGCAGGCTGCCCTTGAACGGCGGCGCGCCGACGACGTTGCCGGTGAGGCGCACCGCCGCGGGATCGAAGCCGGCGAGGACGGTGATGCTGGCGCCCTCCGGCTCCCGGTAAACGGGCTCCAGCGTCAGGTAGGTGTCGAGCGCCTTCTTGCACCCTTCGTGAACGGTGCGGGCCGCCGCGCCGATCTCGGCGTCGGAGAAGCCCTGCAGCGACTCCTCGAGGAAGTCGAGCAGCCGGCCGTCGCGCTGGAGGAGCGCGAGGACCTGGAGGTTGCCAGTCTTCTCTCCCTCTCCCTTGCGGGCGACGACCTTTTCTCCCTCTCCCCTGCCAGGGGAGAGGGTCGGGGTCAGGGGCGGGACAGCCGGGGTGAGGGGTGGCGCGGGGGCGGCCCTCTGTCCCTCTGCCGGGGCGAGGGGTTGCCCGCTCTTGAGCCGCTCGCGGACGCGCTGCACCTCCTCGGCGAACCGCCGGTTGAACAGCACCGAGAAGAAGGCGACGAAGGCGAGGAAGAAGCGTTGAAGGGGCGTCAGGGTCCCGTCCATGGGGCGGGAAGTTAGTCGCGGCGCGTCACGCGCACCAAAGAAATCCCCCGACAAGCCCACCGCGATCGCCGCTCTGCCCGGCGACCGCGGTGGCGTGGGTGGTGAGGGGTAGGCGGCTACAGGTGGATGGCCGCCTCGACGAACAGGGTGCTCTGCCTGTCCCCAGCGTCGAAGGCCGCGCTGTTGTCGTTGCCGAACTTGTTCAGCCAGTACTCCCAGCCGACCCCGAGCTGGTAGCCCTTCGAGCCCCAGAATGGCCCGAGGTCGATCATGACCTTCGGGTGCAGCAGGACTTCCGTCTTCGTGTCGGCCCCGAAGCCGTCCTTGCCCTTGGGCAGGTTGGCGAGGGCGAACCCCTCGAAGGAGATGGGGCCGAACACCGGGATGCCCCAGGCGGCGGTGAACATCGGGGTGACGTCGAACGTGACCTCCTTGCTGACGCCGGGGAGAGCGTTCGTGTTCCACTCCTTGTCCAGGAGGACGCCGACGTTGAGGAACCCCGGGACGTTCAGCGACGCGCTCAGGCCGCCGACCGGCATGATCTTGCGGGCGGCGAACGCGTTGTTCTTCGTGTTCAGGTCGGCGCCGAGCTCGATGCCGACGTCGCGGAGGACGCCTCCCACCTCGAAGGCCTTGCTGCCGGTGATCTTGTTCAAGCTGAGGTTGTGCCGGTAGACGATGTAGACCTCGGCCGCGCCGGCCGACTTCACCTCGGTGAGGCCCTGGACGTCATCGGCCTTCCCCGAGTTCGAGTACAGCAGGTCGACGTTGAGGAAGTTGCCGCCCCACTTGTACCCGTCGACGTGGGTGAAGCTGAGGATGTTCTTCGGCACGCTGTTGGGGTTGCCCGGCTCCGAGAAGGCGGGTCCCCACCAGTAGCGGATCGCATTGTCGTCCCACTGAAGGGCCCGCGCGGGCGACGCCGCGAGCGCGGCGGTGAGGACGGTCAGGAGCAGCAGAGTTCGCTTGAGCAAGGGGTTTCTCCCGGTTGATGGAAGAGAGTCGTGGAAGCGGGCGCACTGTACGACTGCGGGCTGACCACGAGGTCTCGACTGCGACGATCAGGCCCGGGGCCGAGGCCCGAGACGCGGCGTGGCGCCCAGCGTCGGACCCACCACCGCGCCCCAGGCCGCGAGCGCGCCCAGGAACGCGAGCGCCGCCACGGAGAGCCATGGAGAGACGCGCCGCAGGTCGATGCCCGCCAGGATGCGTCCGGCGAAGGCTGCGGCGAGGAGCGCAGCCATCACGCGCATGGCCCACGGACTCTCGCCGAGCCGCTCGGGGTGGCCGCCGTGCGACAGGACGACATGCGTCGACACGGCCAGCGAGAGCTGAGCGAAGCCGCCCACGAAGACCACGTGCAGGGCCGCGCCCCGGAGCCGCGGCGCGAGCGCGCCCATGCAGAACCCGAGCGGCACGAGCCACGCCGCCGCCCAGACCAGCCGCCGGTGAAGTCCGGGGACGGTCGGGGGGCGATGGATCCGCGCCACGCGGATGAGCACGGCGAACGCCACCAGCGCCCGGACCGCGCTGCCCAGCCGCACGCCCTCGAACACCTCGATAGGGAACGAGGCGAAGAAGGCAAGCGCGCCGAGACCGTGCCACGCGAGCGCGCGCCGCTGCAGCCCGGGTTCAGGCGTGCCGAGGGGTGGCTCCCCTCGCGTCAACTGGGGGACGAGCGTGCCGCCCACGCCCAGGACGAGCCCAGCGACGAGACCCTGCACGAGGAGCCCTCGGCCGATGGTCCACGCGGCCAGGCCGGATTGTGAATCGAGCTCCGACGACGTGGCGATCAGGAACGCCCCGCACGCCCCGGCCGCGAGCGACACCGGCACCCACAGGAAGACCGGCGGCAAGGTCCGCAGCCCGCGCGCGCCGAGCACGCGGCGCGCCGTGAAGCCGAGCACGACGACGACGAGCGCGAGCCAGACGCCCTGCGCCAGCGCTTGCTCGCCCTCGAACGCGCACGCCACCGAGAGCGGTGGCAGCACGAGCGCTGCGGCCGTTTGCCAGGGTGCGGGCGCCGCGGTCTGCGTGCGGCGCGGGACGAACGTGTAGAGGAACGCGACCAGGAAGCAGGTCAGGAAACCCTGGATCTGGGCCACGGAGTGGAACAGCGCCAGCGAGCCGCCGCCAGCGCCGCCGGCCACGAAGGGCAGCACCGCCACGGCGGCCAGCGCGGCGCCGAGCGGGAACAGCGAGCGGTATGGCTCGCGCCAGGCGGGGTGCGGCGCCGTGGCCACGGGCGACGATCTAGCGCCGGCCCCGCGCGCGCGCCGAGCGCCGGGTCGGGGGCGAGGTCGAGGTCGGGGTCGAGGTCGAGGTCGAGGTCGAGGTCGAGGTCGGGGTCGAGCAACTGTGTTGG
>WNGR01003043.1_pt1 | contig 22779 bp, 29 predicted proteins | sample 5407581 | NCBI WGS metagenome assembly WNGR01 (sample SAMN13153383, study PRJNA577476) | soil metagenome | isolation source: 80 cm soil or saprolite under Garry oak tree replicate 2 | place: USA:California | collected 2016-06-15
CCGTTGCCTTCTTACGCATTCGACGTGTCTCCCTTGATCCAAAAACAGAACAACCTCCCGACATAGCGGTTCCCGCCCTCCTTGATCACCCTTACCGCCGTGTCGAGGAAGATATCCAAACCCGAATGTCCAACGACGATGACAGTCCCGGACGAGCGCAAACGTCTAATTACCCAGATTGGGTTTTAGGGACCCAATTATTACCGGTGCCTACGTCTAGACGCATGGGGAATTGGATCGCGATAGGCAACGTTCACAGGGAAAGCCGAGACACCTCTGACATGCCTTTGGAGGATGAGATTCGAGAATGCTTCCATGTTCTACAAAGTAGGGACTGATGGTCAATAGCTTGTGGATCGGCTGACTCACAAATCTTCAGAACGCCTCTCGGAACACTCGCTATCTCTTTCACACGTTGCCAATATGAACATTTTCATCTCATCCATAGAAGACTTCGCTTCTGTCAATGCTGTCTATTCATCCTATTTCGGTGTGAGCCCCCCAGCGCGTGCATGCGTGGCGGTGGACCTTCCTGCTCCCCTCCGGTTGATGCTTGACTGCGTCGCATATGCCGAGCAGAAAGCGTCTGACCGACAGGCGCTGCACGTCCAGGGATTGAGCTATTGGGCACCAGCGAATATCGGCCCATACTCTCAAGCGGTCGTTGTAAGACTGACTCCCTGTTTATACCCTAAAACCTTAAAAAGTTTTTTTGACACCCTGTCCTAGGTAGACGAACGCGTGTTCGTTTCTGGCCAGATCGGTCTTATTCCAAGTTCCTTGGCCATCCCGTTTCCGCAGTCGCTTGCAACCGAAATCCCACTCGTTTCGCAACATGCCGATCGCGTCGTCGAAGCGCTGCTGTCAAATAACAATGCCGGTGATGGACGTGGAGGGCACGCACAGATGGTCCTATACTGGTTAACCCAGGAGCGCCACGTCTCGTACGCAATAACGGCGGCGCAAAGTCTAGACGTGAGTGAGATGACTGTTTCTCCGTCCTAGATCAAAAAAAACATTTCCGCAGCGCGGCTCCATTCCAACACTCTTCTTAGTTGTGAAAGATTTGCCGAAAGGTGCCTTTATCGAGAAGCAGGTTCTGTATCATACCGGACGAGGATTCGCCGCAGATGATGAAGATGGCGACATTGCGCCGGTGCCTCACCTTCCTCTATATGGCTCAGGTGCTGACGCATTCGCCTACTCACACGGATCTTTTATCTTTATCTGACTCGGATATGGCGCAGACGTGTTTGCCGAAGCGGAAACAGATATTCGATACGAAGTGTCGTATCTTCAGCGCGCTGGAGCCTCGGGTGTGCTGATTTGCGGAAGAGGCTCTTCGCGCTGGAAAGAAGTTCTTCGTCGCCTTGAGACTGCAGCACACATCGAAGGCAGACTCGCGCGTTCCCTGTACATGCGACTGTTTTACAACATCACTGCTACGAGTGAGAGACTCCGGATATTGGTGGCTAGCGAGAATCATCTCTGACACGAAGGTTTAGATCACCCACCCATCCCAAGCCTTTTCAACCAGAGTGGACCAGCGATCACACCCGTCCCTTGCCGCTGTATTCGCACACGGGATCAAAGCGACTGGGATTATGCACTGTGTATCTTGACTACATAAGCTCTCAAAAGAAATACCAAAAAAAAGTGTGAGATGTGGGATATAACCAACATTCGATGTGTTTGGAAATGATATATACAAGGGCGAGATTTGCTGAGGTATGACGACCAGGGCCCCGAAAGAACGACCAAGTCTTCAAGCGGCTTGCTCCTGCTTGAGCACCCTCATTTCTCCCAACCGACGTCTCATTTCTCTCTCCGTGCGGGTTGGGGGGACCATGCGGCAGAGAACTGCACCAGCCTATCCATACAATGTCATTACACAAGAACGAGACGCGGGCGATGCACACGTACCAGAGCGCAAAGTCCGCCAAAGCGAAGAACCCAAGCTACGCCATTCTTACCATAGTAAGTGTCGGTATTTGTCGGATCGATGTGAGCTTCAGCATCTGCGAGCCTGAAGATCGCACTCGATGCAATAGCGGTCTGACAGAAAAAACTGTCAAAAAAAAATACCTTGAGATACGGGAGAGGCGTAAACTCCTCACAAGGAATTGTGGGGAGACGATAGCCAGATTATGGATGCCAAGAATGGTCCCTCCGGCAACTGGGGCGCGCTTCTGGGTGCCCCCATTATCTGTCTGGTCGAAAGAGCGGCGCCGAGTCAGTAATGGCTGACGCTCGCTAAGGAGGGTGGTCCTGAGAAGGTTCGGAGAGGAATTGGTCCTGGTATGTGACGCGCGACGATTCACGGGCGCTGTAGGTCTTTGGGGTGGAGGACTATCCAGCTCCTTGAGGAACTGTTGAGGGGCAATAATGAGTACCAGAAGCGTATCAGGGTGTATGGTGCCGCTGACCTCCATGATGATGGCGAAAGGTACCCAACACGCGACTGCCCAGCAAATACCGATCAAACTTACAGCCACAATCGCCTAGCAGAGGTCAGCGCATCTTCGTTGTCGAGAATGAAATAAACCGCGACCCTACCTGCCAGACTTTCGTAACAAAGAAGGTGGAAGCAGTAATGAGGCTGAATAACAACAAGGCTCCCATCCAGATGTTGCGCAACAAAAAAGGCATTATGGGTAGTCGCAATGGCTTGCCTTTGCGTGTTGCCTCTGCTTGCCACTGCCGAACTGTGTCTCTGAGACGGGTAAGCTCGGCGTCCTCATCTTCGTCGTCGTCGTTCTGGGCGAGCAGGCGAACATCTCGTCGTGCAAGGTAAGGAAGGATCGTGCCAGCACCAACGGCGACTATTAAGGAGATTAAAGCTGCCAGCACATTCGGAAAAGTGGTTCGAGGGTCGTACCGATGCTATGAATGAGCATAGCCAGGGCACCAGTACGAGTAGCTAAGTCCCTGTCTGGCTCTCTGTCGTACTGTTGCGCCATAACTTGACCGATGTATGTAGTACTGCATAGCCATAGTAAGGGCAGAAAGGGGAATAATCGCCACGCTGCTTACGAGTAAAATAAGAAAGGGAACCTTGGGACATCAACTCAGCGATACTCAGCGGAAGAGGCGTTGGGCACGTACCAACCCATAAATGCAAAGATTTGAACATAGCACACACGTCGCACTGGCTTAGGCAGAGCGACGACAGCAACGTAAATATTGTTCCAGACTTCCCGAAATGTCCTGCAAGTTGTTGAATACTCGTGAGATCTTCAAGACAGATGCCACGTACCCTTCAGGCTGCCTTTGGAGAATACGCTCCTCCTCCACCTGGGTATAGCAAGTGATCCAGACAGTAATTACAAGGACAAACATCACAATGACGCAAAATTTCCTAAACTGATCGCCACCTATCAAGCGGATGATAGGAAGGTTCGCCAAAGGAAGGAAACCGAAAACATAGCCGACGATGTTTCCCGCCTGTGACATCCTGCTATGCCAAGCATTTGCGGCGCTAAGCTGTTCTGGGGGGGTGATATCGAGCACAAGATTGCGGAGGGAAGCCTGCAAGGCATTGAGAGCAAAGTCCAGGAGGTAAAAGGATATAATGGCAAGCCCAATGGCGACATTAGACGCCTGTTTACGTGTGAGTTGTGTAGAAAGTTGTCGCTAATGGTAGATCATACCTGTTGGCGTTGCTTAGGATCCCAATCGCCCGCACCAGTGCGGAATAAATCTACGAAGAACGACGCAATATCCTGACAATAAGCTAGGGTCAGAGTTGAAACCACGAGGACGGCGGTTGATAGCGCTATCCAGTACCGCCGGCGATACTTCGACGTGGACGAGTCGGAGATCGCACCTACGAATTGTGAATACCATATTGGGATTGAGAATAGGGAAAACAACCATGCTCACCAATGACTGGCTGAGCGATCAGGCCGGAAATTGGGCCTGCGAGCCACACAAGACTAGTAATCTGTTCGGGGATCCCTAGGGAGAGTAAGAAGGGCGTTCCGTATCTGATACAGCCAGGTTCAGAAAGATACGTGGAATTAGGAACATATTTCAATTACCCAAGCTCGACCGTCCAGGCAACTTGGGCGCCTGCCATGGATATGCTAAGATTGAACAGATCAAGCGTCGAGAGCCGCCTTTTCCCATGCAATTCACCTCCGGAGACTATAGACGGGCGTCGTGGAGAATTGTAACGAGAACTGCCATTAGACTGGGGGACGGCCCCTGGAGGGTCCACGTCACGGTCCGACCGTTTCCGTGCACCAGGCCAAGCAATTTGCGTCGTAGGATCGGGATCAACACCGGAGATAGGTGTAAGTGTCATGTCCAAGCCAGGTGGATGAAGGGAAGAGGAGGAAGGCCAGGTGAGTGTGAGTGTGTTTATAGCATGCAGGTGTATGCGTACACCCTATAAACAGCACGGATCGGCATCGATCGGCCCGCGGAGGGCGGACAAATCCAGATCAAGATCGAGATTCAATTCAACTTTGCTACAATGCGTACAAAACAAGCAAGCGAACAACAAGCAAACAAGCAAACAAACAAGCAGCACTGTGTTAACGCAGAGAGTGAATAGATGACCCTCGTCGATGTCGATGTCCGTTATGATGAAGATCAATGCTAGGTAAAGGTTTCGATAATAGGTTGAACGGCAGTCGGCGGCTTGTCGGTGTATTCGTCACCGTCGGCGTCACTGTCGGACTGGGATCTTCTTCTGGAGGGTCAGGGAAAACCGCATAATCGCTCGAAGGCCCAACAAATCTCTCTGGCTCTGCATCATCCTTCGATGTTGAAAGAGCGTTGAGGGAGCTATTACGCGACGGAAGTTCCCGACTGGCAGGTGACACTGGCCCAAAGGTATCTGATAGTGGCGATCGCGGAGAACCTGTTATTCTCGTAGTTGGGTTGGTGCCTGCTCGATTCCTTTGTGCAAAATCCTGTGAAGCTGCCGATGTTGTTACAATGAAAGGTGGTCTAATGTGACTTCGAAGCTGGGCGGCAGAAGACGAGGGACGTAGACGGCGGCGTGGGGCAACAGACCCACTAACATCAGGTAACGATGCGATATTATCCCCATTCACAGATGTCCCAGAAGAGACCGGTGTATTGCCAGGGTGTGCGGCGGGTGAAGGGAATTCGATTGTCCTGACGTCCGTTGATCCACTGCCACTGCGGTTCCGACGAAGGTACGCCTCCATAGCATTGGCGTCCTGCTTCCGCACCCGTGACGCAATCGGCGATAGTGCGGATGCCGGGTTAGAAGCGGAAGATAAGCCGGGATACGAAAAGGTGGGAGTAGGTGAGGAAGCCGAGAATGTACTCGTGCTACCCGAGGATGCGCCAGAACGGTATGTATTGTGAAGGGAAGAGGTTCCGCTGTTGTACGAGTACCCCGATGGCAGGCTTTCGACGTCGCCGCTGTCTGAAGTGGCAGTCGTGTAGCTGGCGGCAGACCCACTGCGATTCCGCATCGAATCCTTCAGTCCCAAAGACTTTACTGATGTTTCGTAACCATCCAATTCTGCCGCTCGGGCAGCTGCCTGAGCAAACACGCGTCGTGCCTTCCTATTCTGCTCTACTTGTGCGCGAGCAGTACTCTCGAGTGTGTCGCGGACGCTGTAGCTGATCCCACATAAAGCATTTTCGGGGGGTCATTAAGGTAGCATGTGAGCACTTACGAGTACGCGTAGTCAGACGGTGAGTATCCGTGATTGTTTTTTGCAGCAAACTGGCACCCCCGCTCAATCAATAGTTGCACAATCTAAATTCTGATCAATCTCCAAGTGCACGTCAGATCGGAGTTCACGCACAGGAATGTGTCCCCAAGCGCTTGCGCTGAGGCAAAACATGAACAAAGGCTGGCACTCAAATGTGCTCCAGACCTACTGATGTAACGGTGTATTTCCTTGATTGTCGGACAGATCAAAGTCGGCCCCCAATTCGCAGAGCATCTAGGAAGTAATGTTCGAGATGGCGGAGAAGATGAGTAAGGAAAGAAGACGTACTCGAACAAGTTCTTCATTCCCCTTCAGAGCTGCAACATGTAACGCAGTTCTTCCGGATGAATCCGACCAGTCTAGGATGAACGGATACCGGTCGTAGTACATTCTTGCCATGCGAAAGGCGGAACCTATAAAATCAGGATCAGAGGAGACATACAGACTTGTCGATGGCGGCTTGATGTCCGCGAGTAGAATGAGGATCGTGCTGTTCTCCGAATCCTGTCGCAAGCCGATGAGAGAGCAGTCCGTACAGAATGGTCTCATTGTGCGTACCCTGCTAAGTTCGTCGTCGTCGTGTCCGGCATTCAGCAGGAATTCGAACATGTCCTCATTTCCTTCGACTACAGCCCACGCCAACGATGTATATCTCCTCGGACCTGAATCGGGGTTCCGCATATCTATGCGCTGGATAAGACGCTTCACAAGGAAGAGATTGTTTTCTGTGCAAAATCAGCATGGCAAAAGGCCAAATGTAGATGGAACAACCTCGGACTGCCTTCCTTAGACGTGCGCTAGTGTCTTTCTCGGCCATGACGCGGTCGTGATTAGAGAGTAAGCGGGGAACGGAAAACAACAGCGCAATGAGCATCGCCTCCAATTCCGCTGCTATTCTTATTTAGCACCACGTGATCTCTCTCACAACCCTTTCACGACCGTGACAAGGCCAGTCGCGTGTATGCCCAAGGTCGTCTCCAGATCCGCAGTTTCAACTTCGGCTGACGGTGCGTATTGGCCTCATGCTGACTATGACCTTTGTTTACCCTATCTGCTCCAGCAAGACCGACTGCTTCATCAGCGGCCGCCCTGAGAGTGTACTGTGAGCCCAACATGCTTACCTTCTCGAGCCTGCACTCACTCTACCCTTTAGATTGTATATGTGGTGAATTTATCGTATGCCACTGCATAACTCCAACATTATCAACTCTCATTGACTTCTCCAGCTTGTCATTGATGCAACCCTGTCGTCCCTTCCGCGACGCCAGACAGACGGCGCAATCATAGTCCGCTCACAAGATAAAAATGGCGTTAAGGCAAAAGCCTTCAAACTGAACGCAGTACCTAGCGAACCGATACTTGTTGAGAGGTTTGTCCTAATATACTTCTCTTTTACGCTAACTCACTCCACCAAGGACGCGAGGCGGTCACGAGCGGCAATATAGATTCCGCTGCCCTCGGTGTACACTGCCCGTGGCATATCAGCCCAATCCACCTCCAGCTACAGCCGGATCGTTTCTTTACATTTTCAAAGGGGCTCTGACCCAAGTGCAAGGACAGCTCCCCCCTGACGCATTTGACAACGAAGAGTCTCGAGAAATCGTCGTAAGAGGTTCATAATGATCCAATACAATTGGTTTGGTGTAGCTTGAGGTATCAACAATGAGGTGTTATATCATATCTCCCATAAAAACCAGGATACGTGCTGTAACGACGGGCCTCGCTTTGGAGAACGGATCACATCTTGCAATAAAAAATAATGAATCAGCGAAGGAAGACGGAAATAAAGGAATATAAGGAACAGGAAAGGTTGTGAGAGTCAGCTACCGTTGTAGAAAAACAGTCAAGACAGCCACATCGCACATGGCGTACATGGCTGTTCATATAGTGTGAATTTAAATGTCATCAGGGCAATGCATTTCGCAAAAAGGACACCGAAACAGTAGGATGACACATATCTTACCTGGGAAGGATCGTTAAGTTCAAGTTCAAGCCGTCGCATAGCTTGCGAATACAGTGCCAGTGCGTGCCAGTGCCAGTGGAGAAGCACACGCGAAAACGAAAACCGGTCTTGTTTGCACTTATTGACTCGTCGGCGTTAGCACAAGCACCGCGATCCAATCTTGTTTTTCAGTGCCCTCACGACATGTCACGTACACTTACGCTCTAGAGACGGGGAACGCGCAAAGATATGCAGGAAGGGGCGTCCATCATTGTCTCAGATGCCGCGTCTTCGACTTCAATATCCTCTTGAGAACTCTAAGTTCACCTCAGTCTACAGTTCCCGGCCACTGGCTCTTGCTAGTCCGACATCGTGTCAATGGTTGCACTTGCTGCGGCTATCTCCAGTACTTGGAAAAAAGCCCGAATGACGCCCCTGGAGGAGACTGAGTTTTGCGTTCGGATTTTCCCGCCGATTTCGTCACTACGCTGTCCAGTATTTGGTTTCGGGGACTTCCTGGTTCTGCTGGTCGGAAAATAAGCCGGGTAGGCGCCTCTAACACCTCGGCGGAAGGACTATCTGTCTTCGTATCGAAGGCGATTCCCAACACACTCGGGTACGCCACTTCTCTCGAACCGCTTGACTCGTCGTTGAACGTTGAACTCTGAAACGTTGCTCGGAAAAGGTGGCGCATTTGAACTTTCGGTCTCAACCTAAACGTACGCCCTGCTGAGACTACACCTATCTTCATATCTTTCGCTGTTGCCAGGAGAAGGGCTCCTACCGCCTTGTGTATCTATTCTCTCGGCTACTATATAGGACCTTCAAAGTGAGCCCGCTCCGCTTCGCAATGACAAGTACCACCCGTTTGAGCTCACTAGAAACGAGCGTATCGCGTATCGCTTTGGGTGAATGGTATCAAGGGTTCGGCATTCGGCATTTCGATGTATGGATGGCACTTATTACCTAGAACCTCCTAGGAGGCGAATCGAGTTATTGCACCACCGGGTGATGGATGTCATTGTGGTCCATTTGTGGTCCATCCGGAAGTGTCTTTTTTTTTGGACAAGTGATTTATTAGATAGCAAGAGATAGTGACTAGGTTACCTAACAGCTCCATCTAATACGCTGGTGCGAGGCTCGAAGGGAAGGATTTAAAAATTATGCACACCCACGTGGGGTAGTGTGAGAATCAAGTGTCTTCCTGTGTGTTCCTACCCACCAAAAATCTTCGATGATCTGGAAGGTTCCTTTACAAGTTTTAGGTAATCATTTCTCAGCACTTTCGTTAATGTTAATAATCGTGTCCTCGGAGACCTCCTATTGATAGCTTTGGCTTCCACTTCACCTACCATGTGCTCTTTACACGTTCTCGACTCAGCGTCCAGATTAAGAACACCGATTCCGATAGCAAGATCTTGACCAAGCGCGTGGCCCCTGCGTTGCCGGTGAGCATGTTTTCCGTGTTTTGGTTTTTTATGTTATGGCTTTCTGGGTTTTAGGTTTCTAGGTTCTGGTCTTCTGGGTTCTAGCCATCAGGGTTTTGGTTTTCCGGATTCTGGTGTCCTGGGTCTCGGTTTTCTGGGTTTTCAGATGTACAGGGGTCTCGATTTCTAAGGTACTGCAACCTATTATTGTGCCCAGGGATATTCTTGGCCATAGGTCATCTCCGTGAGGCCAGAGGTTTTGTGCCGCGTTCCAGATGGTGTACCCCGTTAGGTGGTCCCTCCAGAAGTGTCTCCTGGAGACGTCGACTCCTTTCTCGCAACGGTGGGCCGGACCGATCCGACACAAATTTTCAAAAGCTCAGCCACTTCCGCCCGTGGTACCATTCCCGCTCGCTAATCATCACAGGTAAAAGTCTTTTTGACCATCTTCCTCGAGTTTTTAACCTCCGTTCCTTCTTCACATCCCATCTGGACATCAACGAGGCCCCATAAGCAGTCCCCCTTCTTCCAACTTTTAAACCGTGCTTCGGGAAGGACGCACACTATTCGCAGGAGTGGACCGCGCTTGCGGGATTGGGGAAACTTACGTATCGTATCACAGCTTCGCGGGACGGTCCCGAGGGCATATCACGGGTTTACGTCCAAGACATCATAAGGCAGGATTCAAAACGCGTTTGGGGCCCGTCTACGATAAGGCCGCATGTATGTCTATGTGTGCGCCTCGGGTCTCACGCGACATACAGTATCGACAGCGGCAATGACGTCGTCATTGGTTTGCCAGCACCACAAGAGGGGCGATTTGCAGTACATGGTTATTGCTCCGGGGATTCGCTTGGAGAGTATGCGTTCCTGGTGAGATTGTGTCGACTCGTCGTGACTGAGGCGTTAAAACTTTTTTTGCTTACCTCGAAGGGTCCGTGAACCTGGAAGAGGCCGCGTTACAAAATACAAGCAGCTCAAAGGTTTCTTGCGTTCTCTATTCTTGCGGCGACGAGACGTCCCCAATCTTTCCTTTGAACTGATGGACCTTCTCGACATCGCAGCCTAGGATAGCCCGCTTACCCTCCACACTTTACAGGCACTCGCGGTACGTACATCGGACGTTGCACGCCCGTGCTCCCGCCGGGTCCCTCACGGCATGATGATCGGATGGTTGTGCGGATCGTGCGGGTTACCGGTAAACCCTCAGAGCGAGCCCCGAGCCCGTACATTCATCCCCGACGATATGGTGTGCTGGCCCATCGCGCTGCCGGCGCAGGGAAATACGACCCTGCTCGTATTTTATGAGACGTGCTGGGTGTCCGCCAACGCGGCGTTCCGCCTCTTCGTCGCGCACGACGCGTCGCTCGCCCCGGCGCGCGGCTTCAAGCCGCACAACTGTAAAACTGAGAGGTGTTCTGTGTGTTCACTAAATGGCCAGAACCATTTGGTGAACACATAGAACACTTCCCATTTCTTTAGATACAGGATCTCTCCCCAAGGAAGGATTCTTCAGCCCAGGAGGAGATGCAACTTACCCCACTCCTCGGACCTCCAACCCAAAAAGGTGACACGACCTCTGCGTATCCACGACCACCAAGTCGATGGCTGGATCCCCCTCTCCCGCATACGCACACAAACACCCGCCAGCGCATTCCACAATATGGATCCGGTGCGCAGGTGCTTGCGACTCGTACATTGCATACCCCGCAGGGATTTTGCTACGTATATTACGGACATCCTGTGAGCCGCCTTCACCCGAGCGCGACAAGTTCCATGTCATAGCGCTTAAGCTATCGTGCGCTCTGCTATTCGCTCTGGTGTGGTGAATTGGATTGGTTGATGGTATCTTTGTTTCAGTCCGGTAGGGTAATTCTATTGGATGTAGAAGCCCACAATAACTGAATCGCCTCGTTGCCTACTACCAGCTATGCTCCAACTCGCGTTTTCTCACCGCTTAACTGGCCGCATCGCCACCCAGTAGATAATTTGTACACCAACTCTGAAACTAGGGCTTGTAGCCATGGGTAGCCGACATCAATTAGTATGCATGGGATTTTGTGAGATCAATCGAGCGAGTAATAGATGCGGCCTGCGTGTCACTGGGGAATCCTTCCGTGAAGCCTGTAACCGAAGGAGTTGTAAAGAGTAGTGGACTGCCCTGTCTCAGACGCGCAACAGGCTTACGTCATCTAGCGTGGCTGGTATGAGGAGGTCGAATCCGGACGCGCCTATTGCGCCCTCTGTCAGTCTGCTCCTGTCATGGACCTCCCGTCGTCCCGCGAGCTGGAGCTGGAAGCTCTTTTGCGGAGAAAGGACTCTCAGCTCGCGGAATTGACTGTACGTTTTCGGCATTCTATTCCGTGTCCGTTCACCAATAGCGTTCCGTTGGTAATGCACAGGACGAGGTCAACACCCTCCGTCAATATCTTTCCACTCAGCCCAATCCCTCTCTCACGGAACCCTTGTCTTTTCCGCCTGCCCTTATATCCCTACTCCTTACCCAAATTGACGTTCTCTCGGCCGAATCCAGTGTCAGATCGTCGTCCAGCACTGTGAACATCGCCCTTGCGCAGCGCACCAAACTTCTACAAGAGGAGAATGACGAACTTTACGAGTTGTTGAAAAGTAGCGAAACCGGTAAACTAAAGGAGGAAGTACGTGGCCTACGACGGGCAGCGAACAGGCTGGAGACCGCTCTTCGAGGTGCGTAAAGTACACAACAATACGCACCTCTATTGTTGACTTTCTGCCTTCTGCACGCTTGCAGAATCTCACCAAGTCATTCGGTCCCTCTCGTAAGTCTCATCCGCTTCCATGGATCCGGAGCACCAACATCCGTGTTAGGGACGAACTAGAGAAGTCATACGAGATCGTACTTCCTCCTCCCACTCGTCCAGTGAATGCGTCGTCTCGTCACACGCACCAAGTTCCCCCACACATGCAAGCACCAAGTAGCGCTAACCCGAACGGAAACGGTCATGGGGGCGGAAACGGAAACGGAAGTGTTAGCAAGCCCCCTCCTACCGCCCCCCGTGCGCACAAAAAGCCACGGCTCTCTGAAACACGCGCGTCCCCAGCGACATCCAGCAACGCTCTTCCCCGCTTACAAACCCAGTCTCGTGGCCGCTCTACGTCCCGTCACATAGACTCGCCCGAAAACTCGCCGCTGCAATCACCCGATATCCGGAAGGCACCTGGCGGAAAGGTCGAAGTGGTGGTCGCCGTTGAGGAACAAGAGCGGGTGCGCGAAAGAGAGCGAGAGCGAGGACGGAGCCGAGAAAGGGAGCGTGACGCAGAACGACGGGTACACCACCGGTCCCCAGTGGCCCCACGTGAGCCTCGTGAGCGTGAGCGCGAGCGGAATCGGGACCGTGATCGAGACCGAGACCGAGACCGAGACCGTGCTCGGGAGAGAGAACGAGATAGGGATCGGACATCTCGTCGTGGTGGTGGGCACAGCCGTAAGGGTCGTTCGAGCGGTGGTGGTGGTGGTGGTGGCGGTGGTGGCGGGTATAGTGGAAGCGACCGCGACCGGACATTGGCTGAGAGAATGGGACTGTGAGATTCTTCTCTCAGGAGACCCCAAACACGATCGGACGGACCTACATGAACTCACAGCCATTGCCCGGACCAGCCAACCTTAGTGTATCCGGTACGGACCCTCTTATCCTCACGATGTCGCATCATTGTAGCCCTAGCTGACGTGTCTCCCTCTTTCGCTTTGCCTGTCCATGGCTATGTAGTCTGTATTAATTTCCCTGCTATCGAGTTGCTGCCAAAAATGTGTTTATGTCAATATCATGGGCAGTTGTTCATCTATTCACGGTATGGCTGTACGTGCCTGCTAGGCGCCAAGGTCAATATGTCACATGGTTGGTTCCTAGAGTTTGCTTGACATTTACCCTACAGTAAGTCATACCAGCCATGACGTGCATGAACATGTTGCTTTGCAACCTTGTAGGAGCCGATTCGTCTCCTTTCCTTTATTACGATGTCCCGGAAAAGCTGATAGCAGCACTGCAATGCAATGCGATGCAGAAGTGGTGCCCCCTCCCTCCTCTGGGGACATGGCGCTCGAAATGTCGTGAATGGTAATTAATTAACCAAGTTTATCTCCGACCCAAAGTTATCGAAAACGGAACCAGTCTTCCGAAAATATCCAATTCCCTTCTTTGGCCAGTCACGAAGTCCTGTGACTCATGACGAGATTCGTGGCGCAGCGGTGCCAATGCTCTGGCGCTAGAACCAAACTTAGTGGCAATAAGTGACAAAGTGGACAAGCCCCCTTAGTACTGCGGCGCTATGCAATACAGTACTGTATGATCAACTCTATTTTTTTTGGGTTCTCACAGAGCCAAGCAACTGAACTGCCGATACAAGATGTGCCCTCCAACCCTCCGCTGGCGGAAGGTTGTTGTGCCACGGGGATCCGCGGAAATCGTGGTAGTGTCTATCATTGTCCAGTCGAGCCTCGACCCTACCCTTTGCGTCCGCGATCCGCACAGCCCCCACCGCGGCGTCAAACCCTTTTCGACCGACGGACAACTGGCAATGATGGTTCGCGTTCTCGATACGGATGCCGAGTCGTGTTTGGACCGCGTGCCCATTTTTCTTTTTGTTTCGGCGGCGCTGATCGGTTACACCGAGGCGATCGTTCTTAATTTTTTCTTTCCTTCTTCTCTTCTCCCTCTGGGATTGTTCCGACGCTCTCAGAGCTCGACTACTGTGCACATACGGCAATGGGTGGTTGGTTAACACATTCGGCTTCGACGAGCCTAATGAAAAGCCCCTCTTTTGTCTTCTCTTCTCGGTATTTCATTTTAGGTGGCCACCGCGACTGCAAACTAAGCTCGCCGCGTGTCCGTGCGGAATAAACATGAACCCCTCAACAGCATTAAATCCCGTGTCACGCGGGGCTTGCGAATCGTCGACTGTCTGTCTGACTGACGTTCATCTGAGCGTCAAGTCATAGGGTTGAAATCGCCGATCGAGCTAGGGACAGAAGGGAAGATTCATCGCGTTAGCCCAGGCCACTCCACTACCACGCAGTCTTAGTGGTGCCACCTACGCCGCCGAGCACTATATTCTCGAAGAAAGAAGCCCGCGAGGGACCACCCCTCCCGGCTAGCTCAGGTGCCACGTAGCGTGGCACAGCCATGCTCAGGTTATGTCCGGTCGGAGCTTGCAAAGTTCCTGCAATCAATAACGCGCGGGAGATGTGTGCTCTACACTCAGATCTGCGGGCTCTCAGTGGATGCGCCTGTCGCATCTAGCAAATCACCGCTTAGCATGACGGAACGGTTTTGGCCTCGTTGCACTCATATTTCCGTTTGGCCATAATTTCCGGTCCGGTGTTGAAATTCGTGACCTGGCTGAGGTCGAGTGACTCGAGTCCGTCGATAATTTCAATGATCAAAGTATGGGTCGACGTTCCGACGTTGAAATGCAGGTTCTATGAAATTAAGGATGTGTAACGGGGAGCCAGTAATATGGGCAATGGAAAACACAATGCGCGGGTGGGATCAATGGCAATGGGCTACGACCTACGATCGGCAATTATTTAGCTTGAAGTAAGTTATACAGTGTGAGATGTGTTCGTAATTGCGTAGCAAGGAAATGGCGTGTGAAGAGGAGCGAGTGTACAGTGTGTCCAATGCATAATAGAGATCGAGAGGGCAAAGAGATTCAGTCTGGCAATGTGAACGAATAATACCCATATTGCCTAGCCAAAGGGTCGGTGGGTATGTAGAAAAGTCCTCCAATTAATCGTCATGGAGGGTGAGCAAGCGAATACACGTCATCGCGTCGCTTGACCTAGATTTTCGCAAGAATGGGGAGCGCGATTGAGGAGGTGGCAAGCGCGGGATGCGACTAACGGGGGTGAGGTGGTTCGAAGACCGCGGCGTAAGAACCGGTTTTTCGGGGCTCGCACCTAAAAATTGGGTGGGGATAGGTGGAACTGGTGGTGGTGTGCCAGGTCGGCCCGGACTAGGAGGGGGAGACCGCGGACGAGAACGTGAACGAGGGTGCGTTATGAAAATGGGCGCGGGCCGACGCTTGTGGTTATGATGAATTGATCCCGCGGGAGGTGTAGGGTACCGTGTAGCGGGTGAAATACTTCTTTCCCGCCTGGCACCAAAGTCATCGCCATCCAACCATAGGTTTATGTCCAGAGGTGGGTGGGGCAGAGCACGAGGAGCGTGCAATTTCCGTTGAGGAATAATTGGAGAGCTAGGTGTAGCTGCAGGTCTGAAGAGCGGGGATGGCGGTTGGGATTGAGAGGGCGCGTTGAGACGCGTGCGGGACTGTTGATGGTGAAGGGGAGGAGAGGGCAAGGGAGTAGGAAGAAGCTGAGGAGAAGGCATGCGCGGAGGAGGAGAGAACGAACGTTTCTGACGATCCATAAGGCAACTCTGGAGCAGGCAGAAGTGGGCAGAGGTTGGACATGTTCGAATGATATTTATACAATGAGAGAGAATAAGAGTGTTGTGTTCACTTGCCAGGGTTACGGTGCGCGGTCGGGCGGCAAGATGAATCTGTCCAAATCGGTGAGAATGAAATAGATGGGCGTTTCAAAGATGGGTGTGCGGATCTCGATCGCATTGTGACACCTAAGAACGGAACAAGCAACAAATACCGCCAGTTGGGATCCTCTGTCAGTGGCTGGGATGATCACAATCAGGCCACTTTCTTCGCACTTAAGTTCGCCACACTAAACCGCTCGGAGATCCACGAGGTCGATGTTAGCTGCAAGTCACTGAAGCGCAGGAGCGGTAGAAACGGCCTGAAACGGGTCACAGGTGCTTGTGGCAACAACGGCGCTCAATTAGCTCACTCGTGGTACGGAACGGTACCGTGACAGCACTGTATTGCTTGCAAACCAACAGGACAGCGTACCGGACACGGACACACGCGAGTCATTCTCCCCGGGGTTTTTTGCCTTCCTAATGAGGCTCACTGACTCTTGCTTGTTTCGGCAAACTCGTTCACCGACTTACCGACATATCCTCATATTACTTCACACACACGGCACACGTCTTGCTGTCTGTTTGATAGGGGGTTGTAGAACATCCACCTGCTGCTTCTCTTCGAGCTCCACAGGACGGCATCGCTAAACTGACAATGATCTCCGGTTTAAGCTCCGGGGATTCTCTTATGAGAGCTGCTTACCGTCGACTCGCAACCTACATTCAACTCTACTCTTCAGATCTCTCGATTACTCGGATCTTCTCATGGCGTCCTGAGGAGATCCTCACGCGCCTCCTCTCTTTCTCCGGCATGAACACCCTTAGGCGCCTGAATGTACGCCACCTAGCGTCTTTTGTTCAGCGGGCATGTCAGTCAGCCACGTGAATGATGTACGATATGCGATTTATTACAACTTGCTAGCTACTTTCGTTAACGCCGCAATTCTCCCGCTCCTCCTATAGGCGAAGGTGGACAATGCAAAATGCCCCGAATTTATGCGAACAATGTGTCAATATCGCGTCTTTCAAAATAGCCCGACCATAGGCCCCAGACTGAATCCACCCACGTCCTATTCGCGTGGTTCTATGCACCCCATTTCAAATCTTTTTCTCTGTCTTGGCCCACCCCGGTGGTGACCTTCCCTATTGTTGCTCTGTTTTTCTTTGTGAACACGTCTTTCCTTTTCGTCTGCTTCGAGTTTTTGGCAGTCTTTTTACCTTTTCTGCTTCCAACCTTCTCTTTGCCCCTGGCAAATCCTCCAGTGCTTGACACATACTTCCGAGTCTTCATGCACGGCATCTCTAGCGCGGAAACAGAGCTCCGTACTCTCGTTGAGCTTCTTCCTACCGCCGTTTCGGCCAAGGAAACCCTCTTGGCATACGCCGCTCCGACACCTACGCCCTTTCCCGATAGCCCGATACTCTTCTTACCCCAGAATCCTTCTTCCGAAGGCTTCGTTATTACAGAGCCGGGGACCGCTGCTGATAGTTCGCTTGGATCTGAACCCGTTCCAGCTAACAACACTTCCGACCAACCACCCGCCGGCGCCGTGTTGACGCCCCTTATGATGGCTTACTATCCGGGCTGGGTCGCGGATGTCTTCCCACCGGAACGGATCGATTTCTCGCGCTTTGACTGGATAGATTTCGCTTTCGCCGAGCTAGACGATAACTTTACGCTTGGTCGGGACGAATCCAACATCCTATCGCGTTTAGTCAGTGTCGCGCATCAAAAGGGTAAGAAGGTCAAGTTGAGTGTTGGAGGATGGGATGGCAGCAAGTAGGCGGTCTTACTGCCGAGTTGACATACTCTGACCTCTTCGTCTCAGGTATTTCTCGTGGGCTGTCCAAAATGATAGCAGCCGCCACACTTTTGTCGGCAACATCGTAGATGTCTATTCCGAGCATAACCTCGACGGCATCGATATTGACTGGGAATACCCTGGTACAAAAGGGCATCCGCAGAATTACGTTGACCCGAGCGATACGGCCAACCTGCTGGAATTTTTCAAACTCTTACGGGCCAAACTTCCTCCTACAGCACGCGTCACTGCTGCGGTCCAGACCGCCCCATTTACCGGCGCGAATGGACAACCGGTGAACGACGTTCGGGCTTTTGCTGATCTGCTCGATTGGGCCCTGCTCATGAATTACGATGCGTGGGGAGGTGCGTTCGTCTAGCACCGTGCCTGTCTGGCTTACCTTCTTCATCTGGCGTCAGCTTCTTCTAACCCCGGACCAAATGCACCCCTTGGCAACGCCTGTCGAAACTCATCACAGCCAGCGGTAAGTCCTGAGGCCGCAGTAAACGCGTGGATGGCGGCTGGCTTTCCGTCAAACAAACTCGTGCTCGGCGTTCCGTCTTATGGATACATCTCGCACTCAAGTGCGACGCAGCTGCGCCAGCGCGATGAGAATGCACCACCACTCAACGTGCATGCTGTCACCGACGAAGGCGCTGATAGCGGACAGGTGCAATTCCGTGAGCTCGTTCGCCAGAACGTGCTTTGTGAGGATCCAGCTGGGCCCGGAGTCTACGTTGGCTGTGGCGGGTTCACGAGAGAGTGGGACGCATGTTCGAGCACGCCATTTGTGCGGTCTGACAAGGAACAACAGTTGGTCACGTACGATGACCCCCAAAGTCTCGGTCTCAAGTCAGCGTTTGCGAAGCAGCGTGGATTGCTGGGCGTCAACTTATTTGACGTGCATGGCGACACGGACAGATGGGAGCTCGTTGATTCCCTAAGGCAGGGTCTTGGACTGTAATTCACGTAGTCCTTTGGGACTGTATTTCCCGTCGTTTCCATGCAGCCTCCTGTAAGCCATAACGTCGCGCTGTATTCCAAGATCCAGGAATTAAGGGATCAGTCATTCGGAAAATCCGACGTTTAATGATACAGGATTCAGGTCTTTGGTAGGGTCTATGTAATACAGAATTAGTCCTAAAGTAGGTATATGGGCGGTCAAGACCACCAGTTGAAGATACACAAGACATGGAAAAGAAAGGAATGACAAGGCGCCTATTTAGTAGAATGAAGGTCAAGGCTGCAAAAACTAGGGCATTATGATAGTAGTTGGTTTTGTTAAGAGAACGGGTCTGTGGAGATTTGGACGTGAACCGTGGGATGGTTCTCCGTGGATGCAAAGGATATGACGACGTGGTGGGTTCGCTCTCCGGAGTGCGAGATGCCCCGCTGCTGCTTTGGCTTCGGTGAGGCCCGGTGAGGTATGATGGGTGACGGTTTGGGGTTATATAACCATAACCGGGAGATAGATGATGGGGAGCGCCTATGCTGGTTACCGGTGGGGGTGGTGGGTGCGATATTAAAAATCCGGTTCAAAAGCCTCCAAAAAATCTCCGCAAGCCATCGACAAAGGAATTCCCGCCGCCGATGCTCCTTGTCTTCCTGAGGGTACGCCCATTCGATGGACGGGCGATAACGGCGGCGAGGTCCTCGTAGGTCGCATGGGTATCACGCGGGTGCTGGCCAAAGAGGCCGAAAGCGCAGGGCGCGGCGGTGGAGGCGGGGAAAAGAGAGAAGGCTGTTACATTTGGGGACATCGTGTCGGTGAGGTGTCTTTGGGTGGGCGATGAGATGGCAGTCCCCCTTCCATGCTTTTTAAAGTCCTAATCTCCCTTCAACGGTAGTCGAGTTCGGTAGAGTGTTTGTTCTTTATCGGGTATAGTCCAGGCTCACGGGGATACCCATCACGTGCCTTCTTCTCGCCCGTCGGTCGTTTCCTTATTTGAATACTTATCCATATTCAACTTGTTGCAAACACCTAGTTGGTTACCTTTAACTATGCTATGTGCGTTGTTACTTCCGAGCCTTGTGCACCGGTCCCCTTGTGTGCGGAGGTTAAACTTGCTCTACAACACGTCGTGTATTCGCGGAAATGACATTTGTTGGCTGGAAACCTCTCACGTTGTCATGCACTCAGCCTATCATGCCCTCACGGCACCTTCGTGTTGTTTATGGTGCGTTGTGCCGCCTCTTCAAGTAAAAGATTCGGACTGCTTCCCTCTCGAACACCACAGTTCAATGCGCTATGGCAACCTTCAAGGAGCAGCGAGAATTTTGATTGGTTCAAGGCACGCTACCTTGCCTTGGGTATCTATTAAACACATAAGGGAGTCCGTTCTGGCACGGGTGCATCAGTAGGTGCATCAACTAATGATGTCACTGCATTGTAACACCCTCCCAAACTTCGAGCGCTCCTACCTTGAACATTTGGAGAGTGCTATGAAATCACGACTATTACTCCGGAAAGTACCTGCAGAAGATGAAACGAGACTACTGAAGTTTACAGATGTGATGTCGGTGTACTATAAACGACGCCGCGATCATTTTGATCCTGGATTCTTGTAACGCCTCAGCGCCCTAACCCTTGCCTCCTTATGGTCAACCAACGGTCTTGGGTAGCACAGTTTATCCGCCAACTTGGTGGGGGGGTTGTGTATCTCCGGTCCAAAGATCTTCCCGAGCTCTGGTACAAAAGTGCGGATATAATCACCGTTGGGGTCGGCCTTTTCACTCTGGGAGTAAGGGTTGAAAATGCGAAAATACGGCTGTGGGTCCGTGCCGGTACTTGCGCTCCACTGCCAACCACCGTTGTTCGAGGCAAGATCACCATCTATGAATTGCCGCATGAAGTGCTGCGGCGGTACTGAGTTCGAAACAACACTTGGGATGAGACGGGGACAATTACATACTCTTTCTCCAAGGCGCCAATCAATCATAAGGTCTTTGGTGAGGTACATTGCAGCGATCATGCGTGCCCGATTGTGCATCCAGCCTACAGCAGTGGCAGTTAGCCCTTGCCTGTAAGTGATGATAGGGGTAGCAAACCCATTGTGTTCGCTTGTCGAATCGCAGCGTCGACGATAGGGACTCCCGTGCGGCCGGTTCTCCAAGCCTCAAAATGTTCGTGGTTCGTCTCCCATTGCACATCTACGTACTTCTCCTGAAATGGTCGTGCCATCGACACGCGTGGAAATGCAGCAAGCACATGCGTGTAAAAATCCCGCCATGCTAAGAGACTATGAGTCAAGGAGCAGAGGGGAAATGCATGACACAGATAATCACCAATCTCCTGAATCCACATCCCAACTCCAGTATCCCGATTACCGTGCACTTTCGTAGCACCTACGAGTTCAAGCGCCGCGCGAATACATTCTCTCAAGGAGATGACACCCGCAGCAAGGTAAGGGCTGTACAAATGGTCAATTGTCGTGGTCTCGGCATTCTGTTGTTTACCTTAGGCGACTTGTACTATCCCGGTCCGCACGGTCTCTGTCGTCTTTGTAAACCATTGCCCTGCTTTTCTTTTCCGAAGTTTCTGCGCCTTCGTCGAGAGGGTCAGTGAGACCTAATTGAGTACGTCGAGATTTCGTGCGAAGGAATCGCCGCAACATCTTTAGTCTCGTTATATTAGAAAGTCCAAATTTTATATGATACAGCCGAGCATACCTCACGGGCGGCATCCATCCCCGCGGACCAAATCATGGCCATCTGATCCTTGTCGGGACATTGGAAGCCCTCAACATGAGAAGGAACCTCGCAGGAAAACATCTTTCCGAAGATTGGATGACCCTTTACACTTGGGGGGTTTGCGCTCGGAGATGCTGCCTCTGCCAAGTACTGGTTCGGGTTCTCGTTGATGGTAGCCGACCACTGACGCTGGAACGGAGAAAATATCTAGTGTACTTCGGGTTCACAGGCGCCTTTCAGTGGTCAAACGAGGACGCACAGCATACGGTTTACCCTGCTTTGTGAAGAGTAAACCCGGCTCAATGATCGACTTGTCGTGGACAAAGGTGGGGAGTATGTCCCTCTCATTTGCGAGGGTGCAAACCGTTATATCGCGCCGGAGTTCATCGACTTCGTATTCGATATTGGCAAACAGTCGAGTGGCGTTCACTGATTGCAGGAATGAGATAACATGTGAGGGTAGCGTTCGACACGGGGCGTGAGTGGTCACATGGAGTGGAATATCAAGTTTCGCAAGGGAATCCTAGTCAGGAGGCGCTTCAGTGAGCTCGCGGCTGCCAGTGTACTTGAGAATGAGACAGACCCTCAGGACACAGAGATTGCGGAGGGTGAAATCGATCCGACGAGGACTTCTATCATGGGCGGCATAGTCCTGTGGACTCAAGACAAAAAAGATGAGAAGTGGGACATGGTCCTTGAGCGCCTGGGCAGAAGCCTGTGCAAGTGCTCGATTATCGTAGACTAAGATATAGGAGAAGAGATCATAAGGTGAGAAGACGTAGTGCGAGGGAAAAGGCGCAGACTTCTCATGTCTTCCATTCTCATCCAGTATATAACTGCGTCCCCTGACTTTGGGGGCACGGTGGTGGCACTGGCATTTTCCAAGGCGCGCAGAAGTTTCTTCAAGGGAGGATCTGCATCGGCGGCAGCAGCTGCCTCAGGAGATGCGACGTTTCCAATGCTAAGGGGGTGTTCAAGACGTGATTTCTTCCGGGGAGAGAGAGGACCTGAACAAGGGCGTTTGGCCATGGTGATGAAGAGTTCGAGTCGATGAGCCCACCATTTGTACTACGTGCTGCCAACTACGTCATTGCGTGTTTTGGTGTCGATTTCAAGTTGTCGATCATTACTCCACGTGATTGCGATCGACGCGGACAAAACGCGGACCGAATACGAAAACATATCCTTCCGAACGGCCAGCAAGATGTGGTATCCATGGGTACTATGGGTTTACTTTACGGCCTCGCTGTGTGGTCATTATCCTCGCGTTCAACTGAGAGGAACATCCATCATCGGAAAACATCTCCGCTCGTATAATCAGGACTTTTTCGGAGGTACATCTTTCTTTCTTTCTGCCCTCACTTTTTAATCTCCGATTTACGACTCACTTTCAGGTATCCCTTTTGCCGATGCCAGCCTTCGCTTTGCTCCTCCACAACTGAAGCTCTCTTTTGCTCCTTCGCGATTATTAGATGCTCGCAGCTACGGCCCATCGTGTCTGCAGCTGGAAAGTTCCTTCTATTATCCTTAACACTCACCATCCGAGCCGAATCCTATTTTACAGCATCTAGATGAAGACATGTCAGAAGACTGTCTTACCCTGAATATATTCCGACCATCCGGTGTTGACTCGCTTGCCTCGTTACCTGTGATGGTCTGGATTTACGGTGGTGGCTTTTATAGTGAGCGATGCATATCTGATAGCGACGTCTTATCAACTCACATATCACCAACTAGCCGGACAATCTT
>WNGR01001942.1_pt1 | contig 22770 bp, 17 predicted proteins | sample 5407581 | NCBI WGS metagenome assembly WNGR01 (sample SAMN13153383, study PRJNA577476) | soil metagenome | isolation source: 80 cm soil or saprolite under Garry oak tree replicate 2 | place: USA:California | collected 2016-06-15
GAAATTCTGGCGCGTTGCCTCGAATTAGCGGACAAGCGCTACGGGGATTTATTGGGCTAAGCTGTAGGGGCCCCCGGGCTCGGAGTGAATTTCGGCGGTCATAGACCGCCGCTACAAAATCACTCTTCGGTTTCCGGGTCCGGCCTGAGTCCCTCTTCCTCCATCTTGCGCAAGACGTCGCTCATATCGTCCACTTCGTCCCAGACGTCCTGACTCACATAAATAGGCGCCTTCTGCTGAGTGGCCATGGCAATGCAATCGCTCGGGCGCCCATCAAGCTCGATGATCTTTTTCTGTTGCAACTCGTTTTGGACCCGGATGATGACCCGCGCGTAGTAGGTGGCATTTTTCAGATCATTAATGATGACCCGATCGACTTTTGCGCCGAGAGCCGTCATCAAATGCGCCATCAGATCGTGGGTAAGGGGGCGCTCCTTGGTGATCTGACGCATGAACATGGTGATCGCGCTGCCCACCGTTTGATCGACGTAGATGATGAACACTTTCTCGTTATTGCCAATAAACACCGCGCACCCGCCGCTTGTCGGCAAAACCGCCCGCACCTGCACTTCGATCACCGTCTTGTTCACGAGCGAACGTTATCCGCAGCGAAATGAAACACAAGCGGTGCCCTTCATTCGTCCCATTCATCTCATAATAAGCGGCATGAAAATTTGATTCTGCGGGCTTGAATGTTGGACGCGCTGATTGAATATGCGGTTTGCGGTTGCGGCCGCGCGACAAATCGAAATGAAAACCGAGTGGGACCTTGAGTCCGCTATCGCCACATACAACGTGGATGGATGGAGCGAGGGTTATTTTACTGTCAACGGCTGCGGCAACGTCGAAGCAAAGCCATTACAGGATAATGGTGGCTCGATCGACATCCTGGCAGTGGTCAATGAAGCGCGCGCCAGAAACCTCAGTTTTCCGTTGCTGATTCGGTTTCAGGATTTGGTCCGGCACCGCGTCGAATCAATTAATCGCGCGTTTCAAAGCGCCATATCTGAGTTCGATTATCGCAATCAGTATCGCGGCGTTTTTCCCATCAAAGTCAATCAGCTGCGCGAGGTGATCGAGGAAATCGTCGATGCGGGCGAACAATTTCATTTTGGGCTCGAGGCGGGCAGCAAACCGGAGCTGGTTGCCGCGCTTGCCATGCAGAAAGACCATGAGAGTTTGATCATCTGCAACGGCTACAAAGATCCCGCTTTCATTCGCATCGCGCTTCTTGGCCGCAAACTTGGCAAATCGGTCATTATCGTCGCCGAAAAGCTGGAAGAGTTGGAGCAAATCATTCGCGCATCGAACGAGGTCGGCGTCGAGCCCTACATTGGTATTCGTGCTCGGTTGTATAGCAAAGGCTCAGGCAAATGGTCGCCGAGCGGCGGCGAGAACGCCAAGTTCGGTCTCGACACCACCAATCTCGTGGCTGCTAGCCAAATGCTGAAAGAGGCCGGCCTGACACAGTGCCTCAAGCTCCTTCATTTCCACGTCGGATCGCAGGTGCCGGACATTTCGACGATCAAACGCGCCGTGCGCGAAGGGGCGCGCTATTACGCGAAGCTTTGCAAACTCGGGCATCAACTCGGGTATCTCGATGTCGGTGGCGGTCTCGGCGTGGATTACGATGGATCACGCAGTGCTTTCGATAGCTCGACCAATTATTCGATGCAGGAGTATGCCAACGACGTCGTCTGGAACATCATGGACGTGTGCGATTCCGAAGGCGTTTCACATCCGATCATTGTAAGTGAAAGCGGGCGCGCCATTGTCGCGCACCATTCCGTGCTGGTGCTCGAAGCGTTTAGCTCGATCGAAAAAACTGCGCCGAAACTCAAAGTCGAAGTCGCAGAGAAAGATCATAAACTGGTGGGCGACATCCTGGACGTGAAACAGCGTCTGAAGCGTGGAAATCGGTTGGAAAGCCTTCACGACATTCAACAGATAAAGGAGGAAGCGCAGCAAACGTTCGATCTTGGCCTGCTGGATCTCGAATCCAAAGCGAAGATCGACACCGTTTACTGGCAGGTCTCGCATCAGATCGTCAACATGCATCGCGGCCTGCGCTACGTACCCGACGAAGTAAAGCAGCTCGAAACGACCTTGGGCGATCAATACATTTGCAATTTTTCTGTGTTTCAGTCGCTGCTTGATCACTGGGCGCTCGGCCAGCTGTTTCCCATCATGCCGATCCATCGTCTCACCACGCCGCCTGATCGGCACGGCACCATCGTGGACATCACTTGCGATTCCGATGGCAGAGTGTGCAAGTTTATCGACCTGCAGGATGTGAAGGAAACGTTGCCGCTGCACCGGATTCACCCTGGAGAAATTTATTACCTCGGCGTTTTCATGGTGGGCGCTTACCAGGACATCATGGGTGATCTGCACAATTTGTTTGGTCGTGTCACGGAGGTTCATGTTTTCCTCGATCCCGATGAAGAATCGGGCTGGTACATCGAGGAAGTCATCGAGGGCAGCACCATCGGCGAAGTGCTTGCCATGACGCAGTGGGACAAAGTCGAATTAATGCGGTTGTTAAAAGCTCAGGTCGATGCCGCCATTAAAACCGATCGACTCAAGCCAAACGATGCAATGAAGCTTCTTTCAGACTACGAGCGTCTCCTGCAGGAGTACACATATCTCACTCTCAACGGCACGAGACCATCACCGCAACCAGGCAGTTGGCTGCCGCTGAGTTGATGGTAGGGTCGGCGCGCTGCGCCGTCCGGACGCCGCAGCGCGCCGTCCTCTCGCTCTGCCTGCTCAACTTGTCATTCCGAGCGAAGTCGAGGAATCTCTCGATGTACATATGACAGAACCTTCGCCAACCTCGATCAGGGACGCTTTGCAAAGCACCGCGCCCACCGGCGCGATTCAGGTCCAAGGCTGGGTGCGGACGCGGCGGGACTCGAAAGATTTTTCATTTATCGAGGTGAATGATGGCTCCTCGTCGCGCAATCTTCAGATCATCGCGAGAAGCTCGTTGCCAAATTACGCTGCGGTGCAGCGGCTTACCACCGGCGCATCGATCAGCGTGACTGGGGCGCTGGTCGCTTCGCAGGGTAAAGGACAAAAATGGGAACTGGCCGCGGATAACATCGACATTCTGGGAACGGCCGACGATTCCTATCCGCTGCAGAAAAAGGGGCACACTCCTGAATTTCTTCGCGAAATTGCTCATCTGCGGCCCCGCTCGAATCTTTTCAGTAGTATTTTTCGCGTGCGGAGCCGGCTTGCGTTTGCCGTGCACCAGTTTTTTCAGGAGCGCGGTTTTGTTTTCATCCACACGCCGATTATTACCAGCAGCGATTGCGAGGGAGCAGGGGAATTGTTTCGCGTTACGACTCTCGATCCGGCAGCCGCCGAATTGAGAACGACGGACGGCGAGATCGATTATACGAAAGACTTTTTCGCTCGGCCGACTTACTTGACCGTGAGCGGTCAGCTCGAAGCCGAAGCGTTGGCACTGGCATTGTCGAAGGTTTACACATTTGGCCCAACGTTCCGGGCCGAAAACTCCAACACGTCGCGCCACGCGAGCGAGTTCTGGATGATCGAACCGGAGATGGCGTTTTGCGATTTGAACGGCAACATGGATCTCGCCGAAGAGTTTGTGAAGTATTTGATCGCAGATGCGAGAAAGGATTGCCCCGATGAGATGGAACTTTTCGCCAAATTCGTGGACAAAGAGTTGCTTGCCCGGCTCGACTTCGTCGTTGAGCGACCGTTTCAACGGATCACATACAGTGACGCTGTCGATCTTCTAAGAAAAAGCGGCGAAAAATTTGAGTTTCCTATCGACTACGGATTGAACTTGCAATCGGAACATGAGCGCTGGCTAACCGAAAAACATTTCAAATGTCCGGTGACGGTTTTCAATTTTCCGAAGGAGATCAAGCCTTTTTACATGCGTCTGAACGACGACGGGAGGACCGTTGCCGCAATGGATTTGCTTGTGCCCGGAATCGGCGAAATCGTCGGCGGCAGCCAGCGTGAAGAGAGACTGGAGATGCTAGAGGAAAACATGCGCCGGCACAAGATGGATCCGGCCGATTACAAATGGTATCTCGATCTCCGACGTTATGGCACCGCGCCGCACTCTGGCTTCGGCCTCGGTTTCGAACGGATGTTGATGTTCATCACCGGCGTTCCGAATATCCGCGACGTGATCCCATTCGCTAGAACGCCCGGCAGCGCCGAGTTCTGATTCGCTCGAGGTTGAGACGCCGCGCTGCGGCGTCCGGTCGGCGCAGCGCGCCGATCCTACCGTGACTGCTGCGTGTCTCTTATCCTTGTGAACTCAAGCTTGGAACCGCCCGGCTCTTGCAGCAGGAGGTGGTCGCCGGAAATTTTCACCAGATAAACCGTTATGGCGAACGGTGTTTCAATCTTGATTCGGTCCTGGTCGCCGAACCGGTATCTGCCACGCATGTCCCCGACAAGGACAACGCCATTTCCCGAAAATTCCCAAACCGTTGCATCTGAACCTCCCGACATGCGCCATTTGCCAGTGATCTTGGGATTTCCGCATCCCGTTATCGCGCACAACAAGACTGCTAAGGCGATTATCCGCAAGCCGGACCTGGCTTGGAGAAAAAGGCGACGCTTGAAAGACTGGGTTCTTTTCGCGACAATCGTGATCCGCACAACGCGGAGAGTTTAACGACCCGTTTCGATCTGATAAAGCGTTCTTTGCCGCGACGCGGTGTCACCGCCGAGCGATTGGGTCCGCCCTTGACTACCTCGCTTTCGGTTCTTTTTTGGATTCTCCCTTGGAGTCTTTCAAGACCTTGGCTTGTTTCGCTGCCTTCCTTGATTCGCTCGGGCGGTACTCTTCCTGTTCGGCAGCGGCGAAAGCTTTTTCCAAGCCGACCATGTCTTCGCCGGGACGAAGCGTGTCGAAGGACTCTACTTCTTTGCGCAGTTGCTCTTCAGAATAGTTTGCCGCTTTGATCGACAACCCGATGCGGCGCTCGATCTTGTCCACTTTGATGACGCGCGCTTCCACTTCCTGACCCACCTTTAGCACATCCTTCACTTTCGTGACGTGATCTTCGCTCAATTGCGAGATGTGGACGAGCCCGTCGATATCATCCTGTAGTTGCACGAACGCGCCGAAGCTGGCGAGCTTGGTCACTTTTCCTTTCACGAGATCGCCGATCTTGTACTTCTCATCAATGGTCTTCCACGGATCTTCGGTGAGTTGTTTGATCCCAAGACTGATCCGTTGGTTTACTTTGTCGATGTCGATAACGACGGCCTCGATTTCGTCGCCTTTCTTAAACATTTCGCTGGGATGATTGATCTTGCGGGTCCAGCTTAAATCAGACACGTGAATCATGCCGTCGATGCCTTCCTCCAGCTCCACGAACGCACCGTAGGCAGTCATGTTGCGAATCTTGCCTTTGACCTTGCTGCCAATGGTGAATTTCTTCTCGATCTCATCCCACGGATTCGGCTCGAGCTGGCGCAGGCCCAATGAGATTTTTTGTTCCTCTTTGTTCACCCCGAGGACCACAGCTTCCACTTCCTGGCCGACGCTGAGGATATCGGATGGGCGCATGATCCGTTTCGTCCAAGAAAGTTCGGAAACATGGATGAGGCCTTCCACGCCTTCCTCAATCTCAACAAATGCGCCGTAAGGAACAAGATTGGTGATCTTGCCTTTGATCCGCTGTCCGGCCGGGAAACGCTCCTCGGTCTGGTCCCAGGGATTCTTTTGAGTCTGTTTCAGTCCCAGCGACACACGCTCTTTCTCTTTGTTGATGTCGAGCACGACGACTTCCAACTGCTGCCCGACTTTCAGTAGCTCGCTGGGATGTCCGAGCCGGCCCCAGGTCATATCCGTGACGTGCAGTAAGCCATCCATGCCATCGAGATCGATGAACGCGCCGAAGTCCGTGATGTTTTTCACGGTGCCCGTGACGCGGTCGCCCACGTTCACGCCTTCCATGAATTTTTGGCGTTTTTCGCTGCGCTCCTGCTCGATCACCTCGCGCCGGCTGAGCACGACGTTTTTGCGGTCGTCATTGAGCTTAACGATTTTGAAGTCGTAGGCGTTGCCAACGAATTGCTGCAGATCCTTTGGCGGAACGACGTCGATCTGGGACGCCGGCAAAAACGCTTCGACCCCGATGTTCACCATGAGGCCGCCTTTGACCACCGATTTCACCTTGCCTTTGATCAGGCCGTCACCTTCGAAAACGCTGACTATCTTATACCAGTTCTGACGGTAGGCGGCTTTCTCCTTCGAGAGAACCACCATGCCTTCTTCGTTTTCCAGTCGCTCCAGGAGAACGTCCACCTCGTCGCCCACTTCAAGCGAATCGGCTTCTTCAAATTCAGTCAACGGAATGACGCCCTCGGATTTGTATCCCACGTCGACCAGCACTTCGCGCGGCCGAATTTCCAAGATCCGTCCTTTGACGATGCTTCCCTCGCGGAAGTCAGGCATCGCCTTCGACATCACGTCCTGCATTTGAATCATAAAATAAAAAGCCCCCGTCAGGCACGACGGCGCTCTCAATGGAGCGCCGATCTTTCCCGCAGCTAAGCAGGGGAAATGGGGACGCACATAATAGCCAAGTTACCAGTGGAGGTCAAACGCTGCGTTTGGGTTCGACGTTGGGCGTTTCCCCTTTATCCTTTAGCAGAACATGTCGATCGTCCGAATACCGATATTGATTGCCCTTCTCGCAGCCATATCACTGCACGCCGAATCTCCAGCTGAACAAAAAGTCCTCAGCGCGATCAAAACGCCGGATCTTACCGTCGTGCATCTTTGGGCGGCGTGGTGCTCGAATTGCCAGGCTGAACTCAAGAGCGGCGGCTGGACCAAAATCGTTAACGAAAATCCGAACGTGAAATTTTATTTCGTCTCGGTTTGGAATGATGGCCAGGATGGGCGCGCAATGCTGAAAAAGTTCGATATTGCCGATCAGCCAAACGTCACAATCGTTGCGGAGCCCGGCCCGCGGCGTGGCGAAAACAAGATCAAGCAATTCGCCGGTCTGCCGCTTTCGTGGATCCCGACGACTTGGATTTACAAAGGCGGCGAGCTCCGTTACGCATTAAACTACGGCGAAGTCCGTTTCCCTGTGCTCCAACAATTTCTCGCGGACAGCGAGTCGGAGTGGTCGCACAAGGGCGAACCGTCCATCGAGTAGGCTTTGCATGAGTGACACTTCTGAAACGCCGGCAGGGGCCGCCCATAGTAAACCGCCCGCAATTCTGTCGCTCATTGGCGACACGCCGCTGGTGGAGGTGACACAGTTCGACACCGGTCCGTGTCACCTTTTTCTCAAGCTTGAAAATCAAAATCCTGGCGGCTCGATCAAGGACCGAATCGCGCTCTCGATGATCGAAGCGGCAGAGGAAGAGGGGAAATTGCAACCCGGTGGCACAGTCGTAGAGGCCACAGCAGGCAATACTGGCCTGGGTCTGGCGCTCGTTGCCGGTGCCAAAGGCTATCACGTCTTGTTGGTGATCCCGGATAAGATGTCGCAGGAAAAGATCTCGCACGTGAAAGCGCTCGGAGCCGAAGTGCGCATCACGCGATCTGATGTGACCCGCGGTCATCCGGAATATTACCAAGACATGGCCGCGCGACTCGCCGAAGAAATTCCAGGTGCCTTTTACGTGAATCAGTTTGGTAATCCGGCGAACCCGCTGGCGCACGAGCGCACGACCGGCCCGGAAATTTGGGAGCAAATGCGGCACGATGTCGATGCCGTTGTTGTGGGAGTTGGTTCGGGCGGAACACTGACCGGTCTTGGGCGCTTCTTCAATCGTGTTAAACCACGTCGGGGCATCGAAATGATCTTGGCCGACCCAACCGGCTCTGTGTTGTACGAGTACGTCAAGACGGGAAAACTGGTCGAATCGGGAAGTTGGGCAGTGGAAGGCATTGGCGAAGATTTCATTCCAGAAATCGCAGATATGTCGTTGGTCACAGATGCGTTTGAGATTGACGACGCAGAAAGTTTTGCGACCGCGCGAGAGCTTTTGCATAAGGAAGGAATCTTCGGCGGTTCATCTACCGGCACCCTTCTCGCCGGCGCGCTGCGATATTGCCGACAGCAAACGAAACCAAAACGTGTGGTCACTCTCGTTCCCGACACCGGCAATAAATATCTCTCAAAAATGTACAACGACTTTTGGATGGCCGAGCAGGGATTCATTCATCGCCACCCGCACGGCGATCTGAGCGATTTGATCTCGCACCGATACGAAGCGGGCGAAGTGATCACGGTCGGGCCCGACGATTCGCTGCTGACAGCCTTCAAGCGAATGCGCGGCTCGGACGTTTCGCAGCTTCCGGTCGTCGATAAAAACGGACGCGCCATCGGCATTATCGACGAATCTGATCTCCTGGTGAGGGTGCACCGCGATACATCGCACTTCAACGATCCGGTAGAAAAAGCGATGACCGACCGGTTAGAAACGCTGCCGCCAGACACGAAAATTAAAGACTTACTGGATGTATTTGACCGCGGGCGGGTCGCTATTGTCATGGAGGACGACAAATTTCTGGGGCTGATTACGCGCACCGATTTGCTTTCTTATCTCCGGCTTCACATGCCGAAATCGGCCACGCCGCCAGAACGAGAGTTCGTCTAACGAATCCACAGCAACAATGAAAAAAGAACAGGGCTTCGCGACGCGCGCCATTCACGCCGGTCAGAAACCTGATCCCACGACCGGCGCGGTCATGACGCCGATTTACGCCACGTCGACATACGTCCAGGAAAGCCCGGGAAAACACAAAGGCTACGATTACGCGCGCTCAATCAATCCAACCCGGCTCGCCTACGAAAAGTGCATTGCCGATTTGGAAAGCGGGACGCGCGGCTTCGCCTTTGCATCCGGCCTCGCTGCGATGGCGACAGTGCTCGAGCTGCTCGACAGCGGCTCGCATATCGTCGCGAGTGACGATCTTTACGGCGGCACCTTTCGATTGTTCGATCGAGTGCGGCGCCGCTCCGCGAACCTCGATTTTACCTACGTCGATTTGACCGACCCGGAAGATCTCGACCGCGCAATCAAAACAAACACGCGCATGGTTTGGATCGAAACGCCGAGCAATCCGCTGCTGAAGCTGGTCGATCTCGAAGCGATCGCCAAAATCGCGCGCAAGCGGAAAATCATTTCTGTGTCCGACAACACATTTGCCACTCCCTGGATCCAACGTCCAATCGAGACGGGCTTCGACATTGTCGTGCATTCCGCGACGAAATATTTGAACGGGCATTCCGATCTCGTGGGCGGCGTTGTTGTCGTTGGCGAAAACAAGCAACTCGCTGATCAAATTGCATTCTTGCAAAATTCGGTCGGCGCAATCGCCGGCGCATTCGACAGTTTTCTTGTTTTACGCAGTTTGAAAACGCTGGCGCTCCGCATGGAGCGGCATTGCGCGAATGCGCTGGAGATTGCGCGCTGGCTCGAGGAACAGGGCGAGATCAAATCAGTCCATTATGCCGGCCTCAAATCCCATCCGCAGCACGATCTGGCCCGCCAACAGATGCGCGGTTTCGGTGGCATGGTCACCATCGTTTTGAAGACGGACCTTGCCGGAACGCGGCGTTTTCTCGAGAACACCGAGTTGTTTGCGCTGGCAGAAAGCCTGGGCGGCGTTGAGAGCCTGATCAATCATCCTGCACTCATGACCCATGCCTCAGTGCCGAAGGAGCAACGCGAAAAGCTCGGCATTACTGATTCGCTGGTTCGCCTCTCGGTCGGCATCGAAGACGTGCGAGATTTGATTGACGATTTGAAGAGCGCCCTCGAAGCGATCTAGCGTAGCACGGCCCACAGCCAAAGAGCCTGTGCTACAATACACGCAATGGGCAATACATTCGGCCGGCTCTTTCGCGTCACCACTTTTGGTGAATCGCATGGCGGCGGCATCGGCGTGGTGATCGACGGTTGCCCGCCGCGGATCGACATCTCTGAAGCGGAGATTCAACGAGAGTTAGATCGCCGGCGGCCGGGTCAAAGCAAACTGACGACGCAACGGAAAGAGGAAGACCGATGCGGGATTCTCTCTGGCATTTTCGAAGGGAAAACGCTCGGCACTCCCCTCACGATAATGGTGCGCAACAAAGACGCTCGGCCTGAAGATTACAGTGAGATCGCCGGCAAATTTCGGCCGTCACACGCCGATTACACCTACGAGGCTAAGTATGGAATTCGAAATTGGCAGGGAGGGGGCCGCGCGTCTGCGCGCGAGACGATTGGTCGCGTGGCCGCGGGCGCGATTGCCAAAAAGATATTATCAGGTTTGTACGCGCACTTCGAGATCGTCGCGTACGTGGCACAAGTTCACGGCATCGTTGCAAGCGTTGATCGCGCTGCTGTGAAAATGAAAGACGTGGAAAAGAACATTGTTCGGTGCCCGGACGCCGTCGCTGCAAAAAAGATGATATCGTTGATAGAGCAAGTTCGTGACGAGGGCGACTCAGTTGGGGGCGTGATTGAGTGCGTTGCACGTGGCGTCGCGCCTGGGATTGGCGAGCCTGTTTTCGACAAGCTGGAAGCAGACCTGGCGAAAGCGATGCTGAGCATACCGGCCACCAAAGGCTTTGAGATCGGCTCCGGATTTGCAGCGACGCGGATGCGCGGTTCGCAGCACAATGATCCTTTCGAAATGCGCGGCGGAAAAATACGCACAACGACAAACAACTCCGGCGGCGTGCAGGGCGGAATCAGCAACGGTGAAGACATTTATTTCCGCGTGGGATTCAAACCGCCAGCGACGATCGCGCTTCAGCAGAAAACCGTCACGAATTCAAAGCAACAAAGCGAGCTCGCGGCGCGCGGACGCCATGATCCGTGCGTTCTTCCTCGAGCAGTGCCAATTGTGGAAGCGATGGCCGCGCTGGTATTTTGCGATCACGCGCTGCGACAAAACGCGATCCGTTCGTCAAGTCGATAATAGATCTCGCACAACGTCCACAGTGGACTCAACGGCATGACGGAGAATGAAATTGCGAAGCAGATTTTAGACGCAGCGTTCCTCGTTCATACTAAGTTAGGTCCAGGTCTTCTCGAATCGGTCTATGAGGTCGTAATGGCTTACGAGCTTAAGAAAAGAGGCTTAACGGCTGAGCGCCAAAAAGCAATGCCGATCATGTACGACAACGTTCGTTTTGATGAAGCCTTTCGATCCGACATCGTCGTAAATGGGAAAGTCATCGCAGAGCTCAAATCGGTGGAAGCGCTGCTGCCAGTTCACGCGAAGCAGGTCCTCACGCAGCTCCGGCTGAGCGGATTAAAGCTTGGACTCCTTATCAATTTCGGCGAAGCACACCTGAAGGACGGAATAAAGCGAATCATTAATGGTCGGTTAGATGACGACGCCCCCGCCGAGTTTTCATTGTGACCTTTGTGGACGTTGTGTGAGGAGTCTTCTGGCATGAACTACATCGCCACCATCGGTCTTGAAGTGCACGTGCAGCTCAAGACGCACTCGAAAATGTTTTGCGAGTGCCCGGTGACATTTGGAGCCGAACCAAATTCGCATACTTGTCCGATCTGCCTGGGTCTGCCTGGCGCTTTGCCAGTGATGAATCGGGAAGCGTTGCGCATGACGGTTCTTACCGGGCTCATGCTCGGATGCGACATCGCGCCGGTCTCCAAATTCGACCGCAAAAACTATTTCTATCCGGACATGCCAAAGAATTACCAGATTTCCCAATACGACATGCCGCTTTGCACAAATGGCAGCGTGCCATTGCATGACCTCGCCTATCCGAAAGATGCGCAGAAAAACATCGCAACCCCAGACAAGGAAGTGCATCTCGTGCGGATCCATCTCGAGGAGGACGTCGCGAAGAGTTTTCATTTCGAGAACAGCACAGGGATTGATTTTAACCGCGCCGGCACTCCGTTGATGGAGATCGTGACGCAGCCCCAAATCAATTCGCCAGAGGAAGCGTTCGCGTTTTTAACGGCGTTGAAACAAATCCTGATCTACGGCGAAGTGAGCGACGCCGACATGGAAAAAGGGCAGCTGCGCTGCGATTGCAACGTTTCCGTACGGCCCGAAGGGCAACGGGAACTTGGAGCAAAAATTGAGATCAAGAACATGAACTCGATCAGCGGCGTGCGGCGCGCTCTCGCTTACGAGATCCGCCGCCAAATCAGCGTACTGGAGAGTGGCGAACAACTCGAACAGGAGACGCGCGGCTGGGACGATGTCGCTGGCGAAACCTTTCTCATGCGCACGAAAGAGTTCGCACACGACTACCGCTATTTTCCAGATCCCGATCTGGTGCCCGTGGAAACTGACGTATTGGTGGCTGACGTGCGGGAGCACGTGCCGGAGTTGCCAAAAGCAAAGCGCGCGCGCTTCGTCGAGCAATATCAGGTCAGCCCGTACGATGCGGGCGTGCTGGCGAACGATCTGGAGCTGGCAAGATATTTTGAGGCGGCCGCTAAAGGCGCTAAGAAACCGAAGAATATCGCCAACTGGATCCTAAACGATTTGCAGAACGCGCTCAGCGCCGCCGGTAAGGCCATCCATGATTGTCCGATTCCGCCGGAGGCGCTGGACGAGCTGGTTAACCTCATCGACACCGGGAAAATTAGCGGCAAGCAAGGCAAGGAAGTGTTCGCGGAGATGTTTGCGAGCGGCAAAACCGCAGCTACGATTGTGAAGGAGAAAGGGATCGAGCAATTAAGCGATGCTGGCGCGATCGAAGCGCTCTGCGACGACGTGATTGCGGCAAATCCCAAGCCCGTGGCAGATTACAAGGCGGGTAACATGGCTTCGCTGAATTTTCTCAAAGGCCAGGTGATCAAACGCTCGAAAGGGAAGGCGAATCCGCGATTGGCGGGCGAAATCTTAGAGAGGAAGTTAAAGTAGCGCGAGCCTCCGGCTTGCGCATCAAGACTCGCAAGCGAGGACGCTCGCGCTACCATGAAAATCCTAATTGCCCCCGACAAATTTAAAGGCGCGCTCCACGCGCATGAAGTTGCGGAAAACATTGCCAAGGGGCTGCGCGATGTGCTGCCGGACACAAAGATCGACATCGTGCCGATGGCAGACGGTGGCGAGGGAACTGCGGAAGTGATTTGCGGTGCACAAGCCTGTACTTGGTTGCAATGCAAAGCACACGATCCGCTGGGTCGCGAGATCGGTGCGCGTTACGCTTGGATCGAAGACGCGAAACTCGCAGTGATGGAAATGAGTGAAGCCGCCGGAATGCGACGGTTAACTCAAAGCGAACGTGATCCGCTTCGGGCAAATACATTCGGCACTGGCGAAATGATTTTGGACGCCGCGAATCGTGGCGCGAACGAAATCATTATTGGCCTTGGTGGCAGCGCAACAAACGATGGCGGATTCGGAATGGCGCGCGCTTTGGGTTTTCGATTTCTCGCGCATGAGCACGAGTTAAGAGGCGTGGTTACCGAGCTGGCTGGTCTCGAGCGAATCCAGAAGCCGAAAGACTTGATCCTGCCGAGGCTTATTGCTGCGGTGGATGTGAAAAATCCATTGCTCGGCAAGAATGGCGCGACGCGAGTGTTTGGTCCGCAGAAAGGCGTGACAAAGGACCAGATCGACAAATTGGAACGGGCACTGACCAGACTGGCTGATGTTGTCGCCGAAGAATTTGGTTTTGATTATCGCGATAAAGCCGGTGCGGGCGCAGCAGGCGGACTGGGCTTCGGCCTGATGAGTTTTTGCGGCGCGAAAATTCGACCGGGGTTTGACGTTGTAGCAGAGGCAGTCGGCCTCAAAGCGAAAATCAAAGATGCCGATGTTGTGATTACAGGCGAGGGAAGTCTGGATCGGCAGACCCTCGAAGGGAAAACGCCAGCCGGCGTGGCGCAACTGGCGCGACAACTCGGAAAACGTGTTTTCGCAATTGTCGGCCGCGCAAGCACAGATCGAGAAGTCCGTGAGATTTTCGACGGCGTTTCTGAAAACACGCGACCGGGAATGAGTCGGGAAGAAAACATGAAACGCGCAGCGGAATTATTGCGCGAGAACGCGCGCGGGTTGGCCTACGATTTGTAGGGCGCTTCTGCGAAACGCCAGTGACTTAGCGCGACTTCTTTGCGTTCCTCGGATCGTCGGCGGGATTCACATAATTGATCTGCCACGGGCCGATGCCATGGAGTTGAATGACCGTTTCCCCTCCGAACCATGCGGTATGCTTCATGCGAGCGGGCCAGAAGCCAAATGAGCCGGCAGGAAGTTCTTTCGCACTATTGCGGTCGAGCGCTTCTCCGGTTGCGAGGTAAACCGCACCTGAAATTACAGTGACCCGCTCAGTTTTTGGATGAGTATGCGGCGGTATATGATAGCCATCGGGAAACTGAAATCGCACCACGAACGGGCCTTCTTTCGTTGGATCGCCTTCCAGCATGGCCATCTTCGCTCCAGGAGGCAAAGCCGCTGGTCCCTCCTTCCATTCGATAGTTGTCGGAGGATAAAGGCGCATGTCTGTGGATTGCGTCTCTTCGGCGGATAACCGGCCGTGGGAGATGATCACCGCTGAAAGCGTAGCTAATGCGAAACCGGCAATAGTTTTCATGAATGCACTATTGGTGCCTGATTTCATGGCGGCAACTCGTTCAGCAAAGTTCGCGGAACTGCTTCGCGGTTTCGACGTAGCTCCAGGCCCAGCGCGCGATGTCCTTCTGCTCGTCGAGTGTAAGTTGCCGGCGAATTTTCGCGGGCGACCCCAAAACGAGTGAGCCGGGCGGGATTTTCATCCCGATTGTGACCAGCGCGTTTGCGCCAATGATGGAGCGCGCGCCTACCTCGACATCGTCGAGAATAATGGCGCCCATGCCAACCAGCACTTCATCGTCAACCTTGCACGCATGGACGACGGCATTATGGCCGACGGTGACCAACTCGCCCATTGTTGTCGGATAGTTCGTATCGACGTGAACAACAGCATTATCCTGAATATTTGAGCGCGGGCCGATGATGATGCGGTTGATGTCGCCGCGGAGCACCGCACCGTACCACACGCTGGATTCTTCTTCTAGAATCACGTCGCCGAGTACCGTCGCGCCTGGGACGGCCCATACGCTCGAATGAATTGTGGGACCTTTTTTCAAACGCGCAGCGATGCCGGCGTGTCCGGTCGGCAGTGTATCTGGCTCGATATGCATTTAACAATTAACGTCTAACATCGAATGCCCGACCCGCCTTCGCAAGGCTACGGCGTGGCAAGCATCCAACGCCGAAAACGACAGAATCAGATTTTCTTATTCGTACGTCTGAGCGATTATAAGCACCGCATGCCTGAATTTCCTCCAGAAGAAGTTACGCCATTCGTTTTCTCCGATCCTACCGGTAAACGCTGGCCACGTTTGCGCTTGATTCTGCTTATTGGTGGCGTGCTGTTTTTTCTGGGGACGGTGCTGTTCGTTCAGACGCTTTTTGTCACGCCGCACATGAACGTGCCGTTTTCCCTGCGCCAGTTAAAAGGCCAACTGAAAGCGTTGCAAAAGGAAAATCCGGCCGGCCAGTTGTCCGTGAGCTCGCTGTTGTGGCAGAAATTTAGCGCCGCGCGACAAGCGGCCAGAAAGCTTGCCGGCCCAGCGCCAACGACTTCGCCGCGACCCAGGAAGAAATCGCCCGATAACGAAGTACGGCTCGCATTTTACACCAACGGAGATCCGTACAGCTACGCCTCGCTTCAGCAACACGCGGCGCAGATTACCCATCTTTGCCCGGAATGGATGACTGTGATGAATGGGATGGGCGACTTGCAAATCGACGGGGACACCCGGCTATTGAAACTGGCCGCGACCAAGGGGATCGCTCTCATGCCGCTGCTGACCAACCTCGTCGGTGATACCTGGCAGCCGGAAGCCATCGAGAATCTGGCGCACGGGCCACCGGCGCGGCGGGATGAGTTCATTCAACGTGTGCTTTCGGTCTTGCGCAGCGCGAAAGCTTCCGGCGTGGTGATCGATTGGCAGCAAATTGATCCGGCTTACAAAAAGGACGTCACTAAATTTATCGACAAGTTCGCCGACGCGTTGCACGACGATAACAAGGAGCTGTGGCTGTGCGTTCAGCCGGGCCAGGAGCTCGATTACATCGATTTCGATGCACTCTCCGACAACGTCGATCGTTTCGTGGCGATGTTGTTTGATGAAACTTCAGACACCGATCCACCGGGACCACTGGCGTCGCGGTCGTGGTTTGAAGGTTGGCTACGCGTCCTGCTACAAGATTCCGACACCAAACAATGGATCATCGCGCTCGGCAGCTATGGGTATGATTGGACAATCGGCGCGAAGAAAGCCGAGCTGATCAGTTTTTCAGAAGCAATGAGCCGCGCCAATGATGCCGAAATCAAGAGTGCAGAAGTGGCCGGACCGAGTTACAGCCCGTACTTTTATTTTCAGGACGAGGACAAGGAACACGCCGTCTGGTTTCTGGATGCCGCGACATTCCTCAATCAATTGCGCGAAGCGCGCGACCAAAAGGCGGGCGGTTTCGCGCTTTACCGTCTCGGCAGCGAAGATCCCGCAATCTGGGACGCGTTAAGCGTGCCGCGGGATTTCAAGTTCGATAATCAAACGCGACAATCGCTCGAGCTGATCAAATCGACGGACACGATAACGGACGTTGGCGATGGTGAGATTGTCACTGTTGACGAGGATCGCATGGATGGGATGCGAAAGCTCGCTGTGGACGGGGACGGCTATCTGACGGCGAAATACGTGACGTTCGCGCAATTCCCGACGCTTTATCATCAAGGCGCCGGCGGCGAGCGCCAGGTCGCAATCACTTTTGACGACGGCCCCGATCCGCGATGGACGCCAAAGATCCTGGATATTCTCAAAGCGGCGAACGTGAAAGCTGCGTTCTTTTTGGTGGGCGTAAACGCGGAGCGTTACCCATCGCTTGTTCGTCGCATTGTCAACGAAGGGCACGAGATCGGGAACCACACTTATTACCATCCGAATCTGGCGCTCTGCTGGCCGGAGCACATCCGGCTTGAACTGAATGCCACTCAGCTTTTGCTCGAAACAATAACAGGTCGCGCGACCACATTGTTCCGCCCGCCTTACGCGTCTGATACGGGCCCGACGCAACTGAGCGAACTCGCTCCGCTAAAAATCGCCGAAGACCTCAATTATCTCGTGGTCTTGGAGGATATCGACCCGCAGGACTGGGCGAAACCTGGAGCGGACGTCATCCTGCAGCGCGTGAAACAGCAAAGGCACGATGGCAGCGTCATTTTACTGCACGACGCGGGTGGCGATCGCTCGCAGACGGTGGAGGCGCTTCCGCTCATTTTGGATTGGTTGCATACGCGAGGCGACACCGTCGTACCCTTGAGCACGCTACTGGGAACGACGCGCGACGCTGTGATGCCACCCGTGCAAGGCAACGCACAATCACTCACCCGTCTGGTGAGCAGCACCGGATTTCGCGTGTATCACAGTATCGAGCAATTTCTCTGGGCATTCATGATCGTGGCGACGGCGCTGGTGGTTATTCGCGCGCTGGTTGTCATTTGGCTCGCGTATCGTTTTCGGCGCGGACCGAAAACAGATTTTGCCGAGCCGATCAGCGTGGTGATGGCCGCTTACAACGAAGAGAAAGTGATCGCGGAGACTTTGCGCACGCTTCTCGCCACAGAATACAAGGGCGAAATCGAAGTCGTCGTGGTTGACGACGGGTCGCAGGACCAAACCGCTGCGGAAGTTGAACGCGTAGCAGCCAGCGAGCCGCGCATCCGTTTGTTGCGGCAGGAAAATTATGGGAAAGCGCGTGCGCTGCAACGTGGTCTCGCGGCCGCGCGCAATGGCATCGTTGTTTTCATTGATGCTGACACGCAATGTCAGCGCGATACACTGCCACGTTTGCTCGAGCCATTCGCAGATGCGCGGATCGGGGCGGTGTCAGGTCATGCGAAGGTCGGAAATTTGCGAACGTTTATCGCTCGCTGCCAGGCTCTGGAATACACCTGCGGTTTCAATCTGGACCGGCGCGCTTACAACCGCTGGAACTGCGTCACCGTTGTGCCAGGCGCGATCAGCGCGATCCGAAAGGATGCGATCAATGAAGCGGGCGGTCTGAGTCTGCAAACTCTCGCCGAAGACACTGACCTCACTCTCTCATTGCACCGAAATCGCCAGCGCATTGTTTACGTCCCCGACGCAATTGCGTGGACGGAAGCGCCTGAAACCGTGCGCACACTGGCGCGCCAACGTTCTCGCTGGGCTTACGGCACGCTGCAATGTCTTTGGAAACACCGCGACATGGTGTTCAACTGGAACTATCGCGCGCTTGGCTGGTTCAGTTTGCCGAGCGTCTGGTTTTTCCAAATCATTCTCGTGGCCGTTACGCCAATGGTGGATTTGTTCCTGATTGCGTCGCTGCCGTTCGGCGCGTGGAACGCGGTGCTGCCATTCATTATTATTTTCCTGTCGATGGACGTGATCCTCGCCACGCTCGCCTGCCTGCTCGAGCGCGAGCCGATCGTGCGCGCCTGGCGCATTTTACCAATGCGATTGATTTATCGGCCGATGCTCAGTTACTGCATCTGGAAAGCGATCCTGCGCGCAATCAAAGGCGCATGGGTAAGCTGGGGCAAACTCGAACGCACCGCCAGCGTGCCCGTGCGAGCTTAGACGCAAGATAACCATCGTGAGCTCTTCCAACTCCCCAATGGACGTGGCATGACCTTGTTAGACGAAAAAATGTTCGCCTTTTATTACGAACATTCGTCTAATTCTCGTTAGGCCTATGTCCGTTGCAAACCGACTGAGGATTCTGGCGATCGTTCTCGCGCTCCTCACTGTCCAACTTGATGCAAACGAGGGCCAGAAACAATCTCTGGGGCCGAGAAGCCTACAGTTTACCACCACGTCCGTAAGGGCTCTGAGCGCCCGGATGACGCTGAAGCGAGGGCACAGTACCGGGGGAAGTTTAGAATTGTCGATTTTTAGCGACGACCGCGGATATATCCGCTCGAAGGTCACAAAAAAATTGATTCCTCGGCCGGTCATCGAGAATGGACGCTCCGTCAAGGGAGATGTCCGAATTGTGTTCGTCGTGAATCAGGAGGGCCGCGCGGTAATGCCTTTCGTGGTACACTCGACAAATAGGAAGCTGAATAAGACGGTGCTGGACATAATCACTCAGTGGCGTGGAACCCCGGCCCTCGATGATGACCGAGGTCATTTTGCCAAGGCCGCGCGGTGGCTCTGCATTGGCGGCGTTTTGCAATTGGCGGGTGAGCTGGTCGATCTTCTCCTGCAGCAAGAGCACAACAGGCTGACTGTTGCCTAACAACTCTTTGATCCATTCCGGCGCGGCCAAGGTCGCAAAGGCGCGCTTTTTCCACCACCCTTGAACCGGCTCCATCCCGTGATTGACCAAAAGACTGCGCCCCTGCGCTTCCAACACCTTGCGCACGTTGACGAGCTGCTCGCGCTCTCGATGCAACGCCCGGGCCTGTTCCTCTTCTTCGCTGGGCACGCGCACCAGTGCCAGGGCATGGCGGTTGCCTTCCACGAAGCGGTCCAACTTCAAACAAAGCGCCTTGGCATCGAGCCCGTCAGTCTTTACCCGCCGGTTTTGTTCATCCAACTTTTGTGGACAGACCACGTAACAATGGATCCCCAGTTCGCTCAATTGGCGCTGCAGAGTAAAACCAAAACCGCACGCTTCATACACAGCGTACACTTCGGCACCGCTCTGCTTGAGCTTGGTCGCCCAATGCAAAAACGCTTGCTTTTGAAAACGCTGCGGCGGCTTGGGATTGCTCCCATCCACCTGCTCGACCACCACGTAAAAATCCTGGTGCACATCAATCCCAAGCTTGATGTCGGCTTTGCCGCCATTAAACTGGCGGCGGGTTCCCTCGTGTGAGGACAACTCAGTGTGATAAACACTATTCATATTGCCGGGTGTAGGTCCAAAACCCGCACCCGACAATCCCCACCATGTCATCTAATCGCTGGAGCCAACCGCTGGCCGGTGTACTGAAAGGCTGAAGGATGAATTATGAACAATGAAGTAAAAGCAACTCTCGCTCTCGCCAGCGGTGGCTCAGCTCCGTCTCGTTAGATGTCTTCGATCGCCTCCGCATGAACATCGCCCAAGAACTTGAACGACTATCCAAACTCCACGCCGACGGAGTCCTGAGCGCCGAGGAATTCGCCAAAGCAAATAGCCAGCTTTTATCTTCTCCCGGGCTCTCAAGCGTTCCCTTTAAGAGCATACGCCGCCAGTCCTCACACACATTTTGTGGCTTGCCGCTATGGGCTATTGCTATCGGTCCAGATCTGGAACGCGGGGAGATGCGTGGACACGCTCGCGCGATCTTCGCCGTGGGCGACATGGCGACCGGCTGGCTAGCGTGTGGCGGCTTGGCACGTGGTATTGTCGCGGTCGGCGGTCTTGCCATTGGCCTCGTTGCGTTTGGCGGAGGTGCCATCGGCGTCCTCGTTGCACTTGGCGGTGCTGCCATTGGAGGTATCGCCTTCGGTGGAGGTGCGATTGGGGCCATCGCCATCGGCGGCGGCGCTTGTGGCTATTACGCATTCGGCGGTGCCGCTGTCGGAGTTCATACGGTCTCGGGCCTGCACCAGGATCCCGAGGCGGTTAGCTTCTTTCAGCACTACTTTCCGTGGCTTAAAAGTCTGGTTCATCAATGACGATTTACCCGTCATCTAACAAAGCGCTCAAGCTAACTGTTGGCCGTTGCGATGACCGGATTTACTTTCACGATACCGCCTCTACTTTTAGCAAAGCTCGCTTCCATCAGCGGTGGCTGATCTTATTCTCGTTAGCATCACAATCCGCCAATGACTCCCGGCACAGAATCAACATATTCGGAGAGCCAGGGCTGAGGCACGGTCAACTCAGAACAATCAACATTTGCATCACTTTCAATAGACCGAGAAACCCAACCCGCCTCTTTCCAAAGCCCTTCCCGCAGCAAGTGAGCAAAAACACCTCTTGCGCAGCTTCCAGATCAGTCAGCAACGCTTGCCACGTCTCCGCGCCGTGGTAGAAGTTGCGAGAGCCATGGAACAAAAATTCGACAGCATTCTCGACGCCGCGGAGCAGCAGGAGGCGAGCGACGTCTTCCTTCAGGAGGACGAGGTACCGCGGCTTAAGATCAATGAACAAATCAGTGTGCTCGGCGACGAACCGCTGTCGCTCGCGGACATTACCGCGTTCTGGCAGGCGTGCGGCGCGAACGCGCAAGGCGACGGCGACAGGGATCGCGACACCGGCTTCGTCTCGCGCACGCATACGCGCTACCGCGTGAGCCTGCACCGCACCATGGGCCGCCTCGGTGCGGTCCTGCGCCGCATCAAGACCAAAGTGCCTACATTGAAAGCGCTCGGAGCGCCCGAATGGCTCCTGACCCGATGGGGCGCTCGCGAGCACGGCCTGATTCTTATAACGGGACCAACCGGCTCAGGCAAATCCACCACCATCGCGTCCCTGCTTCAATGGATGAACGAGAACCTGGTGCGACATATAGTGACGATCGAGGATCCCGTCGAGTATCAGTTCACCAGCAAGCGCTGTCATTTCACCCAGCGACAGGTCGGACGCGACACCGGCACTTTTGCGATCGGATTGCGGAGCGCCCTTCGTCAGGCGCCGGATGTCATTTTTGTCGGTGAGATCCGGGATTACGAAACTGCGTTGACGGCGCTGCAGGCTTCGGAAACCGGACATCTCGTTGTTTCGACCCTGCATTCGGAGAGAGTTGCGGACACGATGGAGCGCTATCTGAATCTTTTCCCAGCCCAGGACGAGAAGCATGGTGTGAACCTTCTGGCAAACCAGCTTTCTGGCGTTCTGTGCCAGAAGCTGGTTCAATCTGCTGACGGAGGCTTGCATTTGCTGGTGGAACACGTCGAAAATGCGGGTGCCATGCGCGACTGGATCGCCAGACGAGAGTTGCAGAACATCGATCAGTATATCTCCCGCGGATCGGATCCTGCCGCCGTTTCATTTTTGCAATCGACGCTCAAAGCCCTCCAGGCCAAGGTCATCACGGAAGCGACTGCCATGGCTTCAGTCAGCAATGAATCCGAACTTCGTCGCGCCATGAGGGGAATCGGCTAGACAAGTCCTCCGCACAATTTGAACCCATATGAAGGAACATGACTTGATCGATTTTCTGGCGCTTGCGGCCGAGCGGGGGGCTTCTGATCTTCATTTGACAGTGGGGGCGCCACCGATGTTGCGGGTCGCTGGTGTTATCCAGCCGCTGACGGAAGAGCCACTGTCGGCGGAGGACACAAGGAGACTGGTGATCGATACCTTGAAGGAGGGACAACGGGCGAAGCTGGAAAACGAATGGCAGCTTGACTTCGCGTTGCAGGTCGGTGACCTCGGGCGCTTTCGCGGAAATGCGTGCTATGTGTCAGGTGCGATTGAGGCCAATTTCCGACGTATCGCTTCTGAGGTCGGCGATCTAAAGTCCTTGGGACACTCTCCAGTGGTGGACCGCTGGTGTGACGAGAGAGCCGGTCTGATACTGGTGACTGGCGCGAGCGGTGAAGGCAAGAGCACAACGCTGGCGAGCATGGCCCAGACGATAGCCAGACGGCGTTCCGTCAACATCGTTAGCATTGAGGACCCGATCGAATTTGTTCATTCGCAGGGGCAAAGCCTGGTGAACCAGCGCGAAGTTGGTTCCGACGCGCAGAGCTTCGCTTCAGCGCTCAAGAACGCGTTGAGACAGGATGCGGACGTCATTCTTGTGGGAGAGTTGCGCGACCTGGACACGATCCAAACTGCGATTA
>WNGR01008917.1_pt1 | contig 22756 bp, 22 predicted proteins | sample 5407581 | NCBI WGS metagenome assembly WNGR01 (sample SAMN13153383, study PRJNA577476) | soil metagenome | isolation source: 80 cm soil or saprolite under Garry oak tree replicate 2 | place: USA:California | collected 2016-06-15
CGTCGCGCCCGCCGCCGACCAGCCGCCCAACAGGTCCGGCCCAGCGTGGCCCGCATCCTCGACGGGATGACGCATGTGCCGGCCCTCGTCCAGAACGGGCGCCTGGACGTGCTCGCCACGAACCCGCTCGCGCGAGCGCGCTCTACGCATGCGATCGATCTCTTCCCGGCGTCCTCGATCGGGGCGAGCGTCCCAGCCAGCCACGGGTTGCAATGACGGATCCCCAAATGACATGGCGAGCTCTGGACCATCGTCAGCGGTCGGTGTCACCCTGGACGGCGTGGAGGTGTCGGCCGAGATCCTCGCGAAGGTGCCGGGTGAGAACCTGCGGGTCACCCGCGCCGCTTTTGGCGCGGTCTGGTCGCTCGCCGAAGATCTGGGACGCCAGCCTGGCGACGGCGGTGCATTCCTGCTCGGGGTGATCAGGACGTGCCGGTGGCTGGCTGATCAGCCGTTCTGGTCTCAGGTGGATCGGCGTGCGGTGATGCCGACGTCGCCGTATACACGCCAGCAGCATGGGGCGATGCCAGAGACGATCGACGAGGAATACCTCGCAGCGGTAACGCCGCGCGGCCTTGAACCAGGGCTTGCGCGCGGTGTTGCAGCGACGCTGGAGTGGACGTGGCATGGATCGGCTCGGCCGCCGCTGGATATCTCGCACGCGGCGGCCAGCTGAGTTCACGTCAGATCCGGTCAAGCGCTCGGTCGTCGTCGTGTTGCTTCGCTTGGTCGGCGGCGCGGGCGTGCTGGTGCCAGTCGGCGAGTTGGCGTGATCGGGCTTCTTCGTCCGCGCGTCGTTGCTCGATGTGGCGGCGCTGTTCGAGCTCGGCGAGGGCGCGTTGGGCGCGGGTGACGTTGTCGGCGGTTTCGCCGGCAGTGGGTATGCGGGTCCAGTCGTCTTCGGCCTGGGCCAGCCGTCGTGGTTCGCGGGCGGCGACGTCGCGGATGTCGGGCAGGTTGGTCTCGGCGGCGTCGACTGGTGGCTCGGGTTGGATTACGCGGAGCTCGGCCTCGCGCTGGTCGGCGACCTCGCGGAGTTCGTGTTCGCCGGTGACCTGGCGGTGTCCGTCGTCTTCGGCGACGCCGGTGCGCTGGTCGTCGAGGAACTGTTCGGCGGTGGTCGTGTCCTCGGCGGTGTCGGGGTTGATGCCGCGGGCGGCGAGTTCGATGCGGGCGCGCTGTTCGGCGGCGCGGGTCTGGGCGGTGTGGGCGTACCAGAGGGCGCGGATCTCGTCGACGCGCTCCAGCTTCTTGGCCTGCTGGTTGAGCAGGTCCGACAGCGCATGGGCCTCGGCGGCTTCACGTTCCAGCTGCGCCCGTCGTTGCACGTCGGTCGCTTGCTCGGCTTCGGCTCGCCGGAGTTCGGCGTCGCCGCGGTGACGTTGCGCGGCTTGGAGGGTGCCGGAGAGGTCGGGGGCGACGTAGTCGGGTGTCCACGCTTGTTCGCGTTCGTAGGCGCGGACCCGCACGCGCAGTTGACCGTCGCTCATCTCGGCTTCGGCCCGGCTAGCTTCATCCCACCCAAGGGCACGCCAGGCGGCGCGCCAGGACGCGTAGGCCTCGACCTGCTCCCGCTTCGGCGGGCCAGGAAGAACAACGTCAGGGTCGTCGTGACCGGTGAGGTCACGGTGCGCGGCAACGGCGGCCGCTCGCTGGATCCATGCGTCGCGCTGATCGTCCTCGTCGGGGACAGCGCCGTGAGTCTCCACTGCCCATTGCGGCCGGGTCTCGGCGGCTTGTTCGCCGAGCTCTCGCCTGCGGGCGTCGGCGAGCCTGGCGAGGTCATCGAGGTGTCGCTGCCAGGCCGCGTCGTCGACCTTGGGAGTCCAATCGGCGTAGCGATCACCGCTGGGGTGGAGGTCGGTGGTCTCGGTGATGCGTTGGTGCAGGACGGCGGCGAGGCTGCGGGCGTCGGCGAGGTCGCGACTGGTGACCGCGTTACGGAGGATGCGGTTGGGGTCGTGGCCGGCGAGCTCGGCTTGCCGCAGCACGCGGAACAGGCCGACGCTGCCCTCGTCGGCGGCCAGAGCCGCACGCTGCGCGGAGGTGAGCGCGCCGTCGTTGACCAGCCGGTCGAGCATGGTCGCGGTACGCCCGGCAGTAGCGAGCTCGGCGACGTCGGCGAACCGCTCCCCGATGGTGCGTAGCGAGGCGGCGTCGGCTGCGTTCTGCTCGGCTTCGATGATCGCGGCGAGCTCGGGTTCGTCGCGTTCCATGTTCGCGGCGAGCATCCCAAGTGGGTCGCGCCGCGGCGTTTGCGGTGTTCTCGTCGCGGGCGCGGCTCAGGCCGACGTAGAGCGCGGCCAGCGCGCATAGCATTTGGGCACCGAGCAGTTGAGTCCACCCGGTGCCTCGACGCCGGCCTGGTGCGGCGAGGTTTGTGCGCGGGCGAGTTCGCTCGACTCGCCGCGGACTGCTCGGGTGACGCCCCTGATGCGCTGCGCCAGATGAGAACCAGTCCGGCACCGAACGCTAGCCTGGCCAGCGCGCCCATGCCCGTGACCGCCATGGTGCGCATTCGGGCAACGACTTGGTCTCAGCGCTGGGACATCGGTTCGGCGGGCTGCGCCGGGTCATCTCAGGTCTCCCCAGCAGCGTGCGGTCGCTGGGACCAGCCCCAGACTAACAAACATCGGGCTTGTTGTCTGTGCGTGGTCGCATCCGAAGCCGCGAACGTGTGTCCTACGTGGACGAGTCCCCCGGTCCTGCGTACTCCCCCACGGGCACCGCGCGCGAACGCGTTCGCCGAACGCTGGATCGGCACGCTGCGCCGTGAATGCCTCGACCGGCTGCTCATCGTCAGCGAACGTCACCTTGTCGCGGTCCTCATCGAATATGTCGACCATTACAACGGCCACCGGCCCCACCAAGGCCTCTGCCAGAGAGCACCGCAGCCGCGATCAGCGCTCCGGCTCTTCTCTGATCACAGACCACCCGACTGGGTCGACCGCAAACAGGTGCTCGGTGGGTTGATCAATGAAGTACCGCCAACCGGCCTGACGCCCGTCAACTTCCCTGTCCTCGAGCGCAGCCGAGGTTTCTGAGCGGCACAGGCGGCAGCGAGTGGTACTGCGTCATTGCCTGAGATGTCAACCACCTAAGCGATATTGACCGTCGGCGTAGGGTCATGTTAGGGGTGGCGGACGAGGTCACGCCGGCCAGGCCCCGGTTTCGTTCCGATCGGGAGTGCCGATGGACGAGGACGAAAAGCCCCAGCGCGAGACACGCACACTGAGCCGTCGCGACTTCATGAAGACGAGTGGCGTGGCCGCGGTCGCGCTCGGCGTCGGGTCTCCGCTGCTTGCTTCCTGCACTGCGGGCGGCGGCGGAGGCAAGAAGTCAGGGTTCAGCATCCTGCTGTGGAGCCACTTCGTGCCGAAGTACGACACCTGGTTCGACAGTTGGGTCAAGGACTGGGCACAGAAGAAGAAGATCACGGTAGCGGTCGACCACATCAATCAGGCCGACCTGCCGGCGAAGACCGCCGGGGAATTCTCCGCGAAGTCGGGTCACGACCTCATCGAGTGGATCACGCCACCATCCGCCTACGAGCCGAGCGTCCTCGACATGAAGGACGTCGTCCGGGCGGCGGAGAGCACGTACGGCAGTCAGGTGGACTTCTGCAAGCTGTCCAGCTTCAACCCGCACACCGGCAAGTACTACGGCTTCTGCCACACCTGGACGCCGGACCCTGGCGATTACCGCAAGAGCCTGTGGAGCAAGGTGGGTCTGGCCAACGGGCCCTCTACGTACGACGAGCTGCTGTCTGGCGGAGCCGATATCAAGAACACGCTCAAGACGCGAATGGGCATCGGCATGTCACCCGAGGTGGATTCCAACATGGCGGCGCGCGCCATCATCTGGTCGTACGGCGGCTCGGAGCAAGACGCAAGCGAGAACGTGACGCTGAACTCGGACGCGACTGTGGCGGCCGTCGAGCTGATGGCCAAGCTCTATCAGCAGGCCATGACGAGTGAGGTGTTCAGCTGGACCGCCGCCTCGAACAACCAGGGGCTGATCGCCGGCCAGCTGTCCTACATCCTCAACTCGATCTCGGCGTACCGTAGCGCGCAGACCACCAACCGCTCCATCGCCGACGACATCTTCTTCGTTCCCGCGCTCAAAGGTCCGACCGGCATCGGAGTCGCCAGCGAGCACGTGATCCGCTCCTACATCGTGCCCAAGTGGGCCAAGAACGTTGACACCATCAAGCAGTTCCTTCTTGACCTCGTCGGCGCCGACAAGGACGCGGTGACCAACAGCGAGCTCTATGACTTTCCCGCATTCGCGAACACCCCGGGTGTGGCGCCGCTGCCCGGCTGGCTGCAGAGCGACCCGTTCGGCTCGCATCCGGCAGACAAGCTTGCGCTGCTGGCGAACGCGCGGCAGTGGAGCACCAATGTCGGCCACCCCGGCCCGGCGAACCCCGCGATCGGCGAGATCTTCAACACCAACGTTTTGCCGACGATGATGGCGAACGCCGCGCGGGGCAAGATGAGCCCCAAGGACGCCGTCTCCGCAGCGCACGACCAGTGCAAGCAGATCTTCGCCAAGTGGCGTAAGCAGGGCTTGGTCGGCGGCACCACGTAACGTCAGAAGAGCAGCTGCTATGGCGGTCGTCGAGACAAGGGGCCTGCACAAACAGTTCGGGGACACCCATGCAGTCGACGGCATCGACCTGACGACCGCCGAGGGTGAGTATCTCGTGCTGCTCGGGCCGTCCGGGTGCGGCAAGACCACGTTGCTGCGCGTGATCGCCGGACTCGAGCAGCCTACTAAGGGCGATGTGCTCATCGGCGGTCGTGTCGTCACCGGGCTGCCGCCGAGGGCGCGCCAGATCGCGATGGTGTTCCAGAGCTATGCGCTCTATCCGCACAAGACCGCTTACAAGAACATCGTCTTTCCCCTCGGTGCCCAAGGTGTGCCCAAGAGCGAGTGGGACGGCAAGGTGAAATGGGCGGCGCAGGTCCTCGGCATCAGCGACCTGTTGCACCGCAAGCCGCGTCAGCTCTCCGGTGGCGAACGGCAGCGGGTAGCGCTGGCGCGGGCCCTGGTCCGCGAGCCGCAGGTGTTCCTGCTCGATGAGCCGCTGTCCAACCTCGATGCCAAGCTACGCGCCGCCGCCCGTGAAGACCTCAAGGAGTTCCAGCAGCAGGTCGGCATCACCACGATCTACGTCACGCATGACCAGATCGAAGCGATGGGCCTTGGTGACAGGATCGCCGTGCTCAACTTCGGGCGGGTGCAACAGATCGGTACGCCTCAAGAGATCTACGACCATCCGCAGAACACGTTCGTGGCAACGTTCGTCGGCTCGCCACCGATGAATCTCCTCGACCACTCTGGCAGGCTGCTTGGGTTCCGCCCTGAAGCGTTCCTGCCCAGCGCGGTCGTCGGCGACGAGCCGGGTCAGCTCGCCCTGGACTTCCATGTGGTCAGGGTGGAGAACCTGGGTTCGGACCGCTACGTCTACGGGACGGTGCCCGCGATCGACCCGGAGGCAAGGGTCATCGCCAAGTTGCCGTCGACGGTGGTGACGAGCGTAGAGGCCGGCACCGTCGTACCGTTCGCCGTCGCTGGCAAGAACCTGCGTTTATTCGACGCCGACTCGGGCCAGCGCGCAGCGGAGGAGCGAGTGCCGTGATCGCCGCGGAGCAGGTCGACGTGGCCACTTCGACCGCGGGGCGGACTCGGCGCTACCTGCTGGAACGGGACAAAGTGCTCGGACCGGTGCTGTTGCTGCCGGCGGTGCTTTACCTCGTCGCGGTCGTCGGATACCCGCTCGTGCTGGCGATTCTGTACGCGTTCAGCGACGTGACGACCGGCAGTCAGACACTGCACTTCGTCGGCTGGTCTACGTTCCGGGCTGCGATCGATGATCCCGTCTTCGGCACCGCGCTTCGCAACAGCTTCATCTTCACCGCCATCTCGCAGGTCTGCGTCGTGATCCTCTCGACGGTCTTGGCGTTCGTGCTAAGCACGGATTTCCGCGGCAAGTGGTTCTTCCGATTCCTCGTACTGATGCCATGGACGACACCGGTGGCGCTGTCGGCCGTCATCTGGCTGTGGATGCTCGACTCGATCTTCAGTCCATTCAACTGGCTACTTGTCAAGCTGCACCTGCTCGCGCCCGGCGGCCACGTCGTCTGGCTCGGCAGCGCGCACCTTGCCATGGGCTCGGTGATCGCGCTGCAGACCTGGCGCATCCTCCCGCTGGCCACCGTCATCATCATGGCCGGCATGAGCTCGATCCCGCAGGACATCAGGGACGCCACGCAAGTCGACGGCGCGAGATTCTGGCGCCGTACGTTCCATATCGAGCTTCCACTGCTCGCGCCGGTCATCCTGGTCGCGGTGCTGTTTGGCATCGTCTTCACGTTCGCCGACATGGCGGTCATCTTCATCCTCACCGGCGGCGCCCCCGCCGACGCCACCCAGGTGCTCGCGTCCTGGGCGTTCTACAAGGGCATCAACGGCGGCAACCTGGCAGTCGGCGCTGCGGACGCAGTCTTCATGTTCCCGGTGCTGCTCGGCCTGGCGGCGATCGTCTTGCGCTTCGCCCGCCGGGCGGAGGTGGCCTGAGATGGCCACCGAAGTGATCGGCCGCCGCCTGGTCGGTCGGCTGGGCCTGTGGGTGCTCATCGTGCTGTTCGGCCTGTTCTGTGCGTTCCCCTTCCTGCTGGCCGCGATCACCATGCTCAAGCAGAACACCGACCTTTACACACGGCCGAACGGCAACCAGCTGATCTTCACCAAGGCGCCGACGCTGTCGAACCTGTCACTGCTGTTCGACAACACGCCCTACGTCACGTTCATCGTCAACAACCTCGTCATCGGGGCATGCGTGGTCGTGATCACGCTCGCACTCAGCGTGCCGGCCGCATACGCACTGGCCAGGGTCACCGGCCGGTGGGGGGAGAAGGTCGGGATCGGCATCTTCGTCGTCTACCTGGTACCACCGACGCTGCTGTTCCTGCCGCTGTCCCAGCTCGTCACGCGCTTCGGGCTGCAGGACTCGATATGGTCGCTCGTCGTGGTCTACCCGAGTTTCACCGTCCCGCTGTCCACCTGGCTGCTCATGGGTTTCTTCAAGTCCATCCCGCGCGACATCGAGGAGCAGGCCCAGGTGGACGGTTACAGCCGGCTCGGGGCGGTGCTGCGCGCGGTCATCCCGCTGGCCTTGCCAGGGATGTTCACGGTTGTGGTGTTCACTTTCACCCTGACCATGCAGGACTTCATTTATGCGCTGTCATTCGTCTCCTCATCCAGGCATATGACGGTGAGCGTCGGAGTACCGACCAACCTCATCCGCGGCGACGTCTTCTACTGGCAGTCGCTCATGGCGTCAGCAATCGTGATCGCAGTACCAGTCGCGCTTCTCTACAACCTATTCCTCGACAAGTTCATCCAGGGCTTCACCATGGGCGCAGTGAAGGGATAACCCTCGAGCGGCACCACCGCATTGTTCAAGTCGCCGTCCGACAGCGCGTGTCCTCATGACCATGAGCAACTGGATAGTCTAGGCATGCATGCAGATGTTCACCGCCAGTCAAAAACCTTGTTCTTCCTTTGGCCCTTGCGGTGCTAGCTGGTTCTGTCGATCGAGCTACCGCGCCCCCCACATCGTCCCCCCGCCGCCATAGCCGACCTCGGCGAGCACGAGCAGTACGCACCAGATCCATCGTTCTACGCAGCGCGACGTTCAGTGCTTGCTAGCGGACGCCGCGCAGATCAGTTGAGCGGCGTCCTGTCGACCGCGCCGTGGATGCAGGAAAATGCACTGGTCGTCCGGTTACCCCGCTCCGTCTTGGTGCGATGGAGCCCGCAGATCAGTTTGGGGATCGGGGGCCGCTGACAGGCGCTACGGATTGGTGCTTCGAGCCCGCGAGTCAGACTCTTCGACCCCGCAGGCCCCTCCGGACGACGCCTGATGCTTCGGCGAGAGGAGTCGGTGATGGAAGTGCTGCACGAGCGGTGCGCCGCTCTGGACATCAGCAAACGTGACGTCAAGGCCTGCGTCCGGGTCCCCAGCCCGCGTCGCAGGGGTGCCGCACGCAGCAGGTCAAGACGTTCGCGACGATGACCAACGCGCTGCTTGCCCTTCGGGACTGGCTGCTGGGCGAGCAGGTCAGCGTGGTGTCGATGGAGGCCACCGGCGATTACGTGCGAAGTGAGGGTGCGTGAGGTCAAGTGGGAGGCGCTGCTGGAGGTTCGGCTGATGCCGAAGGTGTAGTACTCGGGCCCGTGCGTGTGGCCCGTCTCCACCTCGACGTGCGTCGCGGGTAACTGCGGGGTGCGACGCTCGGGGGAAAAGCCCAAGGTCTGCCGTTCCACCCGGCAGGCACAGGCGAGGAGAAGACCGGTGGGGGCTGGCAGGCTCCCAGCCCTGCGCGGTGATCTGCTTGGGGCGATGGGCGAACGTGAGTGAACCCTCGATGACGCTTCGTGAAGGTGACCCCCGGTGGTGGGAAGTTCGAAACGGGGCCGTAGGGACTGGCCGCTGGAACGCGGCAGGTGCCGGCCGGAGGATAGTCGCCGGTCGGGAGCGCACCACCGTCCCCGGAGTAAAGAGGGCGCCCTGCCCGGTCGCGTCTTGCTCATGGGCAACACGACAACCTCGATGGGGTCCGGTGAGCCGTAGGCGATCCGGTCGGCCGACCGCGAGGAAGGCTCACTCCAGCGGCCGCAGGATGACCCAAGAAGCGAACGCCGACGGCCGAAAGGCAGCAGGAAGCCGGGACGACGAGCTGGCACCTCCGCCGGTGGTTCCGCATAACTGGTCGGATACGGGTTGTTGCCCGGGCCCGAAAGGGCGCTGACGTGGGTCAGGTGAGTCTGTGAAGACCAGATTGATCGGAGACACCGGACCCGATGGGCAAGTTGGACGCCGTCCCTGTGACGGTGAACGGACCGGAGGACGACCTCCCGGATTGGGACGCCGTGGTATGGCGTCAGGTCGGGGAGGACGTACGGCGGCTACGGCAGCGGATCTTCACGGCATCGCAGGCAGGGGACCTGAAGAAGGTTCGTAGTTTGCAGAGGCTGATGCTCCGGTCCCGGGCGAACGCGTTGCTGAGCGTGCGGCGGGTCACCGAGCAGAATGCTGGCCGCGAGACGGCCGGGGTCGACGGCGAGGTCGTCCTCACCAGCCAGGGCAAGGCCGAGATGGCCAACTGGCTGCAACGGGGCGCGGCAGCGTGGAAGCCCCGGCCGGTCAAGCGGGTGTTCATCCCGAAGGCCCACGGGAAATTGCGCGGGCTCGGTATTCCGGTGATCGCCGACGATGTCTTCAGGCGCTGACGGTCAACGCGCTGGAACCCGAGTGGGAGGCCCGGTTCGAGTCCCGATCCTATGGATTCCGGCCCGGCCGCAGTTGTCAGGATGCGATGCAAGCCATCTTCGTGACCGCCCGCGGGGAAACCTGTCGGCGGCAGTGGGTGCTTGACGCGGACCTGGCGGCCGCGTTCGACCAACTCGATCATGACTACCTTCTCGGCCAGCTTGGCCAGTTCCCCGCCAGGGAACGGGTCAGGCAGTGGCTCAAGGCGGGCGTCATCGAGCGTGGTCGAATCGCCCCGACCGAGCGGGGCAGCCCGCAAGGCGGGGTGATCAGCCCCGCGTTGATGAACGTGGCCCTGCATGGGATGGAACAGGCCGCCGGAGTCCGCTACATCCGCACCGGCAGCAATGCCGGGACGGCGAAACCGGGCTCGCCGGTCCTGGTCAGGTACGCCGACGATCTGATCGCCCTGTGTCACTCGCGTGAGCAGGCCGAACAGGTCAAGGTGCGGCTGGTCTCGTGGCTGGCGCCCCGGGGTCTGGCCTTCAATGAGGACAAGACGCGTGTCGTCCATCTCGACGAGGGCGTGGACTTTCTGGGGTTCAACATCCGCCGATACCGAGGCAAGCTGCTGATCAAACCGAGCAAGGCGGCGGTGAAACGGATCCGGGAACGGCTGTCCGCCGAGATGAGGGCACTGCGCGGGTGCAACGCGCAGCTGGTGCTCATCCGGCTCAACCCGATCATTCGGGGATGGTCGGCCTACTACCGGCACGCGGTGTCCAGCAAAGTCTTCAACGCGCTGGACACTCACGTGTGGACGCTCACCTACAAGTGGGCGAAGTTCACCCATCCACACAAGTCGAAGCACTGGATCATCACCCAGTACTTCGGCGCGTTCAACTCCGCCCGGAAGGACCGATGGGTGTTCGGCGACCGCGACAGCGGCGCCTACCTGCTCAAGTTCTCCTGGGCGAAGATCACCCGGCACACGCTGGTCAAGGAATGGGCGTCACCCGACGACCCGGCCCTGACCGGCTACTGGGCGACCCGGCGCCGTCGCGGGAAACCCCCGCTCGGCCGGTCCAGGCTGCGGCTGCTGCAGGCACAGCACGGGCGCTGCCCGCTCTGCGGTGACCTGCTGCTCTACGCCGAACACGAGCCACGACACCCCGACGAGTGGGCACAGTGGATCACAGCCACCCGAAAGGCGAGCGGCGGCCGGCTGGGTCGATCGTGGACGAGGTCGAGCCGCGTATCCGTGAGTTGTTGCAGGCGTTTCCGAGGATGCCGGCGACGGTGATCGCCGAGCGGATCGGTTGGCGGCGTGGGCTGACGGTGTTCAAGGAGCGGGTGGCTGAACTTCGGCCGGTCTATCTGCCGCCGGACCCGGCCTCGCGCACGAGCTATGTCGCTGGGGAGATTGCGCAGTGCGACTTGTGGTTCCCGCCGATCAGGTTGCCGGTCGGGTTCGGGCAGACGCGGCGGTCGGCGCAGCTGCCGGTGTTGACGATGGTGACCGGATACTCCCGCTGGTTGTCGGCGGTGCTGATCCCGAGCAGGTGCTCGGAGAATCTGTTCGCCGGTTGGTGGCAGCTCATCGAGCAGTTGGGGTCTGTGCCGCGGGTGCTGGTCTGGGACGGCGAGGGAGCGATCGGCCGGTGGCGGGCCGGGCGGGTCGAGCTGACCGCGGAGTGTCAGGCGTTCCGCGGCACGCTGGGGGCGAAGGTGCTGGTCTGCAAACCGGCAGACCCGGAAGCCAAGGGGCTGATCGAACGGGCCCACGACTATCTGGAAACCTCGTTCCTGCCGGGCCGCTCGTTCGCCTCACCGAGCGACTTCAACACCCAGCTGCAGCACTGGCTGGCGCTGGTGAACACCCGCCGCCGCAGGGCATTGGGCTGCGCCCCGACCGACCGGATCACCGCCGACCGGGCCGCGATGCTCACCCTGCCCCCGGTCGCGCCGGCAACAGGCTGGCGATCCTCGACCCGTCTGGCCCGCGATCACTACGTGCGCCTGGACTCCAACGACTACTCGGTGCACCCCGCGGTGATCGGCCGCCGCGTCGAGGTGATCGCCGACTTGCACCGCGTTCGGGTTCTCTGCGACGGCAGGCTGGTCGCCGACCACGAGCGGGTCTGGGCCTGGCATCAGACGATCTCCGACCCTGAGCACGTCGCCGCGGCACGCGCGCTGCGCCGCGAACGCGTCGGCGTGCTGCGACCGGTGCAGCAGGGCGAAGTCGAGCAGAGGTGTCTGGCCGACTACGACACTGCACTCGGCATCGGTGACCTCGACAGCGATGGCGGGGTGGCGTAGTGGCCACCACCCGCACAGCGGTCAAGACCGCGGCCCGTGACCTGTCCACCGAGGTCGCGTTCCTCACCCGAGCGTTGAAGGCACCGACGCTGCGCGAGTCGGTCGACCGGCTCGCCGAACGAGCCCGCGCCGAGTCCTGGTCGCACGAGGAGTTCCTCATCGCCTGCCTGCAACGCGAGGTCGCAGCACGCGAGTCCCACGGCGGCGAAGGACGGATCCGCGCCGCCCGCTTCCCGGCTCGCAAGTCACTGGAGGAGTTCGACTTCGACCACGCCCGCGGCCTCAGACGCGACACCATCGCCCACCTGGGCACCCTGGACTTCGTCACCGCCCGCGAGAACGTGGTGTTCCTCGGACCGCCCGGAACCGATTAACACTGCGCATGCCTTTCACGAGGGTTGATCAAACAGTCCAGCCTGGTCGCTGGAGACCTTGATTCGTAGGCCTTTGCGTTGTCCGCGGTTGACGTGGACGGCTTGCAGTTCGCCGCGTTGGACCTTGTGCAACACGGTCTGGCGGGCCACTCCGAGGATGTTTGCGGCCTCGTCGAGGCCGACCCACCCGTCAGGGATCTTAGGCACGACGCGATCGCGGACGGCTTGGTCGATGCGGATCCGCCATGGCGCTCCCGTGGTGAGCTGTTCACCGGTGATGAATCCGTCTCGCAGCCATCGGTAGATCGTCACCTTGCCGACGCCGAGGAGTCGTTCGGCTTCGGCGACGGTGACCACGACGGCATCATCGCCGTCGGGTGCGACAGTTTCCGGCGGCCGGTAGGCAGGGATGCCGCGGGACACGCGCAGCGAGTGCACCCGGCTCTTGGTGAACGGCAGCCCGGTGCCGGTGCGGCGCCGCTGCCGGGACAGGATCAGCGCGATGGTGGTGTCGTCGTACTGGACGGCCAGCCGCCGGACCAGCTTGACGGTGTCTTCGTTGGTGGCGCGGAAGTGCCCGCCCGCCTTGGTCATTGTCATCACCAGCTCGGTGCATGCTCCGCCCTGCCAGATGATCTGCAGCGCCGCGGTCCGTGCCTCGGGGTCGAAGTGACCACGACCTCTGACACGATCGCACGCAGCAACTGCTTGCGTTCCCGGAACGTGGTGGTCGGCGCGGTGAACACTGCCCGCACGTCCGCGCCGGCACGAGACAGCCACGCCAGCTCCTCCTCGGTGAGCCGGACCGGGCGGCGGGCCTGGGCGGCGAGCAGGTCGCGTTCGGCTTGCCGCTGTCCGGCGAGCTTGGCCTCCAGCGCGCGTTCCATGGTGCGGGCCACGAGCCGGTTCTCCGGCCCGCGTGTGCCTGTTCGGCGTCGGACAGCGCCTGCGCTGTCGCGCTCAGCGCGGCCGGCTCGAGGACGGCGAACACCTCCTCGAGCACGCGGTTCTCCAGCCGCCGACCGCCCAGGCTTTGGCAGCCTTTCTCTCCGCCATAGAGCTGCTTGGCGCGGGCGCACAGGTAACGCGGGCAGTTGCCGTTGGTCCCCGAGTAGCCGGTCTGCATCAGCCGACTGCATTTGCCGCAGCGCAGCCGGCCCTGCAGCAGCGCCGCGCCTTCACGCGGCGCGCCGCCACCGAAGCCGCGTGGGGCGCGCCAGTTCTGGCGCAGCCGGGCGGTGTTGACCTCGAAGGTGGCCCAGTCGATGAACCCGGGATGGTGGTCGGGGATCAGCACCGCCCACTGATCACGCGGCAGCAGCACGGTGCGCTGCACGAGCTTGCCCGTCGGGTCGATACGTTTCTCGGTGCGGGTGCGGCCGAACACGAACGCCCCTGCATAGACCGGGTTGGTGAGGAAATCGTGCACCGCCGGATAGGTCGCCGGCGCCCAGTGCACCCGCCCGCTGCGGGTCGGGCGGCGAGGAATCAGCAGCCCGTCGCCACGCAGCGACAACAACACCTGCCGCCCGGTGCCCAACTCGGCGAAGCGGCGGAACACCGTCGCGATCGCCTCCAGCACGGCCTCGTCCGCGCTGAACACCACTGCGCCGCTCTCGTCGTAGTCGAAGCCGACCGGCAGCCACTGGCGCAGCTCACCGCGGGCGGCCTTGTGCCGCAAACCAGCGGTCAGCCGGGAGCGGATCAAGTGCAGCTCGGCCTCGCTCATCGTGCCTTTCAGGCCAAGCACGAGGCGGTCGTTGAAGTCACCCGGGTGATAGACGCCGTCCGCGTCGGCGATCAACGTGTCGGTCAACGCGCACAGATCCAGCAGTTGGTACCAGTCGGTGTTGTTGCGGGCCAGCCGGCTGACCTCGATGCCGAAGACGATGCCGACCCTGCCCAGGCCGACGTCGGCGACCAGATCCTTGAATCCTTCCCGCGCGGTCGCTTCCGCACCGGAACGGCCCAGGTCGGTGTCGATCACCCGCACCTGATGCGCGTCCCAGCCCAACGCGACCGCACGTTCGCGCAGCTCGTACTGCCGCAGCAGGCTTTCGGTGTGCTCTCGCAGTTGGGTCAACGTCGACTGGCGGACATACACATAGGCGTCTCGGCCCAGATGCACCGGGCCGATCTTGCTCGACACCAGCACTCCGGCCGCGTCACTCATCGCCGCCGCCGCGTTCATCCGTGGCGGCGTCTGAGTCGATCAGCACACTGCGGGCGATCAGCCGAGCCAGCAGGGTAAGCACCTCGCTGCGGGTGCTCTGCGGAAGCGTCCACCACCGCTCCGCGGGGCGGGCCGGGCCGAGGTCAGGCAGAGCGAGTTGGACGGTGTCGGCGGCTACTCTCAGGGCGCGCAAATAGGTTCACCTTCCCGAAGTCGTTGGCGCGAATGAGGGGCAGGTCGAACCTTTGCCATCTCCAGCCGCAGCCGTTGAGCGCGGCCGCTGCAGCGCCGCCACCAAGACGCGCAACACCTGAAGCCCCTCACCGTCCAGCACCATCCGGGTCGGCTCCACCGGTTCTGCCGCGAACACGTCCGTCGCATCGGCCCGGATCGTGCCCGGGCTGCGGTCTGGAAGCGCGACAACGAGCAGCAGCACTCCGTTCCAACGCTTGAACCCCGACGCGGCCAGCAACTCACCGAACAACGGATGCGTCGACGCCGTCACCCGGACACTGCACGGCAAGACTGACCGAAGATGTTGCAGTCTCTCGCCATCACTCCCGGCACCGGCAAGACCCACCTCGCGATCGGGCTGGCGATCCGCGCCTGCCAAGCCGGACACCGGGTCCTGTTCGCCACCGCCGCCGACTGGGTCAGCACCTTGGCCGACGCGCACCACGCCGGCAAGCTGCAAGCCGAACTCGTCCGCCTCGGCCGCTACCCGCTACTCGTGATCGACGAGGTCGGCTACATCCCCTTCGAACCCGAAGCCGCGAACCTGTTCTTCCAGCTCGTGTCCTCCCGCTACGAGCGGGCCTCGCTGATCGTCACCAGCAACAAGCAGTTCGGCCGCTGGGGTGAAGTGTTCGGTGACGACGTCGTCGCCGCCGCGATGATCGACCGGCTCGTGCACCACGCCGAAGTCATCGCCCTGACCCGAAAACAACACTGCTGGCGGTCAGGTGGCTGGCAGTTCGGGCGGAGGGCGCAGGGTGACTTTCTTGCCGGTGATCTGTTCGAGCTGGTTGATCAGGGACCGTTCGCGGCGGCGCTGGTTGACATGGGTCTCGTAGAAGTCGGGGCCGAGGTCGCGGTAGTGGGAGTCGGGGTCGGAGAGCAGGTGCCAGATGATGGTCAGCAGCGAGTTGCCGACGGCGACGAGGGCTTTCTTCTTGCCGCGCCGGCGGGCCAGGCGGCGGTAACGCTCGCCGAGGAAGGTGCGCGTGCGGGTGGCACCTGCAGCGGCTTCGCCGATCGCGCCGGCCAGCCACGGATCGCCTCGGCCGGTGGCGCGGTTGTGGGGTTTCCTGCCTCCGGACTGATGCACCTGAGGGCAGAACTTCGCCCAAGACACCAGATGCGCGGCGGTGGTGAACACGGCCATGTCGACGCCGATCTCGGCGATGATGTCCTGCGCGCAGCTCCGGCCGATACCGGTGATCTCGTCCAGTTGCTCGACCTGGCGGTGCAGTGGTGCGGTCAGGTCCTCGATGCGCGCGGTGAGCCGGTCGATCTGGGCGCTGAGCGCGTCTATGGCGGACAGCATCATGGCGCAGATCAGCGCGTGGTGCTCGGAGAAGTGACCGGTCAGTGCCTCCTCCAACACGCTGATCTTTTCGCGCATCCGACCGTGCGCCAGCTGGGCGAGAACCGCCGGGTCGCGTTGCCCGCTGACCAGCGCCTCGATCATCGCCCGCCCGGACACCCCGTGAATATCGGCGATCACCGAGCTGAGCTTGATCTGCGCGTCTTCCAAGGTCTTCTCCAGCCGTTGCTTGTTACGGGTGCGGTCCTGGGTCACGCCCGGCGGTACCTGGTCAGGTCCCGCAACTGCCGGATCGGCTTGGGTGGCACGAAACTCGGCTTGGCCATGCCCCGCTCGGCGACCTTGGCCAGCCAGATCGCGTCCTCCCGGTCGGTCTTGGGTCGACCAGGCAGGTGCTTGACCTGCCTGGCGTCCAACAGCCAACACCGGAACTCGTCCTCGAGCAGGTAGAACGGCGGCTTCCAGTAATCACCCGTCGCCTCCATCACCACCAGATCGACGTGCTCGCAACGCAGCCAGTCAGCCAGCTCCAAGATCGACCTCGTTCGTGTCGCGTAGGTCCGCACCTCCTGCCGCCTACGCCCCGGCCCGGCACCGGGGACCCGGACACAGACTTTCAACTCACCCTTGCCGACATCGAGCCCGGCGACTCGCTCGACGAACCGGTCCGGCTCGTGCACCTCGTCCACAACCACCACCTCCACCGCTGGCCGAGATGGCTACCCGCGGGAACCGATGGGCAGACGAAGAATCTGACCCGCGTGCTCATCGGCAACAATGCAGGACCCCTGAACCGGCTCCCAGCGTCAGACTCAAAGACGGGCTCCACGCGCCAAAGGGCGTCGACGTCAGCGAGCAGCCACCCCGACATTTTCAGCCCTGCAGGGCGCCGCCATCAGCGGCATCTGGGACTCAAAGGCGACAGCTACCGACTCAAAGACCGCGACCTCGGCCGCGTCCCAGCCGGCACCACCACCGAAGACTAAAGATCAACCAACCACAAGGGGGTCAACTTTCAACCGTCGACAGGGGGTGAAGATTCGGCCGTCGTTGACACAATCCAGTGATCGCGCATATCGACGACCCAAGACGCAACCGCGTCACAACCAAGGTGCACCAGAATCGGCAACGATCTCGCGCGCCCTGGTGCAGCTCGGCGGTCCGGACCGTCAGGCGCCACCTGCACGGGATGAGCCAGGATCGGCTATGCGTCGACTCCTGTGGAGCAATCGCGTTTGCTACGGACGGGTAACCTACAAGATGTCACGCGCGAAGCCGTGCCTCCGCACCGGCTCGGGCCCGAGGCGATTTGCGCGGACGTGAGCGACCGACTACGTGCACGCACAGCTGTCGTCGACGTGCTGGCGCGGATCGCTGTGCCGATCACCACCCGGGTCGCGCAGATCAACCGTAGGTGTCCCGCGCGGTTGCCGCGAACTACCAGATCTGCCGAGATCCGCTAACAAGGGAACGTGCCATCCTCATCGGCTTGCGGCTGCAACCTGAGCAAACGGAATGTGCAGGTTCCGCTCTCGCAACGAGCCGCTGGCCACCGTGGCGCGCGACCACGAGGTGAAGCAGTGGCCGGCCGTGGAAAGGGTGAACGCGAAGCTCGGAAGGCGGCGCAGTATGAGGCTATGACTGTGCCGCCTGATCCGGTCGACCCGGATCAGGAAGAGGTGCTCGCGTTCGGAGGGTGGGGCTGGGTTGCCGGCTCACGCCAGCGTGCGATCGCGATCATCGCCGCGGCCGTGATAGCCGTGGGTGTCCTGATCGGTCTGCTCGTCACACGCCACGACCAGCACACCGCGGCGAATCAACCAGCCTCACCGAGCAGCGTCGGTGTTCAACCGGCAACACCGGTAACGAGCGCCATGAACGCGAGCCGGCAGCGAACGACACTGCGGGGCAGCACGGTCATCGGGACGACGGGCGCGCAGGTCTTGATCACCGAGCACCTCGGATGGCCGCTGGCCTGGTTCATCCTTGACACCGGCAAGCTCACCCCACTCGATCTGCCCCCGAGCGCGCAGCGCTACGGGGTTCAGGCGTTCCCCGGTGGCGTGCTGCTTCGACCCGGCGCCACCCAGCCCTGCGACGGCTGCCCCGGTCCACCGGTCGCGGTCTATTACGCGGGCACTGGCTCTCGGACCGTGACCCGGGTGGGCTCGGCCAACTGGGATGCTGCGGTCACCGCCGATCACGCCGCTGTCTGGCTGAGCAGCTATCGTCTTGCGACCGAGCCCTACTGGAGTCGGTCGCAGACTCTCACCGCGCAGAAGGTCGACCTGTCCGGGCATCGGCTCGGGCCGCCGGTGACTCTTCCATCCGGCTACCTACCCACCGGAGGCCGGCTGGAACAGCCGGCCGGCAACCTGCTGCTTGTCCGGTCGACCCTCAAGCCGAGTGGGGACAGCTACACGCTGTGGGATCCGCGCAGCCGCACGGCCACTGCCACCTTCGGCTCGGTGCTCGCGGTCAGCACCCACCAGATCGCCTGGACCGCGTTGTCGTGCACCGAGGCGGACTGCCCCCTGCACCTCACCAACCCGACCACCGGTACGACCAGCACCCAGCCGCCTCCGCCCGGGCAGATGCCCACGCTCGGCAGCTACAGCCCGGACGGCCACCACCTGGCGCTGTTGATTACCACTCGCCAGACCAGCGGATCAGGAGCCGTCCAGATCGGTCTCCTCGACGAGGCGACGCACCGGCTCACGCTGATCCCCGGCACCGACCTGGACATCATTCCGACGCTGAACTGGAGCGCAAACGGCCGATGGCTACTCATCACCAGCCTCGGCGAATCCCAGCTCGGACTCATCAACCCGCACACCGATCGGCTGCAGGTGACCACCCTTCCCGACTGACACATGTGTCCTGCGCGCATTCTCTACTCGCCGCAAGCCGAGAGACCGGGTGTCAAGCGTATACCGGCACGCGACTGTCAAGCATCACCGCTGATCCTTGACACTTTCGTCTCGGCTGATGCTTGACAGATCGCCCTAGGAACCTGAGCCAGGGCTGGCGACTTTTACGGACATGCCGAGATCCGCGAGAGTCTCTGCAGGTAGCTTGAGCGGCGCAAACCGCGGCCGACTCATCCGGACTGGTGGCCGCACCGCCGACCGGCGCTGGCCCGGATTCGCCCGAAGCTTGCCGCTGAAGGCGCGACAGGCTTTCTCCGGCCCACTTACTGTCCCGCGGCAGCTAGGTGCAACCAGAGGAGGGCGACGGTCGTTTCCGTGCCTTCCCTTTGGCGTCCTGCCTCCGGCGTATCCCTATCTGTGGAACGTGACCACCGCCGTCACGCTCGGCGTTGCGCATCCGACGATGTTGCAGATGGTCGCCATGACGTTGACGGTGGCGGGGCCACCGACGAACCTTCCGGCGCTCGGTTGAGCAAGGGCGGTCCACCCCAGCGCCCTGGTGCACGTGGTTGCGGTCGTGAAGTCGGCGGTCACGCTGGACAGACGACCCACGTTCTGCCGGACGCAACCCGGCCGGTCAGGCGCGCTCCGAGCGGAGCGGTACCGACACAGTCGACTGTTCCGGTGATGGTGGCATTGCCTCCCCGGTCGACCGTGCCGCGGTCCACGCTAAGGGTGGCTGTGGGGCCACGGCCAGGTACACCGACAGATCAAGGGTCGGGACCGGAACACAGCAGATTGGCGAAGCCATGATCCAGTAGGTGGTGCCGCCGGTGGCGTTGAGGATGAAGCCGCCGTTGAAGAAACCGGCGGGGCCACCCTGGCCGCAGCCGACGAAGCTCAGCGCCCCGGGGGACCCGGTGAAGACATCGATGGCGATCATCTGGTTACTGGCGCTGGGATCGAAGGCGACGCGTTCGCTGTCGGCCGGCGTAAACGAATACCACACACTGTGGTCCCGCCCGGAGCAGAACGACGAGTCCGTCGAGAAGTCGAACGTTGCCTCTGACAGATCGACGACGTCTCGGAACGGCAGGCTCGCGATCACGGTCGCGTTGTTGATGTCGTCGTTGGATGGCGGCGAAGCCGACGCCGGAGCTGCAGTCGCCATGAGCAGCGGCATGATGACTGCCAGCATGGCCGCGAGCCTCGACGGGACCCGATTACGGAGTTTCGACGTCATGGCGCTCGCTCCCTTGAACCAAGACAAGATCGCGACTCCGCGGAGCCAGCGACCGCCAGCCAACCGACGAGAGCACGCTGGACGTCGCGATCGCCACGCGGGAACTGGACCCGCACGATCCGCGGCGACCCGGCGACATCATCTGGCACAACGCTGACGTTGATCGCGGGGCTTTCATCGATGGGCTCGATGTCTTGGTTCAGGTGCTACGCCGTGCCGAATTCCCGACCCGTCGCCGCTAAACCCGGCCCGTACGCAGCGCCTCGACATTGGGTGTGACGCAGAGCACACTGGCTACGCTGCCACTGGCGGCCCACGGTCAAGGGGTACCCCGTGCGACTTCACATGGCTCTCTCCACCGCTGCGCTCGGCGCCCCTGCTGCGCTCCTAACGGCGACACCCGTAGGCGCCGTTGACACGCCGCCTGCGACCGGTTGCCCGGCGGGCTACCAATTGCGCTCCGTCCGCCGCGGCGCCGGTCGTCCCACCGAATGTCAATCCTCACCCCTTCGACGGCTGACTGGCCTTCGTGTCCTCTCCTGTTCGGGATCGTCGTCGCCGTGGACCAGCCCACGGTCCCGCTCGCGACGAGCGTCGAGCGGCCGCCGCCGGCCTACCTCCGGTGGAGGGTGGCGCCCGGCCGAGCCCGGGCGCACGCCCGCTGCGGATGGTCCGTAGCACCCAGAGGAGGACCCCGATGCTTCGAAAGACCCTGGCCGCCATCGCGGTCGCCGGCGGGCTCGGCGCCGGCGGGCTCGCCGCCGTCGCGCTCGGCACCGGCGCGCAGGCCGCGCCCCCGGGCGCAGCGGTGCAGTCGGACTACGCGCACTGCAGCTCAACCGCAAACGCGGGCGGGTACGTCACCTGCCCGCTCCGCTCCCCCGTCGATAGCATCGCTGGCGACGTGAAAGCGTTCGGAACGATCACCTGGCCGACCGGCGGCAAGCCGAACCTGCCGAACTCGCTGCGCCGGCAGGGGTACGTGGTGTCCGGCGGGCGAGTCACCGCCGTCGTGTGGCGCGTGTTCGGCCACCAGCTGGTGTTTGACGCCAACGGCAACCTCCGGCTGAACGTGTACTCCGGGCAGATCCAGATCGACCAGAAGGTCGTCGCGGGCGGCGCCGCGTACTGCGCTGCCAACGCCTGCAGCTAGGCGGAGGAACCATTGGTGTGACACTTCCGGTTCCTCGGACGCTCACGGAAGTGAGCCCCGCCAACCCCGTGTAAGTGTGCTCCGGGGTTGGCGGAGCGCTGTCGCGTCCTAGCGTTTCCAGTACCCCGGCCGACTTCGATTCGTCCAGGCACGGCGGGGCGGGCAGCCGATCCCTCACCGTAGTCGAGCTACGGCTCCGGCGATCATCCCGAGGACGAAACCCGCGATCGCGCCGAGCATCGCAACGTATAACGTCACGCCGAACGAGGAGCTGACCGGATACTGCGCGACGGCCTCAGCAACGCCGTACACGGCACCCGCGGCAGCTAGGACAATCGCACCGTCGGCGGCCCACCGCAGCACATGCGGGATGGAGAGATACCACCGAGGCAGCCGCATGCGCCAACTGTCGCACGTTTCATGCCGCTGCATCCGGTCATGCCGCGCAGAGGCTCGTTCAGGCCGGCACGCTTGTCAGGTCGTCCGGACCGGGCATCGGCTCGACTGGTGCGGCCGGAAGCGTCTCGGGCGTGTCCAGTGAAAGCTCGCCTGGATCGTCGGGTACCGGCATCAGGGTCGATCGGCGGGTACCTATCTGGATCAGGGCCCGGCTGCACCATGACTGAAGTCCTACCCGAACCGCACCGGCTCGATCGCACTGACATGCCGCGGAGAGTGTGGACGCTCGTGCCGATGAACGCGCATCGCGGATAGGTGCAGACGCCGGTGGAAGATGAAGACGTGTGCGGCTCTGACAACTCTGATTTGAGGCAGTTCGTGGTCTCGTACTTCCACCCGGATTGGGACCTCGACGACGAGACTGCGACTGACGTGGTCGACAGGTTCCGAGCTGTGGAAGCTCCCGACCGCGTCATTCGGGTGCGACGCGAGATCGAGCGACTACTTCGCGACGAGCCTGACGGCGGTCGGCTGCGAAGTCTGCTTCTGGACCGCTACTGGATGGCCTACGCGGCGAAATCAGACGAGCTAGCGACACGCGCGTGGTTTTCAGCGGTGGCGGATCAACTCAGACGCGATGAGGCACCGACCGAGCAAGACCCGCCGCCAGACCAGCGCTGACGCTCCCGCTCAACATCCGCATCTGCCGCGATCCGTAACCAGTCGTGGGCAGCGGTGGGTAGCGCAGCCGACGTCGACTTCTTCGTCCCGAAGCACCTACTACGCGACTGATTTGGGCTATCCAGATTGACCGCGCGGGAGTCACCGTCGCTGGTAGTCCGTGCACGTCCGGGCTCGTCTGCGTCGGTTGTCCCCCAGTTGGTGCCCCACTCCGCCCCGCACGTGGCGGCGGTGTGATCGATCACTGAATGTCTCGCGCGCCGACGTATGGTTGGCCCCGTGCGCCGTTTGGGCCTGGGATTCGTGGCCGCGCTCGTGCTGCTGATGTTCGGTGGCTCGGTGTTCGCGTTCGCGTCCGGCGGGCCGGACGGCCTGTTCGCTGCCGGGGTGCTCGCCTTCGTGATCGGTGTGTTGTTGGTGGGAGTGTTGAGTTACCGCGAGGCGCGTGAGACAGGGTCGTCGTTGCCGTCTGCGTTCTGGCGTGGAGTCAGGCGCGGCTTTCGCGCGATCATCGACTTTATGTAACCCGACCGGTCAGAGGCGACCGGTATCGAGCGGGTGGCGGGATTCGAGCTTGCACTGTCAGACCCGAAAATCCAACGATGGGTGGGCAGGTGGCAGCGCCCCGGCGGAGGCCGGGTTTGTGGGCGGGTGGTCAGGCGATGATGGCTTTGCCGTCGCGGATGGTGATCTTTTGGCCGGTGAGGGCCTGTAG
>WNGR01006176.1_pt1 | contig 22754 bp, 13 predicted proteins | sample 5407581 | NCBI WGS metagenome assembly WNGR01 (sample SAMN13153383, study PRJNA577476) | soil metagenome | isolation source: 80 cm soil or saprolite under Garry oak tree replicate 2 | place: USA:California | collected 2016-06-15
CCGCACGTCGTGCTAGACACGGAAGGTTCCCCGGCGTCGCGGAACCCCTGCGATGCCACGAGCGAGTGGAGCGTGGCCGTGAACGGTCCGTGGCGCAGAACGCTGATCCCGGTCGCGATCCTGACGGCGGTGTCTGCTTTCGTTGTCGGCCCCGCGGCCGCTTCGCCGGCTCAGCATCGGTTGACCATCACGACGGTGTCCAACCCCCGCCCCAGTCTGGTCAGCGGGGGACAGGTCTTGGTGCGGGTCACCGGAGCTGACGATCGGGCACGGATCACCGAAAACGGGCACGACGTCACGTCCGCGTTCCGTGCGCAACCCGACGGCACCCTGCTCGGCCTGGTGACCGGCCTACGCGAAGGCACCAACGAACTTGCTGCTCGGAGTGGCTGGCAGGACACCGAGCTGCGGGTGGTGAACCACCCGATCACCGGCCCGGTCTTCTCCGGTCCGCAGCAGGTGCCGTTCTTCTGCCAGACGCAGAGCTTCGGTCTCGCGCCCGCCGTGCAGCCGCTGTGCAGCGCGCCCACGGTCGTGACCTACCAGTACAAGAACACCGCAGGCGCGTTCGTCCCGCTCGCCGATCCCACCAGCCGCCCCGCCGACCTGGCCACCGCCATGGTCAACGGTCACGCAGTGCCGTACATCGTGCGCGTCGAGACCGGCACGATCGACCGGGCCGTCTACCAGACCGCCGCCCTGTTCGACGGCACCAGCCCGTCACCGCTGGTACCGGACAGCAGTTGGAACGGCCGGCTCGTCTACACGTTCGGCGGCGGTTGCAATGCCGGCTACCACCAGGGCGACAGCACCGGCGGCGTGCTCAACGACCTGTTCCTGGGTCAGGGCTACGCGGTCGCGTCGTCCAGCCTGAACGTGCTGGACAACAACTGCAGCACAGTCATCTCCGCCGAGGCCGCGATGATGGTCAAGGAACACTTCATCGACACGTACGGTCCGGTCGCGCACACCATCGGCTGGGGCGGGTCCGGCGGTGCCATTCAGCAGTACGAGATCTCGGACTCCTACCCGGGGATCCTGGACGGGATCATTCCCGGTGTCTCGTTCCCCGATCCGCTGAGCACTGCGGGCCCGGTCAATGACTGCCGACTGCTCAACCAGTTCTTCGCCGGTCCCGGCGCCACGCTCACCCCGGCACAGCGCGCCGCGATCGCCGGTTACAACGACTACACGACTTGCGTGTCCTGGGATCAGACGTTCGCCAACCGGTCAACGGCGACGGGCAGTTGTAATGCGGCAATTCCGGTATCCGCGCGTTGGGATCCGGTCACCAATCCCAACGGCGTCAAGTGCAACGCCAACGAGCAGCTTGTCAACCAGTTGGGCCGCAATCCCAGCACCGGTTTTGTCCGTAGCACGCTGGACAACGTCGGTGTCCAGTACGGTCTGTCCGCGTTGAGTAGTGGTCAGCTCACGGCGGCTCAGTTCGTCGCGCTCAACGCGGGCATCGGTGGTCTCGACGTCACCGGCAAGCCGATGGCTGCGCGCATGTCCGCTGATCCGAAGGCTTTGGCTGCGTCCTATGCGGATGATCTGATCAACAGTGCCGGCCAGGGCCTGCGTGCCACGCCGATCATTGACCAGCGTACTGACCTGGACTTCGCTGGGTTCGGAAACGACATTCATACGACGGAGTGGTCGTTCGCCATGCGCCAGCGGCTTCTGCAAGCCAACGGCACTGCTGCGAACCAGGTGATCATCGAGAGCCAGCCGACTCTGGCCGAACAGGCTAATGTCAACGTTTACGAGTTGGGTGCGATGGACCGGTGGCTGACAGCGATCGACGCTGATCAGTCTCATCATGGTCTTGCGGCTAAGGTTGTCGCGGATAAGCCTGCTGATCTTGGTGATGGCTGTTATGCGTCCACTACCCAGCGGATCGTTGCTCCCGTTACCGATCCGGCGACTGGTCCCTGTGCCGCTGGTTATCCGGTGGCCGCCAATACCCGGTTGAACAGTGGCGAGTCGCTCACCATGAGTGCGATGAAGTGTGCGTTGACGCCGTTGAACTTTGCCCGTTATCCGGTGACGTTCACTGCGGCTGAGCAGGCTCAGTTGCGGGCTGCCTTCCCGACTGGTGTGTGTGATTATCATCGGGCGGGGGTTGGTCAGCGGGAGCCGATTGCTCCTTGGCTCAGTTATGGGGATGAGCGGACTGGGCTCACTCCGCCGACTCCTGTCCGTCGTTGAGTTGCTGGCTACCCAAAAACGCCAGGAGGCGGCAGACGAGGCGGACTGGCCGCGGGCCGGTCAACCAACGACCGCAATGCCAACCCCACCGCAGTGTCCAACTGCGGATCCCGCCCAGCAGCCCAATCCTGAGGAGCTGTCACCACCTCGACGTCCGGGTCAACACCATGGTTCTCGACCCCCCACCCCGGCCCGGAAATCCAGGTGGCATACCGAGGCTGAGTAACCAAAGTCCCATCAACCAGGTGATAACGCATGTCAATACCGATAGTCCCACCCCATGTCCGAGTACCCACAACCGGCCCAATACCCCGAGCCTTGATCACCGCATTGACAATGTCACCATCAGACCCGGAGAACTCATTGGCCACAGCCACAATCGGCCCACGAGGCGCATCCGCCGGATAAGTCTCGACATACCGATCGTCCCGTCCCACGCTCCAGCCAACAACCGTACGCGCCAACCGCTCGACCACCAACTGAGACAGATGGCCACCCCGGTTCTGCCGAACGTCGACGATCAACCCTTCCCGCCGCACCTCCAACCGCAGATCCCGATGCAACTGAGCCCAACCATTGGCAATCATGTCCGGTATATGCAGGTAACCGAGCCGACCACCACTAGTCGAATGCACATGGTTACGCCGATCGGTAACCCAGTCCTGATAACGGAGCGACGTGTCCTCAGCCAGCGGCGTGACCACGACCCGACGCGGCGGACCACCCTCGGCCGGAGCCACGGTCAACTCCACCGGCTTACCCGCGGTACCAGCCAACAGCGGCGCCGGCCCGGTCTCGGTATCGACCGCCTGCGAGTCGACCGCAAGGCTCGCGTCACCCGACCGGATCCGCGCACCGGGTGCGCGCAACGGCGAACGAGCCCGTGGATCGGAACTCTCACCGGGCAGTACCCGCGTCAACCGCCACAACCCATCCGAGTCCCGCGCCAGGTCGGCACCGAGCTTGCCCACCGACCGGCGGGTGCCGGGATCGGCCGCTCTCGGGGTGGCGTAGGCGTGCGACGTACCCAGTTCGCCCTGGATCTCCCAGATCAAGTCAATGAAGTCGTCCTGGCTGGCGACCCGCTCGACAATGGGCCGGTACCGCAACAACTGCTTGGCCCAGTCGATGCCGTCCATATCCGCGCGCCAGAAATGGTCGCGCATCAACCGACCGGCCTCGTCGTAGGCCTGGCGCCACTCAGCCGCCGGGTCCAGGGTGACCCTGATTCGGTCCAGGTCCACGTCGACCTGGTCGCCCGCCTCGTCGTCGTGGCCGGGTCGGCGTGCCGAGATCACGCGCAACTGTGCACCGTCGCGGATCAGGATTCGGCGGCCGTCGCCGGAGATGGTGGCCGTGTCGACGCCCGGTTCGATTTCGTCCAGGCGCAGCCGGGTCAGGTCGAAGCGTTCCAGTGCGGGTTGTGGCCGCACGATGTCCGGCCAGGCACCGTCCCCGCCGAGCACCCCGGCCATCGGGTGGGCCAGCCAGAACACCGCGTCCTGCCCCGCTTGTAGCCCGGAGTATTCGCCCGCGTCGACCGGGAAGGGCACCAGCCGCTCGGTGATCCCGGTCAGGTCAACCGAAACCGCCACTTCTGCCTCGTCCGATGTGGACTGGACCGGCGGGCGGCCCGCGGACTGCGGCTCGAACGGTGACGGGTCGTCCGCAGCCAGCGGCACCAGGTAGGGCCGGCAGCCGTTGGGGAAGGAAAGTTCGAACGCGTGAACATCGTAGATCGGATCGAAACTGCGGACGGACAAGAACGCCAAGTACTTGCCGTCCAGGGTGAATACCGGGTTGAAATCGCAGAACCGCAGGTCGGTGACGTCGGTCGCGGCTTGATCTGCCAGTGACGCGAGTTTGATCTGCCGCAACGGCTCCGGGCCGGGATGCGACCAGGCCAGCCATCGGGAATCGGGCGAGAAGACCGCCCCGGACGGATCGCCCTCGGCGGCCTTGGTGATCTCCCGGATCTCCGTGGACTCGGTGTCGATCAACAACAGTCGGCCGTCATGGCAGACGGCGGCGATGTGGGTGCCGTCCGGTGCCGCGGTCAGTTCGAGCACTCGGCCCAGCGAACCGGCGCCGATCCGCCGTGGTGGCACGCCGGGGTCGCTGCCCTCGGCGGGGGCCACCTGTACGGCGTCCTCGCCGTCGGCGTCGGTCACCCACGCCACATTTCCTGAGTCGCCGAGCACGATCGGCAGTCGGGCGCGTGCGCCGGGCTCGGCCGCGAGTGCCCTGGCCGGGCCGTCGGCGTGGGTCAGCCAGTGCACGGTGCCCCTGACCTCGACCACGCTGCCGCGGCCGGTATGGTCTGGTGCCGCGTCGCCGAGGTGTTCCGCGGTGTCGATCGGGTAGGGCTGGCGGCCGCTGGCCGGGCCGCCAAGGCGGATGTCCAACAGTTTCGGCGGGGTGTCCAGGTCGGGCACCAGCCAGAGTTGGCCAGCCGACTCGTACACGATTCGGGTGCCGTCGGTGCTGGCGTGCCGCGCGTAGAACTCGGGCGTGCCGTGTCGGCGCAGGTCCTCGCCGCCCGGTAGACACGAGTAGAGGGCGCCGACACTTTCGTGGTCGGCCAGGAACGCGATGCGCCCGCCGATCCACATCGGGGACGCCAGGTTGCTGTCCAGATCGGCGAGGATCCGGGTGAACTCGCCGTCGCCGGTCGGGTCCAGCCAGAGCTTGCCGGCCGTGCCGCCCCGGTAGCGCTTCCACCAGGCCGGTTCGCGGGACAGCACGCTGGCCAGCAGCACCTCGCCGGCCGGACCGAACGCGAGCTGGCCGACCGGCCCGTACGGCAACGGCTTGCCGGGCCTGCCGGTGGTCGGCACCGCGTGTGCCCAGGTCTGGCGGATCGACGGCTGGCCGGCCGACGTCTTCGCCACCACGGCGCCATCGGGTGTCCAGCCGAGCACGTCGGTGGTCGCGTCGCCCCAGTAGGTCAGCCGGGTGCTCGGTCCGCCGTCGGCCGGCGCCACGTGCACCTCGGGTGTCACGTCCCGCTCGCCGGCCCACGCGATCATGGTGCCGTCGGGGGAGAACCGGGGGTTGCGGGCGGGCACGCGATCGGCGGACAGCCGCCACGCCCGGCCGCCGGCCAACGGCGCGAGCCAGACGTCGTCCTCGGCGACGAACGTCACGAGATCGTCGTGCAGATGCGGGAAACGCAGGTAACCGTCCGTCACTCCTAGGACGCTAACGGCAGAAGACGACATTGGGAACCAACTTTCGCCCACAGCCCACTACGGTGCCGACCATGGTGACTAAACAGGAGGCCGGGCACGCCGTTCTGGCCGCGAAGACACGACTCGGCCTGACCTGGGCACAGTTGGCCGAAGCCATCGACGCACCACTGACCTGGACCACCGCGGCGCTGCTCGGCCAGCACCCGATGAAGACCGATCAAGCCGACACCGTCGCGGCGCTGCTGGAGCTCGGACCAGCGGAGACCGCCGCCCTGGTCGCGACGCCGACCCGTGGCGCGCTGGACGCGCCGGTGCCAACCGACCCGACGATCTACCGTTTCTACGAGGTCATTCAGGTATACGGCCCGGCCATCAAGGAACTCATCCACGAGAAGTTCGGCGACGGCATCATGAGCGCCATCAACTTCCGGATCGACGTCGACCGGCGCGCCGACCCCGGCGGCGACCGGGTCGTGGTCACCATGGACGGCAAGTTCCTGCCGTATCAATGGGGCTGAGAACCGGCGCATCATGGAGTGATGGCGGTATCCGGATTGGCCGCGGTGCGGCAGCGGTTGGGCGACGGACTGTTCGGCCTGGTGGCCGGGCCGAACGGTCCCGCGGTCGGCGCGCGCATCCACCGCACGCCGGGTCCGCGCTGGTTTGACGAGGACCGGCCGATCCGGCTGGTGCACGCCGACGCGTCGATGTTCATCGGCGGGCTGCGGGCACTGTTGTTGCAGTCGCTGCATCCGTTGGCGATGGCGGCGGTCGCCGCGCACTCCGGCTACCGGGGTGACCCGTGGGGCCGGTTGCAGCGCACCGCCGCGTTCATCGCGGTGACCACGTTCGGCACGGCGACCGACGCCGAGGCCGCGATCGAGCGGATCCGTGCCGTGCACGACCGGGTACACGGCACCAGCCCGGACGGCCGGCCCTACCGCGCCAACGATCCACACCTGCTCGCCTGGGTGCACGTGGCGGAGGTGGACAGCTTCCTGCGCTGCTACCAGCGCTACGCACCGAGGACCGAGGCCGAACTGGCCGAGCGGTTGGCCGCCTACCGGCCGGAACTGCGTGGCACCCCAGAAGCCCGGGCCGCGGCCCGGTTCATGCTGATGACCCCGCCGCTGCCGGTGGTGGCCCGCCCGCCGTACGCGGTGCTCGCGGCCGCCGCGGTCGCGCTGTTACCGGCGTGGGCCCGCTGGCCACTGCGACTGCCCTACCTGCCGCTCACCGAGGCCACCACGGTTCGCCTGGCCGGCCACGGCCTGGTCAGCGGCCTGCGCTGGGTGATGAGCCCGCGTCAGACCACGGCACGACCTGTGCGACGAGAGCAGCCGAACGCATAATTCCGTTGCCTGGATTGTGAGCGAGTGTGAGTTCGCTCTGTTCAGGCAGCCGTTGCCTTGCGGCGCGGCGTTGACCTCGTGGGTCTTCCCGTGGCGGTACCCGCTGCCCGCGCGGTGCGGGGTTCCACTACTTGCGCAGGCTGTAGGCCGACCAGTTCAGCGACGGTGTCAGCCCTGCTTGCGGGATGCCGTAGGAAGCCTCTGCCTTTCGCTGGTCCATCACCGCCTTCACCAGAGCCAGGCCCCAGTTGAACGCGTACCGCTGCCCACCGCAGTGCGACCGCAACGCCGCGTCCTGGGCTGGTGTCGGGTCCAACGCGAATCGGTAGGCGTGGATCACCCCGGTCACCGGGACCGACCCACCCATACCAGTGATCTTATCGAACAGATGTGCGAACCGCAGATCGACACGCCCCGCCATGTGGGCAGACGCACGCACATTCGCGCACGTCCGATCACGTTCAACCCAAACTCTCCGGCTAGCGCCGATCCTCGCTGGCCCCGCGTACTGTGACGCTGCCCGGCCCAGTAGTGTCCAGCAAACACTGGATGGATTCCCGACAAAACACGCGAAAGCCAGCCCAGACCGTTGCGAACAGCCGGTTCGCGGCTATATTCATCGGATGTCTGCATAGTCGCTGACCCCGCTGGAGAGCCTGATGCGAATCGCCGCCGTCGTCGCCACGCACCTGGTCACCGCCGCTGTCGCCTTCGGCACTCTGGGCGTCCTGCCCGGACCGTCGCCGGCCACCCCCGACGCCCTGTACGCCGCACCCAACGGCAGCGGCTCGGCCTGCGTGGCCGCGCATCCGTGCGACCTGTCCACGGCCCGCGACCAGGTCAGCAAGGCACTGCGCCAGGCCAAGGGAAACGTCGAGGTCGACTTACTCGGCGGCACCTACCGGTTGACCAGCCCACTGCAACTCGGCGTCCAGGACTCGGGCACCCCCGGCCACCAGGTCATCTACCGGGCCGCCCCCGGCCAGACCCCGATCATCAGCGGCGCGGAACGGGTCACCGGCTTCACCAAGATCGACGCCACGAAGAACATCTACCGGGCGAGCGTGCCCAAGGGCGTGGCCGGCCGAGACCTGTTCGTCGACGGCGTCCGCGCACAACGGGCCCGCACCGCGAACAACCCACAGGGCTTCTCGGTCACCAGCACCGGTTTCACCACCAGCGACCCGTCGTACACGTCGTGGACCAACGCGCCCGGCGTCGAGATCGTCGACAACAACGCGTGGAAGCAGATGCGCTGCCCGCTCGCGTCGATCACCGCGAGCGCGTCGGGTGGCTCCGACCTCACCGTCGATCCCGCGTGCTGGAACAACAACCACAACTCGGTCCCCAACCCTAGCTTCCCGTTCAACGGCGCGGGCCTGCCGTCGCTGGACAGCATCACGTGGCTCGAGAACGCCTACCAACTGCTCGGCACGCCAGGACAGTTCTATTTGGACAGTGCAGCGGGCCAGCTGTACTACGTGCCACGTCCCGGCGAGGACCTGGCCAAGGCCGACGTGGAACTCCCGGTGGCACCGGAACTGCTCGACATCGCCGGCACACCCGGACACCTGGCACCGTTGAACGACAACGACTGGCGGACGGTCTACACCGGCGCGTGGAACACGTCCGGTGGCCGGCACCTCGGCGATCTCGGCGACGACGTGCACTACACCAGCACCGACGGCGACTCGTTCAGCTACACGTTCACCGGCACCGGTATCCAGGTGCTCTCCGAGACCAGCCCCGACGAGGGCACCGCCGACGTCTACGTCGACGGCATGAAGACCCAGACGGTCACCGGGAACGGCCCGCAACGGCTGGCGCAGCAGGTGATGGTGTCGGTGACCGGACTGGCCAAGGCCCAGCACACGGTCAAGGTCGTCAAGACCGGCGGCGCTTTCATGCTGATCGACGGCGTGACCGTGATCCCCGATGTCGTCGCACCCGTGCACGACATCACGTTCGCCGGCATCACGTTCGCCTACACGACGTGGAACGCGCCCACGAACGAGGGCTACATCGACAACCAGGCCGGCACCATCTGGGACCCCACCACGCGGACCCCGATCCGCGTCCCGGCCGCCGTCCAGGTGCACCGGGGCGCGCGGATCTCGTTCACCGGGGACGTGGTGCAGCACACCGGAACCAGCGGCATCGACCTGGCCGACCAGACGCAGGACTCGTCGGTGACGGGCAGCACGATCAGCGACACCGCCGGCATCGGGGTGGCCATCGGTGAGGTCGACGACTACTACCAGACCCAACCCGCGCTGATGACCAGCGGCAACACCGTGTCCACCAGCGTCGTGCAGTGGCCGGGCCAGGAATTCCAGGACTCGGTCGGCATCTGGGTCGGCCACAGCCGCGGAACCACGTTGTCGCACAACGATGTCGGCTACACCCCGTACTCCGGCATCTCGATCGGCTGGGGCTGGGGCTGGATGTCGGACTGCACCCTCCAGGCGAAACAAGGCTTGACGGACTGCCGACGCGGGACGACGTACACGGGTGGGAATCACGTCATCGGCAACCACGTGCACAGCGTGATGGGCGTGCTGAACGACGGCGGCCCGATCTACACGCTGGGCGGCGAGGCATCCGGCTCGGAGTTCGTCGGCAATGTCATAGGTGAGTGCATCAACGGCTGCAACGCGATCTACCACGACGAGGGCAGTTCGCTGTGGAACACCCACGACAACGTGGTCGAATTCAGCAACGGCGGCCTATGGGTCAACCTGTGGACCCCGAGCATCCACGACGACACGATCCAGAACAACTTCACCGACACGGATCGTTTCAACAACAACGGAACGAACATCACCTTCACCCAGTCCACAGTGGTCCCCGACGGCCGCTGGCCGGCAGCGGCACAGGCCATCATCAGTGCCGCAGGACCGGGCCCCACACCGGGCAAGATACTCGACGACGACGACCTACGAATCGGCTACCTGGGCAGCTGGGCGTCCAGCGGCTCACGCAGCCTGGGTGACCTGGACAACGGAGTGCACTACACCCAACAGGACGGCGCCTCCGCAACGATCACGTTCACCGGAACAGGCATCGACTTCCTGACCGAAACGAATTCGGACGAAGGCGATGTCGGCATCACACTCGACGGTGCCGCGCAGCCAACCGTCAGCGCCAACACACCCCAACGGCAGACCCAAAACCTGTTGTACTCGGTATCGGGCCTGCCCTCGGGACAACACACGCTGACGGTCACCAAGCTCGGCGGAACCTACATGCTGGTCGACGGATTCACGCTGCGCTGACTCAAGGCCGCTACTGAAGAAGTCCCAGATCGATCGAGTTCGCGATGGCCTGCATGCCGGCCGCGTTCGGATGAAGATGATCACCCGAGTCGAAGCCGGCATTCAGGGCCACCGGATTGGACGGATCTTGCAACGCCTTGTCGAAGTCGACGACACCGTCAAAGGCCCCGCTGGTGCGAATCCAGTCGTTGGCAGCCTGCCGAATGGCTTCGGCCGACGCGCTGTAGTAGCCGTTGCCGAAGTCAGGCAGGATCGTGGCCCCGATGATCCGGACACCGGCTGCATGGGCCTGGGCGATGAGATTGCGGTACCCGTCAATGAGATCCTGCGCGGTGAGCGGCGCACCGTTGGGCCCGGCGTTGTTGCCGATGTCGTTGATCCCTTCCAACAGGATGACATCACGAACTCCAGGCTGGGACAGCGCATCGTGCCCAAACCGCTTGATGGCACTGATCCCCTGCCAGATGTTGGGCACATCGGTCAATACACGGTTCCCGCCAATCCCGGCATCAACTACCCCAAACGGATGGGCACCGGCCAGTCGGCGCCCCAGATCCTCCGGCCAAGTGGCATAGGCCCCGTTCGGGGTGTTGAACCCATCGGTGATCGAATCCCCGAACGCCACAACGGTCCCGACAGCCGAGGACGACACGACGTCCAGTCCCGACAGGTAGTACCAGGAGGTGGTCGCGGTGACGTAGTTGCCGTCGGTGTCCTCGGCGGCGTGGTTGCCAGGCTTGGACAGATAGGCCGTGTCAAAGGCATCCGAGTGCCAGGTCGAGGAACTCGTAGCCTGCGGCAGATAGAGGCTCACGAGCAAGCTCTGGTCAGCAGCGACGGTCATCGAGACGGGATCGCTGAACACTTCACCACCGGCCGCGATGGTCAGGGTCCGGGCGCGCCCAAACGTCACCGTGTGACGCGACCCCGCGACCGCAGTCGCTTTGTTGGCCTGCACGGCAATATCAACAGCCCCAACAGACAGCGGTGTGGTGCTACGCAAGTTCGAGAGCTTGATCCGCACCGACGACCCACCGACGGTCGTGTGCGCCACCATTCGAATGGTCTCGTTGGAGAAATCCGGCCCACCGATGGTCATACTCGGCCCCCACGTCGCCGTCCGTGGCGCCGCAGCGGCCGCATCCGCGCCAGGCGCCACCAATACCGCCGCGAGTAACGCGGCCACCGAACCCAGGGACGTCATCATGGTCACTCAGATTACCCGGACAGCCCGCTACAAGGAATAGCAAGCCAGATGGATATACATATCCGGAGGTGAGCCCAGGAACTTCACAGATTAACCCGAAGCAAGCGCGAGCCGAGCACAGCCCGGCATTTCTGCTGCGCAAGAAGAGCAATAGGCGACACCATCAGAACAGTCCCAGGCGAGCGACAACACTAGTGGCGTCGGTCGGGGGCGCCGATCGCAGCAATGAGCTGCCGCAGCGCCACGTCCCAATCTGCGGCAAAATCAGCATACTGAATGCTGTCAAAGAGGTTCTCGCCCGGACCGATGGGAATATCGGGCAACTCACAACGCTCAAGAACGACCGGAATAAACCAACTCCGAATACGAGGCATCAACCGCAGCCGAGCAACCGCCAACGTCAACTCTTCATTCATGTAAGAAAGAGGTTTCCAGTAACGAGGCGAGAAGCAAGCGAGAAAGAAGTCACCACCCTCGATGGCCGCCCGAATCTCCTGCTGCCACCGCACGCCAGGCAGCAAGCTGTCACGATCAATCCAGACGTCACACCCGGCATCCCGAAGCGCCGCAACCAACCGATCGACAACAACCAAATCCTCACGAACATAAGACACGAAGACGCGAGTACCCCCGGTCGGCACAGAATGAGCAACCACCGAGGGTCGAGGAGAGCCGGACACCGTGTTGTTGTTGCCCACAACGAACTGCCCGGAAACGTCCCCGCCAACCGAGATCGACTCCATAGAACTCAACCAGTCCGCTGCACAGAAGAATGCGTGATCACGCCATTGCTCACAGTATAAGTACCATGAAATATCTGATGCGAGCCATCAGTCTGATAAGCAGTCAGGTCGGCAACCACGACACCACCTTGAACAGACACAATCGACACCGCATCATGATCGGTAGCAGCGAACCCGGCAACAAACTGCCCATAGGACTGACCAGTCTGCTGCCCCGCAATATTCCACGCAGTCTGATAATCATGACTGTTGATCGCGGCAACATAAGCCTGAACAACACCAGCAGGACCAGCGTCAGGGACCGAAGTGGTCGGAGCAGGCACAGTAGTGGTCGGCGCAACAGTGGTAATCGAACGTCCGGCACTGACAGCCCTCACATTGCCGATCAACTTGGTAACCAACGACAGAGTGGTCTGAGAGTCGGGCATGGTGGACAGGGGAGTCTGCCCAGCGATCCGCGCGTACCCCACCAAATAGACATCAAGCCCAGACAACGTGAAGAACGTCATATCCATCTCGATAGGATTGTTCCCACCGCCAGGATTGGCGATCGGCGGCGAATGGCGCCCCATGATCGCAGAATGCCCACCGACCGGCGCGACGTCAACCGAGGACCCGACCGGTCGACCGGTGGTCCAGTCGCCGCAGGTAGTCAGCACGGTCCGCACGTTGTGGAAGTAGGACGACGCCAATGCGGGAGTCGGGAACTGGATGATCTGCTGGTTGATCTCATATTCGCTGTTGTTGTCGGCCAGGTCCGCGTTGCTGGTCGAGACGGCGCCGGCGTACGACGTCGCTCCCAGGCCGGACGGTGATACGACGGCGCCGTCGGTGTAACCACCACCGAACAGCTCCGTGCAGGTCATGCTGGCGAACTGCACGGTCGGCCGGCCGGTATTCAAGCTGGCGCCGCTGCTCTTGGCTTGCCAATCCGTGTAGCCAGCAGGCAGTTGGTCAACTGGCACCAACGCCGAGGCAAGTTGGACACCAGTCAGCTGCGGCGCCGAAACCGCAACAGGAGCGGGCGGTGACTGATGTTTCGGTGAAGCAAGCACCGTAACCCCAACCGCGGCACCAGCAACCACCGCGGTCGCCACCCCAGCGATCGTCAGTTTCGCACCAATACCAAGACCAGCCTTGGCAGTGATCGCCCCCGCCTTGGCCCCCAACACCGCCTGATGCGCAACACCAGCGTGCGCCACGGCGCCACCCACCGCATGGGACGTGGCCGGTACGGCAACCCCCTGAACATGCTGAGCCAACGCGATATGCGCCGTATCTCCAAGCTCATGCCAGATCGCGATCGCCGCCCCCACCGCAGCGACCGCGGCCACCCGCTGCCCGGTGATCAGCTTGTGAACCCCATCCTCATGAGTCAAATAGGCCACGGTCGCCCGGTCACCGGCCAACCGAGCCGCCTCAACCCCATACCGCAGAATCTGTTCCCAAGCCCCCAACCGCAAGGAACACGCCGCCAGCGGCGCGGTAACCCGAGCAAGTTGACCCCCGAGCTCAGGCCGCCCAGCCGCCACCGTCGCCCTGATGACACCAGTGATCAACCCGACATGATCAGCAACAGCCTGCGGCGCCAACCCAGGCACCCGAGCCCACTCCTGAAGCCGCGAAACCACCCAAGCCAACTGAAGCTGATTCATGGCAAAATCCGAAGGAACCACAACACCGGGCGCCAACTGATACCCACGCCCAGCCGAAATCACCACACCGAGATTGGCCAACTCCGAACTAGCGCCAGGAGCATCCGAGACCAGCCAAGGCAGCAGATCCCCACCAATCCCACCACCAAGCGCCAACACGGCGACCGCCTCCCGAGCCGCCCCACCGAGCATCGCGAAGATCCGCGGCAACAACTCACCCAACTCAGCTGCCATGGGCAATACCAAAGAACCATCCGCATCACGTCGAGCACTGGCCGCAGCCCGCAACAACTGCAACGGCGACCCACCACTGGCCCGCCACAACTCGGTCACCGCAGGACGCTCATCAGCACGCAACGGCCGATCAATCAACCGCGCCAACAACGCAAGACCAGGCTCCTGATCCAGACCGCTCAGCGCGACAGCATGCCCGTCGGTCCACAAAGTACGCTGGGTCGACGTGAACACGATCGTCGCATCCGGCACACCGTCAAGAAGAAGATCGTCAACGACCTCCAGATCGTCCACGAACAGCCGAATATCCACACCAGCCATGAACTGACGCAGTTCCACCGGCCCAGGCCGATATCCAGCGGTCTCGTAGCAGGTCTCGAACACATCCTGCAGCACGTCCGACACATCGCGCCCGGCCGCCGACAGAAACACCACACCCGGCGTGTCGTCGGCGAGCTGACCGGCGGCGTGCCGAATGAGCGTGCTCTTGCCGGTGCCCGCCACCCCGTACACCTGGACCAACTGACCGGCCGCGACCGCGTCGAGAAGAGCGGCCAGCTCCTGTTCCCGGCCGATCGGCGCGGTACCTCGACGCGGTGGCAGGCCGATCGTCGCCCGGCGCCGCGGATCCGGCCGCTCGCCGGGCTGGAGCACGGTGACCACCGACTGCTCGGCCCACACCGTCACGTTGTGATCACCGACGACGAACTGGCCAAGGACGTCCCCGCCCACGTGAATCCGTGGACCCCCCATGTCTTTCTCCTGGTCGCCGGGCATCCGTTCGCTGTCTACTTCGTCGGCGACGCGAACTCGTTACGGCCATGGCGAAAGCGCGGGGAAGTGGTCAGTATTTGTCAGGAAATCGCGAAGTCGGCGAAGTCGACCTCACCGACGGTGCCGGCGTTGTGTGAGGTCGTGAACACGCCGACGTCCTGACTGGCCGCCGCAGTCGGCAGCGACACGCTGGAGATCGGCGTCCACGTCGTGTCGTCGGTGGAGTAGTAGCCGGTGAACGTGGTCCCGGACCGCACGAGTTTCAGCCAGGTCGGGTAGGTCGCCGTGCCCAGCCCTTGGTTGTTCGGCGCGCTGTTGGAGTCGAGTTGGCCGTCGCCGTTGGCGTCCCACTGCATCACGTAGCCGTGGCCGGGTGCCTCGGCCAGGATCAGGAATCCGGGCGCGGACTGCGCGGCGGTCACGTCGTTGCGCACCATGATGCCGGCCTTCGCCCACGCGTTGGTGTTCTGCTGCGCGGTCAGCTCGACGGTCGCGACCGTGCCGTCGGTCTCGGCGCCGGGCAGGTACGTGACGCCGTACTGGTTGGTGCCGCCGTAGACGTCCCCGCCGTCACCCTGGATGCCCAACTGGTCGCCGAGCTGCGCGAACCGACCCGTGGTCGACGACGTGAACGTCCGGTACGGCGCCTGGACCGGCGGGCTGACACTCACCGGATAGTCCATCGACGTGGTGATCGGCTGTAACCCCAGCCACTGGTAGCTGTCGGTGGCCGTCACCGTGCCTGTGCCGAACAGCGCCGTCGGGGCGGGCGCCACCACCTGGAACGTGGCTTGGACGGTCTGCCCGCTCGCCACCTGCGCGAACCGGGTCGGCGACGCCGCCGTCACCGAGTAACCCGCACTGCCGTGCACGTCCAGGCTGACCTGGCGGGCCGGCTGGGAGCCGTTGTCGGTGAACGTCACGGTCATCGACTGGCCGCCGGTCGCCCCGAACGTGGTGCTCGGTGGCACGAACAACGTGTTGCGCCCCTTGGTGATCCGGTACAGCGCCACCCCGTGCGACGGGACGTTCGCGCTGATCACACCGGTCGTCCGGGTGGCTTGATGCTGCCACAGGTCGGACACGAAGTAGCTGGCAGCGACGGGCAGGCCCAGCGCGGCCGCGCTGGTCGAGACGATCTCAGGTGACGACGACGTGTTGAACAGCCCGACGACGGCGTCGCCGTTGGCCTCGGTCTTCGCGAACGCCTGCGCGGTGGACGTGTTGACCACGCGGGACGCGTCGATCGCGTCCTGGTCGACGGCGAGTACGTCGGTGTTCTTCAGCAGCGCCAGGTCCGTCGGGTCCAGGTTGGTCAGGTCGGTGCCCAGTATCAGCGGGGAAGACGCCAGCGCCCACAGGCTCAGCTGCGTCTTCCGCTCGTCGACCGTGAGCCCGTCGTTGACGCCGTTGCCCAGTTCCAGCGAGTCGTAGTCGTTGAACGCACCGGGCCCGCCGTCCGGCTGCCAGTTGGCGACCTGGTTGAACCGGCTGGCCACGCTGCTCCACCTGGTCAGCGGGTAGCTGGCGCCGTTCGGGCCGCAGTAGCACTCGATGTCGCCGCCGGTGCGCCAGCCGTTGGACAGCCGCGCCCACGTCGGCGCGTCGGCGATGTTGAGGCTGTTGGACAGTTCGAGGTGGATCGGCCGGCCCGCCGTCGTGCCAGTTGCCTGCCGTAACGCGTCGGACCAGGCCTGCACGTCCGGGATGTCCGGCGAGCCGACACCGTCGATCTTGAGATAGTCCACGCCCCAGGACGCGAACTGGTCGGCCCACGAGTCGACGAACGCCTGCGCGCCGGGCTTGGTGTAGTCGATGCCGACCATGCCCTTGCAGTTGTAGTTCTTCTCCGCAGTCGTGGTCGCGATGTCGGCCGCGTGGTACGGAGTGCCCTCGATCGCGGTGTTCTGCGCCACGGCCTGCTTGGAGATGCCCGGCGTCACGTAGAGACCGAACTTCAGGCCGTCCGCGTGCACGTGATCCGCGACGGCCTGGATGCCGCCGGGGAACTTCGTCGAATCGATGACCCACCGGCCGAACTGGTCGACGTTCGGTCCCTGGCTGCCGGGGCACTGGTACCAGAAGTCGTCCACGTTGACGTACTGGTAGCCGACGGCGGCGAGGCCGCTGTCGCGCATGGCGTCGGCCTGCGCCTCGATCGTCGCCGCGGTCGGACCGTGCCGGACGAAGCTCCAACTGCTCCAGCCCAGCGCGGGTGTCTGTCCGACGCCGTTGTCCTCGGCGTGCGCGGTGCCCGAAGCGACGACCACCGGCAGCGCGATCAGCACGGCTACGCTGCCGCACAACAGCTTCCGCATCCCGACCTCCGTGGTGGGTCCGACCCAGTCTCACTCAGGCGTACCGGGCAAGCGTGCGATACCCGGAATCGGCATCCGACTTGTGGTGGTTACTCGCCGGTATCTCCAGGGGTACGCTTCCGTACACATGAGCCGGAGGGAGCGCCATGTCGGTGGAACACGTGGACGTCGCCATCATCGGTGCCGGTCTGTCGGGTGTCGGCGCGGCCTGCCATCTGTTGCGGGAGTGTCCCGGCAAGTCGATCGCCATCCTGGAGTCGCGCGACACGATCGGCGGCACGTGGGACCTGTTCCGCTATCCCGGCATCCGCTCGGATTCCGACATGTTCACCCTGGGCTACTCGTTCCGGCCGTGGACCGGCGCGAAGGCGATCGCCGACGGCCCGGCGATCCTCACCTACATCCGGTCGACGGCGCATGAGTTCGGCATCGAGGACCGGATCCGGTACGGCCACCGCGTCATCAGGGCCGAATGGGACACCGGGCGCGCCCGATGGACGGTGCACATCCAGCACGGCGGCGAGACGGTCACGCTGACCTGCTCGTTCCTCTACTCGTGCACCGGCTACTACCGCTACGACGAGGGCTACCGGCCCACGTTCCCCGGCATCGAGGACTTCGCCGGACCGGTCGTGCATCCGCAGTTCTGGCCGGCCGACCTGGACTACGCGGGCAAGCGGATCGTGGTCGTCGGCAGCGGCGCGACCGCCGTGACCCTGGTCCCCGCCCTGGCCAGGACGGCCGCGCACGTGACCATGCTGCAACGCTCGCCCAGCTACGTACTCGCACTCCCGGCCACGGACGCGATCGCCGACCGGCTGCGCCGCTGGCTACCCGACAAGGTCGCGCATCCGATGCTGCGCTGGAAGAACGCGCTGCTCGCCACGCTGAGCTTCCAGCTGTCCAGGCGGCGGCCGCACTGGGTCAAGACGTTCCTGCGCAACGCGGCCGTCAAGCAGCTGCCGCCCGGCTACGACGTCGACACGCACTTCGCGCCGAAGTACAACCCGTGGGACCAGCGCCTGTGCCTGATCCCCGACGGCGACCTGTTCGCCGCGATCCGCGACGGCCACGCGGCCATGGTGACCGACCACATCGACACGTTCACCGAAAAGGGCGTCCGGCTGCGCTCCGGCGAGGAACTGGTCGCCGACATCGTGGTGACGGCGACCGGACTGAATCTGCTGCCGATCGGCGGCATCGAGCTGACCGTCGACGGCACACCGGTCGAGCTGGGCGAATCCATGGTCTACAAAGGAATGATGCTGTCCGGCGTGCCCAACTTCGCGTGGACCATCGGCTACGCCAACGCGTCGTGGACGCTCAAGGCCGACCTCGTCGCCGGCTACGTCTGCCGGTTGCTGCGGCGCATGGACACCGGCGGCCACACGACGGTCACGCCGGTCCCGTCGGCCACCACCACCGCGACCGCCGACCCGATCATCGACCTCACCTCCGGTTACGTCCGGCGCAGCGTCGCGCTGCTGCCGAAACAGGGCGCGGCGACCCCGTGGCGGCTGCACCAGAACTACGTGCGCGACGTGCGCATGCTGCGCCACGGCCGCCTCGACGACGAGGTCGCCTTCAGCTGACCTCGGCCGCCGAGGACCGGGACATGGCGTCGACCACCTGCCGGCCGGCCATGGCCAGCAGGGTCGCGTCGGAACTGACGCCGATGAAGCGAAAGCCGTCGTCGGCGTAGCGGCGGGCCGTGTCGGCGTCCGGCGCGAGGATGCCGGCGGCGATGCCGGCGTGGTCGGCGGCGGCGAGCACCCGCTGGACGGCCTCCCGGAACACCGGCGCACTCGTGTCGCCGGGCACGCCGAGGTCGTAGGACAGGTCGCGTGGCCCGATGAACAGCACGTCGACCCCTGGCACGGCGGCGATGTCCGCGACCCGCTCGACAGCCGGCCGGTTCTCGACCTGGATGATGCCGACGATCCGGTCGTTCGCGGTGGCCAGCGCCTCCGGGTGGAGCCCGAAACCGCACGCCCGGTTGTACGTGGCGACACCCCGGTCGCCCTGCCGCGGGTAGCGCAGGTGTCGCACGGCCTGTTCGGCGTCGGCTGCGGACTCCAGCCGGGGGAACATGACCCCTTCGGCGCCGAGGTCGAGCACGCGCCCCGCGCGGATCCGGTCGGTCGACTCGACCCGGACCAGCATCGCGCCGTGTTCGAGATCGACCAGGAGCCAGTCGAACCCGGCCAGCGCACAGGCTTCGGCGGCCAAACTCGAACCGAGCCCGAGAAACGTGCCGTACAGGGTCTCGCCCGCGGTCAGGCGCCGCCGCAGGTCGGTCATGACAGTTTTCCGGACAGCAGTTCGACGATCCGCAGCAGCGCCGTGTGGTCCAGCGACCCGTCGCCTCGCGCCCGCAGCGCGGCCATGAGCTGGGCGACTTGTGCGCCCAGCGGTATGACGACGCCCGCGTCCCGCGCCACGCTCAGCACGATGCCGAGATCCTTGTGGTGCAGGTCGACCCGGAAGCCGGGGGCGAACTCGCGGGCCAGCATGGTGCTGGCCTTGCGGTCCAGGATCCGGTTGCCGGCCAGCCCACCGGCGAGGACGCGCAGCCCGGCCGCCGCGTCGACGCCGGATGCCTCCAACAGCACAATGGCTTCTGCGACCAATTCGATGGTCCCCGCCACGACGAGTTGGTTGGCGGCTTTGACGGTCTGCCCGGCACCGGCCGGACCGACGTGCACGATGGTCGTACCCAGCGCGGCGAACACCGGTCCCGCACGCTCGACGTCCGCGGCATCGCCACCGACCATAATGGACAGTGCACCATCGATGGCGCCCTGTTCACCGCCGGAGACCGGTGCGTCCAGCACCCGGATGCCCTTCTCCTGCGCCGCTGCCGCGACGGCACGCGCGGCCTGCGGCCGGATCGTGCTCATGTCGATGTACAGCAGACCGGGATGGCCGGCCTCGATGATCACGTCGGCCACTGCTTCCACGTCCGGCGTGTCCGGCAGCATCGTGATCACGACGTCGGCGCCCTGCACCACGTCGGCCACGGAGCCACCGGCCCGCCCGCCCGCCGCGACCAGCCGATCGACCGCGGCGCTGCTCCGGTTGTAGCCGGTGACGTCGAACCCGGCCCGGACCAGGTTCGCGGCCATCGGTCCGCCCATGATGCCCAGCCCGATGAATCCGACCTTCTCCACGTGCCCTCCTTCAGTGTTCATATCCGTGAACAATGAACACAGATGTGAACCTTACTTCCGCCGCTCACGCCGAGCAACTGTCACGACCGCCACTGTGGCGCGGGCAACCCGTCCTCCAGCGGCACGCGCAGCGACTTCAACACCCCGGCGATCATGACGTAGTCGCCGACCAGCATGCACAGTTCGATCATCTGCTGCTCGTCGAACAGCTCGCGCAGCGCCGACCAGGTCTCGTCGTCCAGTTCATGGGCGCTGGTCAGCTGGTCGGCGGCCCTGGCGAGCAGTGAGGTGTCCTCATCCGTGCCCAGCGCTGTGATCACGTCGTCCGTCAGACCGGCCTGACGACCGATCTCGACGTGATGGCTCCATTCGTAGTCCGCGCCACACCGGTAGGCGGTCCGCAGGATCAGCGTCTCCCGCACGTCCGCCGGCAGGCTGGACCGGTACAGCAGGCGCCCGGCGAACCGCAGGAACTCCTTGAACAGGCTCGGGTTGCGCGCCAGTGTGGTGAAGATGTTCAGCTCGCTGTTCGCGAGGTCCAGCAGTTGCTGTTGCTCCTTGGTGCGCTCGCCGGCCGCCAAGGGGGCCAGCCGTGGTGCGTCGGTCATGTGGACTCCAGTCGTTGCCGGACAGGGACCATGACGGTCAACATAGGCCAATGCTCCCCGCCAGGTGCGGACCTCGTCGTGGCTTGGCCGGCGCTATCAGGGCAGGGGGATGGTAGGGATGCGGGCGGCTGTGTTGCATCTTGCTTTTCGTTGGTCTTCATGCTGTTGCGTCTTGTTCGGGCGGCTTGGGAAGACATTCAGCTAGCACCTCATCCAGATTTCATGATGATGTCCGGGACCAGTCCCGGACATCATCATGACAATGATACAAACAGTACGTAGCTGCGATGGAGCCGTCCGAGAGTGATGGCGATCATGTGGTAAACATGGCCGCGATTGATGTCGACAGGAACGCTTTTGGGGGCGACAGATGTCCGAGCAGCACAGAACGTTCGGTGTCGAACTACGACGAATACGCGAAGAAGCAGGTCTTTCGTTATCCACGCTAAGCAAAGCCGTCCACTACACGAAGGGTTACCTGTCCAAGGTCGAGACCAGCGACAAGCCACCCAGTCCGGAACTGGCCCGGCTTTGCGACGCCGCGCTCAACGCCGACGGCGCGCTCCTGTCGTTAGTCCCGCAGGTCCAGACACCGATGGTCAACCAGACGCCCGGTCACGACGAGTGGATGCGACCGTTGGCCGGTTCGCCCGACAGTCTTGCCGCGGCGGCCGGGGACGAGAGCACGGTCGACGTATTCCGTGCTGTGTTCAATCAGGCGGTTGATCTGGGTGAGTTGGTGAGCAGCCGGGTTGTGCTACCCACGGTGCGGACGAACTCGAACACGTTGTGGTCACTGGCGCTCGTGGCGCCGCCGTCAACCCGGCCTTCGCTCAGCACGCTGGCCGCATTGAATGCGACCTACGCCGGTTGGCTGGCGTTGGAAGCTGGCGATGATCACATCGCTCAATGGTGGAGTCGGGCCGCTGTCGGCCTCGCCAAGGTGGTGGACGACGCCAATCTGGTCGCCTACACGCTGACCCGCGAGGCACAGGTCGCGGTCTTCCGTGACGACCCCGAGCAGGTACTGGCGCTGGCGTCACGGATTGAGGACGACCCCCGCGTCTCGGCGCGCTACCGCGGTATCGCCGCGCACCGCATGGCGCAGGGGCACGCGATGATGGGCGACTACGACCAGTGCCGGCGCGCGTTGGATCGCTCGGCGGTCCTGATGCCGGAGGCGACCGAACCACCCACGTTCGACGGCGTCGTCCTGCCACCAATGGCCAACAGCGGCTCCCATGTCGGCGGTGTCATCGCCGGTTGGTGCCTGTATGAGCTCGGCCGGCCTGGGGTGGCCGTCGAGGTCCTGGACAAGGAGGTTGTCCGGATCAACAGCAGCCACCGGCGGGCCGCCGCGCGATTCGGTGCCCGCCGCGCACTGGCCTACGCGGCGGCCGGCGAAGTCGACCAGGCCTGCACACTGGCGCACGAACTGCTCGACATCGCTGAGGTGGTGGACTCGGCCACGGTCCGGATGGAGTTTCGCCGTCTCGCCAGGGCTCTGGCCCGCTGGCATACCCACCGGGCGGTGCGTGAGCTGAGCCCGCGACTGGCCGCCGCCCAACGGACGGCCGGCACTGGTCAGCGGCCGCCGGGAGTGACCAAGCCGGTCTCATAGGCAGCAACCACCAACTGAGCGCGATCACGAGCATCAAGCTTGGTCATAATCCGACTGACATGGGTCTTAGCAGTCAACGGACTCAAATACAGCTTCGCCGCAATCTCCTCATTGGACAACCCGCCACCAACCAAAGTGAGCACCTCGCGCTCCCGATCGGTGAGCTGGTCAACACGATACGAGCCATGAGCAGTCGGCCGAGCAGCAATGTCGGCGATCAGCCGACGAGTAATACCAGGAGACAGCAGAGCATCCCCCCGAGCCACGATCCTGATGGCCCCCAACAGATCCGCAGGCTCGGTATCTTTGACGACAAACCCAGAAGCACCAGCCCGCAACGCCTGATAGACGTAGTCATCGGCATCGAAAGTCGTAAGAATAAGCACCCGAACACC